>Ga0308175_100001576_pt1 | contig 15429 bp, 10 predicted proteins | sample PhyCR1_3_FD_203893 | JGI IMG/M metagenome (GOLD analysis project Ga0308175, IMG submission 203893) | Soil microbial communities from UC Gill Tract Community Farm, Albany, California, United States - DLSLS.C.R1 | ecosystem: Environmental > Terrestrial > Soil > Agricultural land | place: USA...
GTGTTTGCAACCGGCGGAAGTTGGCGGTGGCGGATGCAGCAGCCCGTTGTCGATACCAGTCAAGAGACGTTTTGGCGACAGTTGTTGCGGTGGCTGGTGGGCGCTACACCATCGCGAGTGGTTGCTTCCATGCCGAGTTCCGTGTTGGAGGACGACGGACATACTGTTTTGCAAGCTGAAGTGAGAGATGCCGATTACGTTTCCACAAACGACGCCACAGTGAAGGCGCACGTAATTGCTCCGGACGGATCGGCGGAAGACGTGGCACTGGCTCCCGAGCCTATGAAGAACGGCGTTTATTCGGCGGAGTGGAACGCCGCGAAGCCCGGATCTTACGTAGCCGATCTGGTCGCGACGCGAGGCGGCCAGGAGTTAGGACGAGATGTGCTGAGCTTTGCGCGGGAGAATGGAGTGGCCGAGAATTTCCATACGGAGCAGAACCGGGATTTGCTGGAGAGGTTAGCCAGCGCAACCGGCGGCCGGTACTATGCGCCCGAGGATGCGAACTCGCTGGCCGATGAAATCTCCTACTCCGATGCGGGAATTAGTGCGCGCGAGATAAAGGACCTGTGGGACATGCCTGCCGTGTTCATTACGTTACTCGTCCTGCTTGGTTCGCAGTGGCTCTTGCGGAGGAAATGGGGGGCAATTTGAAAGTCCTCGCGGCATTGGCATTTATGGTGACAACCGCCCTGGCGAACGCATCGACCTATTACGTGTCGGTAGCTGGGTTGGGGGGCACGCCGGAATACGAAGCACAGTTCGCCAAGTGGAACGCACAACTCGGCGATCTCTTGAAGAAGAATGGGCCGGGCGTAACGGTAGAAACTGTGGCGGGGGCCTCAGCAACACGGCAGAATTTGGAGCGCATTTTTCGGCGTTTAGCGGATCAGATCCATTCTGATGATTCTTTTGCGTTGCTCCTTATTGGGCATGGAACATTTGATGGCACCGATTACAAGTTTAATATTCCAGGCCCGGATCTAACCGCGAGCGATCTGGCAGCGATGCTGAACCGCATACCAGCTGAGGAGCAGTTGGTGGTGAACATGACGAGCGCCAGCGGCGCATCACTGGCAGCTCTCGCTAAAAAGGGACGCATTGTCATTACAGCAACGAAATCAGGAACTGAAAAAAACGTTACGGTATTTGCAAGATATTGGATCGATGCTCTAAGCGATCCTGGTGCCGACACCGATAAGAACGGGACAGTTTCGGCTTTGGAGGCCTTCCGATACGCCGAGAGCAAGACCGCCGCTTATTTTCAACAGGAAAAGCTGTTGGCGACTGAGCACGCCCTGCTCAGCGACACGGGCACGGCGGCCGGCGTCCGCGATCCGAAGCCCGAGAACGGGCAGGGGCTCTTAGCAGCGACGTTCCCCCTCCTTCGGCCTCCTTCGGAACTGGCCCAGGATACAAGCCCGGATAAACAGAGGCTGCTGCAAAAAAAACAGCAATTAGAAGCGCGAATTGACCGATTGAAGTATCAAAAGGCCGCCATGCCTGAAGAGCAGTACAAGCAGCAACTGACGGCTCTGCTGCTGGATCTGGCGCGAACACAGGCGGAGATCGACAGATGAAGCCCGTTCTGGTTTTTTTGAGTCTTCTGTGGGCAATAGCCGCACCTTCGCCCTGCCAAAGCGCTGATTTGGAACAATGCCGTGCCCTGAGGCATCACGGAAAGCTTGCGGAGTCACGTTCCTGCTTCAACGGGCTAACGCTCTCTTCGGATAGTTTCATGCAGGCAGAGGGTTACTGGGGGGTGGGGGATTACCAGAGTGCTAACGAACGCTTTCGCGTGGCCTACCGCCAGCAACCGAACAGTCCGGTCGTGCGCACCGAATGGGGCAAACTTTTGCTGGAGCGCTTCAATCCGGGTGAAGCGGCGAAGCTTTTTCAGGAAGCCATAGCACTCGATGCGAATTATGCACCTGCCTACCTGGAACTGGGGCGAGTAAGTGCCGCCTCCTTCGACAAAAGAGCGGTCGATTATGCGCGGATGTCGATCGCGCGCGATCCGAAATTGGTCGAAGGGCACGAATTGATGGCCTTTTTGGCTCTCGAAGATCACGACACGAAGGCGGCGAATGAGGAAGCACAGAAGGCGTTAGCGCTGTCGGATGAAGCTATGGATGCCATGGCGGTCCTGGCCTCCATAGATCGGCTGAATGGCGATACACGTTCTCCCTGGATGGATCGTGTGCTGAAAGTGAACCCGGTTTACGGCGAGGCTTACGCGACGGGCGCGCACTTCCTGGAGATCAATTACCGCTATAGCGAGGCTATCGATTTTTACCGCAAGGCGCTTGCACTGAATAATCAGCTGTGGGGCGCGCGGTCGCAATTAGGAATAAACCTGATGCGTCTCGGGCTCGATGATGAAGCGAAGCAGCAACTCCAAAGATGTTATGCGGCTCGTTACCGGGACGCCGAGACGGTCAATTCCTTGCGGTTGTTGGACACCCTGGGCGACTACCAAACGTTCAAAACGAGCACGACGGCATTGATGCTGCCAAAAGGGGAAGCCGCGTTGCTGAAGCGTTATATGGAGCCTGAACTGCAGCGAGCGATTGCGAAATATCAGCAAAAGTACAACATGACGCTGGCTGGACCTGTGCGGTTAGAGGTTTACCCAAACCACGACGATTTTGTAGTCAGGACGCTTGGCCTTCCTGGGCAGGGTGGATTGCTTGGGGTGACGTTTGACCGCACCGTGGCCATGGACAGTCCTTCGGCGAGGCCGCCCGGCGAAATGAACTGGGCTAGCACGATGTGGCACGAGCTAAGTCATGTTTATGTTGTCACGGCGACGCATTCACTGGTCCCCCGCTGGTTTACCGAGGGGTTGGCCGTGCACGAGGAGGGTGCTGCCTCACCGGACTGGGGTGACCGGATGACTCCATCGATCGTGATGGCTCTTCAGCAGAAGCGGCTGATGCCTGTAGCGGAACTCGATCGCGGTTTTGTGCGTCCCGAATATCCGGGGCAGGTGCTCGTGTCGTACTTTGAAGCCGGTAAGATTTGCGACTACATCGCGGAAAAGTATGGAAACGCCGCGATTCTCGGAATGATTCAATCTTATGCGGCACGGAAGAATACAGCCGAAGCAATTCAACAGAATTTACACGAAACCCCGGATACCTTCGATAAGGAGTTTTTAGCCTGGCTGGACCAAAAGACCGGCAGTACCGTTCGCCACTTTGACGAATGGAAGCAAGGAATGCAGGCCGCGCAAACAGCCTGGAAGCAGCGAAAGTCTGATCAGGCACTTCGTGAAGCCACCAGGGTACGGGATCTGTATCCGGAGTACACCGGGGACGGAAGCGCTTACGAGTTGCTGGCGGAAATTTACGAGTCTCAGGGAAACAAGGGCTCTGCTGTTCATGAGCTTCAGTGTTATCGCGATGAAGGCGGGACGAGCGTCGAGACTCTGAAGAAGCTAGCTGCCCTGGAACAATTATCCGGGCAGGCCAAGCAGGCGGAGGCAACGCTGCGGAAGCTAAATAAGATCTATCCGGAGGATGCCGAGATTCATCGCAGGCTGGGTGATCTGCTTCTCGCAGATGGAGATTCGACCGGCGCTATTCAGGAGGGGGAGGCGGTGCTCGCGCTGCATCCGGCCGATGTGGCGGCTTCACACTACCAACTAGCAAGAGCGCTCAATGCAGCTCATCGAACTAACGAGGCGAAAGACCAGGTACTGCTTGCGCTGGAAGCTGCACCGGATTTCAAACCAGCGCAGCAACTTCTCCTGCAATTGAATCGGTAACCAATGTCCATACAAAGTGCACCTTCGAATGATTTCGAGATCGACCTGACGAGTGATCTCAAGAACCGGATCGCGCGTTTTCAGGAAGTCCAGGCGGCAATCAGGCGAGAGGTACACAAGGTGATTGTCGGGCAGGAAGAGGTCATCGAGAACGTGCTCATCTCGCTGTTTGTGGGTGGTCATTGCCTGCTTACTGGCCTACCGGGCACAGCGAAAACACTGCTGGTGCGCACCGTTTCGCAGACGTTGGGCCTGAACTTCAACCGCATTCAATTTACGCCCGATTTGATGCCCTCCGATATTACCGGAACGGACATCATTGATGAAGAGCAGGGAACCCATCACCGCACCTGGACGTTCTCACCTGGGCCAATTTTTTCAAATGTCTTATTAGCCGACGAGGTAAACCGTACACCTCCGAAAACGCAGTCGGCGCTGCTCGAGGCCATGCAGGAGTTATCCTGTACGGTGCGCGGACGGCAGTACCGGATTGACCCCCCCTTTTTTGTCCTTGCTACGCAAAACCCGATCGAACTCGAGGGGACATACCCGCTGCCTGAGGCTCAGCTCGATCGCTTTTTGTTCAATGTTGTCATTGATTATCTGCCGGCGGAAGATGAGCTGAAGGTCCTCGAGTTCACTACTACGACGCACACCGCGGAAGTAAAGCCAGTCACAAACGGAGCGGAGATTCTGGGATTTCAGAATCTGGTGAGGATGACGCCGATCGCCGAGAGCGTTGCCCGGTATGCAGTGGATCTGGTCCGGGCGACGCGGCCGGGACAGAATGCGGAGAGCCCGGACTTCGTGAAGAAGTACGTGAACTTTGGCGCAAGTGTCCGAGCTATGCAGTTTCTGGTGCTGGCCAGCAAGGCGCGGGCGTTGATGCACGGACGCTTGCACGTGACCTACGAGGATCTGCGGTCACTCGCCATTCCGATCCTGCGCCATCGAGTCCTACTAAATTTTCACGCGGAGTCAGATCGACTGAACTCCGATGAGCTCTTAAAACAACTTCTCGATTGGAAAACCGTTCCCCGCCAGTAGAGGCACGATGTATGCCGGCGCAATTCACAAGCCGCCTTCTTGATCCAGCCGTTCTGACGGAGATCTCCCGCCTCGATCTCATTGCGAAGACGGTGGTGGAGGGATTCGTGGTAGGCCTCCACCGTTCACCGGACTTTGGGTTTAGCCAGGAGTTCGCCGAGTATCGTGCTTACACGCCGGGCGATGATCTGCGACACGTGGATTGGAATGTGTTTGCACGCACGGAACGCATGTACTTGAAGCGTTACCGCGGCGAAACCAACACACAGCTAACCGTTCTGTTGGACACAAGCGCGAGCATGGGATACGGCTCCGGGACCGTTAAGAAGATCCAGTTCGCTAAGTTCCTGGCCGCCTCCCTGATCTACCTGGCGCATCTGCAGCGGGACAGCGCGGGGCTCATCACGTTCGACGACCATGTGGAGCAATTTGTTCGCCCTTCGGGGCGGCAGGGCCAGTTGATGCGCCTTCTGCATGCCATTGATCAGGCGCAATTAGGTAAGCGCACGAATTTTGAGCAGCCGTTTGTCGAACTTCAACAGTTTCTTAAACGGCGGGGCATCACGATCGTGATCTCGGACTTTTTCGAAGATCCAAACAGGATCATCCGGGTCATGGAGCCGCTTCGGTTTCGCGGGAATGAGTTAATACTGTTTCACGTGCTGGACCCGATGGAAGTAGAACCGCGCCTGGAGGGTCCGGTACTTCTTCTGGACATGGAGACGGACGAGCCTCTGGAGACGACTCCTGATTATGCGCGCACCGGATATCGCGAAAAGATCAGGGCCCATATGGATGATTTCCGGACAAAGTCGCAGGCGGCCGGGATTGACTATTTCTTCGTGCGAACGGATTGTCCGCTGGATCTGGCGCTGCGCGAGTACTTCACAATTCGCACGCGGAGAGCGTAAATGGGTTTTCTTTCGCCTTGGTTCCTGTTGGGCGCTGTAGCGATCGGGTTGCCGATCTGGCTGCACCTCCTGCGGCAGCATCGGCGGACACCGATGTCATTCAGCTCGGTGATGTTCTTCGAGCGCAGGGTCCAAAGCTCGATTCAGCAGCGGCGGCTGCGCTATCTCCTGCTGCTCGCCATGCGGGTTCTGGTGCTGTTATTCCTGGCGCTCGCGTTCGCCAGTCCCTTCGTCAATCGAAAAGTAGTCGCCGCCACGGCTCGGACGCTGACGGTAATTGCGGTCGACCATTCGTTTAGCATGCGCTACGGGAATCGGATGCGCCAGGCGAAGCTTAGAGCCGCGCAGGAGCTCAGCGCGCTACGGGGAAACACACTTGCTGAAATCGTGGCGGTGGATTCGCGGGTGGAGGCACTCACTCCGCCCTTGATGGACCGCAGGCCTTTACTGTCAGCAATCGAATCGATTGAACCGACCGATCTGGCAAGTTCGTTTGGCCAGTTTGTTCGGGCCATGAGAGTGCGTGAGCAAACGACTGGCATGTGGTTGGACGTACGATTTGTCAGCGACATGCAGCAAACAAGCATGCCGCGCAGCTTCAAGGATTTGCAAATGGGTCCGCATACGGCGCTTCATCTGATTTCAGTTGCGGGGAGCCGTGCGCCGAATTGGGCAGTGGAGGCCGTAAATGCTTCTCCGCATGTGTACGATCCGCGAAGCACACAGGTGACGGCGACGATTTCGGGCTGGCAAACAGACGCTTCGACGAAGAGAGTGTCACTTCTGATGGACGGGACACGCATCGCGTCAAAAGATATCCGAGTACCGCCGAGCGGGCGGGCGGAGGTGGAATTCCTGGGCTTCAATGTGCCGTATGGAATGCATCGCGCGCAGGTCCAGGTAGAGGGGGGCGACGAACTGGCGGAGGATGATGCGTTTCCGTTTTCTATCGAACGCTCCGACCCTCGTAAAGTTCTGTTTTTATCTGCCGCGGGGCGTATTCGAGATCCTGTTTACTACCGCGCGGCAATGGAATCTGCCCCAGATACCGGCTTGGTTATCCGGCCAGCATCGTTAGAGCAGGCCGCCAGCGAGGACCTTGCCCAGTACGCGTTTATTGTGTTGAATGACGTGGGCGCACTCCCCCCGTCAACGGAGCAACACATCAGGGAGTATGTTCAAAACGGAGGTTCGCTGTTTGTCGCTCTAGGGCCAGCGAGCGCAGGAGCGGCTCGGGCGCCGGTTACGGCAGACCGCTACGGTACGGCGCATCAAGTACAGGAAGCGGATTTCATAGATGGACAGGCGGCGGCTCTCCGGGGCGTCGGCAACCTGGCGAATGTTCGATTTTTTGAAGTCGCTCGGCTAGATCCGAAGCCGGATGCACGCGTGCTTGTGAAGCTTGCGGATGGATCTCCGCTCCTTATAGAAGAGCGCATCGGCGAAGGGCGAGTGCTGACGTTTGGCTCAGGCCTGGACAACGTCTCCAACGATTTTCCCCTACATACATCCTTCGTGCCGTTTGTAGCCCAGACCGGGCGCTATCTGGGTGGCAACGACGAATCGGCACGGACCCTGGTCGTGGGGAGCCAAGTGGAATTGCGTGCTGGAGGAGATAACGGGGCGGCGGCAAGCGTCATCGGACCAGATGGAAAAAGCGAATTGACGCTCAACGAGGCGGCGAAAGCGGTAAGCTTCCCTTTAGAGCGCAACGGCTTCTATGAAGTACAGCGCGCACACGGGCGGAGGGAGCTTGTGGCAGTACACGCTGACCGGCGAGAGTCCGATCTGACGCCGATTCCAGAGCAGACGCTCGCCTTGTGGCGGAACATGGGAGAGCCCGTGCCCGCTTCTGGGAAGAGAGTCGTCGAGCAGCCAGGGCAACCCTGGAATATGTGGCGGTACGCGCTCCTGCTCGCGCTTGCGGCAGCCCTGGCCGAATCGATTATTGCTAACCGATACTTACTGAAAGGACGGCAACCTGGATGACTTCGCTTACCGAGTTGACCCTTTATCTGCGGCGGCTGGAGCTTCGTCTGCGCATCTTTGCCGCTGCCCGCGGAATTGCAATTGTGGGCGCTACCGCGTGCATACTCACCATATTGCTCGTCTGGATCAGCAATCGCTTTCAGTTCGCTGGACATGTGGTCCTTCCACTACGGCTTGTATTGTTTGCCGGCGTGGGCACCGTGCTTGCGCTAGCGCTGGCGACGCTCTTAAGGATCAATAAGCGGTGGGTGACCCGCCTGACGGAGCGCCACGTGGAGGGACTGGAACAACGGCTACTCACCGTCTCGGAACAAACATCACCTCCTACTCCGTTTACGGAACTGTTGGCCGAAGATGCTTTACGTATCCTTCGTGCGGTGCCCAGCCAGGAATTCGCGCCGGGCAAGTGGCTTTGGGCCTTAACTGGTTGCGCAATTGTATCAATCGCAGTTTTAGTTTGGATGATTGCCGCCGGCCCGGGCTACTGGGGCTATGGAGCTTCCCTGCTTTGGACAGGACGAGCCGACGCCGGGTCGCGGCCACTCTACGCGATTGTGGTGCAGCCCGGAGACAAGGTGGTCCGGCGGAAATCCAATCAAATAATCACGGCGGAGCTATTGAATTTTTCGGCCCCCAAGGTGCTTTTGCACGCTAAGTATCACGGTGCCTTGAAATGGGACCAGACGCCGATGCAGCCAGAGCCAAACGGAAACGGTTATCAGTTCTTGTTTGCAGGGCTTTCCGATGGAGTCGAGTATTACGTCGAGGCGGGATCGAGCCGTTCAAAGCACTATAGCCTCGGCGTGAAGGATTTGCCGACAGTAAAGCGAGTGCGAGTTGCCTTGCATTTCCCGACAGGGCTGGGTCTGCAGGATGTGGTGAACGACCCCGGCGGCGATGTGCGAGCGGTGCAGGGCACCGAAGCAGCAATCTCAGTTTTGACCGACCGGCGCTTAGAGCGCGGTGAGCTGGTGTTAGACAACGGATCAAAGATCGCGCTTACTCCGGCTGAGGGCAACTGGCTGAAGGCTACCCTGCAGGTGCGCAAAGACGGCTCCTACCATGTGGCAGCACTTGATGGCCGGGACACGGTACGCATCAGCGAGGACTATTTCATCGAAGCCAAAAAGGATGAACCTGCTTTGGTAAAGATTGTAAGCCCCGGCCGGGATCCCCATGTCAGTCCAATTGAAGAACTCCCCGTGAAAGTTGAGGCCAGCGACGACTACGGAGTGAATGGGCTTGATCTGCACTACTCGGTAAATGGCGGACCTGAGCAGACGGTGCCTTTGATGCCGAGAAGAGGCGTCAAGCAGGCTTCGGGGAAGACGACGCTGTATTTCGAGAACTTCAAAGTTGAGCCGGGCGATTTGGTCAGTCTGTATGCGACCGCACGCGACGCGAAGACTACATCGCGAACGGACATCGTCTTTGCCCAAGCGGAACCGTTCGATTACCGCTTCCGGCAATCGCAGCAGGCAGGGGGAGGCGGAATGTCCGGAGCGGGCGGCGACAGCGAGCAGATTTCAGAACGCCAGAAGGAGATCATCGCGGCCACCTGGAACCAGGTCAAGAATGGACCGACGGAGCACAATGCGGCTGCGGAGAACGCCCACTTTTTGTCGCAGTTGGAAGAAAAGCTGGGGGAGCAGGCCAAAACGCTCTCGGTGCGCATGGGGAGTCGCGAGTTGATTGCAGAGAGCCCTGAATTTAAGGGCTTCTCGGAGGCGATGAACCAGGCATCAAAGGAGATGAATGGCTCTGTCGGACCCTTGAAGAACGGGAAATGGCAAGACGCGCTTCCCTCAGAGCAGCGCGCTCTCCAGGCGTTGTTACGGGCGGAAGCGATGTTCCGCAACATTCAGGTGGCTTACGGCAACAGTGGGTCACAAGGAATGAATGGAGGAGGCGCCGAGCGGGATCTTGCGCGGATGCTGGATCTGGAGCTCGATAAGAACAAGAATCAGTATGAGACGGGCCAGTCTGCAGGTGCCTCGTCTACGGCCGAACAGCAGAAAGGTCTCGACGAGGCTCTGGAACGACTGAAGATGCTTGCCCAACGTCAACAGGAACTAGCCGCCCAGCGTCAACCGGACCAGGTATCGCAGCAGCGCTGGCAAGAAGAGCAGTTGCGCCGCGAGGCAGAGCAGCTTCGGCAGCAAATACAACAGCTTTCAAAGAATAGCTCGAGTTCTCAGCAACAGCAGGCATCCTCGTCAGCAGATGCACAGGCCCAAAGCCGATCGGATAGCGTTCGCCAGGCGTCCGACGCATTGGCTCGGGCGGAAGAGGAGATGCGTAAAGCCACCAACACGCAGGACCCTTCCTCGCGACGAAAGGCAGCTGAACAACTGGCCGAGGCCGCAGCTTTTCTCAAGAACAGACAGCAGAGTCAGGCGGGCAGTTCCGTTTCAGAGATGGCTTCGCGAGCCCAGCGGATCGCGAATGAACAGCGGGAGATCAAGGCGCAATCAAAGCGTATGTACGGCGGCTCGTCTTCGTCGAACGACGCATCCGCAGAAGTCTCTAACGGCTCCATGCCGGAAATGCGTGATCCCCAATATGGATTTCGCAGTTGGTACTGGAGGCAGTTGGCAATGCAGCCTCGGCGATCCGCAACCCCACAAGAAAAGGCTTTGGCGAATGACAAAGAGAGGGTAGGCCAAGAATTGCAAGATCTCCAGCAGCAAATGCAGCAGCAGGCCCAAAATCTGCAAGCCCAGCAACCAGGGGTGTCTTCAAAGCTACGAAAGGCGTTGTCTGATGCCGAGGGAGAGGAGCTTGCGCTTCGGATGAAGAAGGGGGCCGAGTGGATGCGTAATGGCTTCGGCTCACACACGTCTGGCCTTGAGGATAGCGTGACGAAAGGCGTGGAGCAGTTAAGCCGGGACCTGCAGTCAGCGCAGCAGGCCTTAAATGCGGGAGGCGATGGGAAGGGAGGGGCTGAGGATCAAAAGACGCTTGAGGCCTTGCTGCAGGTCCGAAAGCTTCGCCAGCAGCTGAGTAACCAGTCTCAGGGACAGCCGGACTCGCAGCAGATGTCCTCAGGTACGAAAGGACCCGCAATTCCTTACAGCAGCATTCAAGAAGCCGCGAGCGCCATGTCCGGCTTGCGGCAACAGCTTGGACCAAGAGATAGGGATCTATCCAGACAGCTGAGTGGCACGGTCGGAGCGCTTCGCCACTTGGATGATTCGCGGGCGGGTGAGATGGAAGCACGGCTCAATCGCGAAATCTTGCCGGGCTTGGAACGTCTGGAAGCCGAGCTAAGCCAGCGTTTGGGCAATGCGACGGAATCGCCTCGAACGACAGCATCGGAGACAGCTCCTGAGCAGTATCGCGAAGCCGTGGCCAGATACTTTCGCAAACTTAGCCAGTAGGATTTGAAATCTAATGAGTCATGGCGTAAACCACGTCGTTTACGCCGATGCGAAGACCGAGATCAGAAAGCTTTTCGGGGTAGCGCGGATCGTCCGACCATTCCCAGGAGTCACCCAAGTCCGAATTAAAAGAAACGGCCACCATGATGCGACCCTTGTCGTCGTAAATTCCACGCCAGCGGGCAACGTAACCGTCCTTCTTATGGCCTGCGGCCAAATGCTCTGCGCCTGGAATTTGAAACCGGTCGTCAAGGTCGTAGACCGTGTGAAAAATTGGATCCGTATCTGGAATATCGACGATGGGGCGGTCAGGAAACACCATGTCCATCGCTTTCTTAAATACCTCCCATTCTTCAGTACCGTGAAAATCATCGGCCATAAAGAAGCCCCCGCGCAGTAAATAGTCGCGCAGTTTTTTTGCTTCCGTGCTGGTTAGACCCCATTCGCCGACTTGAACGGCGTACAGCCACGGCCAGTTGTAGATGTCGTCTCCCTCGTCCAGGCTGACGGCCTGTTCAGCCTCGCGCGCCTGAACGCGGGTAAGGCGCTGGACCGCAAGCGACATATGGCGATCGGCGCGGGGGTAGTCCTGGGTCCAAAGAGACAAGCCTAACCTCCAATCGCCATCAAAACGGCCCCGGTAACCATCGTTTTCGCCGGGCGGGTACATCAGGCGCGCAAACGTCCACTCAGTCGTTTGTTGCGCGTCTGCCGGTATAGGAATTTCACCGATCTGATATTCGACACCGGGATACTCTCGGAACGGCCTGGGCGTCTGCCGCTGTACGGCCCACAGAGTTCCAAATGAGGCGAGGGCACATACGGACAGAAACAGGAGTTTTCGCGTGGTCATGCGTGGTTTCCCACCTGACCATATTGTACGGAGAATAGATTCCGGAGAGCGGGATGTTATTCTTCGTCCTCAGCATGTGTCCCATGCGCTTTCGCTGCAGCGATAATCTTTTCTGCTTGTGCTGATGGGACCACGTCGTAATGGTCGAATTCCATGTGGAACGAGGCGCGGCCTTGCGTTTTTGACGTAAGGTCATTGCCATACGTGAGCATTTCGGCCATAGGGACCAACGCGTGCAGAATCTGTGTATTCCCCTTAAGGTCCATGCCGGAATTGCGCCCGCGCCGGCTGCTGAAATCGCTCATCAGCTCTCCTGCAAACTCGCTGGGAGTTTCCACGTCCACCCTCATCACGGGCTCGAGCAGCACAGGTTTTGCCTGTTGCATTGCCGCTCGAAAGGCCTTTCGTCCGGCTAGCTTAAAGGCCATCTCGGATGAATCGACATCGTGATACGAACCGTCATTCAGGGTCACCTTGAAATCGGTAACAGGGTATCCGGCTAAAATGCCCTGTTCCGCGGCTTCTAAAATGCCCTTCTCCACCGCTGGGATGAACTGCTTCGGAATAGCTCCGCCGAAAATTTCGTTGGCGAATTGGAAACCCTCGCCACGCGCCAGCGGCTCCAGCTTGATCCAGCAATCACCAAATTGACCATGGCCACCGGTCTGCTTTTTATGCCGCCCTTGTACGTTGGCGGTGCCCCGAACGGTCTCGCGATAGGGGATCTTCGGGGCGTGCAGTTCCACCTCCACGCCGTAGCGCCGCTTCAATCGGCTGACTGCGATTTCGACATGCTGCTGTCCGTTGCCGGCCAGCAGAAACTCCTTGGTAAGCGGATCGCGATAAAATCGCAGCGCGAGATCTTCTTCCAGCATTTTCCCCAGTGCTGTGCTCAGGCGGTCCTCGTCGTTTCTGCTTTTTGCCGCAATTCCGTATGCCAGGGACGGCTCCGGAGTTTGCATGCGCGGTATCTGGAACCCATTGGCCTTTTCGCAAAGCAGGTCGCCCGTCAGCGTGTCCTTCAGCTTTGCTACCACTCCGATATCGCCGGCTCGCAGCTCTGATACCGTGTGCATCGCCTTGCCGAAAGGCGTGGCGATATGTCCGAGCTTTTCATTCACTTGAGAGCGCATGTTCAATAAGTGTGCATTATCCTTGAGCACGCCTGACAAGACCTTCAAGTAGGATATGCGGCCGGCAAAGGGATCTGAGGCTGTCTTGAATGCGAATGCGGTGGGTAGCCCATTGGCCTGCGCAGCCTGTTTCACAAGCGCAGAGTCCTCCGCAGCCGGGCAGAGTTCACTGATAAAGTTCAGGAGGCAGTCGGAGCCAATGTTGAGTGTGGCCGAGCAGCAAAGAATGGGGAAAATACGGCGTTCCTGCATTGCCAATTGCAAGCCGCTGACAATGTGCTCCACCGGGAGTGTCCCCGTGGCGAAGAATTCTTCCAGGAGTTCATCATTTCCCTCGGCGATCATCTCGACGAGCGATTCGTGAGCCTTAGTCGCGGCTTCCATGTAGCTCGCCGGGATCTCTCCTGGCTGCCCCTTACCGTCTCCGCCGGGCTTGTATGTATAGGCGCACATCCGTATCAGGTCGATGATGCCGGTGAAATTCTTTTCTTCGCCTATCGGCAATTGGACCGGTACGGCTCCGCGACCGAACACTTCATGGACGTTGTCCACTACCTGATCGAAAGAGGAGCGTTCACGATCCAGCTTGTTCACGGCCAGTACGCACGGAAGGGAGAATTCTTTCGCGAACTCCCAAACCTTTTCGGTACATACTTCCACGCCTGCCACGCCATCCAACAGGAGCAGCGCGGCATCGGCTGCAATCAGCACGGATCGGGTCTCGCTCAAAAACATGTTGTAGCCCGGCGTATCAATCAGATTGATTTTGTTCTGTTGCCACCGGAACGCCGCCACCGCTGAGGTGATGCTCAGCTTGCGATAAAGCTCTTCTTCGTCGTAGTCGGTGATAGCTGCGCCATCCTCTACTTTCAGGTGGCGATCCGTGGCTCCGGCTGTATACAAAAGAGCCGACGCCAGCGAAGTCTTGCCCGCGTGCCCGTGCCCGATCAGCGCGATATTCCGGATTCCAAAATTGCCCACATTCGAGTCACGGGGCGCTTGCTGACCTTTATCCAATGCCGAGGTTATCCCCAAGCTGCACCTCCTCGCCAGCCCTTTGGCTGCATGGGTGATGAATATATCAAACTGTAATCGAGAAAATATCGAGTTCGGCGAGATCCGCTACACTCCATGGCTCTTAGGCCGATAACTACCTCGCTTGGTTGAACAACCATCCATTCCATCCAACCCGGTGTTTTTACGATATGCTCTTAGGAAGCAAAAGGGACGGCATCCATGAACCACATCGGTTTATTACGCCAAACCACACTGTTCCGCCACTTTGGCGATGGCGAACTCGCGGAATTCTCTCAAGGGGCGATCCTTAGAAGGCTTGGCCGCCATGAGACGTTGGTGTACGAGGGACAAGAATCGAAAAGTCTCTTCGTCCTGATGAAGGGCTCTGTACGCCTCTACTTCGAAGGATACGATGGGCGAGAACAGGTGATTAGCCTGGTGCAAGCGGTGGCTACGTTCAATGAACTGGTTCTGTTCGATGGGGGACTTCAGCCATTTTCTATATCGGCCTGCGAAGAATCGGTGGTTTTATGCCTCCGGGCTGCGCAGATCCGGCAGAAGTTCAGCGATTCCCTCCACCCGGCTGCAGACGCGCTTCAATTGATTGCGGCGCAGCTCCGCGGTGCTCTGGACCTCGTGCGATCTCTGTCTTTGCTGGATGTGGCCCAGCGTTTGGCGCACTTTCTTTTGGATTATGCTCAGCACCACGGAACCCGGTGCCCAGATGGGATTCACGTTCATTTGGATCTCTCAAATCAGGAGATCGGCGAAACGGTCGGAGCGGTTCGGGAAGTAATCTCCCGGGCCATAACTCGGCTCCAGAAGAATGGCCTGATCGTTTGTTCGGGTAAGGCTCTGGTCATTCCGGACGAGGCTTTGCTAGGGCAATTCATCGGCAAGCGGCAGAGACGGGAATCCGTACACACCTCAGTAATTTCAATGGCTTCCTCCGACAGCCTTGCTTTGAGACCAAGGCGCCGGCCGGTAGTCCCAGTGGCGCGTCGTGTAGTCGGTGAACGTGACGATTAGCATGATGCTGAGCCACACGAGGCAGCCGGCGACGAAGAGCTTCACCAGCGTGCTGCTATGGCGCACGCCCATAAACACCCAGGCAATCATGGCGGCATTGACCGCTGCAGCGGTAATGACGAAAATTGATCTCCAAAAACCGAGATTGAGGTAGGCGGCGCCAACGGTGGCCACCGTCAATCCGACCAAGGTAGCGAAAACGATCAGGTACGAACGGACCGAATCTATAGGTACTGTCATCACCGGGCTCCGATCACGTAAAGCAGCGGGAAGAGAAATATCCAGATAATGTCTACGAACT
>Ga0308175_100001577_pt1 | contig 15412 bp, 8 predicted proteins | sample PhyCR1_3_FD_203893 | JGI IMG/M metagenome (GOLD analysis project Ga0308175, IMG submission 203893) | Soil microbial communities from UC Gill Tract Community Farm, Albany, California, United States - DLSLS.C.R1 | ecosystem: Environmental > Terrestrial > Soil > Agricultural land | place: USA...
CCTCGCTCTGCAGTCTCAGAGCATGTTAGGTGTCCACCAAACCCGGGCAACCCCACGGGTACTTCAGTACCCAGTACAGCAGTGCGCTCAGCCCCATGACTGCAGTGCCGCTCAAGCAAGCAACCCCCCCAACTCCACCCCCCTCCACAACCGCTCTCGCATCTCTCGCGTCTCGCGCAACGCCCTCGCCCCAACGCGCGTCACCTCGAACAACCTCCGCGACGCCCCGTCGCCGAACGTGCGCTTGGAGCGCACGAGCCCCTTGGCCTCCAATCGGTCCAGCGTCGCGTACACCGCGCCGATCGCCAGATCCCTCCCGGTCACGCGCTCGATCTCGCGGCGCACCTCCATCCCGTACGCCTCGCCGCGCGTCCTGATCACCGCGACGAGGATCTGCTCCTCGAGCACGCCAAGCGGCGCGAAGTCCGCGTCGCTCATTGCTCGCGCAGCACGAGCGCCGGATCCACCGTGCCCGCGCGTCGCGCCGGAACGAAGGCGGCGATCAGCCCCACAGCGAGCAGCGCGGCGCTCGCCGCGAGGAATGCGGCGGGATCGACCTTGCTCACTCCGTACAGGAACGACGTCAGCAGCCGCGAGAGTGCGAAGGTGCCGAGCGCGCCGGCCACGATGCCGACCGCGACCAACCCCGCTCCCTGTCCGACGATGTGCGACACGACCCGCGAGCCGGGCAGTCCGAGCGCGACACGGATCGCCCAATCGCGCTTGCGCCGCGCGGCGAAGTGCGAGATCACGCCGTAGATGCCGACCGCACCGAGGATCAGCGCGAGCACCGACAACAGCGCGAGCAGCGTCATGATCTGCCGCGCGGGGCCCACCGCGTTGTCCAGCACGCGCGACATCGTCGTCGTGCTCTGCACCGCGAAGCCCGGCGCGACGCGCTCGATGGTCCGGCGAACGTCGTCGAGCATCCCTTCGGTGTCGGCGGGCCGATTGGTCCGCACGACGAACGCCGCCGAGTTGCCGAACCAGTCCACCTGGCGCGCCAGATAGTAGCGCGCCCCTTCGAGCGTGTCGGTGAGCGCCGCCTCGGCGACGTTCTGCACGACGCCCACCACCTGCCACGATCCGGCGAAGCCCCCGCGCAGTCGCTTGCCGATCGGGTTCTCGCCGGGGAAGTACTTCTTCGCCAGCGCCTCGCTGATCACGACCGAGCCCCCTGAATCGGTATGCTGATCGGAGCCGTCGAACAGGCGGCCGTCACGCAGCTTGATTCCCATCGTCGCGAAATAGTCTCCCGTGACGACGCGGAAGTAGGTGAAGGTGCGCTCCTCATTGTCACGCCCTTCGACGCTGATGCCGAAGCTGTCGCCCGCGCCGCGCAGCGGAAGCTTCATCGTCGCGGCCGCCGACTTCACACCTGGCAACGCCGCGAGCGCGCTGGCGATCTCCTCCACCTTCACTCGCCGCGGGCCCTCCTCCATCTCGCGGCTCGAGACGATGTCCGCCACGGCGATGCCCGACGTCTCGATGCCAGGGTCGATCGCGTACAGCTTGTTCACGCTGCGCACGAGCAACGCCGCGCCCGAAACGATCAACATCGCGAGCGCCACCTCGGCCACCACGAGCCCCTGCTCGAGCCGGCCGCCGCGGCCCTGGATCCCTCCCATGCGCGCACTGTTCATCGTGCCGCGCAGATCGCCGCGCCACAGCGAGAACGCCGGCACGAGCACCACGAGCAGCACCGCGCCGATGGCGATCGCGAGCGCGACGGCGAACATCGTCCAGTCGAACGTCGCGCTCTCGCCGAACGCGCCGATCGGCAGGGAGCCGGCGAGCAGGCGGAACCCGCCAGCCGCCAGCGTCGCCCCGGCCACTCCCGCCGCCAGTCCGACCAGCAGCGCTTCGACGATCACCTGTTGCGTCAACCTCGTGCGACTCGCGCCGAGCGCGGATCGCACCGCGAGCTCGGCGGCGCGTCCCTCCACCTGGCCGAGCATCAGCGCGGCGACGTTCGCGCACGCGATGAGGAGGATGAGCGCCATCGCGGCGAAGGTCGCGACGAGCGCCGGCCGCATCGAGCCGAGCAGCTGTTCGCGCAATGGCGTCAGCTTAGGGCTCGTCGTCTTGTCGGCCTTGGCCGCATAGGTGAAGCGATCCTTGATGACGGTGGTCAGTCGCGCGAGATGCGGACCCGAGCTCTCGAGCGTGACACCGGGCTTGAAGCGTCCATAAAGTGCCCAGCTTCCGTTGCGGCCGGCGGGATCGAGCGCTTTCGGCAGCCAGATGCGCACGCCGGGATCGGGAAACCAGAAGCCGCGCGGCATCACGCCGACGATCGTGCGCGGTGTGCCGTCGAGGGTGATTCGGCGGCCGACGACCGAGGGCTCTCCGCCGAGCTCGCGCCAGAGGCCGTAGCTGATGACCGCAACCGGCTCGGCACCCTGCACGTCGTCGCCCGTTCGAAAGCCACGGCCGATCATCGGACGGGCGCCGAGCACGTCGAAGAGCTCCGCGGTGACCTGTCGTCCGGGAATCAGACGAGACGGCCCGTCCCCCTCGCGCATCGTGACGTCGCCCGGCCGCTCGGCACCGACGGCGACGAAGCCCGTGTACTTGTCGCGCAGGTAGAGGAACTCCTCTTCGTTCCGCCAGCCGGGCATCCAGAAGGCGACCACCTCGTTCGCGTTCGCGTACGGCAGCGGATCGACGAGCAGCGGTCGCGCGATGCCGAAGACGGCGGTGGTGCCGCCGATGCCGAGCGCGAGCGTCAGCACGGCCAGCAGCGTGTACGTGGGACGTGCGCGCAGCCGGCGGGCGGCATAGCGGGCATCGGCGATCCAGGTGTGCAACATTGGCCCTCCGGGCCGAAAGTCGTTGGCGGGCGGTTGGAACCCTGTCCACTCGCGCCACCAGCTCCAGCGAAGCAGCGCCGGCGCCGAGCCGACCGTCTGCCACCAGAGCCACCGGTGCGCCGCCGCGGTCCCGTGCGCACGCGTGCGCTCGGCCAGCTCGGAGCGCACGTCGGCGATCAGCTCGTCCCGCTCGGCGCGCGGAAGCAGCACGCGGAGCAGGGCGAGCGGCACGCGGGTCGGGTCGGAGCGGCGAGGCATGGGGGTGTATTCTACAATGTAGAAATCACTAGCGCGAGGGAACCAAAACTTTGGATGTCCGAACCATGCGAAAGGTTTGGAGCCCCCAGGGCCCGGTCGAAAAAAGAAGAGGGCCCCCCAAGGGGCCCTCTTCCAACGAACGCGGTCCTTCGAGCAGAACCCGCCCGCCGGTAGTGAAGATCCGGCAGCGTCCGCGTGATCCGCGCAAATCCGCGTTCCCGCTGTTCCAGCAGTTCCAGCAGCAATCCGATCCGGCAAACCTGCTGTCGACCGAGGAACCGGATCGACGACTCACATCGACGGCTGGGTGCACGCCGCGCCGCCGGCCGTGTTGAATACCCCGCCGCCACCCACGGTCGACACCGACGTCAGGCCGATCGTGCCCGGGTTCCGTGACTGGACGAAGTTGTTCACGGCGGTCGGATCCCCGCTGGCGCCGGTATAGCCCGGCATCTTCATCGTCGTGTTGAACCGCTGGTTCGGGCGGATGCGCGTGTTGTAGGCCGAGATCGAGTTGCCACTCACGTCGGCGCACATCGCGTCGGTGTCGTTCGTCACCCGCCCCGACGTGAGCACGATACCGGTCCGCGTCGTCGCGACGCTCCCTTCCTCGGAGATCGTGTTGTTCGTCACCGTCGCGTTCAACGAGCCGGCGCCGCCACCGGCGACGTCGTCACCGATCTGAGTCCAGATCGCCTGGGTGCCGTTGATCTGACGCACGACGTTGTTGGACACCTTCACCGTCGTCGTGCCCGGACCCGTATGGATCACGTAGATCCCCGTGCTGTTCGCCGACCCCGAATTCGCGACGCCGGACGTGCCGATGGTGTTGCCCTCGATCGTGCCGCTCAAGACCGCGGTCCCGATGTTCCTGTCCACCGAGATCGGGATGCCGTCCGATCCGGTGATGGTGTTCGACGAGATGTTGAAGCCGAGGTTCCCGCCGTTCACCTCGATGCCGCCGGCGAGGTTCACCGCGCCGCTCGTCTGGAGCAGCTGGTTGTTCTGGACCAGCGCCGTCGACGAGCCGGCCGCCTGCGCCACCGACACCTGGAGCGCGTTGATCCACCAGTAGGTGATGGAGTTGTGATGGATGTTCGCGGTGACCGACCCCGTCGCCATCGTGAGCTGCAGCGCCGAGCCGCGGGCGTCGGCGGTGCTCCCCTGCATCGTCGAGACGGTGTCGTGGTCGACGGTGAGCGTCGACGACCCGTCGAGCACCACCAGCGCGCTGTACGCGCCGCCGTCGAGCCGCGAATTGGAGATGGTGACCGCGCCCGACGGAGCGTTGAGCCGGACCGGCGCTTCCTGATAGGTGACGCTGTTGCTGTTGCCGATCGAGCCGGTGAAGCGCGACTTGTTGATCGTCAGCCCATTCACCGACGTACCGGAGATGCCGTTGTTCTGCGTCCCCGTGAAGTTCATTTGCGAGAGCGAGATGCCCTTGACGTTGCTCAGGTAGATGCCGTTGCCGGTCGTCAGACCATCCGCACCGGTCGTGTTCTGAATGGTGCCGCCCGAGCCGTTGCTCGCTGTCGTGCCGTCGCCGGTGACAGTGAGCCCACCGCTCGAACCAGTGGAGACCAGCGTGATGCCGTTGCTGCCGCCGTTGGCCGAGATGCTCTTGAAGTTCAGTCCGCTCGCACCGATCGTCGTGTTGGTCACGTTGAGCGCGGTGCCGGTGTTGCTGGTGATGGTGTTGGCGTTCGTTCCGGTCGTGACGCTCACCGTGCCGCCGCCCGTCACGTTGAAGCCATTGGCGGTGGTGGTGGTGATCGCGAGGCCGCCGTTACTGAAGTTCACCGTCGCGCCGGGGTTCGACGAAAGGGCAACGCCCGGGCTCGTTGCGGTGGTGAGGGTCTTCGTCGCGCCACTGAAGTCGATCGTGCCGCCGGTGCTGCCCGAGACAATGATGCCGCTGCAGGGCGAGCTGCAGGAGAGTGCCCCGGACACGGTGACGTTGCCAGCCGAGCGGCTCCCGATGTTCGCGATCCGGCCCGCGGTGGACTTGGTGATCGCGGCCGCCACCGTGACGTTGCCGCTGCCGCCGGACACGAGCAACGCATCACCCGCGGTGCTCGCGCTGTTCCCGACCGTGCCGCCGTTGATCGTCACCGCGCCGGTGTTCAAGGAGAGATACATGCCCTGGGCGTTGGTGCCGTTGATCGACACGGTGCCGAAGGTGAACGGCGCCGCGTTCGAGGCGAGCTGGAGGCCGCGCGACGTCGCACCGGCCGTTCCCGCGACGGTGAGCGAGCCGGCGGTGAATGCGCTGCCGCTCACGTTCGACAGGTTGGATCCCACGAACGCAGACCCGTTGGTTGTCCCGCTCGACGTGATGCTCGCGAAGGTGATCCCGTTCGCGCCGATCGTGAGGCTGCTGAGTGACACCGCGTTGTTCGCCGCGCCCGACACCGCGACGACGTTGCCCGCCCCGCTGATTTCGAGCGTGCCGGAGCTGCTCGCCGAGAACGCGGTGCCGGCGGTGGTTGCGATGTCCAGGCCGCCGTTGGTGAAGCTGATCGAGGAGCCGGTGTTGCTGGACAGAAGCACGCCCAGCGAGTTGCCGGTGCTGATCTTCTTGGTCGTTCCGCTGAACACCACCGTCGTGTTGGCGCAGCCGTTCACGGAGATGCCACCGCCCGCCGTGATGGGGTTGATGGCGCCCGAGAAAGTCAACGTGCCGCCGGTCGTGCTGCCGATGTTCACGGCGACCGTCCCCGAGCTGCTGATGCTCCCCGCGTAGCTGAACGAGCCGCTGCCGCCGATGATCTCCAGGGCGGTGCTGGCACCGGAGATCGCGCTGCTCGCGCCTCCGAGATCGAAGGTGCCCACCGTCGAGATGGAGCCGAGGGTGACGTTCGGCCCGGTCCCCGAGACGATCGACGTGAAGCCGCCGACGAGCGTTCCGGTGGAGAGGCTCAGCGCCGCTCCCGTCGGATTGGTGATCGACGTCGTCGCCACGCTCAGGGTGCCGATGCTGCTCCCCGAGAGCGTGCCGGCGATCGCGATGCCGGCGAGGGAGTTGCCGCTCGCAACCGTCACGTCACCGGTGACCGGCGACTGCGTTCCGGTCGCGGTGAACAGGGTGATGTCCTGCGCCTGCGCCGTGTACGTCGCGTTGAGGTGCCGCGTCAGCGATGCGGCGATGCCGGCTCCGATCACCGCCTGGTTACCCTTCAGTGTCGCGCCCGTGCTCGACCCGCTTCCCGCGACGAGGATCGTGTCGCCGGTCGACGCCACCGCTTCGGCGTCGGTCAACGTGAGGAAGGGCGTCGCCTGCCGCCCGTCATGCGCGCCCGACGACGCGCCATCCACCCACCACATATGGCCACTCACGGTGAGCGTCACCGTCGCCGCCGAGCTGGTGCTCGATCCGTCGCTCGCCGTATAGCTGAAGCCATCCGTGCCGGCGTATCCGGCGTCGGGCAGATAGGTGAAGGTGCCGTTCGCGTTCAGCGTCAGGGTGCCGTGCGCCACGTCGGCGGTCTTCGTCACGGTCAGGGCGCTGGTGCCGTCGTCGGCGTCACTGTCGTTGGCCAGCACGCCATTGAAGGTCGTGACGCTCAGCGCGACGCCGTTCTGCACATCGTAGCTGTCAGCAGTCACCGATGGGGTCGCACTGGTCACCGTCACGGTCACCGCACCCGCGATGCGCTGGTTGTTCGCCGTCTTCGTGGTGGTGTCGGAGATGATCGCGGTGCCATTGGCGACGCCGGTCACGACGCCGGTCGTCGCATCCACCGTCGCGACGCTCGTGTTCGAGCTGGCCCATCGATGCGTGTCGTACTCGGACGCGCCGAGCGTGCGCCCCACCGCCGCCTTCGCCGTGGGATAGAGCTGCGCCGTCGCGCCACGCGACACGGTGGCCGTCGTCACCGCCGATCCGCCGCTGGTCGTCGCGATGTCGATGTAGCCGTCGGGCTTCGGAACCGGCGCCGACACGTACAGCTGGAAGGCGAAGTTCGCGACGGTCGCGTCCATCTCGAGCTGCCACGTCGCGGTGCTCGACGTCTCGTTCTGCGAGAGGATCCCGTCGCCACCCAGCGCGGAGCCCGCGTACTGAAAGTACTTCTGGCCGGTCGCCGTGAAGATGCCGGTGAGGCCGTTCGCGACGCTGATGCTCCCCGAGCCGCCCGTCATCGTGGGTCCGCTCACGAAGAAGATCTGCAGCCCGGTCGGCACTGGCGACACACCGTCGGTCGTCCCCATCGGCTGCGGGATCAGATTCTTGATCGCGACGTCGAACGCGAAGCACTTCTTGGTGGCGTCCACCGTGCCGTTGCACCGCTGGCCCGACGTCGGCACGACGTTGCTCGAGATGAGGTCGACGTACACGTGCTGTCCGCCGACGATCAGGTCACCCACGCCCCCGATGCTCATCGCCGCACTCGGCGCACCGCAGCTCACGCGCCCCACGTTCGCATCGGCGGTGCACGTCACGAGCAGATCCGCACCCGGGCCGAGCGGTCCCGCCGGCGGGACGATCGGACCCCCTGCGCTGACTGGCGCCGTGGCCTCGTGGCCGACGCAGGACGTGAAGACGGAGAGCGCGGCAAGAAGCAGCGATCGGTGAAGTGACCGGCGTCGCGAGTGGCGGAGCATCGAGTTGGATCGGTGCGGGAGGGAGCGCTGCCCCTCGAGGGGCCGCACTCGATGAATCACGCGGAGGGGGGCGTGACGAGGGCGTGCTTGGCGAGCGGCACCGAGTGCTCGCAGCGTTCTCGTTCTAGTCTCGGCCCGGGCGGAGCGGAACCTGAGACGGTCGAATGAAGACGCACGGCGGGGGGGAGATGTCACCCCAGACTTCGCCCCATTCAGCATCACGGTCCGTCGCTGGAGCTCGCCCCTATTCCTCCCGGACCGTCAGCGCCGGCCGCACCCTCCCCGCCGCATGCCACCACGCTCGTGGAGGGTCACCGGATCGGCCTAAACACTCTCTTTGGTTGAGCGGTCGGCAGACCGTGACGACGCGCGAGGCGGCGATGCGACGTGGCATCGTTGTCTCGCAGACGCGCAGCCACGCGGGCCGCGCAGCTCGGCACTTGTCGCTCCGCCGGCGCCGGTACATCGTACCATCGTCTTCACGAGAGCGAGCCCGTGGGCACCTACCTACCCGACCGGCCGACCAAATACTGCCACGCCTGCTCGCGGACCATCGACGCGATGGCCGTGGTGTGCACGGGATGCGGCGTGATGCAGCGCGATGCGGGAGAGTTCGCTACCGAGAAGCGCATCCTCCCCGCCGGCCTCCTCTGCTTCCTGCTCGGCGTCTTCGGCGTGCATCGCTTCTACGTCGGTAAGGTCGGCAGCGGCGTGCTGCAGCTCTGCACCCTCGGCGGGCTGGGCATCTGGGCGATCGTCGATCTGATCATGATCATCACCGGCAACTTCCGCGATGCGGAGGGGAACCGGATCACCGAGTGGGTCTAGTGCGTCGTCCGGGGCGGGAGCGCGTGCGTAGCCCACGGGGGTGACGGCGGGCTAGCCGCGCGCGCCGACCGAGCGTTCCTCGCTCTCCGCGGCGAGCGCGACGCGATGTTCGTCCGAGACGCTCCACGCCATGCGCGGGAGCGTGATGGTGAAGGCGCTGCCGACGCCGAACGTGCTCTCCACCAGCACATCGCCGCCGAGCAGCCGTACGATCCGGCGCGTGACGTGCAGCCCGAGCCCGGTGCCTCCCGCCCGGCGCGTCGCGGCCTGATCCACCTGCCAGAACGCGTCGAACACCTTCGCGAGATGATCTGGCGCGATGCCGAGCCCGGTGTCCTGCACCGTGAAGAGGATCGTCTCCCCGTCGGCGTCGACGCGCGCGAGCACGCTCACGCCTCCCCGATCCGTGAACTTCACCGCGTTGCCGACGAGGTTGAGCAGTGCCTGCCGCAGCTTCCCCGCGTCGGTGACGATCGTGACGTCCGACGGCGGGCAGTGCAGCGCGAGGTCGAGCCCCTTCCGTCGAGCCTCGAGCTCCATCATGGCCGACACCTCCTCGACGAGCGAGGCGACCGAGATCTGCGTCGGCGAGACGCGCTCCTCGCCCAGCTCGAGCTGCGACAGGGTGAGCACCTCGTCGATGAGCGCGAGCAAGTGCTTCGCGCTCGCGCCGATCCGGTCGAGCTGCTGGCGCTGCCCCTTCGTGGCGGGGTCGGGAATCCCGTCGCGCATCAACGCGCTGTAGCCGATGACCGCGTTGAGCGGTGTGCGCAGCTCATGGCTCATCACGGCGAGAAAGTCGTTCTTCGCCCGATTCGCGCGCTCCGCCTCGCCTCGTGCGGCGGCTTCCTTGTCGAGCGCGACGGCCTGCACCTTCTCGCCTTCCTGGACGGCACGCGCGGCGCGCAGCACGACGGTGAGCTGGATCCCCATCATCACCACGACGACGATGGCCATGCCGACTTCCCGGCTGACGGTCTCGCTGCTGCGCGCATGGATGTACGCCAAGCCGAGGAAGAGCGGCACCAGGGTGATCGCGAGCAGGATGCGCCGGGCGAGCATGCCGCCTCCGCCGCGGGAGAGCAGACGTCCCGCCCACGAGGTCCCGGGCCGCGCGCACAGGATGCCGGCGTACAGCGTGAAGAAGGCGAGAGCGGTCGCCGTCGTCATGCCGGCGTACGCGTCCATCGAGTACAGCGCGTGCGCGCCGTAGAGATGCCCGACGAGCGCCAGGGTCGCGATGGTGATGCCGATCGTTCCGAAGAGGTGCGCGATGCGCCGCACGCGCTCGGTCGCGCCGTCGAGCAGGAAGAGCGCCGCCCCTGCAAGGATGAAGCTGACGGTGGAGTTGGTCGCCATCCGGCCGTACGGCCGGTAGGGGAAGCGGCGCAGCGCGTCCGAGAAGATGATCTCGTCGATGCCTGTTCCGCGCTCGAGCACGCGCTCGTACAGGGTGAGTGCGCCGAGCAGCAGCACGAGCAGCGCCAGGCCGCGCGAGATGCGCCAGCGGAGGCCGCTCCTCGGGAACAGGCGATGCTGCATGAGGAGCGACGTGCCGCCGGCGACGAAGCCGACCGCCGTATTGGGCAGCATGTGCAGGCCGTCGACGAAGAAGCGGCGCATCGCGTCGGAGTCGAACGCCCACCCGACGAGGACGACGAGCCCGATGAGGATCGTCGTGAGCGCGCTGGCCGCGGTCAGCCACGCGGCGGTGGCGTCGCGCGAGGAGAGCGGCGTCTCGTTGCCCATCACGGCACCCGCTGCGGCACGCGTTGTACCTCCGCACCCAGGTCGTCTTCACACGATCGGCATTCGCACTGCGTCGCGCGTCGACCACTGCCGTTTGCTTGAGCGATGCCGCCGGCGCCGGGGCTGTGTCACCGGCTTCGCGCACCGTTCGAACCGCGATTAATGATACCGTTCGCGCACCAGGTCGGTGCGCCGCGTCACACGAGCTCGAGCGTGGGTCGCGCCTAGGCTGCCGCCACCTCGGCGCTCAGCAGCTCCCAGAGGATCTGCCCCGTGCCGTCGGGGCCCGTGACATCCAGCGTGAGCGCACTGCCGCCGAGCGCGAGCCCGACGTGAAAGTCGAGTACGGGGCAATGCTCCCGCTCGCGCCGCACGGCGCTGTCGATCTGTCGCATCCGCTCGGCGGTCGCGCGGAAGCGCAGCCGGACCCCGCTCGGGAGACTGGTGCGCTGCACCGCGTGGTCGGCCAGGCCGCTGAGCAGCGTGTGGCGCTCGGCGGAATGCTGCGCCGGCGTGAGTGTGCAGGCTGTGGGCTGAGTGTGTGGCATCGCGCGTTCTCCGGTGTCGACGGATGAATACGTGCCGGCGTGCACGCGTTCCGCCGCCGGCGCGGGGGCGCCCTCGCGCCTCGCGCGTTCGGCTCGCATCATTCCCGCATGACCCTTACGATCTTCTCCCCGCGCTCCACGCTCGCGCTCGCGGCGCACGCCGCGCTGCTTCTCTCGCTCGCCTGCTCGAAGGACGCCAAGCGCGCCGACTCGGGCGCGGCTCGGCCGGCCACGTCGGCCGCAACACCGGCGCCGGTCGACACGCTGTCGCTCAGCGTCCATCGCACGGCGTACGGCAAGACGCCGGACGGCACCGTCGTCGACGCCTACACGATGCGCAATCGCAACCACGTGATCGTGCAGGTGATCACCTGGGGCGCCACCATCACGAACATCGGCACGCCCGACAAGACCGGACACTTCGACGACATCGTGCTCGGCTTCGACAGCCTGCCGGGCTACCTGCAGAACACGCCTTATTTCGGCGTGGTCGTCGGCCGATACGGCAACCGCATCGCGCGCGGCAAGTTCACGCTCGACGGCAAGAGCTACAAGCTCGCCATCAACAATGCGCCGAACAGCCTGCATGGCGGCGTGAAAGGATTCGACAAGGTCGTGTGGACGGCGGAGCCGGTGCAGACGGACACCGCGGTGGGCGTCACGCTCACTCACGTGAGTCCCGACGGTGAGGAGGGCTATCCGGGCACGCTCACGGCGAAGGTCACCTACACGCTCAACGACCGGAACGAGCTCGCGATCGACTACCAGGCGACCGCCGACAAAGCGACGCCGGTGAATCTCACGAACCACACCTACTGGAACCTGCGCGGCGAGGGGAACGGCGACATTCTCGCGCACATGCTGACGATCGACGCCGACTCGATGACGCCGGTCGACTCGACGTTGATCCCGACGGGGCACATCACGCCAGTGGCCGGCACGCCGTTCGACTTCCGGACGCCGACGGCGATCGGTGCGCGCATCGATCAGGACGATCCGCAGATCAAGAACGGCCGCGGCTACGATCACAACATGGTGTTCAATCGCACCGGTGCACCGGGCACGCTCGTCCACGCCATACGTCTCGCCGATCCGACATCCGGCCGCACCGTGGACGTCAGCACGACGGAGCCGGGTGTGCAGTTCTACTCGGGCAACTTCCTCGACGGCACCGTCGTCGGGAAGAACGGGCACAAGTACCCGCATCGCTCGGGCATCGCGCTCGAGACCCAGCACTATCCCGACTCGCCGAACCAGCCGCAGTTCCCGACGACGATCCTCAAGCCCGGCGCGACGTACAAGTCACGCACCATGTTCACCTTCGGCGTGGTGAAGTGAAGGCTGGATCTGCGTAGTGCCTGCTCGACAGTGGAGCGCGGATCTGCGCGAATTGCCTGCTCTCTTCGAAAAAACGGAACGCGGATTCGCTCGGGCTGTTTGCTCGTTGAACAGCGGGAACGTGGATTTCCGCGGATCACGCGGACACTGCCGGATTCCCACTACCGGCGGGCCGGATTCTACCGGTGGCCTGGTTGAAATGTTTGGAGATGTTTCGGAAAGATCTTGGCTCCGGACCTTCAAAGCCGCTGCAGTCTCCGCGTTCTCCGCGCTCCATTCCTTCCCAGGGAGCGGAGTCGAGGTGCAGATCCCTCGACTCCGCTCGCGATGACAGCGAAAGCGTCTCTCACTCGTGGCGATCCGGCAGTGTCCGCGTGATCCGCGCCAATCCGCGCTCCCGCTGTTCAATGAGCAAGCAATCCGCGCCAATCCGCGTTCCCGCTGTTCAAAATGCGTCGGGAAACTCGGATTACATCCTCGTCACCGGCCACCGATCGTTGGACGTATCCGCGTCCATCCAGATCCCGTGCTCGAGCTCCACTGACGCGATCCGCTTCGCGCCCGGGAGCTTCACCACCGCGCGCCGGCGATCGGCTTTCCAGGCGGCCGCCGTCTGATGCAGCGTCGCGCTCGTGCCGTCGGCGTAGTGGACGACCACGTCGAATGGAGCCGGCATCCCGCCGACGTTCTCGATCACCGCACGCGACCCACTCACGCTCGCGAGCGCGAGATCGATGTACCCGTCCTGGAAGAACCAGCTCTGCCAGTACCAGTTCAGGTCGCGCCCGGTCACGTTGGTGAACGTGTTGAAGTAGTCCCACGGCGTGGGGTGCTTGCCGTGCCAGCGATCGATGTACGCGTGGAGCGCCTTCCGGTACAGCGAATCGCCGAGCATCTCCTTGAGCGCCAGGTACCCGAGCGCGGGGCGCCCATAGCCGACGTCGCCGGTCACGTTCGGCGTGATGATCGGGACGTCCTCGTTCGGCGACGGGTTGTGCACCCAGCCGGACACGCGGAACGTCTTGAAGAATGAATCCGCCTTCTGCCGTCCGATGTTCGCGACGTTGAGCAGATACTCGAAGCCGGTCGTCATCCCTTCGTCCATGAAGGGGTAGCGCGTCTCGTTGATCCCCATGTAGAAGGGGAAATACGAATGCGCGATCTCGTGCTCGGCGACGAAGCGCGCGAAGATCGTGTCCGCGCCGTAGCTCTCGTCGTTCGCCATCATCGGGTACTCCATGCCGGCGGGACCCTGCACGACGGTCGTCTTCTCGAACGGATACGGGACGCCCGGCCACTCGTGCGACAGCCAGTCGAGCGCGTGGCCGGCGAAGCGCACCATGTGCCGGTAGTCGGCGGCGGTGTCGTTGTACGCGGCCTGCACGCTGACGCGCGGACGGCGCGGATCCACTGCCACGCTTCCGGCATCCCAGACGTAGTGGTCGCTGGTCGCGAAGGCGGCGTCGGGAACGTTGGCCGATGTGAAGTGCCACGCGTTCATCGGCTGCTGCACCGTCACGGCGTGCGCGCGCATCTCCGCCGCGGTGGCGACGTTGATCGTCTGCGTCGCCGTGAGCGACGACTGGAAGCGCTGCAGGATGGCCGGCTGGAGCACCTCGGCCGGGTTGCGCAGCGTGCCGGTGCCCCAGACCACGAAGTTCGCCGGCACCTTCACGGTGACGTCGTAGTCGTTGAAGTCGCTGTAGAACTCGAGCCGGTCGTCGAACGGAGTCGAGTCCCATCCGTTGTAGTCGTCGTACACCGACACACGCGGATACGCGTACGCGAGGAAGAAGGTCGTCGAGTCGATCGCTCCCTCTCGTCCGCTCTCGCGCGACATGTCGTAGTGCCAGTCGAACGCGAGGCGCACCGAATCGTGGGGCATGAGCGGCGTGGGAAGGGTCGCCCCCTGCACGGTGAAGCCGCCGTTGGTGCGCCACGGCGTGCTCTGTCCATTGACCGCGAACGCATCGACCGTGACGCCCGACGTGAGATAGTCATCGCTCGCGCCGCCCGCGCGCGGCGCACCGGGCTTGTGGATGTTCACGATGAAGCGAATGGCCAGCCGGCGCAGGGTGTCCGGGCTGTTGTTGTAGTACACGATCTGCTCCGTGCCCGACACGCTCCGGTTCGGCGGCGACGTGGTGAGCGTGATCGTGTAGCGGGCGCGGTTCTGCCAGTAGTTCGGGCCGGGCCGGCCGTCGGGCAGCCGCGTCTTCTTCTCGTAGGCTTTCTTCACACCGCGCGGCATGTAGAGCGTCTGCGCGTGGGCGTCCGACGCGGGCGCGACGACGAGCGCCAGCGCGGTGAAGAGCATCCACGCGCGAAGCGATCGCGCGGCCGATGACGTGCAGCGGTGCATGCTGTCTCTCATGGACAAAAGTTGGACGGCAGGGTCATCACCAAACATCGCCCGCCGGACCACGGTTCGCTTGTTCGGTTTTGCTCGATCCTGCTCCGGCTCGACTGCCGCTGATTCATCCCACGGCGGCGGCCAGGTAGGGGGCGGTGCGGCTCTCCCTCACACGCGCCACCTGGGCCGGCGAACCCTCGGCCACCACCCGCCCCCCGGCTTCTCCCGCGCCCGGTCCGATGTCCAGCACCCAGTCGCTCGCCGCGACGACGCGCATCTCGTGCTCGACCACGATCACGGTGTTCCCCGCCTCGACGAGACCGTCGAGCTGGGCCATGAGCTTGTCCACGTCGCTCGGATGCAGACCGGTGGTCGGCTCGTCGAGCACGTACAGGGTGTTGCCGCGCTGCACGCGCTGCAGCTCGGTGGCCAGCTTGATCCGCTGCGCCTCGCCGCCCGACAGCTCGGTCGCCGGTTGGCCGAGCCGCAGATATCCCAGTCCGACCTGCCGCAGCACGTCGAGCGCGCGGCGCACCTGCGGCGCTCCGGCGAAGAACTCGTACGCCGCATCGACGGTGAGGCCGAGCACCTCGGCGATGTTCTTTCCCTCGTAGGTGATCTCGAGGGTCTTCGCGTTGTAGCGCGCGCCGCCGCAGGTGGGGCAGGGTGCGTACACGCTGGCGAGGAAGAGCAGCTCGACGCAGACGAATCCCTCGCCCTCGCAGTGCTCGCAGCGCCCCTTGGCGACGTTGAACGAGAAGCGTCCCGCATCGTAGTGCCGCGCCCGCGCCGCCTTCGTCGACGCGAACAGCTTGCGCACGTGATCGAACAGGCCGGTGTAGGTCGCGAGGTTGGAGCGCGGCGTGCGGCCGATCGGCTTCTGGTCCACGGTCACGAGCCGCCTGATCTGCTCCATTCCG
>Ga0308175_100001578_pt1 | contig 15411 bp, 15 predicted proteins | sample PhyCR1_3_FD_203893 | JGI IMG/M metagenome (GOLD analysis project Ga0308175, IMG submission 203893) | Soil microbial communities from UC Gill Tract Community Farm, Albany, California, United States - DLSLS.C.R1 | ecosystem: Environmental > Terrestrial > Soil > Agricultural land | place: USA...
GCGTCCTGGAAACGGGACCGTGGGTTCAAATCCCACCCTCTCCGCCAGGCTTGGCGTAACAGAAGCTATTAGGCAGTGGCGCGTCAGCTTACCAGCCGGCAGCGAACGATGAACACCGTAAAGCGGTGTCGCGCGGCGCGACTCCTATTCCAAAAGGAAACGTCGCAAAGCGATACGGTGGTCAATCGCAGTGACGAGTCGGTACCTGGCGCGTCGCTGCTCGGAGGTTCGTCATCTGGTATTTCTATCGCGCCAAGAGCGAAGCGAAGGGGCTGGGCCCTGTGCAACAAGCTCCTGTGAATCCCGCCAGGTCCGGAAGGAAGCAACGGTAAGCAGACCGGTTTGTGTGCCGCAGGATCACCTGGCCCCGTTATTTATCACGATGCTGCAACAGGTCACCAGCTTCATTCTCCTTTTAAAGAAATACTCAACGTATCGAGGAGACAGAGTCGGGTCTTGGCCGGCTCAGGGGCGGGCGGGTGAGAATAGAACGTACACCTCCGGTTTCTTCGGCGGGGCCTCGCTCGAGAAGGGGGCGCGTCTTGGCGCATCTGGGGTGGGTGGTGGGGTGTAATTGCTGATGTTTGAGCATCTTGAAGATAGGTCGTACCGGTTAATGAAGAACGGTTGACGCATCATGGATTACCAGGTTTCTGCCAGAAAATATCGGCCAGCCAGTTTTCAAGACGTGACCGGGCAACCGCATGTCATCAAGACCTTGATGAACTCAATTGCCGGGAACAGGATTGCGCACGCGTTCTTGTTTTCAGGAAGCCGCGGTGTGGGGAAAACGACGGTCGCACGCATTCTGGCCAAGGCGCTTAACTGCGAACAGGGCCCCACCGGCACGCCTTGCGATCGCTGCGCCAACTGTCTGGAGATCGCGCAAGGGAACTCCGTCGACGTGATTGAAATCGACGGCGCTTCCAACACCAGCGTAGATGACGTGCGGGAAATCCGTGAGAACATCAAGTTTACCCCGTTTCGCGGACACTATCGCGTATACATCATCGATGAAGTGCACATGCTGTCGAACTCGGCCTTTAACGCCTTGCTGAAAACGCTCGAAGAACCACCGTCACACGTTGTCTTCATTTTCGCCACGACGGAAATTCACAAAATTCCGGCGACTATTCTCTCTCGCTGTCAACACTACAATTTCCGTCGAATTGCCCGGGCCGAAATTATTCAACGGCTACGATACGTGGCTGAGCAAGACGGCATCACGCTGGAAGATCGAAGCTTTCTCTCCATCGCGCGGGCCAGCGAAGGAAGCATGCGTGATGCGCTCAGTCTGTTGGATCAAGCCGTATCGTTTGGCGGAAAAAGTATTCGGTATGACCATCTACAGTCGCTCCTGGGCTGCGTCCCACACGAACTCGTACACGATATGATGGACGCCATGCTGACGCATGACAGTCCCGCCGGGGTATATGTCATTGCGCGGCTGTTAGATCAAGGGCATGATCTGCGGGCCTTTTGCGCAGAACTAGTCGAGCATATCCGCAATCTCTTAGTGGCTTCTGTGGCCCTCGACTCACAGGACATGCAGTGCCTCAAAGGGCTGATCGATCTTTCGGAAGAAGAAATCAGCCAGATCGCCGCTGATGCGAAGCGATGTACAACGGAGCAACTCCACGAACTATTTCGGGTCTTTTCACAAGCTGAAGATGCCCTCCGCATCAGCCCTCGTCCCCGCTTTGTGTTGGAAGTGGCCGCCATCCGAGCGACGCGCTTAGGGATGACTGATCTCTCGGCTACGATCCCCACGGCTGCTCCACCGGCTGCCACGCCGGCCCTGCGCCACATGCCGACCGATAAAGACAATCGAACGCCACAAGCCGTGACCGTTGGAACGCTTAGCCAGGCGCCTTCTCGACAAGGCGTCAGCCGCCAGCCAGTCGAGGGCCGTCCGGTTTCCAGAAGCGTTCAGTCTCAGCATAAAACGGATCGCCCCCCGCTTCAATCGCCATCTAGAGAAATCTCCGCCTCACCTTCTCCACGACCGCAGTCGGAAGCCCCGGTTCCGACATCATCATCGGCCGCTGCTCCAAAACCTTCTGTTGCCGTTCGGCAAAGTCCTTCCATGAAGCCCACACTGTCCTGGGAAAAGGTGGTCGAGCAAGTCGAGCAACAGCATCCGAATATCGGTCCCTTTCTCGCTAGGGCTACGTTCATGGGCGTAGAGAACAGTGAGGTGACGATCGGCTATGCGCCCACGGCATCGGTCGCGCTGGCTCGCGTGCAAAGGGACGAAGCGATTCAGATAGTCAGTGGGATCTGTACGCAGCTCGTCGCTCAACCGATGCGGCTTCGTGTAGTCGAATTAAATGAAGGGCAGCGTTCCGGGCAAAGCGTGGCCGAACTCCGTGCCGTCAAAGAACGCGATCAGAAACACCAACTCCTCGAACGATCTCGTACCCATCCCTTAGTCAAGCAGACCCTCGCGATCTTCGGAGGAGACGTTGTGGACGTACGACAAACTGCCCCACGAGAGGAGACACTGTGATGTCGAAGAACCCGTTCGGCAATATGGGCAATATTATGAAGCAGGCCCAAGCCATGCAAGAACAGTTGGCGAAGATCCAAGAAGAAGCGGGCGTGAAAACCGTACAAGGCACGGCTGGCGGCGGCATGGTCACCGTGACGGCCAATGGCGCCATGGAAGTGGTGGCCATCAAGATCGATCCTGAAGTGATGAAATCAGGCGATGTCGACATGCTGCAGGATCTTATTGTCGCGGCCACCAGCGAGGCGCTCCGCAATGCCAAAGATATGATGGCGAATGAGATGAAAGGCATCACCGGTGGCATGCGGATACCTGGACTTTTCTAAAAAATGGTGAGTGATGAGATATCCATTTTCTGCCTCCATTCATCGCTGTTTTTTGTTCTAGGTTTATCGATACGCTACTATGGGAATTGACAATCAGGGTCTCCTGACCCGACTGATTCGTGAATTGGTCCGCTTGCCGGGCATCGGACAGAAGACGGCCCAGCGCTTGGCGTTCCATATTCTGAAAGTCGAGAAGGACGAAGCGCTGCGGTTGGTAGAGGCCATCCGGGCGGTCAAAGAAAGGCTCTCGTTTTGCCGCCAATGCCGCAATATTGCCGAACATGAGCTGTGTGAATTTTGCGTCGATCCAAAACGAGATCGCACCAAGATCCTCGTCGTGGAAGAACCCAGTACGCTGTACGCGATTGAACGGGCCGGTGGATTTCGTGGGCTTTACCATGTGCTCCTTGGCTCGTTGTCGCCGCTCGATGGTATTGGCCCATCTGAAATCCGCGCGCAGGATCTGGCGGATCGACTGAAAGAGGGCGAAGTCGAAGAGGTCATTCTCGCCACGAATCCCACGATCGAAGGCGAAGCGACGGCAATTTATCTGACTAAACTCTTGAAGCCCTTTGGCGTACGTGTCACGCGAATTGCCTACGGCATTCCCGTCGGGATGGATATCGAATATGCAGACGAAGTCACCTTACTGAAGTCCATCGAGGGCCGCCGAGACCTTTGAGCTTCTTGGCTTCTTTTCATCAAGATTCATCCCATTGACGACCAGAATCTGGATTGCTATAGTGGGCCACTTTTTAAGGCGAGAAAGGGGGCATCATGCCCAAAAGCATTGCTAAACCTTCAAAATCTAAGCGAGTCGAGTCGAAGATCACTACGAAGAAGGCTCCGAAGCGAAGCGGCAAATACGAGGACATCCGGAAAGATCTTCAGGGCCAGCGTCTGGATTTGCTTCAGGAAGCTGGAGAGGCGTTGACCAATCGTCCTGAGTTTGCCGCATTTCCGGACTTGAGCGACCAGGCGACCGCTGAAGTCGACTCGAACTTTGAGCTCCGACTGAAGGAGCGTGAACAAAAGTTGCTCAAGAAAATCGATGAGGCGCTGGAACGAATCGCCACGAATACCTACGGCATCTGCGAGCGTTGCGGCGAAGAAATTCCGTACAAACGGCTCAAAGCGCGTCCGGTGACCACGCTCTGCATAGAATGTAAGACGCAGCAAGAGGAGGAAGAAAAGATACGTGCATAATTGCGTATCATATCATTTGCCATGCAATATCTTATCGTCGTAGCGCCTTGATCCGCTCCTTTACTCGCGCCATCCGCTCCGCTTCTTCCGGGATACCGTCCACAAGCGCCAGATACGTTTCATATTCTCCTATCGCCCGTTTGGCATTGGTCTCCTCATAGCTTTCGGCGAGATTGTACCGAGCGAGCGGATAATTCGGCCTCAGCAGCACCGCTTTCTCTAGAACCTTGACGGCCTGGTCCCGTTGCTTCAGTTTCATGTAGACCGTCCCAAGATTGTTAAGGACTTCAGGCGTGTTCGGGCGCACGGCCAGGGACTTCTCCATCTCCTCGCGCGCTTGATCCAAGTGACCTTGACCTTCTAAGGCTACCCCCAAGCGGTGATGAGCCTCCGCTATCCATACCTTATCCGTAAATCCGAGTGATAGAGCCTTCCGATATGCTTCAGCAGCTTTCTCATACTCCTTTGAATCACAGTAGCCTAGTTGCGCAGTCTGACCACGAGCAAACTGCTGAAGCGATGAAAACGGCTCCTTTACGTCTTTCTTCTTACCCGCGATCAGGCCATCTTTAGTTTGTCCACGTCCTAAGCGAGACACAAACTCTGGATAGGGTGCCAGCAAGCTGACATAGGGATCAATTGAAAACGAGGCGATCACTAATGTCTGACTTGAACCTTCTCCGGATATCACATATTGGGTGGTACTCTTTTCATCTCCGGTCAAATATAACGTCCCGCTGTTTAAGTTTTCGTGATCGGCAAGGCTCGCACCTGAAAGATAGAATTCGGTGTCGGGCTTCAACTGAGAGATCGTCTGACGGAGAACTGGATAGGGTTTTAAACTCAAGCCGTTCCGAAAAATAAAGACGGCGCCGACCATGAGCCCGTCCTCATCGAAAAAATAAGATTCTTCCGCTCCATGCGTACTGTCTGAGACCAATGGCTGAAGTTCTTCGCCACTTCCCCACGCCGTGCGTTTGAGATTCGCAAGGGGATGGCGCTGAAGAAAGGTGTCCTTTCGATCGCAGGGATGCGCCGTTGTCAGCAGTGTCAGATCACTGGCGGAAGGAGGAAGAGGGTTTCGAGGGGATTCGGCGCAGGCAGCAACCAGCATGGCGAAACACAAACACAACGCCCCGATCCAAAGAGATCGGAGCGTTGCAGCGTTGATGACGGTAGAATCGAATATCGTAGGAGAAGAAACCGACCGCTTACTGAACTCCGTAGGATCGGTTCGGACGTTGCGAATGGAGAGCCGCATCTTCAGGCGTATATCCAAATAATGCCGGTGATCCTGACGCCAGCGAGTACAGTGGGCGGTTTACGCCATAATCAAGGGCGACCCCGATTGGATTCAACAGGAACCCGAGCCACCGGATCGGGTTGTCATCAACGGGCGAATTGGCGACAGGGTCGGTGTACAGATAATTGAGGCTGTCCAACGGCCATGCCGTACCGGCCTGATATGATTGTGACGTCGATTGGGTACCGGCACATCCGCCGACAAGCACGGCAGCCAACACCATCATTCCGAGCAAAAGCCGCGATTCACGCATCATTCACCTCTCTATGGCTTCTGACGTACGGAGTAAGTCTATCTCCGGTCCAATGTTTTGTCCAATGGAAGGATCGGGATAAGCCGAGAGAGGTGAATCAGAGCAATGGTGGGCGATACTGGTATCGAACCAGTGGCCTCTTCCGTGTGAGGGAAGCGCTCTCCCACTGAGCTAATCGCCCACGGAATGCGAGTGTAACATAGCAATTTTACACGCGTCAAACCAGTGATTTCGAGGCGGGGTCAACCGCTTGTGGAAAGTCTGGAAGGGCGCACTGACTCCACTCTAAATTGAATTGGTTAAAGGTTAAAGATGGCGGCATAATCCGCTCCACACTCTGCATATTGACGAAGCATCGGACGGGTCCGCGGCTCACCTCAACAATACAGCCTTCAGTATATGGCAATCCCTTTGGCGAGCTTGCGTTGCATCAGCTGATCTAAATAGGAACCTATTGCCAGTTTCGCCTGGTCTTGGTCCCGAAAAAATTCCACTCCCACGAATGGCCGACTTATCCAACGCACCGCCGCGCGAATAGCGACTTGTCCAGCGCCCGGCAGGATAAACACGAGTAGGATCTCCTCGCCGTGATGGTAGGAGGACATTGCACGAACCGCGCAGCCTCCTGTTGACAGATTGCAAATCATTCCCTCAGCGCGATAGGTACTGGATAGCGTGACCGGAATGTGAATCTCCCAACGCAACGACTTTCGTCGCTCACAGAATCGTGATTGGGCTCGCTGGATTGAATGGCAAGCGATTGAAGGAAACATAGGCCCTCCCATATGCCTGATGTCAGCCACAAGGATTAGGACAGCATCTGCCATGCCAATCAAGCCCTCCGGCAACTTGCCAGAATCGATGGGTATTTGATAAATGCCCGGCTTTAATTTTTGTACTTGCTGTCTCACTGAGACACGACAAGCGTGTCACCGCGTGGAACAGGAGGTAGTCCATTGTGCTACTCTCGATTGCGACTTTCGTCGAATAGACCCCTTACCGCCGATGTAGTACTTAGGTGCGTAGCAAGATACCGTGAGGAGGTATGAAAATGACATCTGCGGCGGACCGTTTACTTCTGGAGGCACAGACGGCCATTCTTGAAGACAAGCAGGCTCAGTTTCGAGCATTGCAGGCAGCTGGTCGCAACGCTGCGGCCATGCAAAAAGGAATGGAAGTGATGATGGCGGCCGCGACGGTATTACAGATGTCTAATGGGCTGCTCCAACAGACCGTCGATCTTCTCCGGCAAAAAAATGCCCCGCCACTTGAAGAGCCTTGACGAACCCCACTTTGAAGCGCCTCTGCTGAAAATCATCTATTGTCTTGCCTAGATCTCTAGACGCCCGCCCGCTTCGATTCACCATTGAAAGTCCGCGAAGTGCTCTACCCATGATCACTCGGTTTACTTTATGTTAATCTTCCCTAAGAGCCTTCAAGAGGTGACCATCATGCCTGTAGGCGAGGTGTTTGTGCCGGCGCGCATCACCAAGGTCGAGACGATCGACCCAGGTGAAATTCGTCTCGTCGTATTGACGCTACCGGAAGCGTACGATATTGCCGGAGTCCTCTACCCCATTCGCGATGCCATGTGCCCCGGAAATGCCTTTTTGGCTAAGCCTATGGGGGCGCGAACGGAAAAGTTGCGCCGCCGAATGTACACGCGGTCAAATTCTTCGCTGACCTCGCCGCGTGTTCTGGAAACGATTATCAATCATACACACGAGGTCAGATCCGACACGTCTATCTGGTGGCAAATGGATGAGGTGGAGCGCATGCCTCGCGAGGGAGGGACGGTCGATGTCCGTCTCAATTTCAATTCCGACGGAATGTACCTCGACGTATTTGAGAACAGCCCGCATGCTGCGGAGAAGAATCTACGGCTGGAGCCTGACAATCAGTGGCCGACGATGCGGTATGTCGCCATCGCGTTGTCCACGGGCATCACGCCGTTTCTGGCTTATCTGGATCATATGCAGGCACGAGATTTCGGAAGGACGCACCATTCGCAGGGCTGCCGATTAACATTGATCGCCAGCGTACGTAATCAGAGACAACTCATGCAGCATGAAGCGCTCCTAGAAGTCGCACGACGGTTTCCCCATAACTTTCAGTATCATCCTGTCTTGACCCGTGAATGGCCGGCAGACTGGCCGTATGGCAAAGGCCGAATGATTTGCGCGAGCGAGACATGCGAGGGCAGCCAACACATCGACCTCACGCCCTTGTTGGAAGTCGTGCCTGATCTCGACCAGTGCCATCTTCGTATGTGCGGAAATGCGCGTTGCCGGGATGAGGTCATGCAAGGATTGCAGCAACACCGTATCGAAGTCTTAAGTTTCCGCTCCGAGGTTTGGTAAAACGCGGGATGACGCTGTAGACCGTTTTTGCGCCATGCCGTCGCGACACAGTCCATAACCGGTCCGTCCCTCCCTCTGTCTTCGTGGCGCAAACCCGAAATGGCATTGCCCAAAGAGATCTCGCGACGCTTATAATAGGATTGACTTAGTCAGCGAGGCGTAAATGTCTGAATCGGAACATGGCGGTCATTCGGGCTTAGCTGAACCAAGAATGATACTCATCGTAGATGATGAAGTGAAAATCCGCGCTCTTCTGAAGCTAGGACTGATGCGACACGGGTTCTCCGTGCTTGAGGCGGGAGGTGGCGAGGAAGCCTTACGCGTCAGTAAGACATGCGAAGGGCCGATCCATCTGTTACTTGTGGACGTTGTCATGCCGGGGATGAGCGGAGTCGAGCTCGCGCCCCAGATTATGGCCGTGCGCCCTGACATGAAAGTGATTCTCATGTCCGGGTATCGCGACGATCAGATTTTCCTCAACGCGGCGCTCAACCCTAATACACCGTTTTTCCATAAGCCGTTTACCATGGAGGCGCTCATTCACAAGATTCAAGAGCTGTTGGCCGTCTCTCGATAGCCTACGACCTTTCTGTCAGCTCTCCTCAGTAGGTTGCCTGCTCACCTTCAGAATGCTACCCTCCGCTAGTCATCCATGATCATGCGCGTACCCATGTTGCGACAAGCCTTCATTCTCTGCCTGACAATGATGCTCTCGGCGTGTGCCGTTGCCTACACCTTTGTGAACTCGGAGGGCAAATTGGACCGCTTATCGCCTTCGATGGCGAAGGACCAAGTGGTCACCAAGATCGGCAAGCCGGATCTCGTGCTGCGCGACGATGGGCGTGTCACGGTGTGGCAATACAATTTGAACACGAGCCGGCAATGGCTCTATGAACTCTCGTTGTGTCCGGTTTCCGTGTTTGTCGGCGGATGCATGTTTTATCCGTTCACCAACTGGGTCGCCACGCATCAACGCGAGCATCCGGTTCATCTCATCCTCATCAATAACCAATTGTGCGTGTGGGGGCCGCCGCTGGCGCTTTTGCAAAAACGGAAAGGCTGCACGGGCGCAAGCATGATCACGGATGCCGTCCCGGATGCGCAGAACCGAGAGATCTATCCCGCCACTGCCGGGTACGGGCCCATTAACAGCCAGACGATCGATCAGTATCGAAGCATGGCGGTGATGACGTTTGCCGATGCGCCGGATGCGCCGGGGACAGGCGCCAAAGTGTCGGCGATCGTGACCAATTTATTATTGGACCTCGACATTGCAATTGTGGAACGAGCAAAGTTAGAGCAGGTCTTTGAAGAACAAGTCATGCAACTCAAGCACTCTGATGAGGCCCATGCGTTGCGTATCGGCAAAATCGCAGGCGCAAAAGCCATCGTCGTGGGTGAAGTGCAGCAATGGGAAAGCACCGAGCCCGACAAAACGGCCAAGGTCTCGCTGACGCTTCGCATGATCGATGTCGAAACCGGCCAGTTGCTGTTCGACGGAGACGGCCACTCGAATGATCCCATCAGCGTCACCCCGGATAATCTCGCCCGCCTCATTGCGCATCGCATTATCACGAGATTCGGCATTAAAGCGGGTATTATCGGGACCGGGCGGATCGGCGTGATCTGGGATTGGCGGGAATGGCCGCGCTCGCATGTCTACCTCGTGCAGGAAATCTCCAACGGCTCGCCCGCCGATAAAGCCGGTCTCAAAGTTGGTGATGCCGTGATCGCCTGCAATCATGTCTCCTTTGACTCAATCCAGACGGAACGCCAAGCCAAACGTACCTGCCAAATCGACGCCGGACAGCCGCTGCAATTGGAAGTCCTGCGTGGCGATCAACATTTTGATCTCGAACCGGTCGCAGAACGACGTCCTGGGATTTAGCGCCTACGCTATCCACTGCCGATATTTGTCTTCATCTACCGCCGAAAATTAGTACGGCCCCAAAGCCTCCTTCGCCAAAGTCTTACGACCTTTCCTCTCAACGTCCTGTTTTCATGCATTCTGGACATTTTGGCGAATAGCGGCACACAAGTGATTCTATAGCCGCTGTCATTCGTCACGATGGAGGCCATATGGATAACATGGCGGCTCCGTACAGAGATATCAGGACTGGGCGGTCTATCAACAAACACATTCTCTTCGCCGGCGTGAAGTCGAGGCGGCTTGACGCGCGTGGCGTTCTTGTGTCACGAAAGGATAAAAAGGAGCGTAGTAATGTCGCGCGACGGCAATAGACGGATGGCGGGACTGGCGCATTCGGAGATTCGCGCGATGACGGCGGCGTGCGCGCGAGTCAACGGGATCAATATGGCGCAAGGCGTCTGCGATACGCCTGCCCCGGACTCCGTTATTCAAGCGGCGCAGCGGGCGATGAAAGACGGGCTCAATACCTATACTCGCTTTGACGGATTGGCCGAATTGCGCGCGGCGCTTGCCGTCAAGTTAGCCAAGTATAACGGTATCATTGCCGATCCGGACACCGAGATCACGGTCAGCGCAGGCGCGACCGGCTCGTTTCATTGCGCCTGTCTTGCCTTGCTGAATCCCGGCGATGAAGTGATCCTCTTCGAGCCGGCCTACGCGTATCACATCAACGCAATCCTGGCCGTGGAAGCGGTCCCGCGTGTCGTGGGAATGCGCTCCCCCGAATGGGCGTTTTCATGGGCGAACGTAGAGCAGGCGGTGACGAGCCGGACTAAGGCGATTGTAATCAACACGCCGGGGAATCCATCAGGCAAAATCTTTACCCGCATGGAATTGGAAGGCATCGCGGAATTGGCGGACCGCCATGATCTGTTTGTGTTGACGGATGAGATCTATGAATACTTTCTATTTGATGGCCGCCAACACGTCAGTATGGCTTCGTTGAACGGAATGGCGGAGCGGACGATTACGATAGGCGGATACTCGAAGACGTTCAGCATCACGGGATGGCGAATCGGATACAGCGTCGCGCATGCGAGGTGGGCTCAGTTGATCGGCGCGATGAACGACCTGCTCTATGTCTGCGCGCCGGCTCCGTTACAATATGGCGTGGCCATCGGCATCCGGGAATTGGATCAGTCGTTTTACGCCGGGCTCGCCCATGACTATCAAACCAAGCGGGACAGATTCTGCGAGGCGCTGAGTAAAGCCGGCTTGCCGCCCTCTGTGCCGCAGGGCGCCTATTATGTGTTGGCCGATGTGTCCCGCCTTCCGGGTGAAACCGGTAAAGCCCGCGCCATGTACCTGCTCGATAAAACAGGCGTGGCCGGCGTGCCGGGCGAAGCCTTCTTCACCGACGCCGAGGGGCATCGGTTCATTCGTTTCTGCTTTGCCAAAACGGATGCCGATCTCGACGCCGCCTGCCGCCGAATCGAAGGGCTTGCCTAAGGATTATCGGACCATGACGACCCGCCTCCCTCGTGAATGAATCATTGTAAGCGAACCGTTGAATCCGAATCGCCACACTTCTCGTAAATAGCACATGGGCCATTCGCGACGAGCAGTGTTTATCAGCGGTGGGACCGGATATGTCGGTCATCGATTGCTTCCTGAATTGCTCCGCCGGAGCCATGCCGTGCGGGCATTAGTGCGCCCTGGCTCGGAGGGCAAGATAGGCGGTCAATGTGCCGTGACCACCGGCGATGTGTTAAATAGCCAGACGTTTTCAATGGCAGTTCCACCTGCCGACACATTTATTCACTTGGTCGGCGTGCCGCGTCCCGCTCCGTGGAAAGGGAAGGCGTTTCGCGCCCTCGACCTTCCGTCGCTCCGGGCTTCTCTCGCGGCCGCTCAAGAGGCGAACATCCGGCACTTCGTCTATATTAGCGTCGCGCAGCCGGCGCCCGTCATGAAAGTCTATGTGCAGGTTCGTTCAGAGTGTGAGGCGCTTATCCAGGCCAGCGGCTTATCGGCTACCATCCTTCGACCATGGTATATCATCGGCCCGGGCCATTATTGGCCGATGGTCCTGTGGCCGGTCTATAAACTACTCGAGTATGTGCCTGTGACGGTGGCTTCTGCGAGACGGTTGGGATTGGTGACGATTCAGCAAATGGTGGCGGCGTTGGTGTGGACTATTGAGCATCCCGCCGATGGTATCCGTATTGTTGACGTGCCGGGAATCCGCGCGCTCGCATCAACAGGATGTTGAAAAAGGCCCCCAGCTTTGTTCTCGCATCGTTCTAAGTCTCAACGTACCGCCATGGGCAAAGAGCTTGTCTCTGCAAGCTTGGGGCGGGTGGGTGAAATGGTACGCCTCGGCTTCTAAGACACTGCCAGCTCACCATCTCGCCGGCGCGCACAAACGTGGCGCGATTTATTCATCGCGCCGTGCGGCCGCGCTGGATGGCCTTTTTGAACATCTTGTACCGCTCATCCGTTTCGTCCACCGATGCAAAGATTACCTCAGGATGCTTGAAATATTTTTCGAGGTTTCGCGCCTGCACAGACAGCACTCTTGGGATTGCTCGATGAACACGCAGACTGCCGTTATGTGCTCTCGTTCCCGTGCATGCGGCTGAAGATATTCCAATTGAACGGCTTCGGAGCGATAGCATGCAAGGGGATCGGCTCGATGACTTGCTGCTCGCGATACGCCAACATGCAGCCGACGATGGACTCCGGTTGTTCGACCAGGCGGTGGACGACTTCATAGGCGAGGTCCTGCGCGATGGCTTTGTCTTCCGGAGTCGGACGGGCGCCGCGTAGCGTATGGCCCAGGATGGTGGCTTTGGTCGAAACCGTGAGTGGATAGCGTCCGGGGCCTGCCTGAAACTGCGGCCATTGCGCAACTGCATGCGCCACATACTCGCCAAGACCATGGACGCCGCCGGCCGAATGATGCCGATGCGGTGTACGTTCGGCCACGACAAACAGATGGCTTTTATTTGAAATCCCGAGCGTTTGTTTGAGCCGGCCGAGAATAATTTGTTCGACATACGCGTCCGGGTCAGGATGTTCGTTGACGAGGATACCCTCCGCGCGCGCCTGATAGGCGCACGCCAATGCCAAATGGCCGGAGCCGGCGCCCATCACTTCCACGAAAAACACGCTGCCCATGGCCGCGCTGGTGGCTTTCAGCGATTCGATGGATTGATTCGCCAGCGAGACAGCTGAATGAAAACCAAGCGATGTAGTTCCGGCGATGTTGTCGTCGATCGTGCCGGGTATCCCGACCACCTGCACGCCGAAATTTTCAAAGATTGCCCGGGCGCCTCGCAGGCTGCCGTCCCCGCCCAAGACGACCAGCGCGCCGTTCTCCAGATACGGCTGGAGGTTGCGGATCGCCGCCTGCTGAATCCGCTCATCTTTAAAATCCTCAAAGCGGCTGCTGCCGATCGGGCTGCTGGCCTGGCTGACCATGCCACGCGTGTCGTACTCGTGCACCTCTTGAATCCAGTTATTGGCCAATCCGAGAAACCCATGGCGGACAAAATGAGTCGAGATGCCGAAGCGGTTTCCGCTCACATACAGTTCTTTTAAGGCAGCCCCCGCACCGGCGAAGTCGCCACCGGAAACCAAGGCCACGAGGCGTCTGATTTGCTTCGGCTTCAATGAGACACGGTCCTTCCGTGAGTGCTCAACCGACACCCACGCGTCGCGGGTCGCCCGTTCACGGGCCGACAGCCCGACGGCGGTCGAGTAGCCGGATAATTGTCCCTGCTCATAGGTCAACAGCACGACATTGTCTTGACCCTCTTTGTAATCGCTAAACTCGCCGAAGGCCTCATGGAAGGGACGCGGGTCGAGATAGATCATCAACGCCCGCATGGTCGAGCTGTGGGTGTAGAGGCACGCCACATGGCCTTGGCGCGACTGGGCAAGCTGATGGAGCCCGTCAATCACATCGACATACAAATCGAAAAAGGAGTGGCCGCCGGGATAGCTGTAGAGCGGATGTTTCAAAAGTCGTTGTGCCGTCTTCCTCTCGACGCCGAAAGCCGTCGCGGCTGCCTGAGCCTCCACATCCTTCTCTACGCCGGTGACCCAGCCAAAGTCGGAGGATTCCAGCGCCGGTTCACAGACGGGCTCCGTGGACCTGGCGTCTGCGGCGCACAGCGCGGCGCGTACCCGTTCAGACAGCTCGCGGGTATTGGGACTGCGACTGATACAGTGGATGAAGGTACGGGGATCGAGGTAATTATGGAGATGAAGGAAGTCGAGCTGCTGGCCGACCACGCCGACCATGCGGGCCAGCGCCGCGCCCACCGCATCGGCTTTCGTGCGGCCGCGTTCGGGATCGAGGGTATTCGCTAAGCGACACCCGACTCGATGCGTTTTGCTTTCCACGTGCGAGACGCCATGACGCATGGTGAAGAGCAGCGTGCGATTGGACATGTCGCGGGGCAACAACCAATAGCGGTCGTCGCCGAGATCGAGGACAATGCGGCCCTCTGCTAGTTGCAGGGTCAACTGCGTGCGAGGCACAATAGCGACAGGACGTCGACGGGTCGGTTTCTGGACGGTTCCGATGGGCGCTTGCAGTAAGGGGCCGAGCGTACCTTCCGCGACGAGACGATTCCACGCGGCGAAGAACACCAGCGCATCACCGCCACAGGCCTCATCGAGAAGCCGGCGCCGGGCCAGTCGATAGTCGGCGGCTGAGGCGAATCCCTGTTGAACGCGGTTCGCAAACATGAGCATCGCATCGGTCGCTTGGCGAGCGCGCGCGATTCGATCGGATACGGCGGGTGGGGGAGAGGGGAGTGAGATATGCTCGGAGGCAATGCGCGTCGCCTGCGACATGGCTTCTCCATAGCGGAGTAGCCCTTCCAGCGTGACAAAATCCAAAGCCTCATAGTCGGAGGGCATTGTCACCTCCATTGTGCGAGACATATAAGCGTACGAACGTACCGCGGACGGCGACGTCTCGCTTGTCGTTACTTCTCAGAGCGCGGCTTTAGTGATCGATGAATCGAGGCCCAGGAGAAGAGTTTTCGAGACGGCTCATCGCCCAGATCCGCGAACTGGGCCGGGTTCTGAATCTCTCTGAGCACCAACACTTGAACGAGATCGCGAATTTCCCGAAGAAGCGTGAGCGTCTCGGTTTCTGTGCGACGGCTCATTACTCAACCTCCTGTGTAAGTGTGAATGATCCGCCTTCGTCAGACGTATACTGACCGACTTTAAAAATGGCATATAGGCTACCGCGTTTTCACGCAACAATCTATTTGGGCAAACTCCTTGAGGAGTAGTACGCAAGCCTGTGGAGGGGTTCGCGAAGTGCTTGGTATTTTGTCGGCTCTTCGCGATAGTTGCCGTGAGCCGAATAGGAGAACATTCTTGAACCGTGTCCGATAAAATTGATATTGCCGTCGTTGGTGGAGGCGCCGCAGGCTTAACCGCGGCTATTTTTGCCGCTGATGCGCTCCACGGAAGCGTCGAGCAGGGTGCGCCTCGTGTTGTCCTGTTAGATGGCGCCAAAACCATTGGGGCAAAGATTTTGATATCCGGGGGTGGCCGA
>Ga0308175_100001579_pt1 | contig 15409 bp, 13 predicted proteins | sample PhyCR1_3_FD_203893 | JGI IMG/M metagenome (GOLD analysis project Ga0308175, IMG submission 203893) | Soil microbial communities from UC Gill Tract Community Farm, Albany, California, United States - DLSLS.C.R1 | ecosystem: Environmental > Terrestrial > Soil > Agricultural land | place: USA...
CTCGGGCAGCGCCGCATGCGTGCTCGTGACGTTCACCACGCAGGCGAAGCCGGGGTCCCGGGTGAACCCGAGAACCCCCTCGGGCAGCTCCAGCCAGGTCAGCTCGCCGTCGCCGAGCGCGGGCATCTCCCGGCGCAGACGCAGCGCCTCGCGGTAGAGCTCCAGCATCGAGCCCGGGTCCCCGGCTTCGGCCTCGGCGGTCAGGTCCGCCCAGTCGCCGGGCTGCGGCAGCCACGGCGCCGCGGAGCTGCCCTCCGGGCTGAAACCGTACGGCGGTGCGGACCCGGACCACGGCAGCGGGACCCGGCACCCGTCGCGGCCCCGGTCGGTGTGCCCGGCGCGCTCCCAGGTGGGGTCCTGGAGCACGTCGTCGGGCAGGTCCTCCACCTCGGGGAGGCCGAGCTCCTCGCCCTGGTAGACGTAGGCACCCCCGGGCAGGCCGAGGGTGAGCAGGACGGCCGCGCGGGCCCGGCGGCGGCCCAGGTCGAGGTCGGCGGGCAGGTCGAGCAGCTGCATCACGCTGCTGCCCGGCTCGGTGCGCTCTCGGGCGAACCGTGAGACGTGCCGGGCGACGTCGTGGTTCGACAGCACCCAGGTGGCCGGGGCGCCCACCGCGCCCTGCTCGGCGAGCGTCTCGCTGATCACGTGCCGCAGGTAGCCCGCCTCCCAGATCGCCTGGAGGTAGGTGAAGTTGAACGCGGTGTGCAGCTCATCCGCGCGCAGGTAGCGGGCCAGCCGCTCCGGCTCGTCGACCCACGCCTCCGCGACGAACACCCGCGGCGGGTCGTAGGAGTCCGCGATCTTGCGCCAGGCCCGGTAGACCTCGTGCACCTCGTCGCGGTCCCAGAACGGGTGCGGCTGCCACGGCGAGCGGTGCAGGGCGCCGTCCACCTCGACCGGACGCCGGGGCCACTCGAGGTCCTCGGCGTCCGGGAGCCCCTCCTGCTTGATCAGCGAGTGCGCGACGTCGATGCGGAACCCGTCCACGCCCCGGTCGAACCAGAACCGGAGCGTCTCCTCGAAGTCCGACCAGACGTCGGCGTGCTCCCAGTTGACGTCGGGCTGCTCGGGGGCGAACAGGTGGAGGTACCACTCCCCCGGTGACCCGTCCGGCTCGGTGACGCGCTCCCACGCGGGCCCGCCGAACACGCTCTGCCAGGAGTTCGGCGGCTCGTCGCCGTCCGGCCCACGACCCGGCCGGAACACGTAGCGGTCCCGCGCCCGGGACCCCGGGCCGGCCGCCAGCGCGTCGGCGAACCAGGGGTGCCGGTCGGAGGTGTGGTTCGGGACGATGTCGAGCAGCACCCGCAGGCCGTGCTGGTGGGCCTCGGCGATCAGCGCCTCGGCCTCCTCGAGGGTGCCGAACCGGGGCTCGACGGAGCGGTAGTCGGAGACGTCGTAGCCGGCGTCGGCCATCGGGGAGGGGTACCACGGGTTGATCCAGACCGCGTCGACGCCGAGGTCGGCGAGGTAGGGCAGCTTGGACCGGATGCCGGCGATGTCGCCGAGCCCGTCGCCGTCCCCGTCGGCGAAGCTGCGGATGTAGATCTGGTAGATGACGGCGTCGCGCCACCAGTCCGTGCGCCTGTCGGGGGCCATGCGACATACCTACACCAACCGCACCCCGCCCAAACGTCAGCGTCCCGTGACCGAGACGGCCACGGGACGCTGCGACGTGCGTGCGGGAGCGGGTGCTACTTCACCCCGCCCGCGGTCAGGCCGCTCACGATCCGGCGCTGGAAGGCCAGCACCATGATCAGCAGCGGCACGGTGAGGATCACACCGGCGGCCATCTGGCTGCCCACCGGGATGTCGCGACCGGTCTTGCCCTGGAACTGCGAGATCGCGACGACCGCGGTGAAGAAGTCGGACTTGTTCGTCATCGTCAGCGCGATGATGAACTCGTTCCAGGCGGCCACGAACGCGATGATCGCGGTCGTGAACACGCCGGGAGCGGCCAGCGGGATGATGATCTTGCGGAACGCCTGCCACGGCGTGCAGCCGTCGACCATGGCGGCCTGCTCGAGCTCCTGCGGCATCTGCCGGAAGAACGCGGTCAGGTTCCACACCGACAGCGGCAGCGCGAACGACATGCTCGGCAGGATCAGCGCCTGGTAGGTGTTGATCCAGCCGATGTCGGTGAAGATCTTCAGCAGCGGGACGACCAGCGCGATGCCCGGGAACATCGACGTCGCGATGATCGCGCTCAGGGCGAGGTTCTTGCCCTTGAAGTCCAGCCGCGCGAGGGCGTACGCCGCGAACGTGCCGATGATCAGCACCGCCACGGTGGTGGTGCCGGCCACGATGATGCTGTTGACCAGCGCCCGGGCGAAGTTGTTCACCGGGTCGAACACCGCCGTGTAGTTCTCCGTCGACGGCGGCGAGGGAAGCGCCGACATCTCGAAGACCTCGGCCGTCTTGCGCAGGCTGGACACGATCATCCAGTAGAACGGCGCGAGGCAGTAGACGATGATCACGCCGATGCCGAGGTAGATCGACCACGCCTTGGCGCGGTCGCCGCCCTTCGTGGCCGGCTTGACCTTCCGCGGTGGTGGGGCGTCCGCCATCGACTGTCCGGCGGCCTGCTGGGCAGACGGTGCTTCGGTGCTCACGGCGTGTCTCCCTTCGCGGTGCTACGGCCCACCTTGGACCTCGGCCTGCCCTTGACCTTCTTCGTCTTCGCGGCGGACCGCGCGTCGCCGATGACGTCGGCACCGAGCAGCTTGATGAAGGCGTAGGCCACGATCACGAGGTAGATGAACAGCAGCACGGCGTACGCCGCCGCCGGTCCGTACCTCGTGTTCACGCTCTCCTGCTGCGCCAGGATCGACAGCGTCTCCACGCTCGGTTTGCCCTTGCCGATGAGCACGAAGGGCAGGTCGAACATCCGCAGGTTGTCGAGGATGCGGAACAGCACCGCCACCAGCAGCGCCGGCTTCACCAGCGGCAGCGTGATGTGCAGGAAGGAGTTCCAGGCGCTCGAGCCGTCGATCTTCGCGGCCTCGTAGACCTCCTCCGGGATGACCTGGAGGCCGGCGAGCACCAGCAGGCCGATGAAGGGAGCGGTCTTCCAGGTGTCTGCGATGATCACGGCCATCTGCGCCTGGAGGCCGTCGGTCGACCACAGCACCTGCTTGTGGAGCAGCACGTTCGCGACGCCGTTGGCGTTGAAGATCCACTTCCACAGCACGGCCGAGACCACGGTCGGGATGGCCCACGGCACCAGGATGCTGGCCCGGATCAGGGCCCGCCCCTTGAAGGCGCGGTTCATGATCAGCGCCATCGCGACGCCGATCACCACCTCGATCGCGACACAGATGATCGTGAAGAAGTTGGTGACGTAGAAGGCGTTCCAGAAGCGGCTCGCGCTCGCTCCGTTGAAGATCGCCGTGTAGTTCTTGAGACCGGCCCACTGGTCGCCCTCGACGACGAAGCCGTTCGCGTCGAGACCGCCCGAGGTGTAGAAGGACTGCCGGATGCCGAGCAGGATCGGCAGACCGATGACCAGGATCAGGACCAGGAAGGTCGGCGACAGCATGATCGCCGCCAGCCTGCCCTGACCCTCGTCAGCCGACTTCCACTCCTTGGCCTTCTTGGGACCCTTGGTGCCCGCTCGCGGGGGTGCAGCTACTGCCATGTTTCCCTCCTAGGTCCGGTGGTGGGGTGGCGGTCCCGAGCTTCCTCAGGTCCGCCACCCCACCCCCAGAGACGCTTCATCCGAGCTGGATCAGGGAGCCTTCGTGATCTCTTCCAGCTGGGACTGGAGCTGCTTGAGCGCGTCGGTCGAGCTCTTCGTCCCGGTGAGCGCGGCGTAGGCCGCGTCCTGGATGGCCGTGGAGGCGTCGCCGTAGCGCACCACCTTGGGCCGCGGGACCGCGTTGTTGATGGAGTCGCGCAGCGTCGGCAGGTAGGGGAACTTCTCCTGCAGCGTCTTGTCGTCGTAGAGCGACGCGATCACCGGCGCCTGGGAGGCCAGCTGCAGGTTCTTCTTCTGGCGGTCCTCGCTGGTCATGAACTTGATGAACTCCAGCGCGGTCTTCTTGTGCTTGGAGTACGTCGAGATGCCGAAGTTGTGCCCGCCGAGGCTCGAGGAGCCCGGACCGTCGAGACCCGGGAGCGGGGCGACGGCGAACTTGCCCTTGACCTTCGTGCCCTCGTCACCGTTGGCCAGGTTGTACACGTAGGGCCAGTTGCGGTGGAAGATCAGCTTGCCGGCCTGGAAGGACGCGCGTCCCTCCTCCTCCTTGTAGGTGATGGCCTCCTTGGGGATGTAGCCCTGCTTGAAGCCGTTCACCAGGAAGTCGAGGCCCTTGGCCGCCTCGGGGGTGTCGACGTTGGGCTTGCCCGAGTCGTCGGTCACCTGGCCGCCGGCGCCGTTGATCACCTCGGACGCGTTGACGGTGAGGCCTTCGTACTTCTCGAACTGCCCCGCGTAGCAGCCGACGCCCTTGCCCTGCGGCGTCGCCTGGACCTTCTTGCAGTCCGCGATCAGCTCGGCCCAGGTGCTCGGCGGCTTGGCGATCCCGGCCGCCTTGAGCAGGTCGGTCCGGTAGTAGAGCAGGCCGCCGTCCGAGGTCGACGGGGCGGCGTACAGCTTGCCCTGGTACTTCGTCGTGTCGACGACCGGCTTGAGCATCTTGTCCAGCGGGAACTCGCTCTCGGGGAGCGGGATGATCACGCGGTTCGCGGCGAACTCCGAGGTCCACACCACGTCGGTGGACAGGACGTCGTAGGCGTCGGACTTGGTCTGGGCGTTCTGCAGCATCTTCTCGCGCTGCGAGTCGGCGTCCTGCGGAAGCTCGATCAGCCGAGCCTTCTCGCTCGGGTGGCTCTTGTTCCAGTCGTCCAGGACGCCCTGGACGAACCCGGAGGTGTCCTTGCCCTGGACCAGGGTGATCGGACCGGTGCCCTCGATCTTGGTGGACGTGGAGGAGCTGGATCCCCCACCTCCCCCACAGGCCGCCAGCCCGAAGAAAGTGGTGGCTGCCACCGCGACAGCCATTGCCTTGCGCCGCATGTGCGGCTCCCTTCGCTCGTGTCGGGTGCGCAGCCCGCATGGCATGTGACAGCAACCACACGGGCCGAACAGGCTTTTTCTACCGTGCGCCCGCATTGGGTGTCCACGACCGACCGGCCCCGAGAACGACCTGTCTGACCCTTTGTCCAGCTGCCGAGACAAGCCGTCCCACCTGGGCACATAGCTAGCAAAACGCAGATCTTCCCGTTCTGGGGGCCTTCCGCGCCTCGTGCACGCCTGCCACAGGAGTCACAGACGAAAGGTTCGGCGGCCCTTCCCGGCCACCTGGCTCGCCGGGAAGGGCCGCCGGTACGACGACCGTGGCCGGATCGTTACAGGACGACGCTCTCCAGCATCTCCGTGACCAGCGCCGCGATGGGCGAGCGCTCGGACCGGGTGAGCGTCACGTGGGCGAACAGCGGGTGCCCCTTGAGCCGCTCCACGACGGCCACGACGCCGTCGTGCCGGCCGACCCGGAGGTTGTCGCGCTGGGCCACGTCGTGGGTGAGCACGACCTTGGAGTTGGCCCCGATCCGGGAGAGCACGGTCAGCAGGACGTTGCGCTCGAGGGACTGCGCCTCGTCGACGATCACGAACGCGTCGTGGAGGGAGCGACCGCGGATGTGCGTGAGCGGCAGCACCTCGAGCATCCCGCGGTCGAGCACCTCGTCGATGACGTCCGGGGTGGTCAGCGCACCGAGGGTGTCGAACACCGCCTGCCCCCAGGGCGACATCTTCTCGTTCTCGTTGCCCGGGAGGTAGCCGAGCTCCTGGCCGCCGACCGCGAACAGCGGCCGGAACACCACGACCTTCTTGTGCTGGCGGCGCTCCATGACCGCCTCGAGGCCGGCGCACAGCGCCATCGCCGACTTGCCGGTGCCGGCGCGGCCGCCGAGCGAGACGATCCCGACCTCGGGGTCGAGCAGCATCTCCAGGGCGATCCGCTGCTCGGCCGAGCGGCCGTGGATCCCGAAGGCGTCGCGGTCGCCCCGCACCAGGTGCACCCGCTTGTCGGCCTTGACCCGGCCCAGGGCGCTGCCGCGGTCGGAGAGCAGCACGAGCCCGGTGTGGCACGGCAGGTCGCGCGCCTCCTCCAGGTCGACCACCCCGTCGTCGTACAGCTCGTCGAGGTCGGCCGCGGCGACCTCCACCTCGGCCATCCCGGTCCAGCCGGACTCCGAGGCCAGCTCGGCGAGGTACTCCTGGGCGTGGAGGCCGACGGCCGAGGCCTTGATCCGCATCGGCAGGTCCTTGGACACCAGCGTGACGTCGGCACCCTCGGAGGCGAGGTTGTTGGCGACCGCGAGGATCCGCGAGTCGTTGTCGCCGAGCCGGAAGCCGGACGGCAGCGAGGTGGGGTCGGTGTGGTTGAGCTCGACCCGGATGGTGCCGCCGGCGTCACCGACGGGGACGGGCTCGTCGAGGCGGCCGTGCAGGACCCGCAGCTCGTCGAGGGCCCGCAGCGCGGCGCGGGCGAAGTAACCGAGCTCCGGGTGGTGGCGCTTGCCCTCCAGCTCGGTGATGACCACGACCGGGAGGACGACCTCGTGCTCGTCGAACCGGCCGAGCGCGCCGGGGTCGGCGAGCAGGACGCTGGTGTCCAGGACGAACGTGCGGGTGCCCGGCTTCGATGCGGTGGTGTTCCTCTGTGCAGCCACGGTTCAACCCCTCGCAGACCGACACGCGCACTCGCGCCCGGTCCTGTCAGTTCACTCTGGCGGACCGGGACCGGGCCCGAGCGTCCGAGTGCGGACGTCCGGAGCTCGAGTGTCGAGCAAGGTCGCGATTTCTCACGATCAGGCCTCCCGAGACGGCGAGCTTCCCTTCTCACCGTCCCTGGAAAAGTAAGCCTCCCCAGGCGTCCGTCCGGGCCGACACGCCAGGACGCGGGATGACGGCTGGGTTAAGAAACAAGTACCCCGGACCCGGCCCGCCCACACAAGGCCCGGCTCGACCGGAACTTTGCCCCGGGTCGACCGGAACTTTGCCCCGGGTCGACCGGAACTTTGCCCCGGGTCGACGGGGGGTCAGGCGCCGAAGCGGCGCTCGCGCTCGGCGTAGGCACGCACGGCGCGGAGGAAGTCGACGCGGCGGAAGTCGGGCCAGTACGCCTCGCAGAAGTAGAACTCGCTGTGCGCGCTCTGCCAGAGCAGGAAGCCGCCGAGCCGTTGCTCGCCGGAGGTGCGGATCACCAGGTCGGGGTCGGGCTGGCCCTTGGTGTAGAGGTGCTCGGCGATGTGCTCGACGTCGAGGATCTCGGCGAGCTCCTCGATCGAGGTGCCCCGCGAGGCGTGCTCCTGGAGCAGGGAGCGTACGGCGTCCGCGATCTCGCGGCGGCCGCCGTAGCCGACCGCGATGTTCACGATCACGCCGTCGACGTCGCGGGTCTCGTCGGCTGCCTCCTTGAGCCGGCGGGCCGTCTCGGCCGGCAGCAGGTCGAGCGCCCCGACCGGGTTGAGCCGCCACTTCTGCTCGGCGGCCAGGCTGGCCACGACCTCCTCGATGATCACCAGCAGCCGGCGCAGCTCGGCGGCCGGGCGGTTGAGGTTGTCGGTGGACAGCAGCCACAGCGTGACGACCTCCACCCCGAGCTCCTCGCACCACTGGAGCAGCGGGGAGATGTTCGCGGCGCCGGCGCGGTGGCCGTGCTCGGCGTCCTGGCCCACGGCCCGCGCCCAGCGGCGGTTGCCGTCGAGCATCACCCCGACGTGCTTGGGCAGCCGATCCGCGGGGAGGCGACGCACCACCCGGGCCTCGTAGGCCGGGTAGAGCACCCGCCGGAGCGCGTTCTTCCAGTCCGCCACGGTGAGCAACCTTACTCGGAGGACACGCCGCGACGGTGGGCCCGCGCCGCTACGGTTGAGCGATGAGCCAGCGCACCGAACGCCTCGTGCACGCGACGGCGGGGATGACCGAGCGTCTCGGCGAGCACGTGCGCGAGACCCTCGACGAGGTCAAGCCGAAGCTGCGCGGCTGGCTGCACGCCGCGAGCGCGCCGCTGACCCTGGCGGCCGGCGTCGTGCTGGTCGCGCTCTCGCCCACCGCCTCGACCCGGATCGGGTCGGCGGTGTTCGCGACCTCCGCGCTGGTGCTGTTCACCGTGTCCGGCATCTACCACCGCGGCACCTGGAGCCCCCGGGCGTGGCGGTTCCTGCGACGCTTCGACCACGCGAACATCTTCCTGCTGATCGCGGGCAGCTACACGCCGTTCACGCTGCTGCTGCTGCACGGCGCCGAGCGGGTGGTCCTGCTCAGCGTGGTGTGGACGGGCGCGGTGCTCGGGGTGCTGTTCCGGGTGTTCTGGAACGACGCCCCCCGCTGGCTCTACACGCCCATCTACATCGCGCTCGGCTGGGCCGCGGTGTTCTACTTCGGCGACTTCGTGGACAGCGCCAGCACCGCGGTGCTCGTGCTGATGGCGGTCGGCGGCCTGCTCTACACGCTCGGCGGCGTGGTCTACGCCTTCAAGTGGCCCGACCCGTTCCCGCGCTGGTTCGGCTTCCACGAGGTGTTCCACACGCTGACGATCGCGGCGTTCGTGACCCACTACGTCGGCGTGTCGATCGCGACGTACTCCCTGCGCTGACCGGCTACCGGGCCAGCAGCCGCTCGAGCTCGGCCGGGGTGGTGACCGGCCGGTCGCACACCAGGCCGCGGCACACGTACGCCGCCGCCCGGCCGTCCACCAGGCCGCGCCCGGCCAGCAGCGGCACGGTCTCCGGGTCGTCGGTCTCCCCGGCCGGGGCCGCGGACGGCTCGCCGACCACGAGCGCCAGGCCCGGTGAGCCGGACCGCCGGGCCACCCGCGCCAGCGCGTCCCGGTCCGGGTCGCCGGGCTCGCCCACGACCGCCACCTCGAGCGGGCCCGCCAGCGCGGCCTCGGCGGCGGCCAGCGACCAGCCGGCGAACCGCGGCACCCGCTCGGCCAGCGTCCGGACGTTGCGCAGCGCCGCCTCGGCGGCGTCGCGGTGCCGGCCGGACCCGGTGACCGCCGCGTAGCCGAGGAGCGCGTGCACCAGCGCGGACTGCCCCGACGGGCTGGCGTTGTCGGACGGGTCGCGAGGCCGGGAGACGAGCTGCTCGGCGTTCTCCGCGGTGTCGAAGAAGCCGCCGTCGCCCGCCGCGAACCGTCCGAGCGCCTCGTTGAGCAGGGTCCGCGCGGTCCACAGCCAGGTCACGTCGCCGGTCGCGGACAGCAAGGCGAGCAGGCCCTGGGCGACGCAGGCGTAGTCCTCGAGCACGCCCGCGTGCCGGCCGACGACCCCGTCGCGGGAGACCCGGCGCAGCCGGCGGCCGTCCAGGTGCTTGTCCACGAGCAGCCGGGCCGCGTCGACCGCCGCGTCGACGTACGCCGGCTCGTCCAGCAGCACCCCGGCCTCGGCCAGCGACGCGACCGCGAGCCCGTTCCACGCCGCGACGACCTTGTCGTCGCGGGCCGGCCGGGTCCGGGTGGCCCGGGCGGCAAGTAGCCGCCGGCGCACGGACTCCCAGCGCTCCGGGTCGTCGGGGTCGGCGAGCAGCTGGAGGGTGGAGGCGCCGTGCTCGAACGTGCCGGCCTCGGTGACCTGCAGCAGCCCCGCGGCCCAGGCCCCGTCGTCGTCGCCGAGCACCTCGACCAGCTGGGTAGGCGTCCACACGTAGAACCGGCCCTCGACCCCCTCGCTGTCGGCGTCGAGGGCGGAGGCGAAGCCGCCCTGGTCGGTGCGCAGCTCGGCGAGCAGGAAGTCGGCGGTCTGCCGGGCCACCCGCCCGGCCAGTGGGTCGCCGGACTGCCGCCACCAGCGCGCGTAGACGCCGAGCAGCTGCGCGTTGTCGTAGAGCATCTTCTCGAAATGCGGCACCACCCAGCCGCGGTCGACGGAGTAGCGGGCGAAGCCGCCGCTGAGCTGGTCGAAGATCCCACCGCGGGCCATCGCCCGCAGCGTCCGGTCGGCCATCCCGGACGCGTTCGGGGCCCCGGTCCGGGCGGCGTGCCGGAGCAGGAACTCCAGCACCATCGAGGGCGGGAACTTCGGGGCACCGCCGAAGCCGCCCGCCGCCGCGTCGAAGTCGCCGGCCAGCGACCGCACCGCATCCGCGAGCAGGTCCTCGTCGAGCGGCTCCTCCCCCGACAGCGCGACCTGCTGCCGCAGGTGCTCGGACACGTCGGAGGCCACCGTGCCGACCTCGTCGCGGCGGTTGGCCCACGCGTCCGCGAGCGCCTCCAGCACCTGCCGGAACGCGGGCTGACCCATCCGCGGCTTGTCGGGGAAGTACGTGCCGGCGAAGAACGGCTCGCCGTCCGGGGTCAGCACCACGGTCATCGGCCAGCCGCCCTGGCCGGTCATCGCGGTGGTCGCGGACATGTACACCGCGTCGACGTCGGGCCGCTCCTCGCGGTCGACCTTGACGTTCACGTAGTGCTCGTTCATGTACGCCGCGGTTGCCTCGTCCTCGAACGACTCGTGGGCCATCACGTGGCACCAGTGGCAGGCGGCGTACCCGACCGACAGCAGCACCGGGACGTCGCGGCGCCGCGCGTCCTCGAACGCCTCGGGCGACCACTCCCACCAGTCGACGGGGTTGTCGGCGTGCTGGAGGAGGTACGGGGACGTGGCCTCGCGCAGACGGTTCGGCATACGTCCACCGTGGCACAGCGACCCAGGGCTCAGCCCGGATCCAGGCTCAGGCGGGTCGACCGTCGAGGTCCAGCACGTGCGCGCCCCGGTGCGCCTTCGCGGCCAGGTAGCGGGCGTTGGCCGGCGAGCGGTGCACGCCGGTCGGGACCCGCTCGCTGACGCTCACCCCGAGCCGCTCGAGCTGGGCGGCCTTGTCGGGGTTGTTGCTGAGCAGCCGGACCCGGTCCCGGCCGAGGGCCCGGAGCATCTGCGCGGCCACGGTGTAGTCCCGGCCGTCCGCCGGGTAGCCGAGGGCGAGGTTGGCCTCGTAGGTGTCGAGCCCGGCGTCCTGCAGGGCGTAGGCCTCGATCTTGGCGTAGAGCCCGATGCCGCGGCCCTCCTGGCGCAGGTAGAGCAGCAGCCCGCCCTCCTCGGCGATCCGCTCGACGGCCTCGCGCAGCTGGGGGCCGCAGTCGCAGCGCTCGCTGCCCAGGACGTCACCGGTGAGGCACTCGCTGTGCAGCCGCACCAGTGGGGTACGTCGTCCCGGGTGCTCGCCCAGCGCGAGGGCCAGGTGCTCGCGCCCGTCGGCCAGCCCGTCGAAGGTGCTGACCCGGGCGGTGGTGGTGTACCCGTCCGAGAGCCGCAGCGGCACGGTCACCGACGTCCGGACGGTGGCCGCCGGCAGCCCGCTCACGACCCGAACCTCGGCGACAGCGCGTAGCGCAGCAGCACCACGTCGCCGATGGGCCGGACCTCGACGAGGGTGGCGCGGCGGTCCGGGTTCCACGGGAAGCGGCCGTCGCCCACGAACCGGCTGGCCCGCGAGTCGCCGACGAAGAACGGCGCCACCACCAGGTGCAGCTCGTCGGCCAGCCCCTCGGTGAGGAACTGCGTGTGCACGCGGCCACCGCCCTCGACCATCAGCCGCCGCACGCCCCGCTCGCGCAGGTCCTCGCTGACGTGCCGGACGTCGACCGGCTCTCCGCCGTCCACCACGGTGGCCACCCGGCCCAGCCGGGAGCGGGCCTCGCGCACCGCGGTGCTGGTGCAGTAGACCAGCTTCTCGCTGTCCCCGGCGGCGAAGAAGTTGCCGCATGCGTCCAGGTCGGCGCGGTGCGTGACCGTGACCTTCATCGGCGAGGGGCACAGGCCGCGGGCGACCCGGGCTCGCCGTCGCGCGGGGGCGCGCACGAGCAGCCGGGGGTTGTCGTTGCGGACGGTCGCCGCCCCGACCAGGATCGCGTCGCACTCGGCCCGGACCGCGTCGACCCGGTCCAGGTCGGCCTCGTTGGACAGCACCAGCCGCTCGCCGGAGGGTGCGTCGAGGTAGCCGTCGAGGGAGATGCCGCAGCTCAGCAGCGTGTAGGGACGCTCAGCCACGGCACGCCCCTTCCAGCCCGGGCACCCGCGGCGCCGCCGGGGCACGCGACCGGCCGGCCAGCAGCACCGGCAGTCCCGGCAGGCTCGCGACGAGCACCATCACGCCGTACACCACGGCGGTCGCCACGCCCGCGTCCGCGCCGAGCCCGGCCGCGCCGAACGCCCAGGCGGCGACGCCCTCGCGCGGGCCCCAGCCGGCCACGTTGGCGGGCACCCCCATGGCCACCAGCACCAGAACCGCGAGCGGCAGCAGGGTCCCGACCGGTGCGGTGACGCCGGCCGTGCGGGCGGCGACCAGGAAGGTCGCCACGTGCCCGGTGACCGCGAGCGCGGACGCGGCCAGCACCCCGGGCCAGGGGCGCAGCAGGCCGTTGCGCACGTCCCGGCGTACGGCGCGCCCACCGCGCGTCCCGCCCCCGGCGAGCAGCAGCAGCCGGGTCGCCAGCCCGAGCAGGAGCACCCCGGTCAGCACGAGCGGGACCGAGAGCCGGACCGGCGAGGGCAGCAGCACCAGCACCGGGACCGCCACCGCCGCCAGCACGGTCTGCCCGGCCAGCCGCTCCCACGCGACGGCACGCAGGCCCCGCCCCGGGTGGCCCGCCTCGCGGCCGTGCCGCACCGCACGATGCAGGTCGCCGAGCACGCCACCGGGCAGGGTGGTGTTCAGCAGCTGCGAGCGGTAGTAGGCGGCGACCGCCCCGGCCAGGGGAACCGGCACCCGGAGGCCGCGCGCGACCAGGGTCCACCGCCAGGCGCAGCAGACCGTGACCGGCACCGCGAGCAGCGCGCCGGCGACCAGCGCCGCGGCGTCGACCGTCCGCAGCCCGGTGAGGAACGGTCCCGACCCGAGCCGCCAGAGCAGCACCCCGAGCACGGCGACCCCGCCCACCAGGCGCAGCCACGCCCATCCGGCGCGGCTCACCGGGCCACCTCCTCGAGCACCCGGCCGACACGGTCGCTCGTGCGTCCCCATCCCTCGAGGGACGCCCGCCGGGCCGCGGCCGCGTCGCGCAGGGCCGCCCGGTGCCGGTGGTCGGTGAGCCAGCGCCGCAGGGCCGAGCCCAGGGCTTCGGCGTCGTCGGGCGGCACCAGGACGCCGGGGACCCGGCCGTCGGGGAGCCGGCCGAGCGCCTCGGGCAGGCCGCCGGCCGCGGTGGCCAGCACCGGCAGGCCGTGCGCCAGCGCCTCGACGACGACCATCCCGTAGCTCTCCGCGCGGGTCGCGAGCACCAGCGCGTCCGCGGACGCGTACGTCGCGGCGAGCCGCTCCCCCGTCCGCGGCCCGGTGAACCGGACCCGCTCCCCGATGCCGCCCGCGTCGGCCTGCCGCAGCAGGCGCGCGAGCTCCTCGGGACCCGCCGGGCCCACGCAGCGGCAGCGCCAGGGCAGGTCGGCCAGCGTGGCCAGGGCCGCCACCAGCACGTCGTGGCCCTTGTCCGGCCGGACCGCCGCCACGCAGAGCAGCTCGCCGCCGTCGGGGGTCCCGGCGGCCGGGGCGGCGACGTCGGTGCCGGGGCGGGCGACCCGCACCCGGGCGGGGTCCAGCGCGTACCGCTCGAGCAGCCAGGAGCGGCACCACTCGCTGGTGGTCAGCACGGCCGCGGCCGCCGCCAGCACCGCGCGCTCGCCGGGGCCGGCGGCCGGCGTCCGCTCGCCGAGCGGCATGTGCAGCAGCACCACCAGCCGCAGCCTCCCGGTGGCGGGGACCAGCACGTCGGGCGCCGCCGAGGCGATGAGCCCGTCGACCAGGACGACCTCGCCGGCGGGCAGCCCGGCGAGCAGGCCGGCCAGCGCCGTACGGGCCGCCGGGTCCGGGGTCGGCCACGCACCGGGGACCGGGTGCTCGTGCACCGCCCAGCCGACGTCGGCCAGCCCGGCGCAGACGCGCCGGTCGTAGTTGTTGCCCCCGCTCGGCCGGTCCGGGTCGTCGATGCCGTCCGGCACGACGACGTGCACGGCGCTCACAGCGCCCGCTCGTAGCTCGCCCACGCGACGTGGGACTCGTGCAGGGTGACCGCCACCCCGGCCAGGTCGCGGCCCGTGTCGCCGAGGGTCCCGTCGCGGGCGGCGTCGGCCAGCCGGTCGGCGACGTGCCGGGCCAGCACCTCGGTGGTGGTGTTGGTGCCCTTGAACGCGGGCTCGTCATCGAGGTTGCGGTAGGTGAGCTCCCCCACCACCCGGGCCAGCTCGGCCGCCGCCCGGCCGATGTCCACGACGATGCCGTCGTCGTCGAGGTCGTCGCGGCGGAAGGTCGCGTCGACGACGAACGTCGCGCCGTGCAGCCGCTGCGCCGGGCCGAAGACGTCTCCCTGCAGGCTGTGGGCGACCATCAGGTGGTCGCGGACGGTCACGCTGAACACGGCGGCTCCTCGGCGGGGTCGTAGCTGACGGTGTGGCACAGGGCGGGCAGCGCGCCGGACGCCAGCCGGGGCAGCACCGCGGGCAGCTCCTCGAAGCGCGACTCCCCGGTGAGCAGCACGTCGAAGGCGGGGTCGCGGAGCAGGTCCAGGGCGAGCGCCAGCCGCTGCGCGGTGGTGCGTCGGCCCCGGCGGGCGCTCGCCACCGCGCCGACCTGGCTGGCCCGGACCGTGAGCCGGCCGGAGTGGAACGCGCCGCCGAGCGACACCCGGGTCTCCGCGTCGCCGTACCAGCTGAGCTCGACGACGGTCGCGTCCGGGGCGAGCAGGTCCAGCGAGGTCTGCAGCCCGGCCGAGGTGGCGCTGGTGTGCACGACGAGGTCACGGTCGCCCAGGTGCTCGACGGCGTCCTGGGGCTCGGCGAACCCGGCGCCGAGCGCGGCCGCGACGTCCTTGCGGGTCGCGTCGACGTCGACCAGGGTCACGTCGACCCCGGGGATCCGGGCCAGCAGCCGGGCCACGCTGCAGCCGACCATCCCGGCGCCCACCACGGCGACCCGGTCGCCGAGGAGCGGGCCGGCGTCCCAGAGCGCGTTGACCGCGGTCTCGACGGTCCCGGCCAGCACCGCACGCCGGGCCGGCACCTCGTCGGGCACCGCGGTGACGGCGGCCGCCGGGACGACGTACGCGGTCTGGTGCGGGTGCAGGCAGAACACGGTGCGGCCCACGAGGTCGTCCGGGCCCTGCTCCACGACGCCGGTGCTCAGGTAGCCGTACTTCACCGGGCCGGGGAAGTCGCCCTCCTGGAACGGTGCGCGCATTCTCGCGTGCTGGCTCGGCGGCACGCGACCCTCGAACACCAGCGTCTCCGTGCCGCGGCTGACCCCCGAGCACAGCGCGCGCACGAGGACCTCGCCCGGGCCGGGGTCCGGCACGGACGCGGGCCGGATCGTGCCGACCCCGGGCTCGAGCACCCAGAAGGCGCGTGCCTGCTGCGTCATCCACCCACCTCGTCCCGCCCCCGCCCGTTGAACCGGGGCGCCGTGCCGGCCGTA
>Ga0308175_100001581_pt1 | contig 15398 bp, 12 predicted proteins | sample PhyCR1_3_FD_203893 | JGI IMG/M metagenome (GOLD analysis project Ga0308175, IMG submission 203893) | Soil microbial communities from UC Gill Tract Community Farm, Albany, California, United States - DLSLS.C.R1 | ecosystem: Environmental > Terrestrial > Soil > Agricultural land | place: USA...
CTGCTGGATTCACAACTGGAGAAGGCCGGTATCGATTCAACGCTCGTCCAGGGCTACGATAGCCTGGCGCAAGGACACCTGCCGGCTGCGTGGCAAGTTTACGCGGGTATGGCAGATTGCTGCATCGCGACACACGCGGCGGCGCGGATGTTCGGTCTACACTTTATTCCGCTCGCGCTAGAGCGGTATGACTTCGTCGTACGTAAACAGTCGCTCGAGAGCCCTCGCATTCAAAACCTATTCGACATCCTGTATCGCGCAAATTTCCGGCGCGAACTGGAAGGCTTAGCAGGCTATGACATGCGGGTCGCAGGCGATCGGGTGCTGTAGTTTACTTCGGAACGAAACAGCTTGCGGTGGAAGTTGAGGCGTTCCCGGCTGCGTCGACTGCATTGGCCGTGATCGTATAGGTCCGGCCTTTTCCGTTGGGCGCACGCTCTGCCCTGAGTTGTACCGTTCCATTGGTTATGACGATGTCGCCGGGCAAGTCGCCGCCACCGGTAGCGCCATCGGGCTCATTGCTTGACGCAGTGACGTTGAGCGATGCCAGTCCGGAGAGCGCATCGGTACCAGTTACGGTAGCTACCGTCACCATCTGATGCTTGGCGGGTGATAGCGTACAGCCGACGGCGGGCATTCCCGAGATCACGGGCCCCGTTTTGTCGATTCGAATGGCTAGGGTTTTGGCCGCCTCCGTGTTGCCGGCATTATCCGTGGCGCCGTAGCTCAGGCTCGCTATGCCTTCCGTCGTGAAATTTAGAAGTGCAGTACTGCCCGAGATAATATGCTCGTCAGTACCGCTGATGGTGTACTGGACCTGTTTAACGCCGCTGCCATTGGTGTTATCCGTGGCGTTAAGCGTAATGCCGACGTTCGACTTGTTCCAGCCCGAGGCGTTGGGGAGCGGATTGAGCGTTGCGGTTGTGACAGGCGCTGTCAGGTCAGAGGCAGCAGGCGCTTCGTAGGCGCCCATGTCGACCAGTGCTGTTCCATTGTTGTCGCCATCCTGCACCCGTTTGTTGCCGTCGATATCGGTCGACAGCAGCGAGGCGTCCGAGATGCCGCTGTCGATGGCTAGAGAACCGCTGAGGAGATGATAATCATCCGCGCCAGGATTGCGGAAGTTTGGATCCGCGGAGATGTTTCCGTTCGTGCCATTCAACGCACTGCAGGAACCCGCATACGCTGCGCCAGCAGATGTGAACACGTCGTTGGCTTTTACGATCGGTGCTGTTGGGCCATACGTGGTATCGCAGTAGAGCCCATTCACGCCCGCGCTCGAGGCGATGATGTTGTCCACCAACCGCGCCGATGACTGGAAGCCACTCGCGTACACGGCCGACCCTTGAGTTGCACTGTTGCCGCTGAAAGTATTGCTGACGAGCGAAGGCGGTCCACCACCGGAGGGAACGAGCCAATATACGCCGCCGCCCGTCCCTCCTGTGTTGTTGACGATCAGGTTCCCGACGAGTGACGCACTGGAGTTGTTGATGATGTAAATCGCGCCACCCTGGGAATAGGCGCCGTTGCCGCGGATGGTGTTCTTCTGGATCACCGGGCTCGATGCGTTGATGCCGATGGCCCCGCCTGAACCTTGTGGCTCGTGATTGTTAGCGATCGTGTTCCCAACCACGAGAGCCGCCCCAGTTCCGGAGATCGATATTCCTCCGCCGATTCCACCGCTGAAACCAGGGGTCTGGCTGTTGCTGGTGACTGTGTTGTTCGTGATCACGGGCGAGCCGAACTGTACGGACATACCTCCGCCGTCCACGCTTGCAGTGTTGTTTGTAATCACATTGCCGGAGATCGTGGGCGAGGCGTTTTGGATGTGGATCCCGCCGCCCAACGTTCCCTGGCCGTGCTGCAACGTCAAATTGCTCAAAACCGATTGCGTGGTCTCCCCAGTGCCGAACGTAACCACGGGCCCGGACGAGCCGCCGTCAATGATCGTCGCCGGGGGCCCCTGTTCGCTGGTGACCGTGATTGCCTTGCCGCCGAAGTTGATGTTTTCGAAATAAGTTCCCGGCGCGATCAGGACGGTATCGCCGTTCGCGGCCGCGTTGATCGCGCCCTGGATGGTGGCCTGGTCAGCAGGTACGTGGAGAATGGTTGCTCTCGCGATGCCGCCAGAGCCCATCAACATGAGCAACGTGAATGAAAGAATTCTCCCCGACACTGATCGCATGACCACCCCACGAACGAGCTGCAAACCCATGGATTCTGGAAACTACATGGTCACTTGTAGCGAGTCACTAAATCAATATGCACAGCAGCAGCCTTGAGCTCTAAGAGTTTGGCTGAGGCGCTGAGAGGGCAATGACGTACCGGTACGCTACGTCCCTACTGCTTAGTGAACTCGTTCGCGTGTTCCAGGACGAAATTCGCTACTTGTCTTCCAAGGCGCTCGCCTGTGACTAAGTCGAAAGTGAAGTGAGCTCCCGAGTAAACCCGGCTTCGCGTCGCTTCCGCTTCGGCGTCCGAGATGCTGTCGAAGTGACGCGTCACGCCACTCAGAACTTCGGAGGTGACATCGAGCGCGACCCAGTCCGTTTTCAGTTTGGCTACCAGTATTTCAGCGGCGGCCGCACTGATGACGGCGTGAGCGCCCGGATAGGAGGGATCGGGCGCCGTGGTCGTTACCTCCGGCAGCCATTGCCCATCGGGCGAGGCAGACGGCGTGAGGGCGGGGTCCGCGTCTCGAATCGCCGTGACCGGCCGCCAAAAGTTGTACTTGTATTTAGCATCGTAGAAAGCGATCACCGAGTCGGCGAGGCAAACGTTGAGGGCGGCGAACAGGTCCGCTGTGTCCGCAGTGTTCAGTCCTGCTGCAACAGCGGCTGTCTGCGCAATCTCGTTCCAATAATTTTGGATGGCTCCGTTCCAGAACTTGCCGATCAGCATCTGTTCAGGCGTTGCCGCGGAGCCGGCGAGCGTGCCGAGGGTTTGAACTTCGTTCAATGATCTCGCGTACACCGCTGAGCTGAGCGCCGGGGGCGGGCCGGGTCTGAATTGTGCGGCATTCGGCAGCAGAAACGGAGTTACACCGCTCCAGTTCACAAGCTGCGGCTGTTTCGGAAAGTTGGGCGGCGTTGACTGGTACGCGCCAGGGCCTGTGCCGAACATGTATGGATCACCGGGTGTGTTCGATCCGTCGTTCGCGCGTTCACGCAGGATGCGCTCGCCGGAGCGGCGGCCGATCGCGATCGCCTCGACAACAGCGCGGGGCCTGGGCCCAGCAATCAAAAACGCAAGATCAGCCTGATAGGTCTGATCCAAGTTGGCTTCAACCGCGGGATATAGCGCGACGAGTACGTGATGAGCGGCAGCTACGGCCGCGACCTTCTGCAGGGTCTCCGTATCACTCCGGTCGATATCGATCCTGTTGACGGCCCGATCCATCGCAAGGTGCATCATGGCGAAGCTGCGTGTCGAGTGTATCGTTGGAGGCTGCAAATTCGGTGTGCGAACGATGGACAGAAGCGTTCTGTTCCACTCGACCACCGGGTTAATCGTCTGGACAGGCGTGTCGACTGCATGCAGAGGAAGAACCGCGCAAGCAATCAGGAGGGAAGATGAGAATTTTTGTAGTGGGAAGGTCATTTCGTTTTCCTCGCCTCATGTACCGAAGCGGGGCACGAAATATTCCCGCCTATTCCTTTCGTAATTGATTTACGAATTGATCCAGCTCGGCCTTGTTTAAGTCGGACACTGCCACCAGAGACATCCCCCCGCGCGTCCAGCGAACTACGTTATAGCCTTGAGCGGATACAGTTCCGCCTGCCCCGTCATGCGTCGAAGGCCAGATAAATACATCGATCAAGTGCTTGCGGCGCCCGTACACAAGAGTTGCAACGGACCGGCCCGCGATGTAATCAAGACGTCCGCCCAGTAAGGGAAAACCTTGTCCTGCCAAATCCACCACAGGTGGAGAAAAGTCAACGCGGCCATTGAACCAGGGTTTGACGGTATGACGATCCGTCGAGATGATATCGGTGGTGTGTCCGGTCATCAGGGCTCTGACGTGACTGGAAACGGCTTGTTCCGCGATCGTGTCCGACGTTTGGGTGCGCATTTGCATCAAGCGTACGGACACTACGCTGACGAACAACACCGCTGCGGCAATAGCCAAGAAGGGACGCCAGCCGGACGAAGGTGTTCGACGGGGTCCGAGGCTCTTGCGTATGCGGGCTTCGAGTGCCGCGGGGGCCTGGTAGGAGAGCCCGCCGCCACGCATCAGTTCACGGCGCATTTGCATCCGTTGCAGCTCGGCGGCACAGCCTTCGCAATCAGCCACGTGGAGCCGCAACTGGAGTTCAGCGCTCGCGTCGAGTTCGCCATCGAAATACGCACCCAACAATTCCCGAGCGACAGAGCAAGTCACTGGCGACCTCCCTTCGCTTTCCCTTTCAGACAAGTTTCCAGACGGATTCTCGCCCGATTCAGCCGGGACATCACCGTTCCCGGCGGGAGGCCGGCGGCTGAAGATATCTCTTTATACGAAAGCTCTTCGAGTTCACGGAGCACTACGATTTCGCGGTATTCAGGCGGAAGAGCTTCGATGCAGTTGCGAAGTGCACCGAGATCCTCTTCGAGGATGAGCATGCGTTCAGGACTTGTATCGCCACCAGATGCCACGTCGAGAGTGTCGACCGGGGTGGATTGCTGTCCTTTCTTTCCTCTCAGCAATGTGAAGCACGCATTGCGCACGATCCCGAGGAGCCAAGCGCGGCCGTCCGATCCATCGAAGCTATCGAAGTAGCGGTGTGCCCGCAGGAACGAGTCGTGCACCACGTCCTGCGCGTCGCCATCATCACCGAGCAGCCATCGCGCCAGGTTATAGGCAGAGTTCAAGTGCGGGAGAATCACCTGTTCGAAATCAGCCGCGAACCTGGATGTTGGCATAGTCCGGCCAAGCGAAGGTTCTGAAACGGATGCGTGGCTCACCGTCACGGTATCAGAAAAGGTAGCCCTCATGTTGTCGCCTCGTGTGGTTCAACAGTGCTTACTCCCGAACCTGCTTTTTTATTCCCGAAAAATTCGTGCGGAATAAATGCGTGCGGACGCGGGTAGTGCTTGTGAAACCGGAAGCGGTGGAAGGAGAAGCGCGATGTCCAAACGAATAAAAGTGGATAGAAGCAGCGACGGTATCGACCGTCGTGGATTTTTGGAATGCATGGCATGGGCTGGAACGGGGGTGCTCTGGACGATGGGCGGAGGAGTCCTGAGTTCGCGATTATTGGGGGCGCACGAGATGCACTCGCACCACCCGGTCGACGGCGAGTTCAATTTCGTTCAGATCAGCGATAGTCATATCGGATTCAACAAAGAGGCCAACAAAGATGTCACCGCAACGCTAGTGAAAGCGGTGCAAGGGATCAACGAACTTCCGACTGCGCCGGAACTTCTGATCCACACGGGTGATCTGAGTCATCTCTCGAAGCCGAGTGAGTTCGATACGCTCGACCAGGTTCTGCGTTCGGCGAACTGCAAGGACTCATTCTTTGTTCCCGGCGAGCACGATGTCTTGTCCGATGATGGACAGCAGTTTCGGGAGCGATACGGAAAGAACACGCAGGGCGGAGGCTGGCACAGCTTCGACTATAAGGGCGTTCATTTCGTAGGGCTGGTGAACGTTATGAACCTGAAGGCCGGTGGGCTCGGTTCACTTGGCGCCGAGCAACTGAACTGGCTGAAGAACGATCTCGCGGGACGGACGAGCAGTACGCCCATCGTGGTTTTTGCGCACATACCGCTGTGGACTATCTATCCCGAGTGGGGTTGGGGAACGGACGACGGTGCGCAGGCGCTTGCCTGCCTGCGGCGTTTCGGATCGGTGAGTGTTCTGAACGGCCACATTCATCAAGTGATGCAGAAAGTGGAGGGGAACATCCGGTTTCACACGGCGATGTCGACCGCGTTCCCTCAACCAGCGCCGGGATACGCGGCGTCGCCGGGTCCGCAACGAGTGTCTCCGGATCGGCTTCCTTCCGTACTTGGGATCACAAACGTGCAGTTTGTTCCGGGAAAACACAATCTGGCAGTGGTGGATCGTACATTGGCACAGGTATCCGCCGACTCCCGCGGGAGTGCGGCCGGCAACGTTCAGGTCGCGATTGATAATTTCTCGTTCGCCCCCAACAAACTCTCCGTCGAGGTTGGAACGACGGTTACGTGGACGAACCGCGACGATATTCCGCATAATGTGGTCAGCACGGAAAAGAAGTTCTCGTCGCCGGTACTCGATACGGATCAGAACTACTCGTTCACGTTTCGCGAACCAGGCTCATTCCCTTACTTCTGCAAGATTCATCCGAAGATGACCGGGACCGTTCAAGTGGGCGGCCGTGCTACGTAGCTTGGGAGCGCTCCGGATCGGAATCGCCGTCGTAATGACGGCGATTCTCGCGTCGGCGATTCATCCGCGCGGAAGAGCGAGAGATGAGTCAGAGCAGACGCAACGCTGGCAAGTAGCCGTGGACCGTTCGGCTGCCGCGGTTCTTACGCGCTCTTGTGTGAATTGTCACTCGAACCAGACCACGTGGCCCTGGTACAGCTACGTTCCACCGGCATCGTGGATGATTGAGCGGGATGTGGGGAAGGGACGAAGCCGTTTCGACCTGTCGAAGTGGAATAGCTACAGCAGAGAGAAGAAGCGCGAGATTCTGGCTGATATCGCGCGCGTTGCCGCAAATCGCGAAATGCCGCTGCGTCAGTACCTACTGTTTCATCGTGAGGCACGTCTATCCGACCACGACGTTCAGACTCTGATTTCGTGGGCTGCTGAGCAGAGACGCGCTCTGCGAACGAACGAACGCACCACAATTGACAAGAACATGCCGGAGCAGACCATGGGAGCGATACAAGGACCTAAGGCATCTCAGACCGAATATCTGTCTCCACCACCCGTGAAATGATCACCGGTTGCGAGTGTCAGTTGCACCAAATCAATCTTCAGTTCGCCTAGCACTCGATTGGCTCCGAGATACTCAATCGTGATAGCTGGCCGCTGACACGATGAACTGGACCATTACGATCTGGTCTTCCGGCAGGTAGCCATAGAAGAGAATCCAGCGGTCCACTGGCATTCTGCGCAGACCTGCGTAGTTCCCTTCATTCTCGACACGGAACATCTTCGGGAATCGAGCAACAAGATTCAATAGCTGCTCGATCTTCGCCTGTGTGCTCTCAGGAAGCTGCTGACTGTCGTCCCGTGCTTCTTGCGTCCAGTAGATTAAGCGCGCCGGTTGGTCGTCCAACCTGGCACCACATCTTCATGACGGAACACCCGCCCATTCCTGATGTCATCTTGAGAGCGACGATACTTCTCCTGCCACTCGGGACGGTTGGCAAGCTGAAGTTCTGGTGGTGTAGTGCTTAACGCCTGTTCCAGAATCTCGTTGACCAGAGCGTTTGCTTCCTGATCGTCCGAGGGTAATAACCGGGTCACGGCTTCAGAAAGCGTGATCGTCATGGTTCTAATCTACCGGATCCTGGTGACAAATGCTAACGTGTCCGCAAACGTCCGTTCAGTCAGCAAAGCGCACCAGCGGCGAGACGTTTCACCTTTTGGACCGGGCCTTTGCCCGCGTCCATGTTCAAGACGATCTATGTGGATCACGCCAGGCATGAGCTTGTTCTGCTGCGGTGAATGTACGGGATCCGCAGAATTACTGGCGTGCTGTCTCCGCCCGTGTACGACGTCAAAGGGAGGTGACGAATAACAAGTCAAACGCGTATTTGTGGATAGGGCTCGGAGCCGCAGGAGGTATGTTGCTGGGGCGATTCCTGCCGGTGGTACTTGCAAACGCGAGCGGACTGGTACAGGGCGTTGCGGGACGCGACCCGTTTGCCGGATTGGTTAAGGAACACCGGACACTGCTCTCGCTGCTGGACAAGATGGAGCCGGTGCCAGCAACGGATTGGGCGAAGCGGAAGGTTCTGTTCTTCGCTTTCAAGCGCACCATCGGGAAGCACGCCATGGCAGAAGAGGACATCATTTATCCGCTGTTGAAGACGGAAGCGGAACGGCACGAAGCCACCCAGAAGTTGTATCGCGAACATGCCAGCATGAAGATCCATCTGTTCGAGCTGGAGGCGGCGATTCACGGCGAAGAGGCGTGGCGCGAGGGCGTTCGGGCGCTTAGGACCGAGATTGAACCTCATGCCCGCGAGGAAGAAGAGATCGAGTTTCCGCGTCTGCGGGAGCTGCTCGACCAGACGAAAAGGGCTGAACTGGGGCGCAAGATCCATCAGGAAGAAGCACTGATCGTTTGACCTCGATTCATTCGTGCTGACCAGCGGCGAAGCAGATAGACTGAACACGTTATGTGTCGATCTGTCGCTCGCGCCTGCGTTCTGTTCGGGATTGCGATGGGCTCTGGAATGGCCCAGGAGGTGATTCCACTTTACCCGGGGGTTCCTCCCGGTTCAACCGAAACGAATTATCCGGAGAAGGCGTACTTTTCGCACGCCTGGAATACGGACGTGGTTGCTAACGTTACAAAGCCTACGCTGACGGTGTATAAGCCCAGCGGGGGCTCGGGTAACGGCAACGGGGTCGTGATTTGTCCTGGAGGCGGGTTTATGGCCCTGTCGATCACGAGCGAAGGTATCGATGTCGCGAAGTGGCTCACAGCCAGAGGTATGACTGCCTTCGTGCTGAAGTACCGGGTGGCGCATACGGACGGGGATGCCACTGAAGAGTTTCAGAAGCTGTCCCAAGATAGGAAGAAGCTCGTGGAACTGATCGGGAACACGGTTCCACTATCGGTTGCCGATGGGATCGCAGCCGTGGCTTATGTGCGCAAGCACGCCTCCGAATCGGGACTTACGGCGGATCGCGTGGGGATCATCGGTTTCTCGGCAGGCGGAACATTGGCCGCCGCAGCAGGACTAACTTACACGCCCGAGAGCCGGCCGGCATTCATCGCGCCGATTTACGCGGCGGCTGCAAGGCTTCGAGATCGTCCCGTGCCTGCGGATGCGCCGCCGTTGTTTGTTGCGGCGGCGACGGACGACAACCTCGGACTGGCGCCCGATAGCGTTGATCTGTACAGCCGGTGGATGGCTGCGCACAAATCCGCCGAACTGCATATGTACGCAAAAGGCGGCCACGGTTTTGGAATGCGGAAACAAGGCCTGCCGTCCGATCACTGGATCGACCGATTCACGGATTGGCTGCAGATGCAGGGGTGGTTGGGGAAGTAGGTGGGGTGATCTCGCCAGCTAGCGGGTTGCCGGGTAGCTGTGCAGTTGGGGTCCGATGACATTCGAGAAATTGTAGTTGCCACGGCGATCGGCATCAATGGTCCAGAACATGGCGCCCATCATTTCTCCATATCCTCCGCTCTTCCGCAACCGATAATTCACTCCGGCGGGGGGCCTGCCGGTAATCAGGTACTGCATTGCGTCGCGAACTACTTCCGGACTCGTTTCTCCGATCAGGAAACCGACGGCTACTTTGCCGGCCGGCATACCGGGAAACGGGTGTTGCGGGTTTCCGCCAACAGGAAAGCCGTGCAGCAGCAATTCGGTCATGGCGGCGTGATAGTCAACCGATCCCGCCTGATAGATTTCTCCGTCCAGTCCTTGGAGTGGAGGTGTGTTGTAGTCCTGCACATCGATGAAGGTCAGGATGTCGCGGATGGCATACGCAATGGGAAGGTATGACCCAAACTGACCGCCGTAGCTGGGATAGCCGGCCGGAATTTGCGTGCCTTCCGGAACCAGACTGATCGCAAGCCCGGGTCCGAGCTGTCCGTGCAATTGCCGCAGCGCATCGATAAGATTCACGATCGACGGAGTGGTTGGATGTTGATAGTCCGTATCTCCTGGCGCAATTGCTAAAGATGGGCTCTCGAAGTCGATATCGATCCCGTCGAATCCAAATTCTTTGACGATCCGAGCGACAGACGAAACAAAGTTGGGCACGCGTTTCGGATCTGCGAGAGTGAAGTGTTGTCCGCCTCCACCGAGCGAGATCATGACCTTCTTGCCCTTGCTTTTCAGGGAGGCGATGTCATCTTTAAATTGCACCGGGTCGAGGCCGGCCGGCGTTTGAAACTGCATCGTTCCTTCGGGTGCATTGTGGTCTGGCGTCGAGAACGCCACGATGATGACGTCCCATTGCGGTGAGACCTCGCGGAGAGGAAAAGTGGAGCCAGCCCGGCCATACCCGCTCCAATACCCGATCAGCGCGTGTCCGTTCGGCTTGCCCTCGTTTGGAAGGGCAGCAATCGTCGGCGTTGGGGGTGCGGCTTGTCCTGCACCGAAGCGAGAGTCACGGGGCGGACACGCCCTTGCAGGCTCCGACAATACGTGCCGGTCGGGGAAACTGAATTGCGTCCCACGGTTGTCACCCGCACCTAAATACCAAGGCAGCAACGCCACGTTCTGGAGGTGATACTCCCGACCGGCAGCCTTCGCCACGAATGGTGGTGAGAGCGGAAAGTTGTTCTTCCGATTTACATCCGTCGGCTCCAGAAGGAAATAAGGAGTGGAGACGGCCGTCCCGGCACAGCGTCCGGCATCCCCTCCGTGCGCACCGTCGGGACGCATCCATGCCGGAAACACATTGCCAGGCTTTTTGTCGCTGCGCTCGGGTAAAAGCGGGTCGTGTAAGGGATCGTTCAGGAACTCGGCGAGCTGCTCCGTCAATGGCTGGACGTCAAGTTCCTGCACGACGGCGGGAGCGCCCTGGAGGTAGGAAGCAAGGATGAATGAGTTTCCGGTAGCGGAATCGGTTCCGTGGGTTCCGAACGAACAGCAGATAGTCGCGTCACCTTCGGCGTAGTACGCCACATTGTGCGTGACGACCACGACCAGAGATCCACTCGAGCGGGGCACCTGCTGAAAGACCTGCTCCTGGACATACTTGATGTCTGCGATGCCCACAAGCTGCCCCGTCCTTCTAGAACTCAGGACGTACCCAGATCCGATTGGCACTTCGACCTTGATTGCCTTTGCGATCACCGGGCGTCCGAGGGTCGTATGCCAATTCCCCGGCGCGCGGAAACTTGCGCGCAGCATGGCATCGGCGTATTGCGTTGCCTCGCCGCCATTGAATCGGAACGGCACGAAGATGGGCGACTGTAACAACCAGGGAATGTCGCGTGATGCCGTCAGCGAGACGGCTTTGCCTCCGATTGTTCGCGACTGGAAGTCCAATGTGACCGGGACGATCAGGGTTGGAATCTCCGTCGTCCCACCCTGAGTGGGGTCGTGCCCCACCACAGTGATGTCACCGTCCCTTGTGGCATGTACGAAGGTGGGTACCTGGCTCCACGCGCTTCCTGCCAAGGCCAGGGAAAGGAAGAAAAGGAACAGGCGTCCCAAGTAAATCTGTACGGTTCTTCCCTCCCTCCCCGGGTGATCAGAAACGTCTACGGCGCATCGACACATGACCAGACTATTGTGTATCGAGCGGCTTCGCGAAGATACGCGAAGATACGCTCCGGTCGGGTGAGCGAAGCTATTTCGGTCCGAAGAACTCCGGCGAATAAGTCACGCCTTTTGTCAGTTCGCCGAAGAAGCTGCGGATGGAGGGCGGCGTGGGGAGTGCGGGGTGGTACTCCATGACGGCTCCCTGTTCGATCAGTTTTTGCGTGAGTTGCTTCGTGTCGACGTCCTGAACCGCCGCGTTCGCGTGGATGCTCATGGCGGCGGCTACTCCGGCGGCTTGCCCGATGATCATGTATTGCGGTTCCATGCGGCCCGAAGAATAAGCCACGTGGCTTGCCGAGAAGCAAACAGGCACAAGTAAGTTCGTCGCTTCGTTCCGTTTCGGAACCATGACACGGAACGAGATCTGATACGGGGTCACGGGCACCTGCATGTCGCCCTCATTCTGCACGTTGCCGTTCGCGTCTATGATGCGCTGAACGTTGTGGGAGTCGCTGTTGTACGAACCCATGCCGATGGGGTCCGGCTTGGTCAAGTCCGTCTGCACGTCTTTCTGAGACATGACGTAGTCGCTGACCATACGGCGACCTTCGCGGATGTAGAGCTGATGAGGCCAGCCTTCCGTATCCGTGTACTCATCCTTCGACAGACCCCATTCGTTGGCTTGCGCCTGCAGCTCTTTGTTGACACTCGGGTCGTGGGCGAGGAAATAGAAGAAGCCCTTGGTGTAGTTGATGTGGTCGTCCCAGATTTCTTTTCGCTTGGCGTAGGAGGCGTTCGGGTAATCCCAGCTCTTGCCGATGTAGTCGGTCGAGAACGGTCCGTTGTTGTTGAAATCGGCTTTACCGTTGGGGATACGTGCGATCAAGGAGACTTCGCGGAGCATGGGCGAACGGCCGAGTTTCTTTGTGTTCGCGGCCAGCAAGCGGGATAGCAGTTCGTAGCGATGCGGATCGTAATTTGGCGGTTTGGGGAAGGGAAGCCGATTCGCGGGGACGTCCGTCAGAATCATGCGGAAGTTGTAGGCTTGCACCTTTTTGTCGGCAGAGCCGGTGGGGCCTTTGGGTTCGGTTGAGACCTCGGGAAGAACTTTGCCGTTTTCGTCCTTGGCGCTGATGGGGACGAGGAACTGGTGGAAGGGTGTACGATCGCGAACGCCCGCCAGGCTTTCTCCGTATTCCGAACTCGATTCGCGGCCCCACGTATAGGTCACTTTCGCCTGGGCCATCAGGTCGCCCTCGTAGGAGGAGTCGGCGAACATCTTGGCTGCATAAGTCGTGCCGTCTTCGGTCGTGACCGACGTCACTTTAGCGCCGGATTTCACCACTCCGTTCGATTCGCGGAGGCGCTTATTAAATAAGACCTCTACTTTTGCTTCGCGAAGCATGTCGGCGAAGACCTGTTCACCGATGTGGGGTTCGTAATACCAGGCCAGCCCTTGAGCGAAGCGCGCCATGTCGTATTTGGCTCCGACGCGGAAATAGAACTCCTCCGCGTAGCCTCCAATGACTTCCTTTTTGCCGAAGTCCGTACGAGAGAGCCCGCCCGTTGCCATGCCGCCCAGGTGGCGACCGGGCTCGAGGAGGATGACCTTGAGTCCTTCACGGGCAGCTGAGACCGCGGTGATTACCCCACCGGCGGTTCCGCCGTAGACCAGCAGATCAGTGTTTGTCTGGGCCGAAATCTGCGTGGCGGCCAGCAGGGCAAAGAAGGTGCAGAGAATGGAGAGTTTCCGCATGCAAAGCATCATGTTGAAGCGGGAAGGAGGCAACGGAGAAGTTACTATACGTTTCCTCGGAGCGTGTTACGGCTTTTTCTCATAGGGATGGAGGACGACAGGCCAGAAACGGACAAGGCCGCGGCCACCCATCTCGGAATCGACAACGACCTCGAAAAACTCGGGAGAGCCTTTCGCCTTCCACATGTTTGCGAGAAGGTCCAGGCCGTGAGTGCTTGTCAGGAACGAGACTAAAGCGGACGTGTGGCGTGACGCCAGAATCAGGAGGCGAGTGTTGGCGGACGAGCCCGGGAGAAACGCGATAATGCCGGGCCAGACGCTCCGGTCTGCCGATTCGGTATAGCCGGAGATGCGCGGTGGTTCTCCATCCGCCGGCCTCCGGTTCAGAACGTAGTTCTCATGGCGGCTGAGCTCGAAGCTCATCTGCTGCAGATATGGTTTGAGCGGGGTCAGCGTGCCCCACGTGCCGAGCGCGATGACGTTCTCACTGTCGAGGGCCTCAAGCGGAGCGTCCGCGCTGCTTGTGATCGACGCACCTAATCCGGCATGGTCCAGATATCGGACGAGTTCGACGGAAGCGAACGTATCAGAGGTGACGGTGTAGCTTTCGGACAGGGTGGGTTCTCCCAAGTCGCGATGCATCGCGCGATAGGCGGAGGACAGACCGCCTTGCGAGAAGTCGTTTACCTCGGTATCGCGGAACATGACGGTGGCATCGGGGCTTTGGCCGGGACGTTTAAAGGAGAAAAAGACCGGTGTGGGGAGGATGATGCGAGTGCGGCGGTTATTAGCGAAGAATTGCTTCCACAGCCAACCGGGAGCGAGTGTCGACTTGGCAGGAGCGGGCGCGCGTTTCGAAAGGAGCAGGCCCGTTTCGATCAGACAGATTACTAAGAGAAGACCGGCAGCAAGCGCGGGAAGCGAGCGGCGCCAGGCGGGCATGGCGACAGGGACTGCGGCCGAAGGCGCCGACGATACCAACGCAGGTGGTGCAAGATCCTGCCGCGCGGGCACCGGACATGACTCCGACTCGACCCGGTGCGAGCCCAACGGAATGATCAGGCGTTCCGGAGAATCGCGACCTTCCTCTTCGTAGAACTTTTCGAGACGTTGGCGGAGCCGCGAGATCTGGACGCGAACGGTAGCGTCAATACGCGGATCGAAGGAGGGCGAACGTCCCAGCGCCTCGGTTGCGATTGCGTACTCACTGACTGCGAAGTCGCGCTGACGCCAGAGATACTCGAGCAAAGCCCGGAGCGCGGGTGTCTTCTCAAACGTTTTACTGGCAAGCACCTGGTTGAGGGCCGCAGGTGTGGACTCTGCGCCGCTCGCCGGTGGCTGCCGCAGCAGCGAAGCTTCCTTCATGGAGCGATGGGATTCATCTTATTATTGCGGAAACCGATCGCGGGTCATTCAGATTTCTAAACTGCTGATTCCTTTACGTAACAGCAGTAACAAACGGGTAGAAACTTGCCGGGGCGCCGCGAAGATCGAAGAATGAGCCCAGATCGTTTTCAGTGAGGAGTGTCAACGTGGGACGCCAAATGATGCGCTGGTTGTCGGCCATTCTGCCGATGTTTGCCTTGGTCTGCGTGTTCAATCTTGAACGTGGGATTTCGAACGCACAGTCTTTCAATGCCCAGATTACCGGAACGGTGAAAGATCCATCGGGCGCCGTGGTACCGGGTGTACGGCTAACGGCGACGAATCTCGCGACCAAGACGGAGTACTCAACCACAAGTAACGAGGAAGGGATTTACCGCTTTCCCACCTTGCCCCCGGCGCAGTATCAAGTCAGTTGTTCGGTGTCCGGGTTCAAGCGCTTTTCACAGGGGCCGATCACCCTGCAGGTGGCGCAGATTTTCGATCTGGACATCAGTTTGGCTTCGGGGCAAGTGACGGAGGAGATCACGATCACGGCCGCTCCGCCACCGCTCGAGACCGAAACCGCGACGGTCGGCCAAGTGGTGACGACGCGCAGTATCGAAAATCTTCCGTTGAACATCCGCGATCCGCTGGCATTGGTTGCGCTGACGCCGGGCGTGATCCTCGGTTCGAATTTTGGAAACGGAGGCGGCAACGATGTCGGGCGTAACTTCTTCAAATCGGATTTCAACGTGGGCGGCGGCCGGTCGGGGTCGCAGGAGATTCTGATTGACGGTGCACCGGACACGACGCCGGACATCAACCGCGGCGTGATCAATCCACCTGTGGATTCGGTGCAGGAATTTAAGGTTCAGGCGCAGAGCTTCGATGCGCA
>Ga0308175_100001582_pt1 | contig 15397 bp, 15 predicted proteins | sample PhyCR1_3_FD_203893 | JGI IMG/M metagenome (GOLD analysis project Ga0308175, IMG submission 203893) | Soil microbial communities from UC Gill Tract Community Farm, Albany, California, United States - DLSLS.C.R1 | ecosystem: Environmental > Terrestrial > Soil > Agricultural land | place: USA...
CAGTCTTCTTCGGTCACCGTGAAGCCGGCCAGCCAGTCCTCATGCATCTCGTCGTCGATGGACACTCGCCACTGGTAGCGCTGACCGGCGGTGAGCTTGAGAGAGGGGATGGTGGCGGTGAACGGAATGGTGACCGGAGTTCCCTCGGGATGCACGGGCTTGTGCCTGGCCTTGATGACACCGTGCTCGGTGTGAGCCACCCGTACACCGTCGCTGTCGACCAGCTCGGCACGGATCGGAAATGATGTGCCGAGTTCCGCCCACTCGACTTCGACAAAGATGACGAGCGCGTGTTGCGGCACCGGCGTCGAGCTGGCGGTCCAGCCCAGACCGAGCGCATGGACTGTTCCCGCCTGATCCAGCTGGGCGCTCTGCGCGAGCAACACGATGGCTCTCATCGCTCGCCGATCCTAGTTCCGGCCTTCTGCCTCCTCGTCCCACAGTTCGATCATGGTGCGAAGTATCTCTTCGGCGCGGCCCAGACCGCCGAGGTGGCTCTCACCCGGCATGGGGTGTAGCTCCGCATCGGGCAGCCGCGATACCACGTGTTCGCCGTGTGAGTACGGGATGATGTGATCGGCATCGCCGTGCCACCAACGCACGCGGATCTTGACCTCGTCGAGTCGGAATCCCCAGTCACGGGCGAAGACGACGATGTCGTAGAACGGCGCGGCAAGCTGCTTGCGACTGCCGTTCAGCAGATCGTCGAGGAACATCGCCTTGATTTCGGGCCGCGCCATCAGTGCCCGGTCGCCCGGCGGCGAAACGAGGCCGTACAGGTCCGCCGCCGGTCCTGCGACCGGCCGGATAAGCCGGACCAGAGTCAGGGCCGCCAGCCGGATCGGCACGCCGGCCACCTGGAGCAGCGGCGCGACGCGAGAGCCCAGCGCCATCAAGCCGCCACCGATGCGGTCAGGTCCCTGCGCCGGAGCGACCCCGCCGACGACGCCGGCCGCCACGACACGCTCGGGCATCGCCGCCGCACACGCCAGCGCGTAGGGACCGCCGCCGGAGAGACCGACGATGGCCATTTTGTCGATGCCCAGCGTGTCAGCGATCGTTCGCAGGTCATCGGAGAACTCGAGGACGTTCTCGTACTGGTAGGGCGTGGATGATCCGATGCCGGGTCGGTCGATACCGATAAGGCGGATGTCCGCCTCTTCTGCGTAGGCCCGCGCCTCTGTGGGGATCTGCCTCCGGGCCCCGGGGGTTCCATGCAGCCAGAACACGGCGCGACCCTGCGGAGCGCCGAACTCGGCGAACCCGATCTGCCGATCCTCGCCAACGGCGACGTTTCCTTCGAGCTTCGGGCGATCGATTGCGACAACCATGCCCCGAGTGTCGCATGCCGCACGTGACGCTCTGTTCGCCCTCCGACGTCATGGCGCATCATGGCGTGATGGCCGATGACGAGCTGGACGAACTCTATGCGGTCAGGCCCGAGCAGTTCACCGCCGTGCGCACCAAACTGGCCGCCGCGGCCAAGAAGCGCGGCGACGCCTCCGCGGCGAAGCGGATCTCCGCCGCACGCAAACCGACCACGGCCGCATGGGTGGTCAATCAGCTCGCGCACACCAACGAAGACGTCAAGCAGTCACTTACCGATCTCGGTGAGCGATTGCGCGCCGCGCACTCCGCGATGGAGGGCAACGCCATCCGGCAGTTGTCCTCGGAGCAACGGGCGCTGGTCGACGAACTCGCACGCGCCGCGTTCGAGGGTGCCGATCTGACGAACCCGACGGCATCGCTGCGTGAGGACGTCACGGGAACGCTGCAGGCGGCGGTCGCCGACCCCGATGTCGCCGCACGACTCGGCCGGTTGAGCAAGGCCGAACAGTGGTCCGGCTTCGGCGATTTCGGCGACACCACCGCTGTGTTCACGGCTGCCCGCGGCGCGAAGTCCAAAGCGGAACCAAAACAGACGCGCGAAAAGCCCGCGCGTGACGAGCGGCGTCGGGAAGTTCGCGAGTCCGCGCGCGAGGTGGAGGAGGCGAAGGCGGCGTTAGCGGCAGCCGAGCGGGCCAAGGACGACGCCGACAATGAATTGTCGGAGCGACAAAGCGATCTGGCGGTGGCGCGGCTGCGTGTTGACGAGATGCGTCAGCGCCTCAAGGAGTCCGAGCGCAACCTCAGCACGGCCGACAAAGCCTACGACAAGGCCAAGCAGGCCAGCCGGGATGCGGGCGAGACGGTCAAGAAGGCGCGGGCACAGCTGAAGCAGTCGAAGCGCTCCGGATAGCTCTCAACCGACGGCGGCTTTCGCGGCGGCGAGGCTATCCGCGGCCACCACCAGCCGGGTGTTCGTTGCCAGATAGACCAGGGTCAGGTTAACTCGGGCCTTGCCGAGCCGCCGCGCGATCTCACCGAGCGCGCCGGGCCTGTCCTCTATTTCCAGAACCAGCACCTCCTGCTCGGAAGCGATCCTGATTCCCGCGCGCTGCAGTGCTTCGAATGCCGCCGTCGCGTTGTGCACAAGGATGTGCACCTCGGCCTGACCTCCTCCGCTCGCCACCGCGCACAGGCCCGCGATATTGGCACCCGCCTGGCCGAGGACATCACCGATGCGGGCGAGTTCTCCTGGCTGGTCGTCCAGATAGAGCGTCAGGTCCGTTGCCATGACGGGCTCCTTTCATCGGACTATCCGACGATCATGCTCCGATTACGACGGCATAGCCGACGCCTTCGAAAACGAATGCAATCAAGCACAGCACGAGGGTGACGATTGCGAAAGTTTACGTGCGCCGACGGCGATAGAACGTAACGATCCGTCGGGTCGCCACTGGGAGGTCTCTAGTCGCCTTCCACCTGATCTGTAATACTCCGACGATGCGACGCCCATTGCTGGTTCTTCCGTCGCGCTGGCTGTATGTGTAAGTGGATGCGGCGCCACAATCAAGCCGGACGGGGCAGCGAAGACGGTGGTCAACGTCGTCTCCCGCCAGACAAAATTCAAGCCGACCGATGTGAGCTGCCCGTCAGGGGTGGACGCAGAGGTCGGGGTCGAATTCGACTGCAAGTTCACCGGACCCGGGGGCAAGGAATACACCGCCCACATGAAGGTGACGAAGGTCGAGGGTGAGGACGTCGAGTTCTACGTCGAATCCAAACCCAGCTGATCACGAGAACCGTTGGCGCACGACCAATCCGGATCCGTTATCGAAGAGATCTCGTGGTACTCGATCATCGCCTTCCGCTTGATGACAATGGTGTCCTTGAGTTCAATTGGGGAGACGGCGTACACAACGCGTGCTCCATGAGCGAGAAATATACGCGCTGAATCGGTTTCGGCATCCGCCACGAAACGGCCGGTCTGTTCGGTACAAATCACGACGAGCGATCCCTCTGTGCGGCCGACGCCGCGGACGTGTCTAAGCCATCACGGGTGGAGGCGCCGGCAGCTCGGCTCCCGGAGGCGGTGGCAGCTCGGCACCCGGAGGCGGTGGCAGCTCGGCACCCGGAGGCAGCGCCTCCTCCGGTGCGAGTGCAGCACTGCGGCAGCTCGATGTACATGTGCTTGGAGAACTGCCCTTGATAGGCACCGCCCCCACCGACCTTCACACCGCCGCCCTCGCCGGACGAGGTCGGCGTCCCATCGGGCAGCGTCGCGGCGGTGTGTCCGCGGTTCCATCCGACATTCAGGGTGCCCGGCTTGGTGCCGTACTCGAAGCCGCGCGCCTTGAGGGCGCTTTCGATGTTGCCGGTGTTGAACTGGTCTCCGTAGATCGGACGGCCGGTAGCGGCGTTCGTAACGAAGGAGACCAGCCCCGAGCAGTCAGTGCCTTCGGGCGAATCCCCGCCAGTGACATAGGGCGTCCCGGACAGCGAATTCACGAGCGTCAACAGCGATGCCGTTGCGATAGCAAACATGGCGTCGGCCAGTAACAGAGTTGCATTCAAGGCTTCAAAATCTGTGACGCCCTTCACAATTGAAAGTGGCAGTGACGCCACTCACTTTGTGCGCTATATGACTGTTGTTGTGGCACAAGATTATTCACTGTCGCCGGTTTGTGACTCGCTGTGACAATACAACTTTCTGCTCCGTAATGTATTGTGCCAGTACATAATTAGTCTCACGGCTATGAAAATACGGCAGTTTCGCCGCCGCAGGCAGGTCAGACGTAGCCGCGCTGGATCGCAATCGCTACCCGAGGCTGCAGATTTAGCAAATTGTGTCCGTGACCATGGACACGCAGCCCGCTTTGCTGCGCTTTTTCGTCAGGCAGCCCACTGGCTGCATAATATGGGGGAAATGTCAGACATGGACGATTCGTTCAAGGCGCTGGCCGATCCGAGCCGGCGTCTGCTGCTCGACAACCTCAACCAGCGCAACGGACAGACTCTGCGCGAGCTGTGTGCGGGGCTCTCGATGGCACGGCAGTCGGTGAGCAAGCACCTGGCGGTCCTCGAGGCGGCCGCCCTGGTGACCACGGAGAGGCGGGGCAGGGAGAAGCTGCACTACCTCAACGCCGAGCCGCTCAGGGCCATCGCCGCCGGCTGGTTACAGCAGTTCGACCAGGCACCGGTGCAGACGCCACACCAGTGGATGCACTGGCAAGACGCCTTGGATCAGCCATAGGCCAGCAGTAGAGGAATGTGCTGCTCGGCAGTCGTGAGCGAGCCGTGATGGCCGACCAGTGACGACTCCACCGGTTCTACCGTGCGCCGCACCATCGTCGTCGAGCCCCGCGCGGCCGCGACGACATCGCCGATGCGCAAGCGAACCTCGTCGCGGACCCGCTCACCGAACCATCCCGCCGCGATCGCTTCCTCACGCGATACCACCCACGCACGGTCTGCCAACGTCTCCCGCCAGGCAGCCAGCACGGTTTCCGCTGCGCCCCCGTCGGCGTAGACGTGCCGGGCCCGCGGTTCCCCGCCGATCGCCTGCACACCGTCGAGAAGCGGGGCGCAGCCGTCGATGTCCATCCCATCGTCGGTCTGGACTGCCACCATGCCGTGGTCGGCCACGACCACGAGTAGCCCCCCGGGCGGCAGCCCCTCCACGATCGATTCGACCAGCCGGTCAACTTCCCGCAATTGCAACCGCCATGCGGGCGAACCGGGACCGTAGAGATGCCCGAGCAGATCCACCTCACCGTGGTAGCCGTAGCAGAATCCGCCGTCGGCGACAGCCGACCGAACGCACGCGGCCAGATCGCCGAGCGCCTGCACGCCGACATAGCGGCCACCGCGCAGGACCGCGCGAGTCAGGCCGGAACCGGTGAACTCCGCGCCGGACACGACGCTCACGGCGATGCCCGCCGAGGCGGCCCGTTCGAAGGTCGTCGCCATGGGTTGCACCTGTTCGGGCGGCGCGGTGTCGCGAAGATCGTCGCCCCAGGGGTGCGGTCGCCACCGCAGGGTGTTGAAGACGCCGACGCCGGGCAGGCGGAAGGAGAGGCCGACCAATCCGTGCTCGCCTGAACGGCAGCCGGTGCCGACCGCGGCCAGGCCGGCCACGGTGGTCGACGGAAATCCGGCCTGCAGCCTCTGCCCGCGTAGCGCGGCCATCACCGGGGCATCGTCGGCGTAAGTGTCGAGGAGTTCCGCGCCCAGCCCGTCGACCAGCAGCACGCACGCGCCGCGGATCTCAGCCGCAAGGTCGATACGGGCGTCGAAGCCCGCCACCCCCATCGCCGCCAGCACCGACGGCACCACGTCTGCCAGATGGGGAATGTGCGGGTCCGGCTGCGGCAGGTCCACATCGCGAGACTGTCATACTCTTTCCGCTATGCCGCTGCGGATGAGGATCGTCGCCGGCATCGGGCTCACGCTGCTGCTCGGTGCGTGCACGACATCGAAACCGGCACCGATGCCGACACGAGCGGCAGGGAGCAAGGTCTTGGCGACTTCCTCTGGCCAACTGGCCAACGGGCCGGCCCCGGACGGTGAGATTTTCTCGATCGGGCCCGCCGCGATGGACACCGTCGGTGGTTACCTTCCCGATGGGAAAACACTGAGCCCGTTCGATGGGAAGAACCCGGTAATCGCGTGGCTGGATCCGGCATTGCTGACCGCGGTCCAGAATGCGGCTCGTGGCGCCGCGTCGGACGGTATCGACTTGAAGGTCACGTCTGGATGGCGGACCAAGGGCTTTCAGCAACGGCTCTTCGATGATGCGGTGCGAATGTACGGAAGTCAGGAAGTCGCCCAACAGTACGTAGCCTCTCCCGACACGTCCCGGCACGTGGCGGGAAAGGCAATTGACGTGGGTCCCGTGGATGCCGATAACTGGTTGATACGCAACGGTTCTCGGTTGGGCCTTTGCCAGATCTATGCGAATGAGCTGTGGCACTTCGAGCTGGCGGCCGATTACGACGGCGTCTGTCCGCCGTTGAGGCCCAATGCTGCAGGCTGATTCGCGTCAACCAGCGGCCGCGGCGATCCGGGCTGCCACGTCGACCGCCACGGCGAGGGTCGCGGAGTCATCAGCGGCGGAGTAGCGGCCAGCGGCCTGATCGTAAGTGGCACCGGCAATCGACGCGTGGTCGGCGTCGAGCTCGACCACCTCGACCGACCACCCGTTCTCTTGGAGGTCCGTTGCGAAAGCACGGCTGACCGAGATCGGCACGACATCGTCGGCGACTCCGTGCAACAGCGTGAACGGACACTGAGGGCCGTCAGCCAGCACGTCGGTTTTCAGCTCGCGACCGGATATCGGGTCGGGAGCCATGAACGCTCCCGCAAGACAAACGGTGTGTCTGAGACGGATATCAAGGCGACGCGCCGCAACCGCCAGCCCCGCGGCCGCAACCCCGCCCATCGACCAACCCACGACCACAAGGCCGTCTGCCCGAGCGCCGCGCTGCTGTGCGAAGTACACCGACTCCAGGAGATCGCCGCGCCCTTTGTCGTCGGCGCCCGAGTCCCAGTCCGGCACGACAACAGCAAGGCCGTGGCCGGCTACTCGCTCGGCGAGCGGCCGGAGGCTGCTCCTGGCGTCGGTCTGCATGCCGTGCCAGACCAGAACGATCTGTCGTTCTGGGTCGCCGAAAAGGTCGACCAGCCGACCGGGCGAATACTCGACGGTCTCCATACAGCCGAGGCTACGGCCAGCCGCCCGTATCCGAATGGCTCCACCCGGCCTACGTACCACCGCCTGTACCATCGCCGCATGCCGGGGGAGGACAACGACCTCTCTAGTCGGTTCGACTACCTATTCGAGCCCCTCGATGAGCGGGAGTCGGCCGACGACACCATTGACGCCGTATCTCCGGCGAGCGAGCCTTCCGACGACGAGACGCCCTCACGAAGCGCCGCACCCCTGAGGTTGGGCTCCGCGGCCTTCGTCCTGGCTACGCTGGGAGCCGTGGCAGTGGTCGCCATGCTGCTATTGCAACGACCGAACGAGCCCGTCGACGCCCCGCTCGACCCGGCTCCGCGGTCGACGACCGAGCCCAACGCGATACGACCGGCCGGCCCGTCCCGCCGGCAACCGCGCGGAGGTGCCGGCCGAGGCGTCGCAGACCGTCGAGCCGGGCCCCTCGACGCAGTCGGCGCCCCAGTCACAGCCGCCGACGGCCCCGCGGCGGGAACCTGAAGTGCACGTGACCAACTCGCCGACCACTCGCGCGCCGATCAGCGTCGCACCCGAAACGCGACCGCCCTTCCCGAACCAAGGACCACCGGGCGGCGGCGGACCCGAGGACGGCGGGGGCGGCATTCTCGGAGTGCTTCCCGGACCCGACCTACCCGGCCCGCTGTGACGCGCCCCCGCGAGACTTATGAGCGCCTGCGCGCCGCCCATGTGAGCGCCGTGCAAGCCGCGCTCGTTGATCACGTCGGCCGCCTGGACTGGTCCCGTGATCAGATCGTCGGCCACCAAACCGACCGACTGAGGTCTCTCCTTGCTTACGCGCGCGAACGGTCGCCGTTTCACGCGAGGCGGTTGCGTGGCATCGATCCATCCGCGGTCTCGGCTGAAGACCTGGCTGCGGTGCCGATGATGACGAAGGGGGAAGCGCAGGACGAGTGGGATGCCATCGTCACCGTTCCCGATCTCAGCCGCGAGCGCGCCGAGCAGATTCTGGCTGAGCAGCAATGGTTTTCGTACACGCCGAGCGACCAGCAGATCTTCAGCTCCGGCGGGTCGAGCGGCGTGCGGGGTGCCTACGTATGGGATTGGCATTTCTTTGTATCGGCCGCTTGTCTAGCTTGGCGCATGCAGGCGCAAGAGGAGCGGCGCAATCCGCGTTCGCCGGCGAGGCTTGCCGTTGTGTCGGCGGGCACCCCGCCGCATGCCAGCACACCGCTGTTCGATGTGCCGACATCGCCTGCGATGGAAACCGTTGTGATACCGGCGGGTGCGCCGATCGACGAGATAATCGCATCGGTTGCGGCAGCCGAACCCACACACCTCGTCGGCTACGCGACCATGATCGGGCAACTCGCCCGCGCTAGCTTGGGCGGCCGACTCTATATCCGCCCGTTGCGGATAAGCACGAACTCCGAGCCGCTACTCGACGAAGATCGGCGAGCGATTCGCGAGGCATGGAACGCGCCGGTTCACAACCTGTGGGGCTCGACCGAGATCGGCGTGCAGGCCGTCGGATGTGCTTGTGGTGAGGGCCTGCACGTGTGTGAGGACGAAGTTGTGCTCGAGCGTGTCGACGACATTGGCGCACCGGTCGGACCGGACGAGCCCGCCGCCCGAACGCTTGCCACCGGGCTCGCCAACCGCACGTTCCCATTCATTCGCTATGACCTTGGCGACCAAGTTAATTGGCTGGCGGAGCCATGTATCTGCGGAAGCGCGTACGCACGAGTGGCCGATATCGGTGGCCGACGCGACGACGACTTCCAATACACGACAGCCACGATCCCTGCCAGCGTGTTCCGCTACGTGCTGGGAACGGATCCGCGGGTGTCCGAGTACCAGGTACACCAGACGCCCCGCGGGGCGGACGTTCTCGCGATCGGGACCCCGGACGTTGATGCGCTGGCGTCTTCGTTGGTCGCCGCGCTGCGCAGGCAGGGGCTGTCCGATCCCGAAGTCACCATCCGAGTCGTCGACCGACTCCAACGCCACGAGGCGACCGGGAAGCTGAAACGCTTCATCCCGCTCCGCTGAACACTGTTTGGCTCAATCGCGGGCGAAACCCTTGCACCGCATCAGGAAATCCGCCAGGAAACCGTCATGGGGGAGTCCGGGTGCGGTGTAGTACGTGAGGTAATGACCGCTGTAATCGCACCTCGGAGGATGCAGGCAATCATCGACCCCGAACATTCCCCGCTGTTCACCGCTAACGTGTAACTCACGCAGAGGTCCGGCAGAAGGGGAACGTCTGTATGCCCGAGGAACTGACGGGGCAGGCCAAGCTTTTCGACGCATTGACGACCAAGGGCACCGCCTTCACCCACGACGAACGCCGCAAATACGGCCTGTTGGGTCTGCTTCCGACCGCGGAGAAGACTCTCGAGCAGCAAGTCGAGCACTGCTGGCACGAGTTCTCCACGCGCCGTGACGATCTCGACAAGCACATCTACCTACGCGCGCTGCAGGACCGCAACGAGACGCTGTTCTACCGACTCCTGCACGACCATATCCCCGAGACCATGCCGATTGTGTACACGCCGACCGTCGGGGTGGCGTGCCAGCGGTTCAGCGAGATCTACCGACGGCCACGCGGCCTCTTCGTGTCCTATCCGGAGCGGGACCGACTCGCCGAGGTGATCGACAACCGCCCTCACCGTGACCCCGACGTGATCGTCGTGACGGACGGCCAGCGCATTCTCGGCCTGGGGGATCAGGGCATCGGCGGCATGGGGATTCCGATCGGCAAGCTGTCTCTATACACCCTCATCGGCGGCATCGCCCCGGCCCGCACCTTGCCAATCGTGCTCGATGTGGGGACTGAAAACGTCGAGGTTCTGGAAGACCCGCAGTATCTCGGCTGGCGCCACCGGCGGATCAATGACGACGACTACTACTCCTTCATCGACGAGTTCGTGGCCACCGTGCAAGAACAACTGCCGAACGTGCTGCTGCAGTGGGAGGACTTCGCGACCGCCCACGCGCTGCCGATCCTCGAGCGCTACCGCGACAAGCTGCTCACCTTCAACGACGACATCCAGGGGACCGCGGCGGTGACGCTTGGCGCTCTGCACGGCGCGGCGAAGGTCGCCGGCCGCCCGCTGTCGCAGCAACAGGTCGTGATGCTGGGTGCCGGCTCGGCCGGCATCGGAGTCCTCGACATGGTTCAACGCGAGATGATGGCGCAGGGACTGTCGGAAGAGGATGCGGCTGCACGGATCTGGGTTGTCGACATCGCCGGACTGCTCACCGACGCCCGCACCGATCTGTCCGTGGGACAGCGCCGATTCGCCCAATCCGCGAGCCGCGTCGCCGACTGGGGGATGTCGGGCCCGGCGCAGTTGGCCGATGTCGTGCACCACGTCGACGTCGGCATCCTGACGGGTTTGTCCACCGCGGCCGGTGCGTTCACCGAGGAGATCGTGCGCGAGCTGGCCGCCAAGACCGAGCGACCCATCATCTTTCCGCTGTCCAACCCGACCAGCCACGCCGAGGCGCATCCGGCGGAATTGGACGCGTGGACTTCAGGGCGCGCGTTGATCGCCACGGGTTCGCCGTTCGCGCCGTTGCGCCGCGACGGGGTGGAGCTCCCAATTGCCCAGTGCAACAACGTCTATATCTTCCCGGCGATGGGGCTCGCCGTCACCGCGGCCGAAGCGACCCGGGTGACCGACGACATGATGCGGGTCGCGGCCGCTACCCTAGGCGATGCGTCGCCTGCCTTGTCCGACCCGGCCCAGCCGCTGTTGCCTGCGTGGTCTGACGTCCCCGATGTCGCCGTTCGGATCGCGCACGCGGTCGGCCGTCAGGCCGTCGCAGACGGTGTCGCCCCGGAACGCAGCGATGAGGAACTGGCCGAGCGCATCACCGCTGTCCGCTGGAATCCCGTGTACCCGTCGTAGCGTTCGATCACTTCCGGCGCGCGTAACGATGGACGAACCGTCGGAGAATCGTCGGCGGGTATTCGATATGTCGTTGCCGCGCAGCTGTTTTGAGCGCTTCGGCGGACTCGGGCGCGAAGTACCCGTGATTCTTGTAGACGTCGATTCGGGTACAGATGCCCTTGAGGTCCAGCTCGGGATGGAACTGCGTGGCATACGTGTTCGCGCCGATCCGGAAGGCCTGAACAGGGCAGTCGGGCGACGACGCGAGGCAGACCACATGGGGCGGCAACGAGCTGGCAGCCTCCTTGTGTCCGCCGAAGGCGTCGAACACGTCGGGTAGATCGGCGAACAGCGGCTCCTCGCGTCCTTCCGGCGTCAGTGTGACAGTGACGGCCGCGACGGGTTCTGGGTAGCTGCGGTCGACGGTGGCACCGACGACCGCACCGAGCATGCCGACGCCGTAACAGCATCCGAGAAAGGGGAAGTCGCGGTCGACGATTCGATTCGACGTTGCGTCGGCGATTTCGAGTCGGGGGGGTCACTGACGTTGTAAGGTCCACCACCCAGGATGATGCCAGACCAGTCATCGAGATCGATCGGCCCTAAAGACCTGTGGGTCAGCCGGATACGGTGCATCCCGTTCTCGTCCAGCCCGGCGAAGCGCATCATCGCCTGATACTCGTCGTCGGCCGCTGCGTCCTCGCCGCGGATCGAGAGAAGCAGGAACGGGGCGTGGTCGACGTCTGTTGGCATGCCGTTCGTCAGCACCAGCCGAAGCATCCCCTGTGGCCACCGCTCTTGGCTGCGTCTCCAGGGGTGTTGGAGTCGCTGCCGGCAAACGGTCGGGGCACCGGCTCCACGCTGATTGGTGCGCGAGTGACGTCGACCTTTGGTTTCTCGTCTTGGGACGGCGGCGCGCTGTACCGTGGCTCCGAATACTGCTGCTGCGGTGCGGAGTACAGGGGGTCAGCCGTTGGCGGTAGTGGCGGAGGTGGGGGAGCCGGGGGCGGCTGCGGAGCACTCACCGCGGTGGGTAGAGCCTTGTTCGGCGGCGACGGCGCGCTAGTCGGTGCCTCGATCGACGACTGCTCGGCCGTGGTGGTCGGGCTTCGCAACGCAGGCCAGCCGCCACAGAGCACGGCGACTACAACGGCGGCGATAAGCACAGTCGCCAGCGGTTTGATGCGGTACCACGGCTGCGGCCGGTACTGCGGCATCGGCGTGTCGACGGCCGGATGGACAAGGGTGGCGGCCTCAGCCAATGGACGGGCACGCAGCGGCCGGGTCGCGACCGGAGGCGGCGGGACCTCGTCGTGGTCGTCCCAGCCGAAGTCGTCGGGCAGCTGGTCAGGTGCCGAAAAGATTTCGGACGGAAACGAATCGTCTTCCGTTGCAACCTCTCCGACATCATCCCACTGGGGTTCTTCGGGCTGATGCGGTACGAGGTCGTAGAGATCGACGGGCGCGGGACCAACCTCAACGCTTTCGGTCGGCGAGTGGTTCTGGACTTCGGTCAGCGGGATCGGCTCAGTCACCGGCTCGTGGTCATGCGACGCGTCGGTGTCGTACGGGTTGGACCCCGTGTACTCGAAGTCTTGATCGGGGGCGCCGCCCGGCGCCGCACCGTCCAAGCGTTGGGCCATGGAAGTAAGAAGTGCCTGGTCGGCGGCGCGTCGCAGAGCGCGACGTTCCATCAGCCGATTAACACGCCCCATGCGCACAAGCCTAACGGGGCGAGAAGCGCGTCGCGTGCGCCGATATAAAAAGACTTAGAGACGGTCAGCCCCAGAGGAAACCCTCGATAGACATGGCCGCTGACAAGCACCAACGTCCGGGTACAACTTGGCAGGATATTACCTGAAATGATCTATCCTGCCAGCGCCTAGTCCTGCTTGCGTATCAACCGCATCAACGCCTCGTGGTCGGGCGCGAGCAGCTCTTCGATGCGTGGGTGGTTCACGTCGGCGACGATGATCTCTCCGACGTCTTTATGGACGTCGCGGAAGATGCCGTGGGACTTCATCTTCTCGGTCTGATAGATGTTGTCCTCCGTCGGAGTGACGTAGTACACCGCGTCGGTCTTGAAACGATGGATCAGCCAAAGGTGAATCAAGGTCATCAGTCGCTTCTTGCGCAGCGCCTCTCCGAATGTGTTCTGGTCGCGCACGGTGAGGATGCTGCGGCCGTGCCGGTCCTTGATGGGATCGACGATCACGTTGGCGAGCTTCTCCTCGCCGTCGGGCCGCTCACCGTAGATGCCGAGCTCGAGCAGCTCGCCGCCTGCGCGTGTCGGTCGCAGCTGGACGCGGAGCTTTTCGCCGAGCTGATAGTGCTCGCTCCATAACGCCAGCCATTCCTCGAGCAGCTTCTTCGGCACCTCGGTCTGCACGAGGTGTTGACTCTGCGTCGAGCCCTCGCCCATGGCCTTGGTGGTCGCCGTACGTCCGGATGAGGCCGCGAGCGCGGCGTCACTGCGCGGTCCGCCGACGAGGGTTTGCGGTGTGCGGTAAGGCGACTCGACCAGACGCATCTTGCGCTGCAGGCGGGCTAACGACAGCATGCCGTCCTGCTTGAGAGCCCCGGCGAACTCTTCGGCGGCGACGCCGTCGATCTGGTGTCCGCCGTAGGTCATGAAGTTGAAGACGAAGCCCATCTTGCCGATCTCCTCGGGGAATCGGCGCATCTCGTCGTCACTCATACCGGTTGTGTCCCAATTGAATGAGGGGGAGAGGTTGTAGGCCAGCATTTTGTCGGGGAACACAGAATGAATTGCGTGGGCGAACTCGCGTGCGTCGTCGAGATCCGCGGTCTTCGTCTCCATCCACAGGATGTCCGCGAACGGCGCTGCGGCAAGGGATTTGGCGATCGCATACGGTATACCGCCGCGGATCTGGTAGTAACCTTCCGGCGTCTTGGCTCGTTCGCAGTCCCATGCCACGTCGACGCCGAACTCCTTGGCCTTCCCCCGCGCCGTGTAGAGCGGCGCCTTCGAAGCGAACTTGCGCCATTCCGCCGCGCTCATCTCGGCCGGCTCGCCCTCACGCTCGCGGAAGTCGAGCAGGTCGCCAACCGCTTCGCCGTAAGTCTCCAGGCCCGCATCGATCTGCCATGCGTCGACCATCTGGGACTCGACCTGATCGTACATGGCGTCGACGGAATCCACGGCGCCGTCCTGCCAAGCCTTGACACCCTCGGCGATGGCGTCCGTTATGCCCTGACGTTCCAGCCATTTGTCGGCGGCGGAGTACTCGCCCTCGGGCAGAGCGTAAAGCAGGTGGCCGTTCAGCTCTGCGACGCCCGAGTCGTAGAACCGCCGCGTCATTGCCAGGAAACACGCCTTGTAGGAGGGGATCTTGAGGTTGGTAGCGCCGAGCAAGAACGGCTGGTCACGCTCGTCGGCACGACTCTCGATCAAGTTGGCCGCCTCAGCATCCGTCCGCGCGACGATGATGCCTGGCACCGCCATGATGTCGAGCTGGAAGCGGGCGGTGTTGAGACGCTTGATTTGTTCGTCCGAGGGAACGAGGACCTTGCCGCCCTGATGGCCGCACTTCTTTGTGCCGGGCCGTTGATCCTCGATGTGGTAGCCGGGCACGCCGGCCTCCACGAAACGGCGAATCAGATTGCGTACGTGCGGGTCTCCGCCGTGTCCGGTGTCGGCGTCGGCGATGATGAACGGGCGGAAGTCGACGGCCGGGGTGGCGGCGCGCTGCTTCTCGTTCATGCGCAGACGCAAGTACTGCTGATTGCGGTCGGCGGTGAGAAGGGCGCGGACCAGGCCTGCGGCCTCGTCGGGCACCTGGCTCAGCGGGTAGCTGGCAAGGTCGGGGCCGGGATCTTCAGTGGTGGAGCCCTTGGCCGACGTGGCCCAACCACCGAGGTAGATCCCTTCGATCCCCATCCGCTTCATCGTCACCGCCTGACCCGGCGAGTAGGGCCCGAAGGTGGTGATGCTTTTCTGCTCGGCGAAGAGCTCGCGCAGGCGATCGTAGAAGGCCGCGGCCGCCTCCCGCGCCACGGGGTAGTCGGTCGGGATCGTGCCGCGCTGCTCTACGACCTGACGGGCCGAGTAGAGGCGGATGATCCCGTCGAACCGCGGACTGTCGAAGTATCGCTGCATGGCGGCGACGTCCCGCTCGAATGGTGTTAAGGGCTGTGCATCAGCTTCGACGATGGCCATGCTTCAACATTACGGCGGACGTTTCGCCGATTGTGCGGAATCCGCACAGCCTCACCCCGCCGCCGCCCGACCCACTACCGTCTGTAGTTGTTATTTACGGCTGCGCAGCATGGCCTCGAGTGCATGTGGATCGGCAACCGTCACGGTCAGCGCCGAGTGATCGCGGAAGCCGACGACCCGCTTGATCTTGTTGCGGAAATGGACGCACAACCCGGCATGGGAGTTCGTCCCGAATGTCAGCCCGTCGTCGGCGAACGAGAGTCGGGGACCGACCGCAGTCCACCATCGGTACGGACCGGT
>Ga0308175_100001583_pt1 | contig 15391 bp, 10 predicted proteins | sample PhyCR1_3_FD_203893 | JGI IMG/M metagenome (GOLD analysis project Ga0308175, IMG submission 203893) | Soil microbial communities from UC Gill Tract Community Farm, Albany, California, United States - DLSLS.C.R1 | ecosystem: Environmental > Terrestrial > Soil > Agricultural land | place: USA...
CGCCGCCGACCCCGACGCCGCCGACGAGCGGCAGGAGTTCTCCACGCGTCTGCGGTCGGCCGGGTGAGCCGCGGCGACCTTCTCCCTCCCGCCCCGCCGGCTAGAATCCCCGCGTGCACAAGACCGTCGTCCTCAACGCCGTCGGCCTGACCCAATCGCTGCTCGGCCCCCATACCCCGCGGCTCAAGGCCTATGCCGACCGCGCGAAAGTCGTCGCCGTCGCGCCCGTCCTGCCGGCGGTCACGTGCTCGGTCCAGGCTACGTACCTCACCGGCGCCTGGGCGGCGGAGCACGGGGTTGTCGGCAACGGCTGGTATTTCCGCGACGAGTGCGAGGTCAAATTCTGGCGGCAATCCAACAAGCTCGTGCGGCGGCCCAAAATCTGGGACGCCGCCAGGCAGATCGACCCCTCCTTCACGTGCGCCAACCTGTTCTGGTGGTACAACATGTACTCGACGGCGGATTACGCCGTCACCCCGCGGCCGACGTATCCGGCGGACGGACGCAAGGTCCCCGACGTTTACACGAATCCGCCGGAGCTGCGCGGGCAGTTGCAGCGGGAGCTGGGACAATTCCCGCTGTTCCAGTTCTGGGGGCCGGCCACGTCGATCGCGTCCACCGACTGGATCGCCCGTTCTGCCGTGCGGGTGGACGAAAAGTACAACCCGACCCTTACGCTCGTTTACCTCCCGCACCTGGACTACTGCCTCCAGCGGCGCGGCCCCGACCCCGCCGCCAGCGCGCGCGACCTGCGCGAGCTGGACGAAGTCTGCGGCCGGCTGATCGATCACTTCACCGCGCGCGGGGCGCGGGTGATCGTGCTGAGCGAGTACGGGATCGAGGCCGTCTCCCAACCCGTGCACCTCAACCGCGTCCTCCGCCGCGAAGGGCTTGTGGCGGTGCGCGAGGAGCTCGGCCGCGAGCTGCTCGACGCCGGGGCGAGCAAGGCGTTCGCCGTCGCGGACCACCAGGTCGCGCACGTTTACGTGAACGACCGCTCCGCGCTGCCGCGCGTCCGGCGGCTGATCGAATCGACGGCCGGCGTCGCCGAGGTTCTGGGCGACGACGACGGCGGGAAGGCCCGATGGCACCTCGACCACGAGCGCTCCGGCGAGCTGGTCGCCATCGCGGCGCCGGGGGCGTGGTTCACCTACTACTACTGGCTCGACGACGGCCGGGCCCCGGATTTCGCCCGCACCGTGGACATCCACCGCAAACCCGGCTACGACCCGGCCGAGTTGTTCATCGACCCTACGCTCGCCGCGCCGAAGCTCAAGATCGCAACCGCCCTCCTGCGGCGAAAGCTCGGCTTTCGCACGCTGCTCGAGGTCATTCCGCTCGACGCCGCGTTGGTCCGTGGCTCACACGGACGGCCGGCGGCTTCGCCGGCCGAAGGCGCCGTCCTGATCACCGACGGGCCGGGGCTGGGGGATTCGGAATCCATCGCCGCGATCGGCCCCGACGACGTGTTCTCGGTGATCCTCCGCACCCTCCGCGACTAGCGGCGGGGTTCACTCGTCTCTGGCAACGCCCCGGCGGATCCCGTAATTTATCCGCGGCCATGCCCGACCCGACGCTCGCCCCGCAACCCCCGCTCACCCGCGCCTCCCTCCCCGAATGTTCCTGGTTCGTTCTGCACACCAAGAGCCGCCAGGAAAAAATCCTCTCGCAGGACCTGGCCTCGCGCGAGATCCGCAGCTTCGTGCCCCTTATCGAGAAGGCCAAATACTACGGCAAGCGCAAACGGATCACCGAAGAGCCCCTCTTCCCCGGGTACGTATTCCTGCTCGGCACGCTGGAGCAGGCGTACTCCGCCGACCGCACCAAGCGCGTGGCCAACATCATCAAGGTGGCCGACCAGGACCGCATCGACTGGGAACTGATCAACCTCCAGCGGGCCGTCCAATCCCGCGCCGACCTGGACCCCTACCCGTACCTCCGCAAAGGCGTGTACGTCGAAATCGAATCGGGGCCGTTCCGCGGGCTTCAAGGCATGGTCGAGGACCGCCTCCAGTACGACCGCCTCGTCCTCCAGGTGGACATCCTGGGGCGCGCCGTCAGTCTGGAAATCCACGGCGCACTCGTCCGGCCCATTGACGCCCCGGGTAGCAGATAGCAACCCTTAACCTTCCGAGGCCCCGATGACGCCAACCCGCACCGTCCATTACCTCCTTCCGGTTTGCGCGCTCCTCTGCGTCTTGCCGGCGCTTGCCGACGAGGCTCCCAAGAGACCCAACATCGTCCTCGTGGTCGCCGACGACATGGGGTACGGCGACTCCACGTCCTACTGGCACACGGACCTTCAGACGCCATTCATGGACGAGATCGGGAAGGACGGCGTGCGATTCACCCAGTTCCGGGTGAACCCCCTTTGCGCCCCCACCCGCGCCTCGATCATGACCGGCCTGTACTCCCTGGAATGCGGCATGTGGCGCGGACCGGGCGCCAACGAGCGCGGCAACGAGCCGGCGGGAGGTTGGCCGGAGTCGTCCCGCCGTATCAAGGACAACATCGTGATGCTCCCCCAGCTCCTCAAACAAGCCGGCTACGCCACCGGGATGTTCGGGAAGTGGCACCTGGGGGAGGACGCCAAGAACGTGCCGAACGCGCGGGGTTTTGACGAGTTCATTGGCTTTCTCGGCGGGGCGCACCCGTACTGGCTTGGGCGAAATTCGCGGATCCTGGAGAATGGGAAGCCGCTCGACGCCACGGGGAAGCACACGACGGATCTTTTCGCGGATAACGCCATTGCTTTTATCAAGGCCAACAAGGACCATCCGTTCTTTTGTTACGTCCCGTTCAACGCCGTCCACGGGCCGCTGCGCCGGCCGGACCACGAGGTGGATTCGGCTAAGCCCGAGTGGCTGGCGTACTACGAAAAGCGCGGCGTCGCGCAGCCCCGCCGGGATTACTGCGCGGTCATGACGCACGCCGACTACAGGGCCGGCGACATCCTGCACACGCTCCGAGAGCTGGGGCTTGAAGGAAACACACTGCTCGTCTTCCTTTCCGACAACGGCGGCATCCTCCACGACTATCCTTCGAACAACGGGCCGCTGCGCGGCGGCAAGGGGGACACGTACGAAGGGGGTATCCGCGTGTGCTCGGTGATGCAATGGCCGGGGGTAATCCCGCCTGGGACGGTGTCCGACGCGGCGGCGATCCACTTCGACCTGTTCGCCACCATCCTCAACGCGGCCGGCGTGAAGGTGCCGGAGAAGAATGGAGACTATCCCGTGCACGGCGTGTCGCTGCTTCCCCACGTGAAATCCGGCGGCAAGACCCCGCTGCCGGACCGGTACCTCTTCTGGGACCTTTACGGGGACTGCGCCGCACTGCACGGGCCGTGGAAGATCGTCGGGCAAATCTCGAACCACCACGGCAAGTTCGGCAAGGCCGCGACGGAGGCGGAGAAGACGAAGTTCGCGCTTTACAATGTGGAGCAGGACATTGCGGAGAAGACGGATGTATCGGGCGAGCATCCGGACATTTACAACGACCTGAAGAAACGCCATTTGGAGTGGCTGAGGAGCTTTGCGTCGGCCGACGAGGACAAGCAGCCGGAGCCCACGGACAACCCCAAGGCGGGAAAGAAGAAGCGAGGGAAGAAGAAGGCGGCCGAGTAGGGATGGGCGCGCGGTGGGTTCGTTTTTTCCGGGCGCGTGTGGGGCCGGGCATTGCCGGGCGTTTCCGGGCATTGTGTGGCGCTTTGTGGCGCGGGAGCGGCAAGGACGCCAAGGCACCAAGGACGCCAAGGGGAGGAGGAAGAGGAGTTGGGTTCGTTTTTTCTGGGAGCCTCTGTGGAACAGAAGGGAACGTTCTGGAACATGGGCGGTATGGGGGTGTGAAGATGGGGGAGGGAAAAGCGCGTTTGTTGTAGCAGGGTGTGAAAGTTGTAGCGTCAGATTGGCGCTGGTGGATGGGTGAATGGGGGCGCAGGGGGAGCGGTCGTGCGTGCGGGTGCGCGATGGCGAGTTCAATGCTGGCCCCCTTTCCCCGAGAACGTTGACGAGCCGGTATTATACCACGGGTGTCAAGGGAGTTTGTGGTCGGGTTGGGGGCCGGGGACAGCGTCGCGCGCGATCACGTGGTCGGGGAAGGTAACCACGCGGCGCGCGTGCAGCAGTTCACGGGCGGGGCGTCCGTGGCGCGGGTTACTCCTCGGCTGCTTTTTTCTTCTTTTTCTTTTTCTTTGTGCCGGTGTCGGCGGGTTTCTGGTCGGTGTTTTTGGTGGGCAATTTGGCGCCGACTTCCTGCCGCCATTGGAGCATCCGGTCGTGGAGTTCCTTGACCTTGTCGGGCATCTGGGCGGAGAGGTCTTTGGTTTCGCCGATGTCGTCCTTGAGGTTGTAGAGCTCGAGCTTGCCGGTTTCGAAGAATTCGATGAGCTTCCAGTCGCCCATGCGGATGGAGGCGGCGGGGGTGGTGCGCCACGTGCCGCCGCCGGCGCCGAGGTAGCCCGGGAAGTGCCAGAAGAGGGCGTCGCGGCCGAGGGAACCGGAGCCGTCGCCGGTGAGGAGCTTCCAGTAGCTGAGTCCGTCGAGGACGTAGTTGTCGGGGCGCTGGGCGCCGGCGACTTCGAGCAGGGTGGGGTACAGGTCCACGCTGTTGATGGGCTCGTTGCAGACGGTGCCGGGCTTGATCTTGCCGGGCCAGCGGAAGACGTAGGGGACGCGGACGCCGCCTTCGTAGAGCATGCCCTTGCCGCCGTGGAGCGGGGCGTTGTCGGTGATGCTGCCGCCCTGGATGCCCCATTTTTCGTAGCCGCCTACGCCGCCGTTGTCGCTGGTGAAGATGACCAGGGTGTTGTCTTCCAGGCCGAGTTCCTGGAGGGTCTTGATGACGCGGCCGACGCTCTCGTCCACGCTGTAGATCATGCCGGCGTAAACGGGGCTGTTGTGTCCGTCCACCGGGGGTTTGGGCTTGAATTTCTCGATGAGGTTTTGCTTGGCCTGGTGGGGCGAGTGGACGGCGAAGTGGTGCAGGTCGAGGAAGAAGGGGACGTCCTTGTGGCGCTTGATGAAATCAATGCCCTTGTCGGTCAGGAAATCGGCGAGGTATTCGTCGGGCGGGTACGGCGTGGTGGGGTTGGTCTTAAAATGGAAATGGACGCCCATGGAGACGATCGACTCGTCGTAGCCGCGCTTGAGCGGGTGGTGTCCCTCGTCCTCGCCGAGGTGCCACTTGCCGAACATGGCAGTGGCGTAGCCGGCCTTTTTGAGGGATTGGGCGAGGGTGATCTTGTCGAGGGGGAGCTTGGTGACGTTGTCCACGGGGCGGAGGGGGCGGGTCTCCCAGGGGAAGCGCTCGATGCCCCCGACGGTGTACACGCCGGTTCGGGGGCCGTACTGGCCGCTGGCGAGGGCGGCGCGGGTGGGCTGGCAGTTGGGGCCGCAGGTGTAGCCGTTGGTGAACTTCATTCCCTCGGCGGCCATCTTGTCGATGTTGGGGGTTTCGTAGTACTTGCTGCCGTAGAGGGCCGAATCCGTGTAGCCCAGGTCGTCGGCCAGGATGAATACGATATTCGGCTTGTTGGCCGCCAAGACCGGCAATCCGACCACCACCGCCGCGAAAGAAACCACCGCTCGCCACAGGTTCCGCATCATGACCTCCAAGTGGGACGGGCGGCTCGCCCGTGTCCCCCTACAACGGTCAAATCCCAAACATCTTCATCGCATTCGAGAATAAAATCTTTCGCTGCACGTCGCGGCTGGCCAGGTTCCGAATCGCGGCGATGGTCAAGGCCCCCTGGCACGCCGGCGGCCGGCCGACGGCGTCGTTGCAATCACTGCCGTAGAGGATCTTGTTCTGGTGCTTGTCCAAAAACCACCTGGCGTGGTCGAGGTCGCGGTTGAGGGCGTTGAGCCCCGAACCGGCGGACATGTCTGCGAAAAAGTTGGGGTAATGCTCCAGATACTGGTCGGTTAATCCGCCGCGCGTCACTTTGCCCTTGGGGTACAGGCCCTTTTTCTCGTCCCAAGCCTTGTCGATGTTGGCCCACATGGTCTGCGCGTGGCCGATGAAGTTCACCGTGGGGTACTTCTCCAGCATCTTGTACATGCGTTCGAAGTGAAGGTTGTAATTGTTGTACTGGAAGTGCATCAGCACGGGGACGCGCCGCTCTTTGGCCAGGTCGAAGATCGCCTGCATGGGGTCGGAGTCGCAGTCGAGGTGAAACTTCAGCTCGCCGATGCCGAGGCCGCCCATGCCGAGGTATTTTTCGATTTCCGCGCGCGCCTCGGGGATGTCGGGCACCTCGTTGGCCATGAAGTAATAGGCGCCGGGGTGGTCGCGGGCGATCTTGACGCAGGAATCGTTTCCCTCGCATTGGGCGGCCAGGCCGTTTGAGCGGCCCATGTCGGTGCTCGCCCTCTGGAGGGGGCGGCCGGCCGGGAGCAGGATCGTGTGCGTCACGCCCATGCGTTGCTGGTGAAAGAGGAGCTGCTCGTCGGTGCGGTCGTGGTAGTGTGTGTGCTGGTGGATGTCGATGATGGGCTCGACGGGCCTGGTGGCGGACTGGGTCCTGGCGTCGTCTTCGCCGCGCACGTGCGGGGCCAGCGCCACCGCCGCGGCGCCGATTGAGAGGCCGAGAAATTTCCGCCGAGTGGTCGGGTGCCGCGCGTGCGCCTTCATGGAATTGGATTTTGATCCCCTCGGCCGCATAATTCAAATTGCCGACACGGAAACTTCCCATGAAATTCAAAACGATTCCCGTATTCTTGCTGGGCGCGCTCGTTGGGGTTTCTGTTCACGCTGCCGAGCCGCCGATCACGGCGAAGGACATTCCGCATTTCCCGGCGGTCGAGCCGAAGGACGCGCTGGGTACGTTCCGAATCAAAAAGGGCTTTCACCTGGAGGTCGCCGCGGCGGAGCCGCTGGTGATGGACCCCGTTGCGATCAGCTTCGACGAGGACGGGCGCTGCTACGTGTGCGAGATGCGCGACTACTCGGAGCGGCGGGCCGAGAAGCTGGGGCGGGTGCGGCTCCTGGAAGACACGGACGGGGACGGGGTGTTCGACAAGGCGACGGTCTTTTTTGAAGGGATCGGCGGGCCGACCGGGATCGTGGCGGCGGAGGGCGGCGTGTTCGTCGTCTCCTCGCCGGACATTCTGTTCCTCAAGGACACCAACGGCGACGGCGTCGCGGACGAGAAGCGCGTCGTCTTCACCGGGTTCGGGAACACGGCCGAGCGGCTGAATATTCAGGCGATTCCCAACTCACTCACGTGGCTGTTCACGGACCACCGCATCCACGGCGTGGCGGCGGGGAACGGGGGGCTGGTCGCCTCGACGGCGCACCCGCAGACCAAGGCGGTTGACCTCCGCGGGAAGGATTTCTCGTTCGACACGCACGAGCTGCTGCTGGCCGCGGAGGCGGGCGGCGGGCAGTACGGGCTGGGGTTCGACACGCACGCCCACCCTTTCACGTGCTCGAACGCGCGGCACATTATGACCTTCATGTACGACGCGCGCTATGCGGGGCGAAACGCGCTGTACAACATGCCCGCGGACCTGATCGACATCCCCGCGGACGGCCCGGCGGCGGAGGTGTACCGCATCTCGCCGGACGAGCCTTACCGGGTGATCCGAACGCGGTGGCGCGCGGCGGGGCTGGTCTCGGGGCCGGTCGAAGGCGGCGGGCGGCCGTCGGGGTATTTCACGAGTGCTTCGGGCATCACGATCTACACCGGCGACGCCTTTCCCGGCGATTACGTGAACGACGCCTTTATCGCCGAGCCGTCGGGCAATCTCGTGCACCATAAGAAGGTGATTCCCAACGGGGTGTCGCTCACCGCCGTCCGGCCGGCGGACGAGCAGAAGGTGGAATTCCTCGCCTCGACGGACACCTGGTTTCGGCCGGTGCAGTTCGCCAATTCGCCGGACGGGTGCCTGTACGTGATCGACATGTATCGCGAGTGTATCGAACACCCCTGGTCCATCCCCGAGTCGATCAAGAAGTACCTCGACCTGAACAACGGCAATGACCGGGGGCGGCTCTATCGCATCGCGCCCGACGGGTACGCGTATCGGAAGCCGCCGCACCTCTCGACCGCGACGACGCCGCAGCTCGTGGCACTGCTCGAGCACTCTAACGGCTGGCATCGTGAAACCGCGGCGCGGCTGCTGTTTCAGCGGCAGGACAAGTCGGCGGTTCCGCTCGTGCGCGAGCTGCTGGGCAAATCGCAAAACCCGCTGGGGCGGCTGCACGCGCTGCACGCACTTGATGGACTGGGCGCGATCACGGAATCGGACCTGGCTGCCGCCCTGAAGGACCAGGACCCCTTCGTGCGGCAGCACGCCGTGCGGCTTTGCGAAAACGTCCTCTCGGCGACGCCGAAGAAGGGTTCGGCGCTTGCGGCGGCACTCGCGCGCCTCACGACCGACCCGGACATCCGCGTGCGGTACCAGCTTGCGTTTACGCTCGGTTCGTTGAAAGTTGCCGATCGTCCGAAGCTCCTGGCGGAAATCGCGCAGCAGAACCCCAGCGATCCGTGGATTCAGGCGGCCGTGCTTTCGTCGCTGTCCGAAGGGGCGGGCGACGTTTTCGCCATCACGTCGGCGGACCGAAAAATCTGCGAAAATCCGGCGGGGCGGAATTTACTGGAACAACTCGCGCTGCTCATCGGGGCCCGCAACAATGCCGGCGAAGTGGCGCGGGCCGTTCATTTCCTCAGCGAAACGAGCGATCCGGCCCTGGCGTTTTCCCTCGCCCGGTGGCTGGGGGACGGGCTGAAGCGGGCGAACACTTCGCTGGATCACGCCGCGGACGGGGCCAAATCGCTCTTTGAGAAGGCCCGGAAGACGGCGGCGGATTCGTCGGCGCCGGAATTGGCGCGGGCGCAGGCGATCCAGCTTCTGGGGCTGTCCACGTTCGCGGACGCCTCGGCGACGCTGCTCCCCCTGCTCGAACCGAGCGAGCCGGAGAACATCCAGCTCGCCGCGCTGGCGGCCCTGGACCGCTTTCCCGACGCCAAGTCCGGCCAGGAGATCGCCAACCGGCTCGGGTCGTACACGCCGCGCGTGCGCAGTGAGGCCGTCAACGTGCTGCTCAAGCGGCCGGCGCGCATCAGCGCCCTGCTCAAGACGATCGAATCCGGCTCCTTCCTCGCGTCGAATCTCACGACGTCGCAGGTCAAATTCATCCGCACCCACGGCGATTCGGACCTCCGGCGCCTGGCGGCCAAGGTGCTGGGGCCGGCGAATACGAAGAGCCGTGAGGAAGTAATCGCCTCGATGCTGCCGGCGCTGCAGGTCGCGGGCGATGCGGCCAAGGGCAAACAGACCTATATCGAGCGCTGCTCGTCGTGTCATCGCATCGGGACTAACGGCTTCGCGGTGGGGCCGGACCTGCTCACGGCCAAGGCCCAGGGGAAGGAAAAGCTCCTCATCAGCATCCTCGACCCCAACCGCGAGGTGCAGCCCGCCTTCCTCAGCTATCAGATCGACACGAAGGACGGGGACACGCTCCTGGGGATTATTTCCAGTGAGACGCCGACGGCGGTCACACTGAGACAAGCATTCGGGCAGGAGCGCACGGTGCCCCGCGGCACGATCAAGCGCATCCGGAGCCAGGGGCAGTCGCTGATGCCGGAGGGTCTGGAAACGAACTTGACGCCGCAGGATGTGGCGAATTTGCTGGAGTTTATTTCGACGGCGGATGCGAACCACTAATTCGGTTCATAGCGCGGGTTTTTAGACGATCGCTCCGTACCCGACCCCGGCTAAGCTAAGGCGGTTTGGTCAGTGCACACGAGACGCGTACCGCGTAGCGGTGCGGCTATCGGAAGGAGCGTTTGCATTGACCCGAATCGATGTAAAGCAGGTCTTCCACGGATGCGGAGCTGCTCATGGGTGTGAAAGGACTACGCCAGAGCGTTGGGATGCTTGAGTACCGCTCGCCGCTTGCGGTGCGGCCGGATGCGCCGGCGCCGTCGCCGGGGGATGTGACGACGGCGCTGGTCGTGATCGTCCTGAGTGTGCCGGTGGGGATCGCAGCGGGGGGGCTCTGGCTGGGTCTGGCGGTTGGGTTGCTGCGTGGCGCGAGCGGTCCGCCGGCGGATGAAATTCTCCTCCTCGTTGGCTGCACCGGCGTGTTTTGGGCACTCGTCGGCGCCGCGCGGCAACTGTTGACCCGCCACCTCCGTGAGCGAAAGCCGCTCGTGCCCGCGCCGCGCGGGGTGTGCGCGTGGTGCGGCTACAGTCTTCGGGACAACATCCTCCCCGGGGGCGAATGCCCCAAGTGCGGGACGCTCAATGAGCCGCGCGCGGTTCTGCCGGGGGTCTAACGAGGCGGCGCAGGCCGATCCCCCTACCGCCCCCGCGGCGGGCGCGTATAGTGTCCGCACCATGGCCAAGCACACGATCGTCCTTATTCCCGGCGACGGGATCGGGCCCGAGGTGACCGCCGCCGGCCGGCGGGTGCTCGAAGCGGCGGGACTGTCGGTTGAATGGGTGGAGCTTCCGGCCGGCGCCGCGGCGTTGGAGGCGGGGCACGACAACGTCCTGCCGCAGCGCACGGTCGCCGCCATTCAGGCGCACAAGGTGGCGCTGAAGGGCCCGGTGACGACGCCGGTGGGGAAGGGTTTCAAATCGGTGAACGTGCAGCTCCGCCAGAAGCTCAATCTTTACGCCGCCGTGCGGCCGGTGCGCTCGATGCCGGGGGTCAAGACGCGGTACGAGAACGTGGACATGGTGATCGTCCGCGAGAACACGGAGGGGTTGTACAGCGGGATCGAGAACGAGGTGGTGCCCGGCGTGGTCACGAGCCTGAAGGTGGCCACCGAGGTCGCCTGCACCCGGATCGCCCGCTACGCATTCCGCTACGCGACGCGGCGCGGGCGCAAGAAGATCACGGTGTTTCACAAGGCCAACATCATGAAGATGAGCGACGGCCTGTTCATCCGCTCGGCCCAGAAGATCCACGAGGAGGAGTATCCGAATATCGAGTACGAGGAGCTGATCATCGACGCCGGCGTCATGAAGCTCGTGCAGGACCCGACGCGCTTTGACGTGCTGCTGATGGAAAACCTCTACGGGGACCTGGTGAGCGACCTCTGCGCCGGCCTCGTCGGGGGGCTGGGCGTGACTCCCGGGGCCAACATCGGCGACGACTCGGCCGTCTTCGAGGCGGTCCACGGCTCCGCGCCCGACATCGCGGGCAAGGGCGTCGCCAATCCGCTGGCGGTCATCATGAGTGGGGTGATGATGCTCAATCACATCCACGAGGAAGCGATCGCCGCGAGGATCCGCAAGGCTTACGACGCGGTGCTGGCCGAGGGAAAGCCCGGCACGCTGACGCGCGACCTCGGGGGCGCCGCCGGCACGATGCAGTTCGCCGATGCGGTTATCGAGAAGTTGAAGTGACGACGGCGGGCGGGCGCCCGAGCGCGCGGGCGGTCGCCGACCACGCGTAGCGGCCGGCGGCCAGATCGGCGGCAATCGGCCCCAGCGCGCGGCGCAGCGCCGGATCGGCGACGCAGCCGTGGAGGGGGGCGAGGTTCAGCGAAATGGGATCGTCGGGGTGGCGCTGCCAGCCGGCCGGGAGATCCAGGCTGAGCCGGTCGAATGCTTTGGACATGGCGGCACGCGTCGCTTGGGCGTGGTGAACCAGCAGGACGCGCTGGCCGTCTGCGCTGACGAACGCCCACAGCGGCGGCCGGCGGCGGTAAATGCGGGTGTGCCAGGCGTAGAACTGCCGTGCGAGAAAACCGGAGAGGTCGGGAAACGATGAAAGGATTTCGGCGGCCACGGAATCCTCGCCGGTGAGGGACGACAATATTTCGCTCAGGCGGCGGAGGAAGGACGGAGTCGGCGGGTAAATCTGCAGGACGTCATTTTCTGAGAGGAGCCCGGCGATGGCGCACGAAACCCAGCGGCGGGCCAGGTCCGCAGGCGAAAACGCGGCGCGGGCGACGTCATCGGCGGGGTCGCCGGCCCGCGGGCCCGGCACTGCGTAAAGCCCGGCCACGATTTGATCGATCTCACGCTCGAGCCGCGTCAATTCCGCGGTAATCGCTTCGTAAATCTCGCGGCCCTGGCGCCACGGCAGCGGCTGGCGGAAATCCGGCGTCGCTTCATCGTACGCGTCGAGCCGGCATTGGGCGTCAACCGCGCGGCGCACGCAGCCGCGCAGCTCGGCGCTGCCGTCCGGCGGCACGGGAAGCTCGGCAAGATCGCCCACCTGATGGTTGACCGTCGGATTGATGACGTCGAGCAATCGCCGAGCGATCGACGAGTTCAGCACGCCGAGGATCGCCAGGGGGTCCTCCGGAAAGAGGGACGACCCGGCCACGTCGAAGATGCACCCCGCCGGCAGCAGCCGCGCCGAGAACCGCCCCGATGTGAGGTAGGAGTAAGTCACGCCCGGGCGAAAGTAGTGGGACGTATTTTTTGCCACCCATTCCCATTGCCCGTCCAGATAGGGGTAGCGATCGACGATGGCCGCCTTGATCTCCGCGCCGTCGTCGGCCCAGTTCACGCGGTGGGGCGGCGACTGGTGCCACCGGCGGAACTGGCCCGACTTTACGTACGGGAACCATTTCCCGCCGGCGGCGTGCGCTTGGACCTCCCACCAGTATCGCACGAAACGAAGATTATCCGTCGTCGCCAACCCCTGCCGCGGGCGCGCGAGCGACTTCAGGCGAGGCAGCGTCGCGAAGAGACCGCGGATTTCCCGCGGCGTCCAGTACGACCAGGAATAGCGCGGAAGGGAGGTCAGATCTCGCGCGGCGAGGCGATACACGCGTTTGGCGTCTCGGCTCGCAACGGCATCCAACAAGGCGGCGCATTTGGCGTCGGCATTCGGAAGGTCCGTAAGGCGGACGGCAACCACCGGCGGGTCAGTGCCCCCTTCTTCGTCGCGGCGGCGCAGCGTGAACGCAGCCGTTTGAAGCGTCCCGGGGTTGCCAAGGTCAAATAGCGCCGGCCCGAAGTGCGCGAGGGTTTCGAGGCTGGAGGCCGATGCCACGTGCCGCCGCAGTTTTTCGAAAGAGCCGGTGAACATAAACGACTGCATCGTCAGCAGCCCCGCACGCCCGCCTTGCCGCAGAAACTCGAGTGACCGCAGGATGAAGCAGGCGTAGGCGTCGCGCCCCGCCGCGGGGTAACGGCGCTTCAACCGCGCCGCCGTTTCGGCGGGCATGTTCCTGGCGGACAGGTACGGCGGATTCGTCGCAATCACGTCGAACCCCGCGGCGAATCCGCCGGGGGACGGATCGAGCAGCGCGTCACCCAGCCGGAGATTCGCTTCCCGCTCGTTTGGCGGCGTTCGCAGCTTGATCGCCAGCGACTCGCCGGCCAGTTGCAGCGCGATCGGATCGATGTCCATGGCGTGGAGGTTGTGCCGCACGATAGCGGCGGGTATTTCGGCGGGGCCGCGGACCGAAGGCTCGTCCGGCCAGCCCGGTCGGCCGGCGCGCTCCAGCTCTTCGAGGTACATGCGCGAAAGGAGCCCGACGGCCGCGACCAGAAAATTCCCAGTGCCGCAGGCGGGATCGAGCAGCCGAATTTCCCTGGCGGTCCGCGGCCGACGGGCGGCGGGCGGCGGAATCTTGCCGGTAAGCCAATTCAATTCCGCCGCGAGGGACGAACCCGGGTGCCATTGGAGCCACTGCTTTGCCAGCGTGTTGTGGAGGAGAAAATCCACCACCCATGGCGGGGTGAAGAGCTGCGTGACCGCTGGGATTTCCTCGGCCGTGAACCTGCGGCGGTCGCGCGTCGTGCCTCGGTACGCCGCCTCCAGCGCGGGCGCGTTGACCGCCTGGTACACCCGCGCCAGGCAATCGTCCGCCAGCAGGACCGGCCGCAGCTCGGAGAGGTCGGATAACCGGCCGGCAAGGGCATCCACCCCCGCGGGCAGGTCACGGACCCGCCGCATCGCCGCGACGAAAGCGGCGAGGATCGCGCGGCGCGTGTGCTCCGCAGCCAATTGGCGAATGAACGCATAGACGCGCCGGCGGTCCATCGTGATTCCCGCCGGCGTCTATACCAAATCGCGCGCGGGAAAAATAGCCGCGGCCGGGTACAAAAATGACATGAAGCACATCACCACCGGGAAGGTTCGCGCGTTGTTCAAAGTCCTCGCCAGCACGCGTGAGGCGCAGGCCGCGGTCATGGTCCTCCGCTCGGGGCAATCCACCGGCGAGGTCCAGAATGAGCACCCCAGATGCGAGCAATGGCTCTTCGTCGTGTCCGGCAGCGGCAAGGCTACGGTCGGCAAGCGCCGGGTCGGCCTGCGGGAGAACTCTTTGCTGCTGATCGAGAAAGGCGAGCCACACCAGGTCGTGAACACCGGGAAGCGGCCGATGACGACAATCAATTTCTACTCCCCACCCGCGTACACGAAAGGCGGCGACGTACGGGATCAAGCCAAGCGCTAGACCGCTAAACGCCGCCCCTCACTTTCCCTCCTTCAGCATCTTGCGCAAAACTGTCTGCAGGATCCCCCCGTTGCGGTAATACTCGATCTCCACAGGCGTATCGATGCGGCAGGCCGTATCGAACTCGATCGGCGGCGAATTGTCCGCGTACGTCACCCGCACGTGCACCGTTTGCATCGGCTGAAGGTCATCCCCGATCTGGATCTCGAAAAATCCGGTCCCGGTCAGGCCGAGCGCGTTCCTCCCCTGGCCCTTCTGGAACTGCAACGGCAGCACGCCCATGCCGACGAGGTTCGAGCGGTGAATGCGTTCGTAGGACTCGGCAATGACCGCCTTAATACCCAGCAGGAGCGTCCCCTTGGCGGCCCAGTCGCGGCTGGAGCCCATGCCGTAGTCCTTGCCCGCCAGGACCACCAGCGGCACGCCGTCGGCCTGGTACTTCATCGAGGCGTCGTAGATGGACATCACTTCGCCGCTCGGCAGGTACTTGGTCACGCCGCCTTCGGTGCCGGGGGCGAGCATGTTCCGCAGGCGGATGTTGGCGAAGGTCCCCCGCGTCATTACGCGGTCGTTTCCGCGGCGGGCGCCGTAGGAATTGAAGTCCAGCGGCTGCACGCCGTGCTCGATGAGGTACTTGCCGGTGGGAGAATCCTTCTTGATGTTCCCCGCCGGCGAGATGTGATCGGTCGTCACTGAGTCGCCGACCATCACCAGCACCCGCGCGCCTTTGATCGGGCGGATGGGCTTGAGCTCCGGCGAGAGGTCCTTGAAGAACGGCGGCTCCTGGATGTAGGTTGACGTCTCGTTCCACTCGAACAACTCCCCGCCCTTCACCGGGATCTGGTTCCACTCGGGGTTCTTCACGCCAACGTTCTCGTACTGCTTCTTGAACATCTCCGGCGAGATGCACGTCGTGATGGTCTCGTTGACCTCCTGCTGGCTCGGCCAGATGTCGCGCAGGTACACCTTCTCCCCCTTGTCGTTCTTGGCGATCGGCTCGTCCATCAGGTTCAC
>Ga0308175_100001584_pt1 | contig 15387 bp, 13 predicted proteins | sample PhyCR1_3_FD_203893 | JGI IMG/M metagenome (GOLD analysis project Ga0308175, IMG submission 203893) | Soil microbial communities from UC Gill Tract Community Farm, Albany, California, United States - DLSLS.C.R1 | ecosystem: Environmental > Terrestrial > Soil > Agricultural land | place: USA...
CCACGCCCAGGCCTTCGGCGCGTGCCGCGAGCCAGAGGTTTTCCACGGCGAGCGCGGAGGAGTACGGGGCCATCTGCGGCTGGGTGTGGCGGCCGAGCGTGTGGCGGCCGCCCCGCGTCGGGTCGGCGGTGACGACGATGTTGACCGGGGTGTCGAGGATCGCCTCGATCTTCAGTTCCTTGAACTGCTTCGCCCGGGCCTTCGGCAGCGACTTGGCGTACGCCTCCCGCTGCTGCTGCGCCAGCTCGTGCATCGAGCGGCGGGTCTCGGCGGACCGGATGACCACGAAGTCCCACGGCTGCGAGTGCCCGACGCTGGGCGCGGTGTGCGCGGCCTCCAGGACGCGGAGCAGCACCTCGTGCGGGATGGGGTCGCTGCGGAAGCCGTTGCGGATGTCCCGGCGTTCCCGCATGACCCGCAGGACGGCCTCCCGCTCGGCGTCGTCGTAGCCGGGCGCGGGCGGCGCGGTGGGCTCCGCGGGGGCCTCCTCGGCCGCCTCGGGCTGTACGGGCTCCGCCTCGTCGCTCAGGTCCGCGGTCTCGATGACCTCGGGACCGGACTCGGGCTCCGGGATGGTCGCCTCGGGCTGTATCGACTGCTCGGCCGCCGGGGGCGGGGTGACGGCCGGGGCGTCCGCATCCGGCAGGGGGTCGGCGTCCTGCGCGGTCACGGGCTCGGGCTCCGGGGCCGGCGCGGATTCCGCCACGGCTACGGGTTCGGGCTCGGCGGGCTCCGCGAGGACGGCGGAGGCCGGCTCGAGCTCGGCGACCGGAGCGGGCTCGGGCACGGCCACCGGCTCGGGCCGCGCCGCGACAGCGGCCTCCGGCTCGTCGGCCGGGGCGGGCTCGGGTTCCGCGACGGGAACCGGCTCCGTGCTCCGGGCGGGCGCGGGCTGGGCGACCGGCTCGGCGATCGATGCGGTCGGCTCGGCGAGCGCTGCGGCGGCCTCGTTCGCCGGTGCCGCCGCAGCCTCGGGCTCAGCGGCGTCGGCCACCGGGGTCTCGACGGCGGGTGCGGCTTCCGCTGCCGTCTCGGGCGCCGTCGCGTCGGCAACCGGGGCTTCCGCCGCCGGTACGGCCTCGGGGGCGACGACCGCCTCCGCAGGTGCCGCGACCTCGGGAACCTGCGCCTCCGGGGCCGGTACGGCCGCAGGCGCGGCCTCGGGCGCGGGCACAGCCTCGGGCGCCGCCACTGCCTCCGGCGCGACGACCGCCTCGGCAGGCGTCGGCTCTGCCGCGGCCACCGGCTCAACGGCGATCGGCTCCGCGGGCACGGGCTCCGCGGGCACGGCTTCCGCCTGCACGGGCTCCACAGGCGCGAAGGCCTCGGCCACCGGTTCGGCCTGCGCGGGCTCCGCGGGTGCGGGCGCGACCGCCGGCTCCGTCGCGGCGGCCTCGGCCGCCCCCGGCTCCGGAGCGACCGTTTCTGCTGCCGGCGCCGGCGCCGGCCACGCGTTCTGCGGCGGGATCTCGCCGAGCTGCGGGCCAGGGAGGGGCTGCTCGACGGGCTGCGGGTCGAAGTATTCGGGTTCGGCGGTCGCCGGGCCCGCGTGGCGGGCGGCGGCGGCCTGGGGCGGCGCTCCGGCCGGGCCCCTGTCGGCCAGGGAGCGGACCACGCCGGCCCCCGACGTACCGCCGTAGGACGGCTCCGGAGAGGCCGGGCCGCGGTGCAGCGGGCGGCGGACGGGGGCGGGCTGCGGCTGCGGGGCCGGTGAGGGGATGCGGACGGCGCCGAGGTCGACGGAGCCGGAATCTCGGCCTCCGGACTCGTGCGTGCCGGGGCCTGTCTCGGGCAGCGGCTCGGCGGCGGCCTGGTGCATCGCGTACGCCGGGACCTGCTCCTGGAGCTGGACGGGGCCCTGGGCGTGAGCCGGGTCGGCCGGCTGGGGGTGGAAGTGCGGCTGGTACGCGCCCTGGGCCGCGGCGTCCGCGTAGTGGCCCGTGGCCTGGCCCGCCGGCTGGGGCTCGCCCCAGGCCCCCTGGGCGCTGGGCATCAGCAGGAGGTCGTCGTCCTCGGTGTTCTGCGCGGAGGGTTCGAGGTAGGTGTAGGAGTCCGGCGCGGGGACGCCCGACTGCTCCACCGTGCCCGCGTTCTCCGGCAGTCCCTCGCCCGGGATCCGGCCGGTGTCACTCATGCGTTCCCCTCGCCCATCGTCAGTGCTCCTTCGGCCCTTCGCCCGGGACGCCCGGACACGGCACGCGGTGCTCGTCCAGTGGAACGAGCGGGCGCGCCGCGCGGCACGAATCGGTCGCGGACATCCTGCATTCTCGCGGTCGTTCGCCGCCGCGGCAGGTCATTTCGCCACGGCCCGCTGTGGACTGCGCCACGTTGCGCGTCCCAGGGTGCTGCCGTACCACAGCGGGGGCCAAAATGGTCCCCTTTTCCGGACATTGACGAACGAAGCGACGAACGTCCTGGAGCGGTGCGACGATCGGCCAGCCTACCTCGCACCGGTTGCCGACGGGTCAGGGGGCAAGGTCCGAACGCAGTGCGGAAAGCAGAAAGACGACCGTGCGTTCGCGCTCCGACCAGGCGGCCGTGTCGAGTTCGACGGACTGGAGGAGCGAGCAGTCGACCGTGTAGCCGTTTCCGGTCAGTGCGGCACCCAGGGCCTCGGCCTCGTCGCGGGTGGAGGCGTGCGTGACGATGCGCTCCGGGCGGCGGTCGGCGACGGCGGTGGCGACGGGGACGCCGCCTCCTCCGATGCGTACGACGTCGGGTTCGGGCAGCCGTTCCAGTACGTGCGGGGCGCGGCCCTCGACGACCTGGAGCTGGACACCGAAGGCGCGGGCGGCGGCCGTGGTGCGGGCGCAGGCGGCCGGGTCGCTGTCCACGGCGAGGACGGCGGCGCCGAAGCGGGCCGCCTCCACGGCCAGGGCGCCGCCGCCGGAGCCGATGTCCCAGACGAGGTCGCCGGTGCGGGGGCCGAGGTGGGCGAGCTGGGCGGCGCGCAGGACGGGACCCTCGCCCTCGCCGCTCACTCCTGTCGGGCGGGCGCCCGGGTCGGGGTAGGCGCCGGCGGGCAGGGCCCAGCCGCGTACGCCCTGGGGGTAGGCGGGGTGGCGGCCGGCGATCCAGGCGGCCTCCTGGCGCTCGGGGCCGCCGCCGATGACGATGACGACGTTGGGGTCGCGCCAGACGTGGTCGGCGGCCGTGTCGGAGGTGACGACGGTGACCTGCTCGCGGTCGGTGCCCAGCTCCTCGCAGATGACGAAGGTGCGGTGGACGCCTTCGAGGAGGAGGGCGAGTTCGGCGGGCCCGGCGCCGGGCGAGGTGAGGACGGCGACCTTGTGGTGGGCGCGGCAGACGTTCACGGCGCGGCGCAGCGTACGGGGGTGGGCGACGACCGTCTGGGCGTCCTCCCAGGGCATGCCGGCGCGGGCGAAGGCGGTGGCGACGGAGGAGACCGCCGGGACCACCTCGACCTCCAGGCCGTGCGCGGGGGCTCGCAGGGTGCGGACGACGCCGAAGAAGCCGGGGTCCCCGTCGGCGAGGACGACGGCGCTGCCGCGGTGGCCCGCGATGCGGCGGGCGGCGAGGTCGAGGGAGCCGAGGCGGATGCGTTCGGCGCCGCTGGGCACCTCCGGCAGCGCGAGGTGGTGGGCGGCTCCGGCGACCAGGGTCGCGGCCGAGAGCGCGGCGGTGGCCGCTCTGGTCAGCGGTGAGCCGTCCCAGCCGATCACTGTGACCCGGTCGGCCATCTTGGTGTCATTCTCCTGGAGTCGTCGCAGGCGGGAGCGGGTTGCCCGGATGCAGGCAGGGTGAGGTTACCCGGTCCCCGCCGCCGCGGCGCCGGGGCCCCTGCGCCGGTCAGTTCCAGTCGTTGTAGGTGCCGTAGCCGCCGGCGTCGGCGAGCTGTTCGGCGACGCCTTCGAGGTCCTCGGGGAGCAGGCCCCAGACGATGAGGTCGGTGCGGATGTCGGTCCACCCTCCGTCCTCCGTCTGCGAGCGCGCTATGCGGGCGTTGCGCAGGACGCCCTCGCTGATGCAGCCGAGCTTCTGGGCGACCTGCTGGGAGGCGGTGTTGTCGGCGGCGGTGCGCAGTTCGATGCGTTCGAAGCCCTGGTCGCGGAAGAGCCACTGGGCGACCGCGAGGACGGACTCGGTGGCGTATCCCTCGCCGCGGGCCCAGGGGGCGGTGATGTAGGCGGCCTCGGTGGAGAGCGTGCGCCAGTCGGTGTGGTGCAGCCGTACGGAGCCGACGAGGCGCTGGGTGAGGAACTCGGTGACGGCCAGGGCGATCCCGTCGCCCTTGGTGCGGTGTGCGGGAGCGATTCTGCGCACCCAGCGTTCGGCGTCGACCTGGGTGTAGGGGTGGGGTGCGTCGGTCCAGGCAGTGACGAGTTCGTCGTTCATCATCTCGATGTACGCGGGGATGTCCGCCATGTCGAATGGGCGCAGCACCAGCCGGTCCGTGCTGATGGAGATGTCCGGGAAGGTGGAAGTCATGCGCAGCTCCATGCCGAAGACCGTGTAAATGCACAGCATGCAGCATCGCGGGGGCCGGTGCATGGCCGGGTCCGTACGGCGGAGCCCCGCACCCCCCGGGCGGGGTGTGCGGGGCTCCTCGGGCAAGTGCCGTGTACGGGTCAGGACTTGGCGGCGTCGCCGAAGGCGGGGATGACCGAGCCCTGGTAGGTGTCCTCGATGAACTTCTTGACCTCGTCGGAGTGGAGGAGCTTCACGAGCTTCTGGACGCGGGGGTCCTTCTCGTTGCCCTTCTTCACGGCGACGATGTTGGCGTACGGGTTGCCGTCGGCCTTCTCCAGGACGAGGGCGTCCTTGGCGGGCTTGAGCTTGGCCTCGATGGCGTAGTTGCCGTTGATGACGGCGGCGTCCACGTCGTTCAGGGCGCGCGGGACCGTGGCGGCCTCCAGCTCCTTGAACTTCAGGCCCTTCTTGTCGGTGATGTCGCTCAGCTTGGCGCTGGTGCCGACGCCGGCCTTGAGGGTGATGAGCTTGTTCTCGGCGAGCAGCTGGAGCGCCCGGCCCTCGTTGGTGGTGTCGTTGGGGACGGCGATGGTCTGGCCGGCCTTGATGCCGTCGAGGCCCTTGACCTTCTTGGAGTAGAGGCCGAGGGGCTCCAGGTGGACGGTGCCGACGGACACCAGGTGGGTGTCGTTCTTCTTGTTGAAGTCGTCCAGGTAGGGCTGGTGCTGGAAGAAGTTGGCGTCGACCTGGCCGGTCTCGGTGGCGGTGTTCGGCAGGACGTAGTCCGTGAACTCCTTGACCTCCAGCTTGAGGCCGGCCTTCTCGGCGAGGTTCTTCTTGACGAAGCCGAGGATGTCGGCGTGCGGCGTCGGGGACGCGGCGACGACGAGCGCCTTGGAGGTGTCGGCACCGCTCTTGGACGACGACGGGTCGGAGTCCGTGCCGCAGGCGGTGAGGCCGAGGGCGAGGGCGGTGGTGGCCGCGGCGGCGGCGGTGATCTTGATGCTGGTACGCACGAAAAGTGCCTCTTTCAGGTGGTGATGGTGGTGCGCCCGGACAAGGAGTGCGGGCTTGGTGGGGAGGAGAAGTCAGGAGGTGCGGCCCCGGCGGGCCAGCAGGCGGACGGCGAGGTCGCCGATCAGCTGGACGAGGGTCACGATGACGATCAGCAGCGCGACCGTGATCAGCATGAACCGGTTGTCGAAGCGCTGGAATCCGTAGGTGACGGCCTTGGAGCCGAGCCCTTCGCCGCCGACCGCGCCGGCCATCGCCGAGTAGCCGATGAGCACGATGACGGTGGTGGTGATGCCGGAGACGAGGGACGGCAGGGACTGCGGGAGCAGGACCTTGCGGACGATCGTCGGGATGGAGCCGCCCATGGACTGGACGGCCTCGACGAGTCCGTGGTCGACCTCGCGCACCGCCGTCTCGACGAGTCGGGCGAAGAACGGGATGGCGCCGACGGCGAGCGGCACGATCATCGCGGTGGGGCCGATGAAGGTGCCGACGACCCAGGTGGTGAAGGGGATCAGGGCGATCAGCAGGATGATGAACGGCAGCGAGCGGCCGATGTTCACGATCACGCCGACGACCTTGTTCACCGGGGTGTTCTGCAGCAGGCCGCCCTTGTCGGTGAGGACGAGGAGCACGCCGAGCGGCAGCCCGACCAGGACGGTGACGAGGGCGGACCACAGCACCATGTAGAGGGTGTCTACGGTGCCCTGCGTCAGCAGCGGCTGCATTTCGGACCAGGTCACTTCGCCACCTCCTTGGTGAGCGGTGCGGGGGTGGTTACGGGGGCGGGCTCGGCGTCTGTGCCGTCGACGAGCTCGGCCTGGAGACCCTGCTCGCGCAGGAAGCCGATCGGGACGACGTTCTCCTCGAACCGTCCCGGCAGTTCGATGCGCATGCGGCCGATCTGCTTGCCGGCGACGGTGTCCATCGCGGCGCCCAGGATCGAGATGTCGATGTTGTACGTACGGGAGAGCTGGGAGATCACCGGGCGGGCGGCGGCCTCGCCGTGGAAGGTGACGTCGACGACGGTGCGGTCCGGCGCGGAGGCGGTGCCGCCGACGGGGAACAGCTCGTGGGCGAGCTCGGAGCCGGGGGTGGCGAGCAGTTCGCCGACGGTGCCGGATTCGACGACCCGGCCGCCCCGCATCAGCGCGGCGGAGTCGCAGATCGTCTTGACGACGTCCATCTCGTGCGTGATGAGCAGGACGGTGAGCCCGAGCTGCTGGTTGAGGTCGCGCAGGAGCTGGAGGATGGAGCGCGTGGTCTCGGGGTCCAGGGCTGAGGTCGCCTCGTCGGAGAGGAGCACCTTGGGGTCGCCGGCGAGTGCGCGGGCGATGCCGACGCGCTGTTTCTGACCGCCGGAGAGCTGGCCCGGGTAGGACTTGGCCTTGTCGGCGAGGCCGACCAGGTCGAGGAGTTCGAGGGCCTTGCGGGAGCGCTCGCGGCCGGTGACGCCGAGGATCTCCAGGGGGAGTTCGACGTTGCGCTGCACGGTGCGGGAGGCCAGCAGGTTGAAGTGCTGGAAGACCATGCCGATGCGGCTGCGCGCCTCGCGCAGTTCCTTGCCGGCCCGGCGGCCCCGGCCCGCGAGGGCGGTGAGGTCCTGGCCGGCCACGGTCACGGTGCCGGAGGTGGGCCGTTCCAGGAGGTTGACGCAGCGGATCAGGGAGGACTTGCCGGCGCCGCTGCGGCCGATGACGCCGTACACCTCGCCCTCGCGTACGTGGAGGTCGACGCCGTCCAGGGCGGTGACCTCGCGGTCGCGCGAACGGTAGACCTTCGTGAGGCCCGTCGTGGTGATCACAGGGGTTTCCGTCACTGTCGAGTGCGCGGCGCGGTGTCCGCCGGGCACGGGGCATGCGTCCGGGGGTGATCCGGACGTTTCGATCGGACGTTCCGAGCGGCTTCCCGGGTCGGCCGGGCGCGGCGGTCACCGCGGGCCGGGGCCCGTGCGGGCTCGTTCCGCTGGGTGCGGACTCGCCGGGGAAGTGGGTCTCGCTTCGGGGCGCGAGGCTCGGTCGTGGGCCCTCAGAAGGCGCGCATTCGACACATACAACGAGCACCGGGCGTCGTGATCGCCTCGGTCGCAAGGATGCGGCTGCTCGTCGTGGTCATGGGCACAAGTAAAACAGACGTGAGGTTCCCGCCGGACCGATTGTCCGGATAGCGGACAGCCGTGGATGGGTCCGCGTGGCCGACTCACATCAGTCGGCAGTTTCCGGCCGCACAGCTCTGACCTGGTCTTATGCACTCAAGAGGCGGCCGGTGTCGCCGCTCCCCCGGCGGCCGGAAGCAGGGCGCTCTGTGGTCAAGGCCACGATCTGCCGCCCCGGCGCCCTTCCCGCGGTGAACCGGGGGCGCACGCGGCGGGTCCGGCGCCCCGTAATACCCTCGGCTCATGCTCGACGCCCTGACGATCGCGGTCGCCGCGGCCGCCCTCGCCCTCGCCGCCTGGTGCGGATACGCCGCCTACCGGGACCAGCCCACCAAGGACTGGCACTTCATCGGCATGGCCGTCGTCTCGCTGCTGGCCCTGGCGCAGCTGGTGACGGGGATCGTGCAACTGGCCCGCGGCGAGCGGCCCGAGCAGGGCATGACCATCTTCATCGCCTATCTGGCCGGGGCGTTCCTCGCGGTGCCGGCGGCAGGGTTCCTGTCGCTGAGCGAGCGGACCCGCTGGGGTTCGGTGACGGTGGCGGCGGGCGCGGTCGTCCTGGCCGTCCTCGAAGTACGGCTCTACGACATCTGGGGAAGCTGACCGTGACCGACACCGACACCACGCAGGCGACGGCCGGCGACGAGAAGCGTCCCTTCGACCTCGGCACCGGTCCCGGGCGCGTACTGGTCTGGTTCTACGGCGTGTTCACCGTGGCGGCGGCGTCCCGCTCGATCGTCCAGATGATCCTGGACTTCGACCGCGCCCCCCTGGCCTATGTGCTGTCGGCGGTCGCCGCGGTCGTCTACGGCTTCATCACGTACTCGCTGGTGCGCGGCGGCGAACGGGCACGCCGGACCGCGCTGGTGTGCTGCGCCGCGGAACTGGTCGGCGTGCTGGTCGTGGGGACGTGGACGCTGGTGGAGCCGTCCGCGTTCGCCGACGCGACCGTGTGGTCGTACTGCGGCCGGGACTACCTGTTCATCCCGGTGATCCTGCCGGTCACCGGGATGATGTGGCTGCGCCGCGCCCGTACCGCGTAACGGCGGGGCGCGGCGCTCGCTGTACGGGGACGGCTAGGCGCTGGCCACGTACGCGTCGGGGGCCGGGGCCTCCTTCTCCAGCAGGATCATCATGACCCCGTCGCTGCCGGTGGCGTTGCCCACGGCGGCGTACCCCGCGCGCTGGTAGAGGCGCAGGTTGCCCTCGCTGCGGTGGCCGGTGTGCAGCCGGAAGCGGGTGGCGGCGCGCTCGTCGGCGAGGCCCGCCTCCGCCGCCCGCAGCAGCCGGGCGCCGAGGCCGTGGCCGCGCAGGCGCGGGTGGACGCAGAGCCGCCCGATCCGGCCCGTGCCGTCCTCATCGGTGAAGCCGCGCACCGAGCCGACGACCTCGTCGCCGAGCCGCGCCACGTACACCAGGTTCTCCGCGATCTCGGCGCGGACCGAGTCGAGGGTCTGGACGAGCGGGTCGATGCGGTAATTGCCGTACAGCTCCGCCTCGCTCTGGAAACAGAGGTACTGCAGCTTCAGAATCTCTTCGGCGTCCTGCGTGCCCGCCGCCGAGATGATCACGCTCATGCCCATGTGCGCATGCCTCCCGCTCACCTGATCCGCCGGTTGTCCACTGCTCCTTTCCCACGCTTCAGGAGCGACAACCTCCGCCGCGAGCATTCTGCGCAGACATCCAAGGCAACGGGAACGGATGAGGACCAAACTCCCCTGTGACATACCCAACTCCCCTGCGATGTGACGGGGGCCGGGTGTTGACGGGGAGTAGGGTCCGACCTCCTACCTCTTGTTGGCGAAGTCCGCCGCCGCGAGCAGGGCGGTGTCCGGGTTGTCGGAGAAGATCCCGTCGATCCCGGTCGCGAAGTACGCGGCGAAGGCGCCGAATGCGTCGCCGTACGCGTTGGGATCGGTGCCGCGCCGGAAGTCGGCGGGCAGGAAGGTGTTCTCGTTGCGCATCGTGTACGGGTGCAGGACGAGGCCCTGCGCGTGGGCGTCGCGCACCAGCGTGGTGGGCTCGGTGAGCCGGCCGGCGGCGTCCTTGGGGATGATCAGGTCCAGGGTGGGGCCGATGCCCTGGGCGAAGGAGGCCATCCACTTCAGCCCGGCCGGCTTCACCAGGTCGTCCGTGGTGCGCGGGTCGCCGGAGGCCTGGAAGTCCCAGGGCCGGCTGCCCGCGCCGGAGAGCAGCACGATGCGCGGGGTGGCGACGAGCCGGGCCAGGCGCTGGACGCTGCCGGGCTCGAAGGACTGGAGGATCACCGGGGACTGCGCGCGGTGGCGGCCGTAGCGGCGCAGCAGCTTGGCGAGCGGCTCCTCCAGGCCGAGACCGAGGCCCCGGAAGTAGGTGGGGTGCTTGGTCTCGACGTACAGCCAGACGGGCTTGCCGCGGCGGCGGCCCTCGCGGTCGGCCCAGCGCAGGACCTCCTCGAAGGTGGGGATCTCCCAGCGGCCGTCGTAGAGCGTGTTCTTCTGGCGATTGGCCGGGATGCGCTCCTTGGCGCGCAGCGTCTTCAGCTCGGCGAGGGTGAAGTCCTCGGTGAACCAGCCGGTGAGGGCGACGCCGTCGACGGTCTTCGTGGTTCTGCGGTTCGCGAACTCGGGGTGCGCGGAGACGTCGGTGGTGGCGGTGATGTCGTTCTCGTGGCGGCAGACGAGGTGGCCGTCGCGGGTCGGGACGAGGTCCTGCTCGATGATGTGCGCGCCCATGTCGAGGGCGAGCTGGTAGGAGCCCAGGGTGTGTTCGGGGCGGTAGCCGCTGGTGCCCCGGTGCCCGATGACCGTGGGGACGGGCAGGTCGAGGCGGTGGCCGCCGCCGTGTGCGCCGTTCCGGTCGGCCGCCTGCGCCGTTGTGGTGACGCCCAGGGCGGCGGTGCCGAGGACGGCTGCCCCCGCCCCGATGACGGTCCGTCGTCCCGGCGCGGCCTGCGCACGCTCTGTCATGAATGCTCCTCGCATGTGATGTACGGCACCTGTCGGGCGAGGACCGAGCGTAGGCAGGGGTGCGGTCCTGGGGGCGGCACCTGGACGAACATGGCGCGAACACACGTCAACACGGTGTATCCGATGCGTGAACCCGATGTGCGATCGGCCGGTACCCGCGAGTATCGTCCTCACCTGCATGGACCTTCACAATCCGTCGCCCCGGCCGGCCCGGCCACTACACCGGAGGAAGCGTTGTCCCGACTCGCACTCATCAAGGCAGTGCTCGGACCGATCCTGCGCCTGATGTTCCGTCCCCGGATGGAGGGCATCGAGAACATCCCGGGCTCCGGGCCGGTGATCCTGGCGGGCAACCACCTGACGTTCATCGACTCGATGATCATGCCGATCTGCTGCGACCGTCCGGTGTTCTTCATCGGCAAGGACGAGTACGTCACGGGCAAGGGGCTCAAGGGCCGGCTGATGGCCTGGTTCTTCACGGGCGTGGGCATGATCCCGGTGGACCGGGACGGCGGGCGCGGCGGTGTCGCGGCCCTGATGACGGGCCGGCGGGTGCTGGAGGAGGGCAAGGCCTTCGCGATCTACCCGGAGGGCACCCGCTCCCCCGACGGCCGGCTCTACCGGGGCCGTACGGGCATCGCGCGGCTGACGCTGATGACGGGCGCGCCGGTGGTGCCGTTCGCCATGATCGGCACGGACAAGCTCCAGCCGGGCGGCTCGGGCCTCCCCCGCCCGGGCAAGGTGACGGTGCGCTTCGGTGAGCCGATGGAGTTCTCCCGCTACGAGGGCATGGACCGCGACCGCTATGTGCTGCGGGCGGTGACGGACTCCGTGATGGCCGAGGTGATGCGGCTGTCCGGCCAGGAGTACGTGGACATGTACGCGACCAAGGCGAAGGCGGCCTGACCCGGCGGAACGTACGAGAGGGCCCGCCCCCGATGTGGGGGCGGGCCCTCTCGCGTACGCCGGCCGGGTCCTATTCGTGGATGATTCCCTCCTCCAGCTCCTGTCCGCGCAGCAGGAACCAGGCGGCGGCGGCCGTCGCCAGGAGGACGACCGCTCCGACGACCGAGGCGAGGTGCAGCCCGTCCACGAAGGCGTCCTGGGCCGAGGAGACCAGTTCGTGGGCCTCGGGCGGCGGCAGCAGGTGCGAGGACTCCACCGCGCCGCCGAGCGATTCGTGCGCGGCGTCCGAGACGGCGGGCGGGGTGCCGGGCGGGGCCTGGAAGCTCTTGTAGGCGCCGGTCACGATGGAGCCGAGCAGCGCGATGCCGAGGGCGGCGCCCAGCTCGTACGCCGTTTCGGAGACCGCGGAGGCGGAGCCGGCGTGCTCCTTGGGGACGCTGGACAGGATCACGTCCGAGGTGACGGTGAACGCGAAGCCCGCGCCGACGCCGACGACCAGGAGCAGCGCGCCGATCAGCGGGTAGGCCGTGTCCCGGTGGACGGCGGCGACCGCGGCCAGCGCCAAGCCGATCGCGCCGAGCCCGCCGGCCACCACCACCCGTACGGTGAACCGCCGGGCGACCGTGCCGGCCAGCAGGCCCGCGGTGACCGCGCCCACCGCGGCCGGCAGTTCGGCCAGCCCGGCCTCCAGCGGTCCGCGCCCCTGTACCAGCTGGAGGAACTGGGAGAGGAAGAAGACCAGCCCGGACAGGCCGAGGATGGTCAGCAGGTCGGCCAGGACCGCGCCGGAGAAGCCCCGGTGGTGGAAGAGCCGCATGTCCAGCAGCGGGGCGGGAAGCCGGAACTGACGGCGTACGAACCAGATCAGCGCCAGCAGTCCGGCGACGCCGATCAGCGCGGAGGCCCAGCTCGTGCCGTGGGCGGCCATCTCCTTGATGGCGTAGACGACCCCGATCATGCCGACCAGCGAGAGGCCCACGCTCGGCAGGTCCCACGGCCCGGGTGCCGGGTTCTTCGACTCGGGGATCATCTTGATGCCGACCGCCACGAGCACCGCCATCACGGGCAGGTTGATCAGGAAGACCGAGCCCCACCAGAAGTGTTCGAGCAGGAAGCCGCCGACGACGGGCCCGACGGCGGCGCCCGCCGAGGCCATCGCGCCCCAGATACCGATGGCGAGGCTGCGCTCCCGGGGGTCGTGGAAGAGGTTGCGGATCAGGGCGAGGGTGGACGGCATCAGGGTGGCGCCGGCGACGCCGAGGAGCGCCCGCGCCACGATCATCATCTCGGCCGTGTGTGCGTAGGCGTTGAGCACCGAGACCGCGCCGAAGGCGGTGGCGCCGCACAGCAGCAGCTTCTTGCGGCCGATGCGGTCACCGAGGCTGCCCATGGAGACCAGGAGTCCGGCGATGACGAACGAGTAGACGTCACCGATCCAGAGCAGCTGGGTGCCGGTCGGCTCCAGGTCCTCGCTGAGGAACGGCGTCGCCAGGCCGAGCACGGTCGCGTCGACGGCCACCAGCAGCACGGCGAGGACGAGGACGGCCAGCGCGATCCACCGCCCCGGGCGGTACGGCTCGACGGCGGGCTCCGGGTGCTCTTCGACGCTGCTCATTGCTCCACGCTCCGGCGTGCGCCGCCGAGCAGCAACTCGACGATCATGTACGGGAAGTCCCGCGCGGCCACCCGGCCCGCCTGAACGGCCCACGCCCCGGTGCCGATGAGTCCGTACAGCGCCTCGGTCAGCCAGGCCGGGGTCAGGTCGATGCGGAATTCGCCTCGCTCCTGGCCGCGCCGGAAGAAGGCGGCGACGCGGGCGTCCAGCCGGTCCCAGCCGGCGTTCCGGTCGTCGCCCTCGAAGAGCTGGTTCTCGGTCACGAGGAACGAGAGCAGTCCGGCGCTCGGCTGGACGGCGTGCACGAACCGGCGCAGCGCCTCCTCGCTCGTGCCCTCGTCCATCGCGGCGGCGTCGAGCGCCGCCTCGAACTCCTGGATGCCCAGTTCCTCCAGCGCCCTGACCAGGGCGTCCCGTCCGGCGAAGTGCCGGTGCAGGGTGGCGCGCCCGATGCCGGCCGCCTTGGCGACCTCGTCCATGGTGGCGGTGGATCTGCGGGTCAGCAGGGCGGCGGCGCTGCGCAGCACCTGCTCACGATCAAGAGTCATGAGACAACAGTAACCCGAATGAGACATCTACGTCTCATTCGGGTCGGTGGAGCCCCGTGCTCAGCTCCAGGGCAGGGAGGCCCGGTGGCGCCAGTACGCCTCGGGCTCCTCGACCAGGGCGTCCAGCCGCGCGCGGCGCTCCTCGTCGAGGACGGGTACGGCCGCGTGGAGGTTGCCGGACAGCTGGGCGACGGTGGCCGCGCCGGAGAGCACGACCCCGGCCCACGGCTGATGGAGCACCAGGGCCAGGGCGACGGCGTCGCTGCCGAGCCCCTCCTCGTCGGCGATCTCCCGGACCACTGCGGGCGCCTGGTCCCCGGCGAGCCGGCCGTTGGCCATGCCCTCCTTGACGATGACGGTGAGCCCGGCCGCGTGCGCCTCGGCGAGCGCGGGCCCCGCCGAGGTCTCCAGCGCGTTGTAGGTGGCCTGGACCGTGCGGAAGAGGGGGGCGCCGTCGACCGTGACGGCGAGGGCGGCGAGGATCGCCTCGGCCTGGGCGGGCCCGCTGGTGGAGATGCCGACACTGACGCCCTGGCCGGCCAGTTCGGCGAGGCGGGCGTGGAGTTCCTTGTCGGTGAGCGCCGGGCTGTCCGGGGTCACCGAGTGGATCTGGTAGAGGTCGAGCCGGTCGCCGAGCAGGGCGGCGGACTCGGCGCGCTGCCGTTCGAACGCGGCGAGGGAGTGGTCCTTCACCTCGTGAGCCTCGGCGTCGGGGCTCCAGTCGGCGGTGTAGGTGTACCCCCATTTGCTGCCGACGACGACGTCGTCCGCCTCGGGATGCGCCGCCAGCCAGCCGGCCAGGAACTCCTCGGCGCGCCCGTAGGAGCGGGCGGTGTCGAAGTAGCGGACGCCCTGCGCGTAGGCGGCGTCGAGGAGTTCGTGCGTACGGTCGCGCAGGGCGTCGGGCGAGCGGTCGGCGGGCAGGTCGCGGTCGCGGTGGAGGTTGATGTAGCCGGGCCTGCCGACGGCGGCCAGGCCGAGGCCGATGTGGGCGGTGGGGGTGGTCGCTGCGGAAAGTCGGGCGAACGGCATCGCGGGCTCCTCGTCGTCGGGCAGGACGCGCCTACCCTCCAACGTAGCCCGCGATGCGTGCCCGACTACTTGTGCGCGTCCGCCCAGGCGTGCTGCACGGCGAGGTCCGCCTTGACCTCCGCCAACTGGGTGGCGACGGCCGAGGGGGCGGTGCCGCCGCGCCCGCTCCGGGAGGCGAGGGCGCCGGCCACGTCGAGGACGGTGCGGACCTCCGGGGTGAGGTGCTCGGAGATCTTCGCGAACTGCTCGTCCGTCAGCTCGTCGAGCTCGATGCCGTGGTGCTCGCACTCCTTGACGCACTCGCCGGCGACCTCGTGGGCGACGCGGAACGGCACGCCCTTCTTGACCAGCCACTCCGCGATGTCGGTGGCGAGCGAGAAGCCGGCCGGGGCCAGCTCCTCCATGCGCTCCCGGTTGACGGTGAGCGTCGCCATCATGCCGGTGAAGGCGGGGAGCAGGACCTCCAGCTGGTCGCAGGAGTCGAACACCGGCTCCTTGTCCTCCTGGAGGTCGCGGTTGTACGCGAGCGGCAGGGCCTTGAGCGTGGCCATCAGGCCGGTGAGGTTGCCGATCAGCCGGCCCGACTTGCCCCGGGCGAGTTCGGCGATGTCCGGGTTCTTCTTCTGCGGCATGATCGAGGAGCCGGTGGAGAAGGCGTCGTGCAGGGTGACGAAGGAGAACTCCTTCGTGTTCCAGATGATGATCTCCTCGGCGATCCGGGAGAGGTTGACGCCGATC
>Ga0308175_100001587_pt1 | contig 15375 bp, 14 predicted proteins | sample PhyCR1_3_FD_203893 | JGI IMG/M metagenome (GOLD analysis project Ga0308175, IMG submission 203893) | Soil microbial communities from UC Gill Tract Community Farm, Albany, California, United States - DLSLS.C.R1 | ecosystem: Environmental > Terrestrial > Soil > Agricultural land | place: USA...
CACTGATACTCGCCGCAGCCGAAGCTGGCTTGGAACGTATGATTTATACCAGCAGCGTGGCGACGCTTGGAGCGAATCACAATGGCGCCCCCGCCAATGAAAATACCCCCTCCGATCTGGGCTCGATGACAGGGCACTATAAGCGCTCCAAGTTCATGGCGGAACAGGCGGTTCAGCGGATAACCGATAAGCATAAGCTGCACGTGGTCATCGTGAATCCTTCGACACCTATAGGGCCGCGCGACATCAAACCTACGCCGACGGGTCGCATTGTGGTCGATACCCTGTGCGGCCGTATGCCGGCATATGTGAATACTGGCTTGAATGTTGCCCACGCCGATGATATAGCGCATGGCCACTTGCTGGCTTATACCCATGGAAAACCGGGTGAGCGCTATATTCTTGGCGGCGAAAACATGACATTGTTGCAGATATTGCAGACAATAGACGGAATTCGCGGCAAGCGGACCAGGCGGCTCAATCTCCCTGTCAGACTGGTTTTGCCGGCAGCATGGCTGATGGAGAAAATGGCCACTATTACGAATGTTGAGCCGCGCGTGACAGTGGACGGTGTGCGCATGGCGAAAAAAAGGATGTTTTATTCCAGTGACAAGGCTGTACGGGAGTTGGGGTATCGATACCGCCCGGCATCAGAAGCGCTTGAGGATGCGACGAACTGGTTTCAAGAAAACGGTTATTGCGGTTAGACTTCATCCCCCGTGCTGCCCGCCATCCTTGCGGTACCAGGCATAAAAATGCTTTGCATTCCAGCCCGCATGGCGCTCACGGTAGCGCTCGGTAACACGCATGACTTCATCCACCGGTGCGCGTCGATGCGACACTTGCATCAGCCGCCTGTCAATCAACCCCTCCAATCCTTCTTCCCGGTACCGGTTAAGGTAGCGGCGAAATGTCCGTTCACATACTCCAAGCAGCCTTGCCGCTTCTTCCTGGCTCAGCCGCCCACTTTCCCAGCCCAGCCATGCCTCTTCAAAACGCATCTTCCGTATCTCCTGTAACAATTCCGTCCGCTTCATACCGTACCTCCTTCGGTACAGTTGAACCGGACAGATCATTTGCTACAAGACCGGACAGTTTATTTGTTCTCTACAACAGCGGTTGATTTTCTTGTTGGCCCCTTTCTTTATTGATAAAATGAGTTGCAGATGACGCTGCAAAGCGAGCGTTAACTGAAGCAAGAACGCGCCGAGGACAGATTGCCAGGCGAAAATTTTCCACTTTTTCCCTGACATATCCCCAATTAGCCGACTGGAAGGATACGTGGATGTGATTGCGATTTTTGCTGGTGCCACACGGCTGGAAAATTTGCCAATGGGTTGTCTATGAATAAAAGAGCTATTTGTATCGCACTCCTTGCGTTTGTCTCCTCATGCCCAGCGTTTGCTGCATTGCAGCAGCCACAACCGGAGCAGCCATCGCAAGCGCAATCGTTGCTCCACGGAGATGGCTGGCGGCTTATCCGGTCAATTCAGCTTGGCAATTCAAAGAATTATATTCATATGGTCTTGATCGATAGCAAGCGCGATATGGATAAGGCAGTCTATGGGGCGGCGCTTAGCAAAATATGCAGATCGGAACCTGACTTCTGCCGGGTGAGATTCTGGAATGAGGAACGTCTTGTACCCCATGCGATTTCTTTTACGGATGCTCAATTCAAGGGCATGAGAGCCGAATACATATTCAATCGTGCCGGGCATGTGCAGGAAATGCGCTATGCCTGCACGGTCGTCTCAGACAAGAACCAGTGTTTTTCCCATTGATCCTGCTTCCCCGCAGCGTAAGGTGTATTTGAAGAATCAAATAGGGACTTTTTTATGCCTCGCCGACTGATAAGCTCAGGTTCGACATTCGAGCAGGAAATTGGCTATTCAAGGGCCGTGGTTGACGGCGACTGGATTTTTGTATCGGGCACCACGGGCTTCGATTACAGCAAAATGACCATTTCCGATGATCTGCTGGAGCAAGCCGAACAATGTTTCAAGAATATCAATTCAGCTCTGACGGAAGCCGGAGCGGGCCTTCAGGATGTGGTTCGGGTAATGTACATTTTGCCCAACGCTGCGGACTTCCCCAAGTGCTGGCCCATTTTTAGCAAATATTTAGGTGAGGTTAGACCCGCCGCAATGATGATTTCCGCCGGATTGTCCGATCCTCGTATGCGTATAGAAATTCAAGTGACCGCCCGCCGCGGCTCTGTAAGCTGAGATTAAAAAATAAATTGATCAGATCCAGAAAGAGTTTTGGAGTTTGGGTCGCACTTATAATAATCGATGTGAGGGAGGTAATGAATGGCTGAAAAAACGAATAAAGTCTTTATCAGTTTTGCGCTCAGGGATATCAAGCTGCGCGATCAGCTGCTTGAGCAGTTAAACAAGGAACAAACTACTTTTTCGTTTGTGGATATGCCTGTCAAGCAGTCGTGGGAACCTGCGTGGAAGGAAGAATGCCGCGACAAGGTTACAGGCTGTGATGGCGTGATCGCCATTATTACCAAAAATATTGTCCGAGCGGACGGCCAGTTATGGGAAATACGTTGCGCTTATGAAGCCAGAATGCCTGTGCTGCTGATTCACGGCGACGCTGAACGATTACCCTCCAAATTACCCGATCCGGTGGCTACCCGCGAGATCGATGCATGGACGTGGCCCACCATTTCCACATTCCTTAACCGGCTTTAGGAAAACTGCCTAGCCGCGCATGCATTGCTGATATCAGTAGATAGGGACCAGCTCCAGCCGGCATGATCAATTAGCGCTCCCGAGCAGGTAGTCGGGTAATCGGGTTGGCGATGCGCGTCGCCAACCCTTTTTCGATATCTTTTGTCATATCATATCTTTTGCCACGATTAGTTCAGCACACTCAGGGCCGCGACCCGTTGCTCGATTTTCCGCATCATCGCCCTATAGGGAGGCGCATCGATTCCACCGAAGCGCCGCTTGAACTCCGCCTCGGGCATGAATTCAGGCAGATCTGACCACGGCGGCATCAAATCTCCATCCTCAAGTCCAGACGCTACCCGCCGTTGCAATGCCTCTGCCGAGTCCTCGCTTGCCACGGCCTTTTCCCCAAACCTTGTACCCGCGCGATCAGCGGCAATATCATTGAATGAGAAGCCGCTGCCACCGCGCGAATCTTCGATTTCTTTATATAGGCCGATCACATCGGACAACGCGGTATCAGCATAGGCTGCAATGGCCGCGGACACCATAAAATGTTTTGCGAAATCGTCGCGTCCGTCGATTGTCACCTTCTGAGGCATGGAACGGGGCCAGGAAGCGGCTTCCGGAAAAATCCGTTCCATGGAAATGCCCAGCACATGAAAAGTCAGCGCCAATATGATCGCGCGATTTTCAGCCGTGCCTTCGCCATTGGTCGAGCGCCCGGCCGCCTCCTGCATCAGGAACGGCAAAATTTGCGCAAGAGAAACCGTTGCCCCGTTTTGCCGGGCATGTGCCGCCAACAAAGAGTGATAATGGAATAATTTCTCACGTTCCAGTTCACCAATAATGGATGATCTCACCTCACGAGAAAAGCGTGGGAAACCTCCGGTCCAGCGATACACAATGCTCAATTCGCTCCGCGATATCTTGACCTGTCGCAATGCGTCAAGCATGGTGCGGTATTCCGGACTGCGCCGTAACCAGCGTTCAAGCTGAAACGCAAGCATGTCGGTGAGCCCATCGGGAAATGAGAGTTTTCCGATACGCAACGACTGAAGCCGCGGGAGGTCATATGTTTCGATCAATGTCGCTTCAAGATTCAGATAGCCCTTCATAGCGGTTAACGGGATTGATGCTATCGGCAGGCTCAGACGGATGGTCGCGCTGTGACCCGCGACCGTTACCCGCGCACTGCCTTTGCCAAACCGGTGCGCCAGGTAGTTTGCCGCAAGATCAGCGTCTGCTGGCGCCACCCGCGCCACGGCAAGCATACCGGGGCGAACCCAATAGCGGTGGGCATCCACGAGCCGTTTCGCGCGCGCGATATCTTCGGGTGTAAGAACGACTGCACGGTCGATGCGTGGATGGCCCTCGATGGCCATGGATAACGTGATAACCAGGGCGAGCAGAACAGCAAAAAGGCAACCGATAAAAAGGAGCGAAAGCTTGCGCATGACAAAAATATGGAAATCGCCTGAAGTCTTCCTTCAGATCAGCTTTCGCGGAAAAAGGGACAAAATTGCAGGGAATCAGTTGGCAATATCACCCAGACGATCACGGGCGAAAATCAACTGATGACGCGGCATGCTAAGGGCCTCGTTGCAATCCGATATATGCTCCCGGCTGCGATTACATTAACCGAGCTACAAGAACGAACAGAACGAACGAATACTTCTTATCTAGACCGCGTCGGAGGGGACATAGTTCTGGTTCTCTCTTACCAATAGGGTCTGTAGTATCCCCCCCAGTAATAGGGACTGCCATACATTCCATACCCGAAAAACGGGCTGAAGCCGTATCCTCCATAACCATATCCATAGGGACTGTTTTGGTAAACGGGCCATAAATAAACGGCTGTGGAAGACAGCAATGGCAGTTGAACAGCCTTTTTGCCTATCATGCGTTGAATGTCACCCTCAAGCGCTCCCGCGACGGTTATTTCCCTATCCTTCGCATAAACGGCTGGATCCAGAAATTCTGAACTTTTAATAACGAAACGCCCCTCGCTGGGTTTGGTGAGCTCCGGGCGGCCGTAAAAATTGAGCGGATAAGACAATACCTGCACGAGGGTGGCATTTTCCTCATTATCGACATCGATGATGACCCCGCCCCACCGCACCGCTACATCCTTGTAACTGTTCGGGTGCTCGCTCGCCTCGCTGTAGGATACATCTTTTACAGGTACATCCCTGACAGCCGACGGCAGCCCGACGCAGGCACTCAACGCCAAACAGGCCAACAATAAGTAGAGTCTCATGATCGTTCCTTTAACGATGAGAATAGGATAGTGAAGGATAGTGAAATTCATTTAAATTCATGACCGCTGACGTTTTTTTATAAGCTCATTTCAAGCATAGACCAATCCGCAATAAAAACCATCGCCTTTGAGGAATCTCTCCGGCGCTGAGGACGCGACGTCTGCTTTAAGGAATGAATGCACGAGGACATGGAGGAGGGGATTGCCCGATGCTAACCCCCGATGCGCTAACCTTTGAGAAAACCGATCAACGCATGGTTAACTTCCTGCGGTGCCTCATTTTGCACCCAGTGGCTGGAGCAGGGAATCCGGCGGATCTGAACATGGGGCACTATCTCATGCAATCCGTCGAGTAACTCGATACCAAGGGCGGGATCACGCTCTCCCCAAATCACAAGCGTTTCTGCATTAACTGGCTTGGGATGTAAAAACCTTCCCACATTAGCCATGGTCAGGTTTGCACGGTAATAATTAAGAGCTGCGGTGAGCGCACCTGGCTGGGAAAGAGCCTCGACATACTCTTCAATATCCTGATTGCTAAATGCTTTTTTATTTAGTGGACCCAGACGGAACATTCGGCGGATGGCACGGAAATTGTTCGCTGCCAGTGCGAGCTCGGGCAATCGCGGCAATAGAAAGAAGAGCATGTACCAGCTCTTGAGCATCTGCCGAGGATACTTCACCTTTTGGAGATAAATTTTCATATGGGGAGCATTGAGGATGGCAAGCTTGTCCACCAATTCCGGGCAGCGTTGCGCGAACGACCATGCGATGATCCCACCCCAGTCATGCCCAACAATATGAGCGCGGGGATGGCCGGTTGCGGTTACCAGGTCAGCCACATCCGCCACAAGATGATCAAGCCGGTATGCGGCTTGCTCTGTCGGTATGCCGGAGCGATTATAACCGCGTAGGTCTGGAACCCATACCGAGAAACCTGCGGAGACCAGCTCGGGTATTTGGCGCCGCCATGAGCGCCAATTCTCGGGAAAACCATGAAGAAGGATGACCGGAGGCCCGATCCCGGCAGTTACGACATGAAGATCTACGCCGTCTCCTGCAATACGTCGATCACAGAACTCTGATTCTTCCAATTGATCCTCATGAGTGAATTTTCGAGCTTCCATCCTGCACATGGTTTTGATCTGAATTAGCAATTTCTGTCAATTCACGAGGCCATCATCATTCTCCGGATCATTCTCAAGAGTTTCGCGAGCAGGCTATTTTGTTTCCGGGTTCAATCGGTTGCCCGAAGAGGTCAAAGAGGCCACTCCGGTACCGGCAGCGAAGCCGCCTCGGGTAGTTGCAGACCAGCGCGGACACGAAGCGATACATCACAGAGTGCGTAGCCCCAATTGATGAGGTGACCTTGTCGATCGGGGGCGAAACTGCTGAGCCGTGTCGGCACGCGCTCCAGGGAATCACTAACCGCCGAATCACTGGTCATACGGTACGTTGAGTTATAGGCGCTTATTGACGTTCCGATGCCCCAATAGGCTCCCCGTTTCCGCTCGGCCTCAAACTCCGAGATGAGCCAGCGTTTGCGCAATGCACGTGTCTGATCGGTGAGGATGTCGTGCACACGGCTCAATTGAAAGATGTCATCCTCGGCCGGATTCTCGTCCACCTCGAATGGCGCTCCAGCATCGCTGACAAGGGCGATATCGACGTTATCGATGAGGGATTCGAGTCCCATGTTATCGTAGATCCCACCGTCCGCCAGCACTATGCGCTTACGCAGCATATCCAGATTCGGCAGCTTGCTTCCTCCAGTCCAGGCGGTTGGATCGGTCCTGAGTATGACTGGAGAAAAGATCGGAGGAAAGGCGCTTGAAGCTGCGATTGCAACAGCCAGAGGGACATTTGTGGTATGAGACATACCGAGCATGTAGTCCGCGACCATATCCTGCTGAAACCGAAAGCTCCGGCCTGTCTGCATATTGGTCACATAGAAGATAAACTTCGGGTTTCCGCTTCCGTTGGCAATCGGAATGTCCTTGACCATGGAATCGCCAAAAAGCTCCTCCTCATACCGGTCTGCCAGAAATTCCCCTGCTGTTTTGAAGGGTGTCAGCATGCCAATGAGACTTGCGCCAATGTCGATTGTCTTTCCGCAGAAAGCTCTGACCGGCTCGGCAACGACTTCTTCAAAATTGTCTGCCCGCCCATTATCAAACCGGAGTTCCTGCCAGCGATGGGCCAGTACCCCCATCAGGATCGAACCGCCCGAGACGCTGGTAATCCGGTCCAGCTTGCCCAGGAGGCCCGACTCATTAAGACACCAGAGCGAGCCGAGACCGAACAGGGCGGCGCGATAGCCTCCTCCCGAGAGTGCAAGCCCCAACGTCTTGCCATCAAGTGACATTACTGCTTCCCCTGAATCCTGTTGAATCACCAGTAAGCTTCACCAGGCTCCTGGGATAGCCAGCGGAGCACTTGTATTTCTGCCGATCGTTAGCGTTTGTTTACGAACCATCCCATCTTGCGGAACTCGTGTTCCAGTGTCTGTAAATGAAAACTGTCGTTTTATCACGATAAGCAGAAGTCCGGATAAATGTTTGGCTTTCCTATAATCGCACCAATGGGACTTCGATGTCCACCTGAGCTATTAGCTGAAAAATTCCTCGTATGTAGGAACATCGGCGTGGAGTGAGACGCAAGATAAACGCATAAGAATGGAACTCGCTCCCATCATTGCAATCGAATGCGAAAATGTTCGAATCCGCGAACGGTATAACCAAACATTCCTTGTCATTAGCACAGGGTCAATCTGAACGACCGTCTCTCTTGCCGGCAGCCCGCCGAACGGAGCCGATTCACGGGAACCGATTCATGGGAACCGTGGGAAACTTGAAACTTCCCATTAATTTTGTGCACCGGCTTGACGCGTCTGGACTTCATTATGCTTACTCCGGCTCTTCGATCGACGCGCTCATGCGTTCTAAGCCCCTATTAGCAAAGGTGTTATTTGATTTTCCAATTTACAGAGGCAGTGTATCAGGTGTTACACTTCGTTTAATTTTATTGGGACAACTCGTATCCGAGGTTGAATATGAATTTGAATGACGCACGAAAAATTATAGTGCCGCTCCAATCTGCTTCTGAAGATTCAAAGTTGCATGCGTTGCCAAAACGGCTTTTTCCCAGAACGCCTGATCTTTCAGGTGACAATGTCGAGGCAAAACGTGAAGAGATACGCCGCTATTTTCATGCCACGCTTGATCGCTACGAGCAACTCTTCGAGACGTTGCATGGCGAGGAGGCCTATTTCAAAAAGCCGATTTCGTTGCGCCACCCATTGATCTTCTACCTGGGCCATACATCGACTTTTTTTACCAACAAGCTGATGCTTGCGGGCCTCATAACTGAAAGAATCAATCCTAAAATGGAATCCATGTTTGCGGTGGGCGTCGACGAAATGAGCTGGGATGACCTGGATACCGCTCATTACGACTGGCCATCGGTCGAGGAGGTGCGTGCATACCGCAAAACGGTACGCAATACGGTGGACCGGCTTATCAGCGAAACGCCGCTCAGCCTGCCGATTGGTTGGGATAGTCCGTGGTGGACAATCATGATGGGGATTGAGCATGAGCGCATCCATCTGGAAACCTCATCCGTGCTCATTCGGCAGCACCAACTTGAATACGTAAGGAACCACTCCGCCTGGCAGCCCTGCCGCAAGTCCGGGCCAGCTCCCCAGAACCAACTGATCGATGTAAGTGCTGGGGACGTGCACCTCGGCAAGAAGAAAATCGATTCGACTTATGGATGGGATAATGAATATGGCAGTCATGTGGCCGAAGTTCCTGCTTTTCAGGCCAGCAAATACCTCGTAAGCAACCAGGAGTTTCTTGCGTTTGTGGAGGCCAACGGGTATGGCACAGAAAGTTTCTGGGAGGCGGAAGGCCGTGCCTGGCGATGTCATACGCTTGCGGAACATCCTACATTCTGGATCAGGCAGGGCGCCCAGTGGGGATTGCGGCTGATGACCGAGGAAACCCCTATGCCCTGGGATTGGCCGGTGGAAGTGAATTATCATGAAGCAAAAGCCTTTTGCAACTGGAAGGCAGCCACAACCGGCCAACCGTTCAGGTTGCCGACGGAGGACGAGTGGTACCGCATCCATGACGCTGCCGGGCTGTCTGAAGTCCCACAAGGCAGGCAGGCTGGAGCTAATATTCACCTTGATTATTTTGCATCGAGCTGCCCGGTAAGCGAATTTCCTAATGGCGAATTCTACGACGTAGTGGGCAATGTCTGGCAGTGGACAGAAACACCTATCTATCCCTTTGAAGGTTTCGATACCCATTCGCATTACGATGACTTTACCACGCCCACTTTCGATGGCCGGCATAACCTTATCAAGGGCGGCTCTTGGATTTCCTGCGGCAACGAGTCACTGAAGGGCGCCCGCTATGCTTTCAGGCGCCATTTCTTTCAGCACGCAGGGTTTCGCTACGTGGTTAGCGATACGCCTGCCGTCCAGCATGACTCTCACTATGAAACTGACAAGTTACTCTCCGAGTACGCTGAATTTCATTATGGCGAGAACTATTTTGATGTGCCAAGCTTTCCCAAGGCACTGGCTGAACTGGCTATCGCTGCCGCAGAAGGAAAACCCCGACGGAAAGCACTCGACCTTGGCTGCGCTTCCGGACGCGCGACTTTCGAGCTGGCGCGTCAGTTTGACGAAGTAACCGGTATCGATTTTTCCGCCCGCTTCATAGGGCAGGGGGCCCAGCTCGCTGCGCAGGGGGTGTTGCGCTATACCTTGGCGGATGAAGGTGATCTTGTTTTTTACAGGGAGCGTACGCTGGCGGGTCTTGGTCTGGATGGCGTCAAGCACAAGGTTGTGTTCTATCAGGGTGATGCATGTAATCTGAAACCTCTCTTTACAGGTTATGACCTCATCCTTGCAGCCAATCTGATCGATCGCCTTTATGATCCGGCCAAGCTGCTGACGTCTATCCATGAGCGGCTTAACCTCGGGGGCGTTTTATTGATTGCTTCACCGTATACCTGGCTGGAAGAGCACACCAAACGGGAAGCATGGATTGGCGGATTCAAGCGTGACGGAGAAAGCTATGGGACGCTGGATGGCCTGAAAGAGATCCTGGGCAGTCATTTCAAACTGATTCAAGGCCCAAGGGAAGTGCCATTCGTCATTCGCGAAACACGGCGCAAGTTCCAGCATACGCTATCGGAAGTGACGATCTGGGAGAGAGTTGCTTGAGTGCAGACCCGGTCTGCCATTATGATTTCGACAGGATAATCAATCGGGCAGGTACCTCCAGCCTCAAGTACGACGGGCGTGAGGCCATGTTCGGCGCGGCGGATGTTATCCCTCTGTGGGTAGCGGATATGGATTTCGCCGCACCGCCGGCCGTAACCCAGGCGCTCACGAAGCGCGCCACCCATCCTGTATATGGGTACACGGTTTATCCCGATAGCTTGTATGAAGCACTGATAACCTGGCTGAGGCGGCGTCATGGCTGGGAAGTGCATCGGGACTGGATTATCATGTGTCCCGGTGTAGTGCCGTCGCTGCACGCGGCTGTGATGGCATTTGCCGGGCAAGGCGCCCTGGTCATCGTGCAGCCGCCGGTATATTTTCCCTTTTTTTCGTCTGTCACCAGCACTGGCAGGGAATTGATATCCAATCCACTCTGCCTGGGAGACAGCGGGTATACGGTCGATTTTGACCATCTGGAGCGCTGTGCGGAGAAAGCCCGGCTGCTCCTGCTATGTTCTCCGCACAACCCGGTCGGCAGGGTGTGGAGCAGGTCGGAGCTGGAGCGTATTCTTCAAATCGCCAAAAAGTACGACCTGGTGATTTTTTCCGATGAAATTCATGCGGACCTGGTTTACCCCGGAAACAAACATCACGTGCTTTCGAGGTTGGCGCAAATGGATGCCGGAAATGCTCCCGTCATTACTGCCGTCGCGCCCAGCAAGACGTTCAATATTCCCGGGCTCAACCTTTCTGCTCTTATCGTGCCCGATCCAGAATGTCGAAAAAAACTCACCCGCACATTCGAAGCCATGCATGTCGGCGCATCCAATCCTTTCAGCATTGTAGCGTTTGAGGCAGCCTACAGGGATGGCGAGGTGTGGCTGGATGAATTGCTGGTTTACCTGGAAAAAACGCGGGACCAGGTTCGTGATTACCTGACCGCCTATCTCCCGGAGATACGTCTTATCGAACCCGAGGGCACTTATCTCCTCTGGCTCGACTGCCGCCTGCTGAAAAGCGAGTTAGGGGTTAATGACGCCCAGCTCAGGAATTTTTTCGTTCATAAAGCGGGTGTAGGCATGAGTCCCGGCATGTTGTTCGGGGAAGAGGGCAGCGGCTTCATGCGCATGAATATAGGTGCTCCGCGCCAAGTCATTGAAGCGGCATTGGAAAGTATCAGAGAAGCAAGGCAGGGAATAGCTTTCAGTCGAAGTTCAGGCTCGTTCCGGCCTGATTTATGAATGCAGCAGGCCATGCACGTAATGGGTGGATTGCAGTCGCTGTCATTATAGGCATCTGGACCGGTTTCATCCTCCTTACGCGCCATAGCGGTACAGGCACCCTCACCAGTTGGGATATCGCGACACTGCGTTTCGGCGCGGGCGCGCTAATTGCGGTCTTTTTTCTGCCGCGGATAGTCCTGCCCCCACTCAAGGTCGTTGCGCTATTTTCATTTTTCGGCGGAATAGGCTACGCTATTACCGTGTATGCCGCATTTCGCATGTCGCCGGCCGCTCATGCTTCCGTTCTTCTGCCCGGTACCCTGCCTTTTGCGACTGCGGTTATCGCATGGCTATGGTTTGGTCAGAAACCCCTGCCGGCCTACCGCGCTGCACTTGTTGCCGTCTTTGCCGGCATCCTGCTGACCGCTGCCGATTCCTTTTCACGCGGCTCCCTTACCCGTATGCAAATAACCGGCGATCTTCTTTTCTTATGCGGCTCATCATCATGGGCCGTGTTTACGCTGCTGCTCGGCCATTATTCCGTTCGGCCGCTCGCCGCAACCGTAACCACTACCCTGGGAAGCGCCCTCGTATATCTACCAGTCTGGTGGCTTTTCCTGCCCAGCAGGCTCACGCAGGCGCCCCTCAGCGAAATTGCCGCACAAGCTCTCTATCAGGGTGTGCTGGTCGTGTTTATATCGATGTTGCTCTATAGCTTTGCCATAAGCCGTCTTGGCCCCCACACTGTGGCTTTGCAGATGGCTTTTGTACCCGGTATTTCAGCGGTGGCAGCGGTGCTTCTGCTCGACGAGCCCATGTCCTTGCTCACGTTGGCGGGATTGATCGCGGTAACCATAGGCGCCGTACTTGGCGCGCACACAGCCAATGAAGCGGGCGCGGAACGGAAATGCGCCAATATTATTTATAAAGCATAATTACCTCCTGCCCGAAAACTCGAGATGGCTTCCGTAATTCGCCAGCAGGCACAATGGCAGCCTGATCGCATGATATCGATCACCTCTGGCCAACGGTCCTTTTGTTTCTCTACCCTGTGGCGATGCAGAACTCCAGGCTTTCCTTGATTCCTTCCACGATCGCTTTGCCCGACGGCGCTTCATCCGTCACGATTCCTCCCGCGTGGGTTTCCCGCGTTGAACCACAATTGTTCAATGAAGAGAAGGTGCTGGCCTGGTTTGAAACCGATCTAAGCGCTCAGCTCTATTTCACAGCCGGATTTATCGCGGTTACGAACAAGCGATTGCTTGCAGCAACGGAGAAGGAAGGCGTCTGGCAAGGCTGGTTTTACCGGCCGGGATTGCAGCTTGTGCGCTACGACCATTCGGGTGTAGGCAGCCTCGAGCTTCTTGATGAGAATTCCCTGCTTGCCCGCTGGCGTTACACACTCGGTAATGACGTGCTGGTTGGCCGTCTGATCGAGCATTTCACCCAGCAGCTCAACCACCAGCTCACCGGAGAGCCATCTCCCGCGCCTATTCTCTCTTCGTGTCCCAAATGCCACAGCGTGCTCGATGCTCCGCTACCCCCGGGCCAGGAAGAATGTGCGGCATGCAGCAGCGAAGCCGCTACCCCCCCCTCAACATGGACACTGTTCCGCTTATGGCGTTTCGCCAAGCCCTACAAAGGCCGCCTGCTTGCCGGTTTCCTCCTGACACTGGGCAGTACGGGCGCCACAATGGTGCCGCCGTATTTAACCATGCCACTGATGGATAACGTTCTCATCCCCTATCAGAATGGTAAACCGATCGATACCGATCTCGTCGTATTCTATCTGGCCGGCCTCCTTGGCGCAGCGCTTCTGGCGTGGGTGCTGGGATGGGCCCGAACATATATGCTGGCCCTGGTTTCCGAGCGCATCGGCGCCGATCTGAGAACCGCCACCTACCAGCATCTGCTCAAGCTGTCCCACGCCTATTTTGGCGGCAAACGCACTGGCGACCTGATGGCGCGCATCGGTTCGGAAACCGATCGCATCAATGTTTTTATTTCGCTGCATCTGCTCGACTTCGCAACCGATGTGCTGATGATCGTTATGACGGTGATTATTCTCGTCTCGATTCATCCTTCATTGGCGCTCGTGACTCTGCTCCCGCTGCCGATCATCGCATGGCTGATACACCTTGTACGCGACAGGCTGCGTACCGGATTTGAGAAAGTCGATCGCGTTTGGGCAGAGGTGACCAGCGTTCTTGCCGATACAATTCCGGGCATGCGGGTTGTCAAGGCGTTTGCACAGGAGAAGCGCGAAGCGACACGCTTTCGTGCAGCAAACGATCGTAACCTGGAAGTTAACGACCGGGTAAACAAGGTGTGGTCTTTGTTCACCCCGACAGTGACATTGCTCACCGAGATCGGGTTACTCGTAGTCTGGGTTTTTGGTATCTGGCAGGTATCGAAAGACGAGATTACAGTGGGTGTGCTTACTGCCTTTCTCGCCTACATCAGCCGTTTCTATTTACGGCTGGATTCGATGAGCCGCATTGTTTCGTTCACACAAAAGGCTGCAGCCGGTACAAAACGTATTTTCGATATTCTTGATCACATTTCAAGTGTTCCGGAGCCGGCGCACCCCGTGCATCTGCCAGTGGTTGAGGGCCGCATCGAGCTGCGAGGCGTAGGATTCAGATACGCCACCCGTAGCGTGCTCCGTGATGTAAACATTCGTATCGAACCGGGAGAAATGGTTGGGCTTGTGGGCCACAGCGGATCCGGCAAGAGCACTCTGGTCAACCTGATCTGTCGTTTCTACGACGTCAGCGAAGGGGCCATCCTGCTGGATGGGGTAGACATTCGCTCATTACCCATAGTCGAATACCGCAAGCACATCGGATTGGTTCTTCAGGAGCCCTTCCTGTTTTTCGGCACAATCGCCGAGAACATCGCTTACGGTAAACCCGATGCGAAGCTGGAGGAAATCGTTGCGGCTGCTCGCGCTGCTCATGCCCATGAGTTTATTCTACGCCTGCAGCATGGGTACGATTCTCTGGTCGGCGAGCGTGGGCAGGCTCTCTCGGGGGGAGAGCGCCAACGCATATCGATTGCACGCGCGCTGCTGATCAACCCCCGCATCCTCATCCTCGACGAAGCCACCTCTTCTGTCGATACCACCACCGAGAAAGAAATTCAGAAGGCACTGGAAAACCTGGTGCGCGGTCGCACCACTATTGCCATTGCCCACCGGCTATCCACCCTGCGCGATGCCAACCGGCTGATCGTGATGGACCGCGGAAACGTCGTGGAAACCGGCAGCCATGATGAGCTCATGGCGCGGGAAGGCGAGTATTACCAACTGTATCAGGCCCAGGCGCGCAACGTCGATATCGAGGATGACCTGAGGCGCCGGCCGATAGCCGACCATAAAGCGGCAGGCGGGCGTGAACAAACATGAATAATAACAAGGCTAAGTTTCTGCTGCACCGCGATTCCTTCGGACGTCTCGTGTTTACAGGCGCCGATGGAAAGATGCAGGAAGGCGTCGTTCCGGTGCGTGCTTTTCCGATTACCTCACCGGATCGAGGTATTTCACTGATTGATCCACATGGGCATGAGTTGTCCTGGATAGACCAGTTGAGCGACTTGCCGGATGAATTGCGCAAGCTCATCGAAGCCGACCTCGCTAGCCGGGAATTCGTTCCCGAGATCAAGCATATTCGTGGCGTATCAAGTTTTGCTACGCCATGCGTCTGGCAAGTGGAGACCGACCGGGGGGAGACAACATTTACTCTCAAGGGAGAGGAAGATATTCGCCGCCTCTCCTCTCCCGCTTTGTTGATTGCAGATAGTCACGGTATCAACTTCCTCATCCATGATCGCTTTGCCCTCGATCCCCACAGCCGGAAAATCCTGGATCGCTTCCTTTAGGATTTGATCGGCAGCCACCAAATGGTACTGCTTTAAACATCACTTCCCAGCGGGGTACTATCGCTCGCCAAGTGATTGCAGGTCCTGCCTCGTTCCAGT
>Ga0308175_100001590_pt1 | contig 15359 bp, 13 predicted proteins | sample PhyCR1_3_FD_203893 | JGI IMG/M metagenome (GOLD analysis project Ga0308175, IMG submission 203893) | Soil microbial communities from UC Gill Tract Community Farm, Albany, California, United States - DLSLS.C.R1 | ecosystem: Environmental > Terrestrial > Soil > Agricultural land | place: USA...
CGACCCGGGCAAGGACGTCGACGGGCTGCACCCCTTCAACCTCGGCAAGCTGGTGCTCGGGGAGCCCGGGCCGCTCCCGTGCACGCCGGTCGGCATCCTCGAGCTGCTGCGCCGCCACGGCGTGACCATCGGGGGCGCCGAGGTGGTCGTGGTCGGGCGCGGCATCACCGTGGGCCGCCCGCTGGGCCTGCTGCTGACCCGGCGCTCGGAGAACGCCACCGTGACCCTGTGCCACACGCGGACCCGTGACCTGGCCGCGCACACCCGCGCCGCCGACATCGTCGTGGCGGCCGCCGGCGTGCCGGGGATCATCACCGGCGACATGGTCAAGCCGGGTGCCGCGGTGCTCGATGTCGGGGTCTCCCGGGTGGACGGCAAGATCGCCGGCGACGTCGCCGAGGACGTGTACGACGTGGCCGGGTGGGTGTCGCCCAACCCCGGTGGGGTCGGGCCGATGACCCGGGCGATGCTGCTGTCCAACGTCGTGGCCATCGCGGAGAGTGCCGTGTGACGATCCCGGAGGAGCCGCCCGGTCGGTCACCGCGCCGGGTGACGTCGACGCTGGGCGGCACCGTCTATCTGATCGTCTGCGCGATCACGATCGCCGGGTTGTGCCTGGTCGCGTTCGGGCCGTGGCGCAAGGGCGTGGCCGTGATCGGGGCGGCGCTGCTCTTCGCCGCCGGCGCCCGCGCGGTGCTGAGGGAGCGGGAGGCCGGGATGCTCGGCGTGCGCAGCCGCTGGTTCGACACCGCCGCCCTGGTCGCGGTCGGCGCCACGCTGATCACGCTGGCCAACGTGATCCCCGACCAGCCCGCCTGACCGGTCACCTTCGGCGCGTCAGATCAGGCCGAGGCCCTTCACCGCGTCACGCTCGTCGGCGAGCTCCTTGGTGGACGCGTCGATGCGCGAGCGCGAGAAGTCGTCGATCTCCAGGCCCTGGACGATCTCCCAGCTGCCCTCGCGTGTGGTCACCGGGAACGAGGACACCAGGCCCTCCGGGACGCCGTACGACCCGTCGGAGACGACCGCCATCGAGACCCAGTCGCCGTCGGCGGAGCCGGTCAGCCAGTCGCGGGCGGCGTCGATGGTCGCGGAGGCGGCCGAGGCGGCGGAGGACGACCCGCGGGCCTCGATGATCGCGGCACCGCGCTTGGCGACGGTCGGGATGAACTCGTTCTCGATCCAGGCCTGGTCACCCACGGCCTCGGCGGCGTTCCTGCCGGCGACCTCGGCGTGGAAGACGTCGGGGTACTGCGTGGCGGAGTGGTTGCCCCAGATCGTCATCTTCTTGATGTCGGTGACGGCCGCGCCGGTCTTCGCGGCCAGCTGCGAGATGGCCCGGTTGTGGTCGAGCCGGGTCAGCGCGGAGAACCGCTCGTGCGGGACGTCGGGGGCGTTGCTCATCGCGATCAGCGCGTTGGTGTTGGCCGGGTTGCCGGTGACGCCGATGCGGACGTCGTCGGCGGCGACCGTGTTGAGCGCCTTGCCCTGGGCGGTGAAGATCGCGCCGTTCGCCTCGAGGAGGTCACTTCGCTCCATGCCCGGGCCGCGCGGGCGGGCTCCGACGAGCAGGGCCAGGTTGACGCCCTCGAAGATCTTCTCCGGGTCGTCGCCGGTCTGCACGCCAGCCAGCGTCGGGAAGGCGCAGTCGTCGAGCTCCATCACGACGCCCTCGAGGGCCTTCAGCGCCGGGGTGATCTCCAGCAGGCGCAGCTCGATAGGGGTGTCCGGGCCCAGCAGCGAGCCGCTGGCCAGGCGGAAGAGCAGGCTGTAGCCGATCTGGCCGGCGGCACCGGTCACGGCCACCTTGACGGGGGCGTTGGACAATTTCGTCACCTCGGGGAGTGGGGGTTCTGCTTCCGACGCTAGCAGCGCCCGGGGCCGTGACTCCTCTCGGGTCCGCGGTGATATCTTGACGTCAAGATATCTTCGAACGACCGTCAGGGAGTGCCCGCAGTGACCTCGTCCAAACCTTCCTTGCCCGCCGATTCGGCCGCGGCTAGCGTCGCTGGGATGACCGACTCGACCATCATCTACACGCAGACCGACGAGGCCCCGCTGCTGGCGACGTACTCGTTCTTCCCGGTGATCAGCGCCTTTGCCGGAGCGGCCGGGGTCTCCGTGGAGACCCGGGACATCTCGCTGGCCGGCCGGATCCTCGCGAGCTTCCCCGAGCGGCTGCACCCCGAGCAGCAGGTCGGCGACGCCCTCGCCGAGCTGGGCGAGCTCGCCGAGAAGCCCGAGGCCAACATCATCAAGCTGCCCAACATCAGCGCGTCGGTCCCGCAGCTCAAGGCGGCGATCGCCGAGCTGCAGGAGCAGGGGTACGACGTCCCGGACTACCCCGACAGCCCGGCCACCGAGGAGCAGAAGGACGCCCGCGCCCGCTACGACCGGGTCAAGGGCAGCGCGGTCAACCCCGTGCTCCGCCAGGGCAACTCCGACCGCCGCGCGCCCGCGTCGGTGAAGCAGTACGCCCGCAACCACCCGCACCGCATGGGCGCCTGGAGCTCCGACTCGAGGACCAACGTGGCCACGATGGCCGGTGACGACTTCCGCCACAACGAGAAGTCGGTGGTGGTCGGCCAGGACGGCACGCTGCGCATCGAGCTGGTCCGCGAGGACGGTGGCACCGACGTGCTCAAGGACTCCGTGAACGTGCTCGCCGGCGAGGTCGTCGACGGCACCGTGCTGCGCGTCGCGAGCCTGCACGAGTTCCTGGCCAAGCAGGTCGCGCGCGCCAAGGAGGAGGGCGTGCTGTTCTCGGTGCACCTCAAGGCCACGATGATGAAGGTCTCGGACCCGCTGATCTTCGGCCATGCTGTGCAGGCCTTCTTCCCGCAGGTCTTCAGCAAGTACGGCGAGCAGCTCGCCGATGCCGGCCTGCTCCCGAGCAACGGACTCGGCGCGATCCTCGCGGGGCTCGACAAGCTCGACGACGGCGAGGAGATCCGGGCCGCCTTCGACGCCGGCCTGAAGGACGGCCCGACGCTCGCGATGGTCGACTCCGACCGCGGCATCACCAACCTGCACGTGCCCAGCGACGTGATCGTCGACGCGAGCATGCCCGCGATGATCCGCACCTCCGGCCACATGTGGGGCCCGGACGGCGAGGAGGCCGACACCCTCGCCGTCATCCCCGACAGCAGCTACGCCGGGGTCTACCAGGTGGTCATCGACGACTGCCGCGCCCACGGCGCCCTCGACCCGGCCACGATGGGCTCGGTGGCCAACGTCGGGCTGATGGCGCAGGCCGCAGAGGAGTACGGCTCCCACGACAAGACCTTCGAGATCGCGCACGCCGGCACGGTCCGCGTCGTCGACCAGGACGGCACCGTGCTGATCGAGCACGACGTGCAGCCCGGCGACATCTGGCGCGCCTGCCAGACCAAGGACGTGCCGATCCGCGACTGGGTCAAGCTGGCTGTCACGCGTGCCCGCGCCAGCGGCGCACCGGCAGTGTTCTGGCTCGACGAGGAGCGTGCCCACGACCGCAACCTCATCGAGAAGGTGCGCACCTACCTCGCCGAGGAGGACACCGACGGCCTCCAGATCGAGATCATGTCGCCGACGGAGGCCACCCGGCTCTCCCTCGAGCGGATCCGCCGCGGCGAGGACACCATCTCGGTCACCGGCAACGTGCTGCGCGACTACCTCACCGACCTCTTCCCGATCCTCGAGCTCGGCACGAGCGCCAAGATGCTCAGCATCGTGCCGCTGATCGCCGGCGGTGGCCTCTTCGAGACCGGCGCTGGCGGGTCGGCGCCCAAGCACGTGCAGCAGCTGCTCAAGGAGGACTACCTCCGCTGGGACAGCCTCGGGGAGTTCCTCGCCCTCGCGGAGAGCCTGGAGAAGTACGCCGGGGTCACCGGCAACGCGCACGCCAAGGTGCTGGGGGAGACGCTCGACCGAGCCACAGGCACGCTGCTCAACGAGAACAAGTCGCCGACCCGCAAGCTAGGCGGCATCGACAACCGCGGCAGCCACTTCTACCTGACGAAGTACTGGGCCGAGGAGCTGGCGAAGCAGACCGACGAGCCCGAGCTCGCCGAGATGTTCGCGCCGCTGGCCAAGACGCTGGCCGGGCAGGAGCAGGCGATCGTCGAGGAGCTCAACGCGGTCCAGGGCAACCCGGTCGAGCTCGGCGGCTACTACCGCCCCGACGCCGATAAGGCCTCCGCGGCGATGCGGCCGTCGGCGACGTTCAACGATGCGATCGCCTCGCTGGTGCAGTGACGGATCGATCACACCGCGCAGCTCGTGGGCGCCGCCGGGGAATCCCGGCGGCGCCTCGTGCATTGAGGTGGAGGTGACCAGCCCGCTCGAGCCGACCCGCGACGAGCCGACCACCCGCGTCGGCTGGGCGATCCTGGCGCTGGCCATCGGCGGGTTCGCGATCGGCACCACCGAGTTCGTCACCATGGGCCTGCTGCCGCAGATCTCGCGCGGCGTCCACGTCTCGATCCCGGCCGCCGGCCACGTGATCTCCGCCTATGCCCTCGGTGTGGTCGTCGGCGCGCCGCTGATCGCTGCGCTCGGCGCCCGCCTGCCCCGCAAGGGCCTGCTGATGGGGCTGATGGTGGCCTTCCTGCTCGGCAACCTGGCCGCGTCGCTAGCCGGCGGCTACGGTTGGCTGGTCGCGGCACGGTTCTTCACCGGACTGCCGCACGGCGCCTACTTCGGCGTCGCCTCGCTGGTCGCCGCGGACCTGGTGCCCGCGGGGCGTCGCGGCCGTGCCGTCAGCCGGGTGATGCTCGGGCTCGCCGTCGCCAACGTCGCCGGGGTCCCCGCTGCGACGTACCTGGGACAGCACCTCGGCTGGCGGTCGGCCTACGTCGCCGTGGCGGCCCTCGGGGCGGTCACGGTCGCCTCGGTGGGCCTCGCCGTACCCCGCCTCGCCCGGAACCCGCACGCGACCGGCCGCAACGAGCTGCGCGCCTTCACCCGCCTCCAGGTGTGGCTGACCGTCGCCGCCGGGGCGATCGGGTTCGGTGGCATGTTCGCGATGTACTCCTACATCGCCCCGACGGTGCTGCACGTCGCGCGGCTGGGCGACGGGTTCGTGCCGATCTACCTGCTGGTGTTCGGCGCCGGCATGATCGCGGGCACCGCCGTGGGCGGCCGGCTCGCCGACTGGTCGATCCTGCGCACGCTGGTGGTCGCCTTCGCCGCGATGGGCGCAATGCTGGCGCTGTTCACCCAGACCGCGCAGTGGCTGGTGCCGGGCATCCTCACCGGCTTCGGCATCGCGGTGGCCACCTCGATCGTCGCGGTGGTGCTGCAGATGCGGCTGATGCACGTGGCCGGCGACGCCGAGACGATCGGCGCGGCGCTGAACCACTCCGCGCTCAACCTCGCCAACGCGTTGGGCGCCTTCCTCGGCGGTGCGGTGATCGCCGCCGGTTTCGGCTACACCGCCACCAGCTGGGTCGGCGCCGGACTCGCGGCGGGCGGCCTGGTGATCATGTTGGTCTCGGTGCGCGTCCACCTCCGCCGACGCGTCACCTCTGGCGCGCCTGAGGACGCCGAGACGTCAACTCTGGTGGCCTGAGAGGCGCCGAAAGTGACCGGTCAGCCGAGCTCCTGCCAGGACGTGCCGGTCCAGCGGAGGGCGGAGTGGTGGTTGTCGCCCACGCCCAGCAGCACGTCGCGCGACCCGGTCAGGGCCAGCACCGACGCCGTCCGGCTCACGACGCTCCACCTCGTCCACGAGTCCGGGGCTGCCTGCCACACCCGGAAGTCGTTGTCGCGGACGAAGAGGCCACCGTCGGTGAGCCCGGCAATGTTCGGCTCGGCCCCGACCAGGGACAGCTTGCCGGTGAGCCCGGCCAGTGGCCCGTCGGGCCCCACGCGGGCCCAGCGGTGGCCCTCGAGGACCTGGATCGAGCGCAGCACGCCGTCGCGACCGTAGACCGGCACCCCGACCGTGCCGGCGTGCCACAGGAGGGCGCCGAGCTGCGTCGACTTCTCGCGAGGCAGCGTGTGGCGGGTCCAGGTGCGGCCGCCGTCATCGGAGGACGAGATCACCGCCGGCCGCATCCCGTCGTCCTGCTGCATCCAGATGGCGCCTGCGTCGGTCAGCAGCAGCGACTGGATCGGCGGAGCAGCGAGCGGCAGCCTGCAGGACCACCAGCGGTGGCGCAGCGGCTCGTACACCGTGAACCCCCCGTCGTCGGCCATCTGGAAAACCGCGTCCCGCGACGGCCGCCCGGCCCGGGCGATCGGCACCCGTGATTCCGAGTCGAGTGGCCGCCGCACGCCGTCGAGGCCGACCAGCGTCATCTGGTTCTCATCGAGGAAGCCGGCCGACCCGGCGCTCACCGGCACGTCGCCCACCTGGTTGGCCGGCCGCCGGCTGTCGGGAGCGCCGGTCACCTCGGAGCCCCACCAGCAGTGCCGCGGCCCGGCGGGACAGTACTTCCGCACGATCAGGACGTGGTCGGGGTCGGCGGCGGCGAGCACCTCGGTGGTGCCCCGGTCCAGCGCCTGCTGGATGCGCTCGCTGGGCGTGACGTGCTGGCCCTTCGGGTGCTGCTTCCTCGGGTGCTGCGTGATCGGCGGGGCGGTCTCCGCCCGGTCGGGCAGGTTGGCCACCGTCAGCGCGCCGCCGGCGACCAGGGCCAGGACGACCCCGGCGACCAGACCGCGCTTCCGGCGGCGCTGGCTGCGCGCGCGGGCGAGGACCTGGTCGAAGTCCGGGGCCGCGGCGCGCTCGACCTCGTGGGCGAGCTCGGTCAGTCGGTCAGCCATCGTGCGCCTCCTGGCTGTCGAGGTCGGTGGGCGCCTCGCCCAGCAGGGCCGCGAGCGCCGCACGCCCGCGGGAGAGCCGAGCCTTGACGGTGCCGGTTGGCACGCCGAGCTGGGCGGCGATCTCGCTGACCTGCAGGTCCGCCAGGTGGTGCAGCGTGACGGCCTCCCGCTGCGCGGCCGGCAGCCGCTTCAGGGCCTCCAGCAGCGCGATCCGGTCCGGCGTGCTGTGGTCGTCGTACGACGCCAGCGGGGCCAGCCGCGGCAGCAGCCCGGCCCACCGCTGCATGCGCCGCCACCGCGAACGGGCCACGTTGATCGCCACGACGCGCAGCCAGGCCTCGGGATTGTCGGTGTCGCGGAAGGTCCGGGCGTGGTTGACCGCCCTGGCGAACGCCTCCTGCACGGCGTCCTCCGCCTCGGCGAGGTCACCGGTCGCGACGACCAGCTGGCCGACCAGGCGACGGTAGGACGCGTCGTAGACGGTGCGCACGAACTCCCCGTCGTCCATGGCGCCCCTTCCGCGGTGACCCGAGCCTGACACAAGCACGACCACCGGGACGACGACCTGGTTGCATCGGCCGACTCGGATCAGCCCAACAGGTCGTAACCGGCGCAGTCGTGCCAGCCGTCGCGCACCAGGATCGCCTGCCGCTCAGTGCCGAACTGGGTGAAGCCGGCCGCCTCGAGCACGTGCCGGGAGGCGGTGTTGTCCACGGCGGCGAAGCCGGTCAGCCGGTGCAGCCCGAGGCCGCCGGCCCCCTCGTCGATGAAGGCATGGCGGGCCGCCCGCCGCACCGCCTCGGTCATCACTCCGCGGCCACGCGCACCGGGGTGCGCCCAGAACCCGACCTCCGCCATGTGGTCGTTGCGGCCGTTCCCGATCTGCATCAGCGAGACGACGCCGAGCAGGTCGTCCGTCGCCGGATCGGCGATCGCCCAGTGCAGGTCGGTGCCACGGGCCATCCCCTCGGGCCGGTGCCGCAGGAACTCCTCGGCGGTCCCGCGCGTGTAGGGCTGTGGCAGCTGGCCGAGCCAGTGCACGGTGCGCTCGTCGGTGCAGGCCTCGAGCACGCGGTCGACATCACCGGGCCGGTGCGCGCGCAGCACGACCTTCTCGCCGACGATCCGCGGCACGTCCAGCCAGGCGTTGCGCGGCGTCATCTCGTCACCGCGCAGCAGCGTGCCGACCCAGCCGTTGCGCAGCTCGCCCCGCTGCGGCAGCCATCGGCGGACGTTGCCGTCGTAGGAGAACCCCAGTCGCCAGGCCACCTTGCGCGAGGCCCAGTTGCCCTCGTTGGCCCACCAGATCACGGTGTCCAGGTCACGCTCGGCGAACCCCCACTCGAGGAGCACGCGCAGGGCGCGTTCGACGTACCCCCGCCCCCGGATCCACGGATGCGCACCGTAGGCGATCTCGGCCCGCCCCGCGCGCTCGTTGCGCAGCGAGACGGTGCCGCCGAAGCGGGTCTCCCCGGTCTCCGGGTCGACCGCCTCGATCGCGAACGCCCACTCCTCGTCGCTCGCCCAGCCGCCGGGCATCGCGTGCCGCACGAACTGCTTGGCCTGGTCGAGCGAGTAGGGCACCGGCACGGTCGTCCACTCCTGGCTCCGCGGGTCCAGGCACTGCTCGAGCACCCCGGGGAGGTCGTCCTCGGAGTGGCCGCGCAGCGTCACGACCCCGTCGGTGAGGGTGGGTACGACGACTCCGTTCGCTGGTCCGCTCGACATGTCGGCACCCTGCCCGGCCTCGCAGGGCAGGGTCAAACCGATTGCTGGACGCGGCACTCCCGAGCCGCCCGCGCGGATGCACCCATGGTGCTGGAACAATGTCCCCCATGTCCCAGCAGCCGACCGCGCGACCGCGTGTGCTCTCCGGCATCCAGCCGACCGCCGACTCCTTCCACCTCGGCAACTACATCGGCGCGGTGCGGCAGTGGGCGGCTCTGCAGGAGGACTTCGAGCCGTTCTTCTTCATCGCCGACATGCACGCGATCACCGTCGAGACGGACCCGAAGCTGCTGCGCGAGCGGTCCCGCAAGTCGGCGGCCCAGCTGATCGCGGCCGGCGTCGATCCGCAGCGGGCGGCGATCTTCCTGCAGTCGCACGTGCCCGAGCACGCGCAGCTCGCCTGGGTGCTGATGTGCCTGACCGGCTTCGGCGAGGCCCGCCGGATGACGCAGTTCAAGGACAAGTCCGCGAGGGACGGCGAGGGCGCGGCCTCGGTGGGCCTGTTCACCTACCCGATGCTGATGGCCGCGGACATCCTGCTCTACCGGCCGCAGTACGTCCCGGTCGGCGAGGACCAGCGGCAACACCTCGAGCTCACCCGCGACCTCGCGCAGCGGTTCAACCACCGCTACCAGAAGACCTTCCGGCTCCCGGAGCCCTACATCCTCAAGGAGACCGCGAAGATCCTCGACCTGCAGAACCCCGGCGGCAAGATGTCGAAGTCGGCCTCGAGCCCCACCGGCATCATCGAGATGCTCGACGACCCCAGGCTCAGCGCGAAGAAGGTCCGCTCGGCCGTGACCGACTCCGACACCGAGGTCCGGTTCGACGAGCAGGAGAAGCCCGGCGTCTCCAACCTGCTGACGATCTTCTCCGCGCTCACCGGCCGCAGCATCGAGGAGCTCGAGAAGGACTACCAGGGCAAGGGGTACGGCGACTTCAAGGGCGATCTGGCAGACGTCCTGGTGGCCTTCGTGACGCCGTTCCGAGACCGGACGCGGCAGCTGCTCGACGACCGGGCCGAGCTCGACCGGATCCTCGAGGAGGGCGCCGAGCGGGCCTCCGTGGTGGCGGCGCGCACGCTGGCCGACGTCTACGACCGGGTGGGCTTCGTGCCACGCGCGCCGGTCGCCGGCGGGGCCGGCCGGTAGCCGCCGATGCTGCGGATCGGGGTCTCCCTCGCCGTCCCGGAGCCGTGGGGCTCGGAGCTGCAGGAGTACCGCGTCGCGCTCGGGGACGAGTCCGCGGCGCGGATCCCGTCGCACATCACGCTGCTGCCGCCCCACGACGTGCCCGTCGACGACCTCCCGGTCGTCCTCGAGCACCTGGCGGACACCGCCCGCCAGACCGCGCCGTTCCGGATCCACCTGCGTGGCACCGGCACCTTCCGCCCGGTCTCACCCGTGGTGTTCATCGGGGTGGTCGCGGGGATCTCCAGCTGCGAGCAGCTCGCCAAGGAGATGCGCACCGGTCCGCTGGTGACCGAGGTGACCTTCCCCTACCACCCGCACGTGACCGTCGCTCACCACCTCGACGACGTGGCGCTGGACAAGGCCTTCGTAGAGCTCAGCTCGTTCGAGTGCGAGTTCGACGTCGAGGAGTTCTGGCTCTACGAGCACGACGAGCGTGCCGGCTGGCAGCCGACCCGCTCCTTCGCTCTCACCGGGTCGGGGTGAAGAACCGCACCGTGTAGCTGGTCGCGAACCGCTTGCTGGTGCCGCGGCGGTGGATGTTGCGCACCGTGACCTGGTAGTCGCCGGACTTCGCGATGCTGCTGGGCAGCTGCCAGACCAGGGTCGGCTGGCCGTAGCCGTTCTCGACGCGGTACTTCTGCACCGGCACCGACTGGCCGTCGTGGGTGACGCGGATCCGGGCGTAGCGGAAGTTGGTCCGCGAGTTGCCGGCGCTCAGCGACCAGCGCCCCTGCGGCTCCAGCGTGTCGGGGAACCAGCCGCTGGTCGGCCACCCGACGTAGGCCGGGTTCGGCCGGGTCCGGCTGGTGGGCCCGACGACCTGCAGCGCGTTGGCGGTGCCGGTCGAGCCGCTGCCCATGGTGGTCGCGAAGGGGTTCAGCACCCAGCGACGGTGACCGACACCGTAGTTGCTGCTGCCGATGTCGTCCATGTACATCTCGACGATCTGGCCCGACGCGATGTCGGGGAACGCCAGCGCCAGGTTCGACCGGGCCGCGGTGTGCGCGCCGGTGCGGGTGTAGCAGCGCCAGCTGCTCGGCGGGAAGTGGTTCAGCTGGTTGTTGGCCGACATCATCAGCGCGGCGGCCTGGGCGTGGGAGTTGAGCGTGCTGCTGAACCGCACCGGGGCCAGGCCGGCCAGCCGGCGGACGAAGTTCAGCGAGCTCAGCGTGGCGCCGCGCGACTGCGTGCTCGTGCTGCCGCGCTGGCAGCCGGCGATGCTGCCGGTCCAGCCGGTGGGCAGGTCGGCGCCGTTCTGGAACATCGACCAGTAGGCGCTGTTCACCGCGCTCTGGCTGCCGGTGTCGATCCGGCCGGCGTAGCGGCGGGAGGGGACGGGGGCGACGGCGCGGACTGCGCCGGGGGCGACCACCTGCTCGCTGCGGACGAAGACCGTGGCGAGCCGGGTCGGCGTGACGGAGGTGTCGGCGGCCGCCGCTCCCGTCGACGTCCCGGTGAGGTCCCCGCCGGCCGAGGCGGCGAACGCCAGGGCGGGGAGCGTACCCAGGAGCACGGGGACGGCCGCGGCACGCAGCAACGTGCGTGGGGCGATCGACGGCAGGGCCATGCCGGTACGTTAAGTCGTGAATGTCCGGTTTGGCGAGGTTTAGGGAGAATTAGGCCCTATATGGGTATTTCGGACTCGGCGGTGCCGGATCTGCCGGGCGATGCTCTCAGCGGCTTCCGCCGCCGGTCAGTAGCCCTTGCGCATCGCCGTTCTCAGGTCGCGGTTGAGCTGGCTGATCACGTCGAGCGGGATCTCCTTGGGGCAGGCCCCGGCGCACTCGCCGATGTTGGTGCACCCGCCGAAGCCTTCGGCGTCGGCCTGGGCGGCCATGCTGACCACCCGCTGGTCGCGCTCGGCCTGTCCCTGGGGCAACTCGCCGAGGTGGGTGACCTTGGCGCCGACGAACAGCGACGCTGATCCGTTCGGGCAGGCCGCCACACAGGCGCCGCAGCCGATGCAGGTGGCCATGTCGAAGGCCCGGTCGGCGTTCCGCTTCGGCACCGGGATCGCGTGCGCGTCCGGCGCGGCGCCGGTGTTGACCGAGATGTAGCCGCCGGACTGGATGATCCGGTCGAAGGCGGACCGGTCGACCACGAGGTCCTTGAGCACCGGGAAGGGATCGGCACGCCAGGGCTCGATGGTGATCGTGTCTCCGTCGGTGAAGGAGCGCATGTGCAGCTGGCAGGCGGTGGTGCGCTCCGGACCGTGGGCCTCGCCGTTGATCATCAGCGAGCACATCCCGCAGATTCCCTCACGGCAGTCGGAGTCGAACGCGATCGGCTCCTCGCCCTCGGCGTTGAGCCGCTCGTTGAGCACGTCGAGCATCTCGAGGAAGGACATGTCCGGGGAGATGTCCTCGACCTGGTAGGTGTGCAGCCGCCCGGCGGAAGCGGTGTCCGGCTGCCGCCAGATCTTCAGGGTGAGGTTCACTTGTAGCTCCGCTGCTTCATCTCGATGGCGGTGAAGACGAGGTCTTCCTTGTGCAGGACGGGGACCTCGTCGTCGCCGTTGAACTCCCAGGCCGAGACGTAGGCGAACCGGTCGTCGTGGCGCAGTGCCTCGCCGTCCTCGGTCTGCGACTCGGCCCGGAAGTGCCCGCCGCAGGACTCTCGCCGGTTGAGCGCGTCGATGCACATCAGCTCGCCGAGCTCGAAGAAGTCGGCGACCCGGCCGGCCCGCTCCAGCGACTGGTTGATGTTCTCGTTGCTGCCGAGCACCTTGACGTTGCGCCAGAAGTCCTCGCGCAGCGAGCGGATCTCGTCGATCGCCTTGCGCAGTCCCTCGGCGCTGCGCTCCATGCCGCAGTACTCCCACATGATGTTGCCGAGCTCGCGGTGGTAGGAGTCCACGCTCCGGGTGCCGTTGACGTTGAGGAAGTGGTCGATGCGCTGCTGGACCGAGGCGCGCGCCGCCACCACTGCCGGGTGGTCGTCGGGCACGTGCTCGAACGGTCCGTCTGCGAGGTAGTCGCGGATCGTGTTCGGCAGCACGAAGTAGCCGTCGGCCAGGCCCTGCATCAGCGCCGAGGCTCCGAGCCGGTTGGCGCCCTGGTCGGAGAAGTTGGCCTCACCGGCGACGAACAGCCCGGGCAGGTTGCTCTGCAGGTCGTAGTCGACCCACAACCCGCCCATCGTGTAGTGGATCGCCGGGTAGACCCGCATCGGCACCTGGTAGGGGTCCTCCGCGGTGATCCGCGTGTACATGTCGAAGAGGTTGCCGTACTTGGCCTCGATGGCCTCGCGGCCCAGTCGCGCGATCGCGTCGGCGAAGTCGAGGTAGACGCCGCGCCGCACCCCCTCGACCTCGGGGCCGACGCCGCGGCCCTCGTCGCACATGTTCTTGGCCTGCCGGGAGGCGATGTCGCGCGGCACCAGGTTGCCGAACGAGGGGTAGATCCGCTCCAGGTAGTAGTCGCGGTCCTCCTCGGGGATCGAGCGCGGGTCCAAGGTTACGTCCGCCGGGTTCTTGGGCACCCAGATGCGGCCGTCGTTGCGCAGCGACTCGCTCATCAGGGTCAGCTTCGACTGGTGGGTGCCGGAGACCGGGATGCAGGTCGGGTGGATCTGCGTGTAGCAAGGGTTCCCGAAGTAGGCGCCCTTGCGGTAGGCACGCCACGACGCGGTGACGTTGCTGCCCATCGCGTTGGTGGACAGGTAGTAGACGTTGCCGTAGCCGCCGCTGCAGAGCACCACCGCGTCGGCGACGTGGGTGTCGATCTCACCGGTGACCAGGTTGCGGGTGATGATGCCGCGCGCGTGCCCGTCGACGACGACCAGCTCGAGCATCTCGTGGCGGGTGAAGGTCTGCACCGTGCCGGCCGCGACCTGACGCTCCAGGGCCTGGTAGGCGCCGATCAGCAGCTGCTGCCCGGTCTGGCCGCGGGCGTAGAAGGTGCGCGAGACCTGGACACCGCCGAAGGAGCGGTTGTCGAGCAGGCCGCCGTACTCGCGCGCGAACGGCACACCCTGCGCGACCGCCTGGTCGATGATGTTCACGCTGACCTCGGCCAGCCGGTAGGAGTTGGCCTCCCGGGAGCGGTAGTCGCCGCCCTTCACGGTGTCGTAGAAGAGCCGGTAGACCGAGTCGCCGTCGGCCTTGTAGTTCTTCGCCGCGTTGATGCCGCCCTGGGCGGCGATCGAGTGTGCCCGGCGAGGGGAGTCCTGGTAGCAGAAGGACTTCACCTGGTAGCCGGCCTCGCCGAGGGTGGCGGCCGCGGAGGCGCCGGCGAGGCCGGTGCCCACCACGATGATCGAGAGGGTACGGCGCTTCGCCGGGTTCGCCATCCGCGCCGAGAACTTCCGCTCCTGCCAGCGTCGCTCGATCGGCAGGTCGTTCGACGCCTTCGTGTCGGCGATCGGCGCGCCTTCGACGTAGTAGCCGGCCGCGTCGTCGGAGGAGTCACCGGGGGAGTCGTGCGAGGGGTTACCGGTGTTGGTGGTGTCGGGCATGTCTGTCATGGGAAGGCCTTGTCTGCAGGGAGGCTCAGCGGGTGATGACGCCGGCGAGGACGAAGATCGGGACCAGGGAGAAGCCGGCCGCGATCAGCACCGCGAGGAAGATGCCGAGCGCCTTCGCCCGGTGGCGGGCCGCAGCGCTGCTCGTCCAGCCCAGCGTCTGGCTCGCGCTCCACACGCCGTGCCGGATGTGCATGCCCAGGGCGATCATCGCCAGCAGGTAGATCAGCGTCAGCCACCAGACGCTGAAGCTGTCCACCACCAGGACGTAGGGGTCGGCCGTCGGGCCACCGCTGACGTTGACCCGGGGAGCGGAGAAGTTGATCAGGTGCCAGATGATGAAGAGCAGCAGCGCCAGCCCGCCCCACCGCATCGTGCGCGAGGAGAGCGTCGAGTGCCTGTTCTTCTTCGCCTGGTAGCGGGTGGACCGGGCACGCTCGGCCCGGCGCCACAGCACCACCGCCGAGGAGACGTGCGCGAGGATCGCCACGATCAGGATGCAGCGGATGATCCACAGTGCGCCGCCGTGCGGGAGGATCGGCTGCCCCATGGTGCGCAGGTGTGCGGCGTACTCGTCGAAGGCGTCGTGGCCGGCGAAGGCCTTGAGGTTGCCGTACATGTGGGCCAGGACCCACAGCACGAAGACCAGGCCGCTGACCGCCATCGTGATCTTCAGCGCGATGGTCGAGCGCGTGGAGCGCGCCCCCCGGACGAGTTCGGTGGTTGACACGCAGGCCACCGTATCGCCGGCCGATGCACCACTTTCCGCCGTTCTGGTGTGAGATTGGCGACGTGTCCCCTTCCCGAAAGGGCCCCTCACGGGCCAGAGTGGGTTCCGCGTGACCCACACGACTCGACGGGAGGTCGCATGACGGCAGGAGTCACCGGCACCGGCACCAGGGACGCTTCGGCAGGCCGGGCCGCGATCGACGAGAAGACGCTGCGACCCGACCGGTGGTGGCTGCTCCCGGCCGTCTACGGGCTGACACTGGGGGTGGTCGGCCTCTACCTGGTCTACGCCGTGTTCTTCCAGGGCACGCCAAAGAACCCTTCCTACTACTGGGAGCCCTACATCTCGCCGATGTACTCCCCGTGCGTGACCGGCAACTGCCCGTCCGGCGCGGGCTGGGGCTGGTTCCCGAGCATCGCCCCGGTCACACCGGCGCTGATCGTCATCATCTTCCCGGCCGGGCTGCGGGCCACCTGCTACTACTACCGCAAGGCCTA
>Ga0308175_100001591_pt1 | contig 15356 bp, 17 predicted proteins | sample PhyCR1_3_FD_203893 | JGI IMG/M metagenome (GOLD analysis project Ga0308175, IMG submission 203893) | Soil microbial communities from UC Gill Tract Community Farm, Albany, California, United States - DLSLS.C.R1 | ecosystem: Environmental > Terrestrial > Soil > Agricultural land | place: USA...
GCCAGTGATCTCGGACACGCGCGCCACCGACTGATCGGTCATCGGCGTGTCGACATAGCCGGGGCAGACGGCGTTCACGGTCAGGTTCGTCTTGGCATATTCGGCAGCGAGGCTGCGCATCAAGCCGAGCAGCCCGTGCTTCGAAGCCGCATAATGCGCGGCATACGGAACACCGCGGAGCGATGCGACCGAGGCAACGAAGACGAGTCGCCCGTTGTCGCTCTTCAGCAAGTCGCCGATTGCCGCCTGGGCGCATTCGAACGCAGCGGTCAGATTGACGCCGATGATGCGGTCCCAGCTCTCGCGGCTCATCCTGTGGAAGGGTGCGCTCTCGGCGATTCCGGCGTTGACGATCAGCAACTCGATCGGGCCGTTGCGGGTCCGCGCTTCCTCGAACGCATTGCGGATCTGCTCAGGGTCCATGACATCGCATCCGATCGCCGAGCCACCGATTTGCTCGGCCACCGCGAGGATCGGTTCCATACGCCGCCCGAGGAGCGACAGCTTTGCGCCGGCGGCATGGAGGTGCTGCGCGGCTGCGGCGCCGATGCCGGTACCGCCGCCGGTGATCAGCGCATGGCGGCCTTGAAGGGCGCTTTCCATCGCTTCGTCTTGGCCGAACGGCAATGTGGTGGCAAGGCGCTGGCGCATGAAGCTCGCGATCCTCGAGACCGGCCGTCCGCCCGGCAAGCTTGCCGCCGAGTTCGGCGATTATCCGGCGATGTTCTCGCGCATGCTCGGACCCGGATTCGAGATCGTAACCTTCGACGTGCAGGCCGGCGAGCTTCCATCGGATGCTGCGGCCTGTCCCGCCTATCTCATCACCGGTTCGCCCGCCGGTGTCTACGACCTGCTGCCGTGGATCGACCCGCTGTGCAGTTTCATCCGCTCGGCGAAGGGCAGCCGGATGGTCGGGGTCTGTTTCGGCCACCAGGTCATGGCCGAGGCGCTCGGCGGGCGCGTCGTCAAGTCCGACAAGGGTTGGGGCACCGGCCTGCACCGATACGACATTATACGGAACGAGCGGTGGATGGATGGCGAGTCCAGCGTCTCCGTGCCCGCGTCGCACCAGGACCAGGTCGTAGTTCAGCCCCCGAATACCGACGTCGTGGCGGCCTCCTCGTTCACGCCCTACGCTGGCCTCGCCTGGACCGACCGGCCAGCCATCTCCTTCCAGTTCCACCCGGAATTCTCACCGGCGTTCGCCAAGGCGCTGATCGAGAAGCGCTATGACATCGTGCCGGATCCCGACGCGGCGATCGCCTCACTCGATGCGCCCAACGACAATGCACGTGTGGCCGGTTGGATAAGGCGCTTTCTCACGGCATAGGGCCGTTCAATCTCCTCCCCTCGTTTTCGAGGGGAGGGGGACCAGCGTAGCTGGTGGAGGGGACCTCTCCACCGCCTTCGGCGGTCCCCCTCCCCTGCAAATGCAGGGGAGGATAGATAGGAGAACCAAATGAAGACCCGCGCCGCCGTCGCGTTCGAAGCCAAGCAGCCGCTCGAGATCGTCGAGGTCGACCTCGAAGGACCGAAGCAGGGCGAGGTGCTGGTCGAGATCATGGCGACGGGCATCTGCCACACCGACGCCTACACGCTCGACGGGTTCGACAGCGAGGGCATCTTTCCCTCGATCTTGGGCCACGAGGGTGCCGGAATCGTCCGCGAGGTTGGGCCGGGCGTCACCAGCGTAAAGCCGGGCGATCATGTCATCCCTTTGTACACGCCGGAGTGCCGCCAGTGTAAGTCATGCCTCAGCGGCAAGACCAACCTCTGCACGGCGATCCGCGCTACGCAGGGCAAGGGTCTGATGCCCGACGGCACCAGCCGCTTCAGCTACAAGGGCGAGACCATCTTCCATTACATGGGCTGCTCGACCTTCTCGAACTTCACCGTTCTGCCGGAGATCGCGGTCGCCAAGATCCGCGAGGACGCGCCGTTCAAGACCAGCTGCTACATCGGCTGTGGCGTCACGACGGGCGTCGGCGCGGTGGTGAAGACGGCCAGGGTCGAGCCGGGGGCAAACGTCGTCGTGTTCGGACTCGGCGGGATCGGGCTCAACGTCATCCAGGGCGCGAAGCTGGTCGGCGCGAACAGGATCGTCGGCGTCGACATCAACCCCGACCGCGAGGAATGGGGCCGCAAGTTCGGGATGACCGACTTCCTCAACAGCAAGGGCATGAGCCGCGAGGACATCGTCGCGAAAATCGTCGAGATCACCGACGGCGGCGCGGACTATACGTTCGATGCAACCGGCAATGTCGACGTGATGCGCACCGCGCTCGAATGCTGCCATCGCGGCTGGGGCACGAGCATCATCATCGGCGTCGCCGAGGCTGGGAGGGAGATCGCGACGCGGCCATTCCAGCTGGTCACCGGCCGGAACTGGCGCGGCACGGCCTTCGGCGGCGCCAAGGGCCGCACCGACGTGCCCAAGATCGTGGACTGGTACATGGACGGGAAGATCGCGATCGATCCGATGATTACGCACACGCTGAAGCTCGACGAGATCAACAAGGGCTTCGACCTGATGCACGCGGGCGAGAGCATCAGGAGCGTGGTGGTGTATTGATTCGTGCTCCGTCACCCGGGCTTGACCCGGGGTCCCCCTTCCTTAGCGGAAGGTCGGAAGAACAGGTGGATCCCGGATCAAGTCCGGGATGACGGAAGGAGAGGTCACAAATGTTCAGCCATGTGATGGTCGGATCGAATGATATCGAGCGATCGAAATCATTTTACGATGCGGTGCTGGCGACGCTGGGTGTCGGCGAGCCGGCGCGCAACGTGAACGGTACGGGGCACACCCGGCTCTTCTACATGCACGACGGCGGAATCTTCTGCGTCAGCGAGCCGATCAACGATGAACCGGCGAGCTTCGCGAACGGCGGGACGGTCGGCTTTAAGTGCGGCTCCGCCGAGCAAGTGAAGCAGTTCCACGACATTGCCGTCGCGCATGGCGGAACGTCGATCGAAGACCCGCCCGGCCTGCGGGAGGGAAGCATCGGGCAGATGCACCTCGCCTACGTCCGCGACCCCGACGGCAACAAGCTCTGCGCCCTCTACCGGGTGCCGAAGGCGTGACGATCGATATCGTCTCCGAGCACAAATCGCACGGCGGGCGGCAGCTGGTCGTGAAGCATGCGTCGGCGGCGACATCGACCGATATGGTCTTCTCGATCTACCTGCCGCCTCAGGCGGAGCAGGGCGGCCGGCTTCCCGTTGTATGGTACCTCTCGGGCCTGACCTGCACGCACGCCAACGTGACCGAGAAAGGCGAATATCGCGCCGCCTGCGCGGAGCTGGGGCTGATCTTCGTCGCGCCGGACACGAGCCCGCGCGGTGAGGGGGTGCCGGACGATCCGGGGGGCGCTTACGACTTCGGACTCGGCGCCGGCTTCTACGTCGATGCGACCCAGCAGCCCTGGTCGAAGAATTTCGGCATGTGGACCTATGTGACGGAGGAGCTGCCCGCACTGGTCGTCGGCGAGTTCCCCGTGGACGGCTACGCCCAGGCGATCACCGGCCATTCGATGGGTGGCCACGGCGCGCTGACCGTCGCTCTCCGCAACCCCGACCTGTTCCGCAGCGTCTCCGCCTTCGCGCCGATCGTTGCACCGGGCCAGGTGCCGTGGGGGCAGAAGGCGCTCGGGGGCTATCTCGGCGAAGATCCAGCGGCGTGGCGCACGCATGATGCGGTTGCCCTCATCGAAGATGGCGCGCGTCTGCCGGAGCTCCTCGTCGATGTCGGGACTGCCGACACATTTCTCGAGACGGAACTCAAGCCTGAGCTGCTCGAACGCGCCTGCGCTGAGGCAGGCATCCCGCTCACCCTTCGGCGGCAGCCCGGCTACGACCACAGCTATTATTTCATCTCGACGTTCATGGCCGATCATCTGCGCTGGCACGCGGAGCGCCTGAGGGAGCCCGTGCGCTGAACGGCGACTGGTACTGGCAGGCCATCTGCGTTGGGACGGCCATCGTCTGCGGATTGCTGATCGGCATCGAACGCGGCTTCGACCTTCGCGGCTTGCGCGCAGGAACGCGCGTTGCCGGTGTGCGCACGTTCACGCTGGTGGGCCTGGTTGCCGGACTTGCGGGGCTTGCGGGCCGTTTCGGTCAGTCCTTTGCGGCCGGCGCCATTGCCGCTGGAGCGGTCGCGGTGGTGGCCATCGGCTATGCGCACCGGCCGGGCCTGAAACAGAAGCCGGACGCGACGACTCCCGTGGCGGCTCTGGCGACGATCGCACTCGGCTTTGTCGCCGGATTTGGCCAACCCGCCTTCGCGATTGCCGGCGCCACCATCGTGACGCTCCTTCTCGCCCTCAAGACGGAGCTGCATGGGTTTCTCGAGAGGCTCGACGAAGACGACGTGAAGGCGCTCGCGCGTTATGCGGTCATCGCCGGTGCGGTCCTGCCGTTTCTTCCCAGCGGCCGCTACGGCCCGCTCGGCGCGTGGGACCCGCAGAAGCTCTGGCTCGTCGTGGTCATCGTCACGGGATTTTCCTTCCTCGGCTACGTCGCGAACCGCGTCTTCGGCGAGCGGCACGGCACGATCGCGACCGCAGTTATCGGAGGCCTCTACAGCTCGACAGCCGTCACCCAGTCGCTGGCCCAGCGGCTCGGCAGAGGCGAGCACGTAGGCGCGGAGGAGGCAGGGATCGCGCTCGCCTCCGCCGTGATGTACCTGCGTGTGGTGGCGCTCGTCGGCGTCCTCGCGACGCGGATCGTCGTTCCGTTCGCGATCATCATCCTGCCGGCCCTCGCGGTCGGCGGCGCTGCGGGTTGGTGGCTCTATCGCAAGTCGCCCCGGACCGACGCCCCGGCCGCTCCTGGAAATCCGATCGCGCTGCTTCCTGCGCTCGGCTTCGTGATCTTCGTTGCGGTGACGTTGGTGGTCGTCGCCTGGGCCGAAGGCCGCTTCGGACAGCAGGGGATCGCTCTCCTGCTGCTCATCTCGGGGAGCGCGAACGTCGACGTGGCGATCGTCACGGCAGGCAGCCTGCCGCCACGGGCGATCGGCCCAAACCTCGCCGCAATCGCACTTGCGGGGACGATCGTTGCGAACATGTGCGTGAAAATCGGGGTGACGATCGTCTATGCGCGGAGCAAGGGTCGGTCGGCGGCGATTGCGCTGACGGCGAGCACGCTCGCCCTTGCCGCGAGCATTGGCGTCGCCTGGCTGACGATGCTCTGAGCATGGATCTCGGTTCTGGTGACCCCAACGGGACTCGAACCCGTGTTTTCGCCGTGAAAGGGCGACGTCCTAGACCGCTAGACGATGGGGCCGCTCAGGAAGCGCTGAGCCGTTAGGCGAGGGGGTTTCGAGCGTCAAGCAAGCGCCGCGTCCTCGACGTGCATCTCGGCCGCATTGCCGCCGTTCCACTCGTCACGCTTGATCGTACCGGCGAGCCACCAGCGCCGGTCGCCTGGCGAGGAAAGCAATGCCTGTCCGAGTTCCCCTGCCGCGCTGCGGAAGGCGATGAACTTGAAGCTCCTGCCGTCGTCGCCGCAGGCGATTCCCCGCACGTGACCGTCGCCGACGATGCCCGTCCGGAGGAGGCGCGCCGGCCCCGCGGCGACGCGCGGGTTCGGCCAGCCGGCGCCATAGGGTCCGGCAGAATCGAGTGCGTCGCACAGGTGCCCGGCGACGCCGCCCGGAGCGAGCAACGCGTCGAGGAGCAGCGCGCGGTCGCCGCGCGACTTCTCGATGTCCGCGGCAAGCCGTTCGTTGATGAAGTCGCGGAACGGCTCGAGCGCACCCGGCGCCATCGTGAGGCCCGCGGCCATCGCGTGGCCGCCGCCGGCAACGAGCAGCCCACTTTCCTTCGCGGCGAGCACCGCCGCGCCGAGGTCCACGCCGCAGATCGACCGGCCAGAGCCTTTGCCGGTGCCATCAGCGTCCTCGGCGATGACGATCGCGGGCCGGCCGAACCGCTCCTTGATCCGGCCGGCGACGATGCCGATCACGCCAGGGTGCCAGCCGCTGCTCATCACGGTGAGCACCGGCGCGCCGTTGAGCGTGGCCGCCCGTTCCTCCGCTTGCTCGCACACCAGCATCTCGATCGCGCGCCGTTCCTCGTTCAAGCGGTCGAGCTCGACGGCGATAGTCCGCGCCTCCTCCGGGTCGGTCGAGGTGAGCAGCCGGACACCGAGATCGGATTTCCCGACCCGCCCGCCCGCGTTGATCCTCGGACCGAGCGCGAAGCCGAGGTCGCGGCAGCCCGGCGGCTTCACCAGCCGCGCCGCTTCGGCAAGCGCCGCAAGCCCGATGTTCTGCCGTGCCGCCATGACGCGCAGCCCCTGCGTCACGTAGGCGCGGTTCAGGCCCTTGATCCGCGCGACGTCGGCGACGGTGCCGAGCGCAACCAGATCGAGCAGGTCAAGGATCCCGGGTTCGGCGAGGGCCTCGAAGAAGCCGCGGCTCCTGAGCTCGCGCAGCAAGGCTACGCCGAGCAGGAAGGCCATGCCGACCGCAGCGAGGTGGCCGTGCGCGGTGCCTTCTTCGCTTTCGTCCAGGCGGTTGGGGTTGATCAGCGCATGCGCGACCGGGAGCAGGGTCGCACACTGGTGATGGTCGACCACGATCACATCGAGGCCGGCAGCCGCTGCTTCATCCAGGGCCTCGAAGGCCTGCGCTCCGCAGTCGACGCAGATTGCGAGCGCCGCGCCGCGCGCCTTCAGTTCGACCAGCGCTTTGCCCGACGGGCCGTAGCCCTCCATCAGCCGGTCCGGGATGTAGACGATCGGCTCCGCGCCGAGCCGCCGCAGCAGCAGCACCAGCAAGGCCGCGCTAGTTGCCCCGTCGACGTCGTAATCGCCGAAGATTGCGATCGTCTCTCGTCTTTGCAGCGCATCGGCGAGCCGCTGCGCACCCTTGTCCATGTCGCGGAAACAGGAGGGATCGGGGAGGAAGTCGCGGATCCTCGGGTCGCGATGGCGGGGCAGGTCCTCGCGCATGACGCCTCGCGCCAGCAGCAGCTCGTCCACCAGCTCGTCCATTGCCAGCGACGGATCAGGCTCGCGGCGCCAGCGCCATGGCTGGCCCGTTACCGACCGCTCAACCTGGAAATCCGCGCTCATCGGATCGAGCCTAACAGGTCTTCGCGCAATTGGCGCGCTGCCGCGGTGGGGATTGCGGGGATAATATGCGTTTGCGCTCTGCCGCCGGCGACGCCGAGCTGCAGCGTTGCAGTGCCGAACCAGCGGGTCACGAAATTTTGCCGATAATCGATGCTCTGAATCCGCACTTTGGGGAGGAGCACGAGCCGGCGCCTCCACCAGCCGGAGCGCACCAGCAGCCGGTCGCCGTCGACCGTGTAGGCGATCCGCCGCCACGCCAGCGCACGAACCCCGACCAGCGCAAGCAAGACCGCGGAGAACATCACCGCGAGGGGCCAGAGGGCGAATGCCTGAACCATTACCACGAGCAGAAGGGGCGAGAGGCCCAAGGCGAACGACCAGACATAGGCCGCAGAAACGTGGGTCCAAGCGAAGTCGCCGGAGGCCGGAGCCCAGCCGATTTCCTCAAGGATGGCGTCCACCTCCGCCGGCCGGGCGAGCGGCGCCAATTCGTGATTGCCCCGGCTTTTCTCCTCCTGCGCAAGGCTTTGCATGAAGAGTTCGCTCCAGCCGAACGTCTCGCGCAGCGGCCCGGAAGCGACGATCGCAGCCTGCACGCGCTTGATGGGCAGCGTCACGTCGGTTTTCGTCAGCAGTCCCCGGCGCCGCCGGAGACCCATGCCGGCACGGTCGAGACGGAAGCCGTAATCCTTGAGCGCGGTGCGGACGATCCCGGTCGCGAGACCGATCAGCAGTAGCAAGACGATGCCCGCGAGGACGCCAGCGGCGCGGTGGGTGAGGACGAAATTCTCCAGCGGTGCGCTCGCGGCGAAGAGCTTGCGCCAGAACTCCTCGCGGAACGGGTCGATGCCGAGCGGCTGACCCACCGTCTGGGAGAGGCCGAACAGGCCGGCAAACAAGGCGAGCGAAAAGTTGAACACGCCCGCAAGCAGGACCCGATCCAGGTTCATCGAGAAGATCGGCGCATGCTCCTGCGCTGCCGGCACAGGCGCGACCGCGGCCGAGCGGCTGCCGCGAACGAGTGCGCGGATTTCCTCGGCCCGCGCCAGCGCAATCGCGTGCAACGCGCCTTCTTCGGGCCGCCGGCCGTCGCCTGCCCCGGTTTCGAACTTGACCTCGGCAAGCCCGAGCAGCCGGGCGAGCGGCCCCTGCGTGATATCCACGTCCTGAATGCGGTCGAAGGGGATCGAGCGATGGCGGCGGCTGATGACGCCGCTGTCGATGCGGATTTCGTCCTGTCCGACGCGGTACTGGAACCGCATCCAGTAGAGAATTGTACCCGCAACGCCGAGGAAGAGGATGGCAACGGCCGCGATGATTGCGGTCGCCCATCGGCCCGACACCGCAAGATAGGCGATGAGAGCATAGGCGCCGCCGAGGCTGCGCAGCGACCGGCGCAATCCCTGAAGCAGGAAGAATGGGTGGAGCCGCTCCGCTGGTCCGACGGCGCTGTCGTCAGGCGAAGTCAGTGCGGACCTGCTCGCGGATGATGTCGCGCATCGCTGAAGCGCGGCCGGGCGTCAGGCCTGGCACGGTGACGATGCTGTTGTGCGTGCCCGCGGTGTGGACGACCAGGCTCGCGGTCCCGAACATCTTGTCGAACGGCCCGCGCACCACGTCGAGGTGCTGGACCCGCACCAGCGGGACGACGGTGTCGACGTGGAACAGCCAGCCGCGCACGACCTGCAGCAGCCGGTCGCCAAGCCTGTATCTCAAGCGCCGGTAGATGCGCGTCGGCGCAATCGCCACCACGGCCAGGCCGATCAGCAGCACGGCGATCGGAATGAGCCCGGCGAAGCGCGTCACGTCGGCGAGCGCGTAGCGGGCGATCAGCGCAACCATCGCGAGAAATAGCCACGTCACCGTCAGACGCACGCGCAGGACATTCTTGTAGGCCGGCTCGACCGGCAAGAGATCGTCCGCGTCCCCCATGGCCGCGGAGTTTAGCCGGTGCTTTTTCCAGGTCTAGCGCCGGTGATGCGCGAAGGCGCGAAATTCCCGTGGAAGCGCGCCGGAGCTACTGGCCCTCGTCGGCCGTATGCTGGAGCAGCTCGCTGCGCACGCGCACCGCGCGCGAACCCACCCACGTTTCGCCAAGGAACACGGCAAAGCCGCCGCCGATCGCAACCATCGAACCGATGAAGAGCAGCGCGATCGCGGTTGCGAAGTGGGTTCCCGTCAGGCTGGCGGCGAACAGCAGACTGACGACGATGCAGATCAGGAGCGCCGACAGCACCGAAAGCAGGATCGCCCAGCTGACAAGGCTCATGCGATGGTCGAGGACCTTGAGTTCGTCCACCCAGCGGTCGTGCTCCGCCCCGCGGCTGGCGAGAAGCCGGGGCTCGATGTCCCGGGAGCGGTCGACGATCCGCGAGAGCCGGGAAGCGCAGACGTTCAGGAACGCACCGATTCCGCTCAGCAGGAAGACTGGCGCGACCGCATTGCGCACGATTTCGCCGACAACGTCGACCGACAGGCCGGGTGGATTCTGCAGCATGCACGCGCTTATGCCGAAGCGCCGCCGTTCCATCCAGACCGGGCGGCGACCTGCGACTAACCTGAATCAGCGTTGTCCGGCCCCACGTGGCAGCTCGCGACCTCGAGCAGCATCAGCCCGTTCACCACGAAGCTCGCCGCAAGCACCCAGGCGAAGCTCGCCACCAGCTCCGTCGTCGGACCGAACAGGCTGATCACGATCGTAGAGATCGAAAGGCCAGCGGCAAGGAGCACGGCAAGCAGGAAGTCCATCCCGGCCGAGAGCAAGGTCCAGGTCCGGACCGATCCCGAGCTTTCGCGGCTTCCCCCCGCAAGGATGAGGCAGCGCAGCAGCAGCCAGCCGATGATCGGCACCACGGTCGGAAAGAAGTGCGTTTGCGGGTTCACGACGTAGAGCAGGCCGGCAAGCGCCGTCACTGCGCCCGCAGCCATCGCGAAGGGCCGCGCTTCGCGCCGCAGCGAGCCCGCCACCAGCTCGATCAGCCCGGCGGAAATCAGCAGCGCCCCGATCATGTCCGAGTGGATCCGCTTGCCCGCAGGCAGGAACGCCGCGCCGACGGCAAGCAGGATGATTGCGATCCCCGCGACGCGCGTGCCGCGTCCGCGGATCCGGTCCGTCCATCCTCGGCCAGCCTGGGTTGCCACCGTTCCTCTCCCTGTCGCGAACCCTGTCGAAACGCTGTTGTTCCCTCTGCTCTATGGCGCGATCACGCGCAGCGCGCCCTTGCGGATGCGGTATTCGAGCGGCGGCGCGGCGCGCACGACCTCGCCGTCGAGCGACACGGCAATGGCGCTGCGGTGGCTGGAGACCCGCAGGCGGTCGACGCCGTCGATCCGCTCCATGTCGTCCTCACGCGTTCGGTTGAACAAGGCGCGGACGCTTGCCGCGATGAGGCCACGCCGCGTCTTCTTGCGCATGACCAGCACGCACAGCTGCCCCTCGTCGAGGCTCTCGCGCTGGCCCGGCGCGCCGAGATCGGTCCGATAGTCGTTGTTGCCGACGAACAGCAAAGGCGTGTCGACGCGCTGCTTCTCGTCGTTGACGGTGAGCGTCAGCCGCTGGTGGCCGAAGCGGATGAGGGCGCGCGCGGAAGCGACGATCATCGCCAGCTTCTTGCTCCGTCCGAGCCGCTCCCGCTGCATGTCGCGGTCGATCACCATCAGCGGATAAAGGCCAATCGCGCTGTTGTTGATGAACACGTGGTCGTTCATCTCGGCAACATCGACCGCGCGCTCCTTGCCTCCCGCGATGACCTTCGCCGCTTCGCCGAGGTCGGCGGGAATGCCGAGATCGCGCGAGAAGTGGTTGAGCGTGCCGAGGGGCAGGATTCCGAGGCACGTCCTGGTTCCAACCAACGCCGAGGCGGCTGCGCTGATGGTGCCGTCGCCGCCGCCGACAATCAGCAGCGGATCGCCGCGCTCGGCGATTGCCCGGCAGCGGACCTCGTAATCGCCGCCGTCAATCTGCTCTAGCTCGGCGTGGATCCGCGCGGCCTCAAGCGCTGCGGTGACCTTTTCGGCAATCGCGCTATCCGCCGCGACCGCGCCGCCGCCGCGGTTCAGGAGAACGTTGACCTTCGACATTGGCAGCGCCAACGCGCCGCGCGCTCAGCCTATCCCTGAGCTGTGCATTCGGCGCCCGTGATCGACGACACGGCGAAGATCGGTAGCAGGTGGATGCTGCCGACGGTCAGGCCTGTGATCATGATTATACCCTCTTGGTTCCGGTCAGCGACCGTGGCGGAATATGGATCCCTGACAGCTTCCAGCTTAGTCCAGATCGCTTGAAGATCAGTGATCCCTTTGCGGGGTCTTTGTCGCTGACCGAGAACTCGTCGAATCCCTTCCGCTCGACAATCGGATCGTTGGAAACATCCGGCAGCTTTGGCTGCTTGCCTGAAACGCGGTTGCGTTTGGCCTGATCAAAAACGGCTTCGACGCCTTCGGGAGTCACCATCGCATCAATCAAGGGATCGATCAGCGCCAGCGCGAATGCCGAGCCGATCATCGCAAAGCCGTCGTTTTGCTGCTTTGTCATTTCGCTCGTCACGGCGCGACGGAAGTCGCCCTTCAGGTCCTCTCTGAGCGCAGGATAATCTACATATTCAGAGAGCTTCTGTGCGTCATCGTTTCGCGCTGCTTCACGCATTTGATGAAGTGTCCAGAGTGGCGATGCGTACCACCAAGTTCCCGCGGCGATAGCGAGCAGGATTAGAGCGCCAACGATCCTCTTCATTTGCCCTCCCGCTCCGAGCCGGCGATCAGAGCGTAATCCGACTTTCGGCGCAACTCATGCGACTTCCCGGCGAATTGCGTCACGACAGCGCGGCCACCATATGCATGCCCATGGCGATTCAAATCCGCACCTCGCTCGCCGAGCCGGAAACGTCCGACTTCGTGCCGCACAAGCCGGCGCGCCCGGACAAGGCGGAAGGCGGCAAGCTCTTCAGGATCGTCTCGGATTACGAACCGGCGGGCGATCAGCCGACCGCGATCCGCGAGCTGGTCGAAGGCATTTCCGACAATGGCGAGGCAAGCCAGGTGCTCCTCGGAGTGACCGGCTCGGGCAAGACCTTCACCATGGCCAAGGTCATCGAGACGGTGCAGCGACCGGCGTTGGTGATCGCGCCGAACAAGATCCTCGCCGCCCAGCTCTATGGCGAGTTCAAGAGCTTCTTCCCCGACAATGCCGTCGAGTATTTCGTCAGTTATTACGACTACTACCAGCCAGAAGCCTACGTCCCGCGGACCGACACCTACATTGAGAAGGAGTCGAGCGTGAACGAGGCGATCGACCGGATGCGCCACTCGGCGACGCGGTCGCTGCTCGAGCGCGACGACGTGATCATCGTCGCGTCCGTCTCCTGTCTCTACGGCATCGGCTCGGTCGAGACTTATTCTGCCATGACCTTCTCGCTGAAGAAGGGTTCCGCCGAGGATCAGCGCGAGGTCATCCGCAAGCTCGTCGCGCTGCAGTACAAGCGCAATGACCAGGCGTTTGCGCGCGGCAATTTCCGCGTGCGCGGGGACAATCTCGAGATCTTCCCGTCGCATTATGAGGACACGGCCTGGCGCGTGTCGTTCTTCGGGGACGAGATCGAGGACATCGTCGAGTTCGATCCTTTGACCGGCAAGAAGATCGCAAGCCTCGACAGCATCAAAGTCTATGCGAACTCGCACTATGTGACGCCGGGCCCGACGCTCAAGCAGGCGATGGAGGCAATCAAGCACGAGCTTGCGGAGCGGCTGAAGGAGCTGACCGCGGAAGGGCGGCTGCTCGAGGCCCAACGTATCGAGCAGCGCACCAACTTCGACCTGGAGATGATCGCCGCGACCGGCTCCTGCGCGGGCATCGAGAATTATTCGCGTTTCCTCACCGGCCGCCTGCCCGGCGAACCGCCGCCGACCCTGTTCGAATACCTTCCGGACAATGCTCTGCTGTTCGTCGACGAGAGTCATCAGACGGTGCCGCAGATTGGCGCGATGGCGCGCGGCGACCACCGGCGGAAGATTACGCTCGCCGAGTACGGCTTCCGCCTGCCGAGCTGCATCGACAACCGCCCGCTGCGCTTCAACGAGTGGGAAGCGATGCGCCCGCAGTCCGTGTTCGTATCCGCCACGCCGGGGACGTGGGAGATGAATGAGACGGGCGGCGTCTTCTCCGAGCAGGTGATCCGCCCCACCGGGCTGATCGACCCGCCGGTCGAGATCAAGCCGGTGGAGGACCAGGTCGACGACCTCGTGCACGAAGCGAAGGAGACCGCTCGCAAGGGTTATCGCACCCTCGTCACAACGCTGACCAAGCGCATGGCCGAGGATCTCACCGAATATCTGCACGAGGCGGGGCTAAAGGTCCGTTACATGCACTCCGACGTCGAGACTCTGGAACGCATCGAGCTGATCCGCGAGCTGCGCTTGGGAGTCTATGACGTGCTGGTCGGCATCAACCTGCTGCGCGAGGGCCTCGATATCCCCGAATGCGGGCTCGTCGCGATCCTCGATGCCGACAAGGAAGGCTTTCTCCGTTCCGAGACGTCGTTGATCCAGACCATTGGCCGCGCCGCCCGCAATGTCGAGGGCCGGGTGATCCTCTACGCCGATACGGTGACCGGCTCGATCGAGCGCGCACTCGCCGAGACCGGCCGCCGGCGGGAGAAGCAGGTGGCCTACAATCAAGAACACGGGATCACGCCGGAAAGCATCAAGCGGAATATCCACGACGTGATGGCCCATCTCGCGACCCGCGACGGAGTGGTCGTGGATACGGGCGACGAAGAACGGCCGCACCTCGTCGGGCACAACCTCAAGGCGTACATCGCCGACCTCGAGGAGCGAATGCGCAAGGCCGCCGCCGACCTGGAGTTCGAAGAAGCCGCGCGCCTCCGCGACGAAATCCGCCGGCTCGAGGAAGATGACCTCGGAATCCCGCACGACGACCGCGTCGCCCCGCGCCCGCTTGGCAATTCGACCGAAGGCAAGCCCGGCACCCGTAAGGGCCCCTTCGGCAAGCAGCAGCGGACGCGCTTCGGTGGCCGGCGCTAGGTACCGCGGATGAACCTAAGAACGGAACGCAGCACCGTGTAAGGTGCAGCAATGATCCGCAACTTTACCAACGAAACCGAGCGCTTCTGGAATAGTCAGCGCAGCCGCAAGCTGCCGCCCCATATCCAGCGGACCGCACGCTTGGTGCAGCGTGGTTCGCCTAATGAACCTACAGTTCGCGCTTACGCGAAAGTACAACTGCAGCCATGACCAAGCCATCGAAGCTCTACCAGCAGCTGCTTTCATCATCCGCGCGGTCCATTAACTTCCGCGATTTCGAAGGGCTTCTACGCGCGTTCGGTTTCGAGCTCGACCGGGTGACTGGCAGCCATCGCCAATATGTGCACCCGGATATACCGCGGTCCTTTCCAGTACAGCCGACCGGCAAGGACGCCAAACGGTACCAGGTCAGGGAGTTCCTTGAACTTGTGGAGCGCTATGGCTTACATCTAGCCGAGTGAACGCGCCGCATTACAACATCAATGTCTATTGGTCGGACGAGGACGACTGCTGGATTGCAGACGTGCCGGACTTGCGTCCTTGCTCGGCGCACGGAAACTCTCCGGAAGAAGCGATTGCCCATGTGCGCGACGCCATTGAGGGCTGGCTCGCTGTAGCCCGCGACCGCGGCTTCCCTATTCCCAAGCCGCGTTACCGCCCCGCGATCTACGCGACTCGTGATGCCGCCTGACGCGACTGCGGCTAGGTACTAGAACCGCACCTTCACGCCGAGCTGCCCGCCCATTTCCTCGCCGTGGTCACGGCCCAGTGTGGTGGTGGCGTAGGCGTCGATGCTGATGCTGCTCCCCAGGTCCGCGGTCGCGCCGCCGGCGACACGGCCGTAGGTCTCCTTGTCGCGCGTCGCGGCCCAGTGGTTGACGATCAGCGGTGCGCTGGTCTGGCTGAAGCTGATCAGCCGACTGTCACCGCTGAAATCATGTTCCGCGGTGAGGTCGACGAACGGACGCAGGCCGGCAAGGTCGCCGCGCACTTCCAGGCCCACCTGACCGGTGAGCGCGTTGAGGCTCTGGCCGCCGACGTTCAGCGTGAGCGCCGGATCCCCGCTCTCCGTGTAGCCGTCGACCTTGGCGTGGGCGTAATCTACGGCCACGATCGGACCGACCTTCAGGCCAACCAGCGGCACCAGATAGCCGCCCTTGGCGCCCGCAACGGTGTGGTTTCCGTCAGCTCTCGCGTTCATGTCTTCGACCACGCCCGCGCGGCGGATGTGGTTCTTG
>Ga0308175_100001592_pt1 | contig 15346 bp, 12 predicted proteins | sample PhyCR1_3_FD_203893 | JGI IMG/M metagenome (GOLD analysis project Ga0308175, IMG submission 203893) | Soil microbial communities from UC Gill Tract Community Farm, Albany, California, United States - DLSLS.C.R1 | ecosystem: Environmental > Terrestrial > Soil > Agricultural land | place: USA...
CAGCGCGACGCCGCCGGCGAGCTTCGCCAGGCGCTCCTGGAGCTTCTCGCGGTCGTAGTCGCTGGTGGTGCTGTCGATCTCGTTCTTGAGCGCCTCGATGCGGCCCTTGATGTTCTTCACCTCGCCGCCGCCTTCGATGATCGTCGTGTTGTCCTTATCCACGCGGACCTTCTTTGCCCGGCCGAGGTGCGAGAGCTCGACGTTTTCGAGCTTGATGCCCAGCTCTTCGAAGATCGCCGTGCCGCCGGTGACGATCGCGACGTCTTCGAGCATCGCCTTGCGGCGGTCGCCGAAGCCGGGGGCCTTGACCGCGCAGACCTTGAGCGTGCCGCGGAGCTTGTTGACCACCAGCGTCGCCAGCGCCTCGCCTTCGATGTCCTCGGCGATGATGAGCATCGGCTTACCCTGCTCGGCCACCTTGCTCAGCACCGGCACCAGGTCGCGGGCGCTGCTGATCTTTTTCTCGTGGATCAGGATGTACGCGTCGTCGAGGATCGCCTCCATCGTCGTCGGGTCGGTCACGAAATGCGGCGACAGGTAGCCCTTGTCGAACTGCATCCCCTCGACCAGGTCCACCTCGGTCTCCAGGCTCTTGCCCTCCTCGACGGTGATGACGCCGTCCTTTCCGACCTTGTCCATCGCGTCGGCGATCATCTGCCCGATCTGCGTGTCCTGGTTGGCCGACGACGCGCCGACCTGGGCCACTTCCTTGGACGAAGTGACCTTCTTGGACATGTTCTTCAGCTCCTCCACGATCGCGTCCACCGCGATCTGGATGCCCTTCTGGATCTGCGTGGGGTTGGCGCCGGAGGCGACGTTCTTCATCCCCTCGGCGAAGATGGCCTCGGCGTACACGGTCGCGGTGGTGGTCCCGTCGCCGGCGACGGTCGAGGTCTTGCTGGCGACCTCCTTCACCATCTGAGCGCCCATGTTCTCGTATGAGTCTTCCAGCTCGATCTCCTTGGCCACGGTGACGCCGTCCTTGGTGACGGTCGGCGAGCCGAAGGACTTTTCGAGCACGACGTTGCGGCCGGAGGGGCCGAGGGTGACCTTGACCGCCCGCGCGAGCTTGCGTACCCCGCGGAGGATGGCCTCTCGCGCCTCCTGGTCGAATGCGATTCTCTTTGCAGCCATTGCGTCTTCTCCTGGTTTTTCAATTCAGTTAGCCACGAAGGCACGAAGCCACGAAGGAAAGACTGAAGGCCGAACGACGCTTCGTGTCTTCGTGGCCTATTCTCTTACTCCACGACCGCCAGCACGTCGTCTTCGCTCATGATCAGCACCTCGTCGCCATCGATCTTCAGCTCGGTGCCGGCGTAGCTGGTGAAGATCACCTCGTCGCCTTTCTTGACGGAGAAGGGCGCCTTCTCGCCGTTGTCCAGGCGCTTGCCGTCGCCGACCGCCAGGACCTTGCCGCGCTTGGGCTTTTCCTTGGCGGTGTCGGGAAGGACGATGCCGGATTTGGTCTTCGATTCGGCTTCCACGCGCTTGACGAGGATCTTGTCGCCGAGGGGACGAAGCTTGGCCATGTGCGATACTCCTTTGAATAGTTGTTAAGAGTCAGGGGTCAGGGGTTAGTGGAATTCAGTCATTGATTCATTGAGTCATTCAACCATTTGGGCTTTGGGCCAGCGGGATTCGTAGTGGCGCTTGAGGACTCTGGCGAGGGTGTCCAGGAGGACGTTGAGGTCTACCGGTTTGGAGAGGACGCTGAAAACGTGCATTCCAAGCGCCTCGTGCAGCAGGTGGTGCGTCAGGTGGTTGGCCAGCAGGATGGCCGGCGGCGCGGTTTTGATGTCCCGCATCAGCTTAATGACCTGAAGGCCGCCGAGCTGCGGCATGTGCGCGTCGAGCACGGCCACGTGCACCGGGGTCGATTCCATCACCTCCAGCGCCTCGCGGCCGGAGCGCACCGTCAGCGTCTGCACGCCCTGCGGCTCCAGAAGCTGGCGGATGGTCAGGTGCCAGCCGTCCTGCTCCACCGGCAGGAGGACGTTGAGTCGGTTTGTATTCGCGGCCTGCACCATGGGCGTAAGGGTCGGTCGAGATAGACCGGTGACTCCGGGTCAATAACAACGCACGTGCCGAGGCGCGGCAGGCCGCAATGAAACGCAAGTGCCGAAGCGAAAACAGCTTACAATGTGATAGGTTCCCGGGTTCCCCAGCGACTACTGCCAAACAATGCAGGCAAGATCAGGCCGGCTGCCAGTGTGGCAGCGGCGCCGGGGTTAGAACGGAAGGGGTTTGCCCAGCAGGTGATAGCGCAGGATCGTCAGGGTCATCTTGGCGCTGCGATCGCGGACCCAGTCGCGGGGGCCGGGGAAAAGGAACTGCCAGGAAGCGACGCCGCCGCCGTGGCCCAGCGCGATGCAGACGGTGCCGACCGGCTTGGCGGCCGTCCCGCCCGTCGGCCCGGCGACGCCGGTAATGGCCAGGGCGAAGTCGCTTCCCGCCCGCTCGCGCGCCCCCGTCGCCATCGCCTCGGCCGCCGGCCGCGAGACGGCGCCGTGCTGCTGGATCAGGTCGGCCGGAACGCCGAGGAGTTGGCTCTTCGACTCATTCGTGTAAGTGATCCACCCCTGCTTGTAGTAGGCCGACGAGCCGGAGACGTCGGTGAGCATCTTGGCCAGCAGCCCGGCCGTGCACGACTCTGCCGTCGCGATCGTGTACGGCGGCAAATCCGTCCGCGGCGCCGAGCGGCGCGTCAGCAGCGGATACAGCACGTCCGGCAACGTCTCCTCATCCCGGCCGTAAACGAGGTCCCCCAGCGCCGCCCGGCACGCGGCGTCGGTCGTCTCCAGCTCGCGCTTGGCATCATCCAGACTGGCAAAGCGCGCGTTAATCCGCAACGACACGATCCCGCCGGAGACGGTCGTGCCGACGGATGGATTACGCCGGCGGTCCATGAGCGGCCCTAGCGCCTCACCCACCTGCGACTCGCCCCAGCCGAAGGTGTGCAGCGTGCGCGAGAGGATGACGGCACCGCCGGTGAGCCGTTCCACCTTCGGGAGAACATCGCGGCGGAACATCAGCATCATTTCCCGAGGCACCCCGGGCATAACGAAAACCTGGCATCTTATTCTGTCCCCTTCGCCGAACGGAGTCGGCGCCACATCAGCCTCGCGCCGTATTGAATTCACAAGATCGCCGACGGACAAAAGCGCATAAATCCCCGCTGCCGTCCCCGCGTGGTTGTAAATCATCTCCGCCCCCCGCGGGATCATCGCCTGGATCTTGTTAATCTCCGGCATTGTCCGGCCGCGCTGGGCGAAGAAGTCCTTGAGCACGCCGAGCCACCGCTCGTTCATCTCCAGCGGCGCGTCCATCACGGCCGCCAACGCCTGCCGCGTCAGGTCGTCCTCCGTCGGCCCGATGCCACCGGAAATGATCAGGAAGGTGCACTGGAAGGCCGAATCGCGGATCGCACGCTCGATCGTCGGCTGATCGTCCGGAACGGTGACGTGCGCCGACACCGGACAGCCGACGGCGGCCAGTTGCTGGCTCAGCCACGCCGAGTTGGTGTCGATGGTCTGCCCGAGGACCAGTTCGTCGCCGATGGAGAGGATGATCGCGTTCACGTTAGCCCTGTTTTCTCGGCCTCGGCCGGGCTCGGGACTCAATGGTGATGGCCGACCGGCATTCCCCCTGCCGTCGGTGCGATGGAGCAATACAGTTCGTTCGACTCGTGGCCTTCGACCTCGACCTGCACCGTGGAATGATTGATCCCGTGATGGCGTTTCAGTCCCCCTACGACGGCCTTGAGGATCTGCTGCCCTTCGCGGACGGATTGCTCGGCGACGAGGATGTGGCAGCTGCACGCGATCACCCCGGGCCCGACCGTCCACACGTGCAGGTCGTGAATGCCCAGGACCCCCGGCACTAGAGCGATGGTCCTTTCGACCGCGGCCATGTCCATTCCGTCCGGCGTCCCCTCCAGCAATACGCCGGTGCTTTCCTTCAGCACCCCCCAACTGCTCCAGAGGATCAGCGCGCCGATGAGGAATGACACCACCGGGTCGGCAAGCCGCCAGCCGCTCACCACTACGGCGACGCCCGCCAGCACGACGCCCAGTGCCGAAACGGCGTCGCCCATCATGTGAACGTAGGCCGAACGCACGTTCAGGTCGTTTTTCGACCCGGCACGGAGCCACAAGCCGATGACCAAGTTGACGCCGATCGCGACGCCGGCAACGACGATCATCAGCCAGCCGTGTACGGCCCCGGGATGTCGCACGCGGCGGACCGCTTCCACGAATATCAGAAGTGCGATGACCACGAGCGACACCGCATTCACCAGCGCAGCGAGTATCCCCACGCGGTGATAGCCATAGGTCATGCCCTTGTGCGCGGGCTTACGCGCGATCCACAAGGCGTACCATGAAAAGCCCAGGGCGGCCGCGTCGGCCAGATTGTGGCCGGCGTCGGAGAGCAGCGCTAAGCTTCGAGCGAAATATCCGGCAACGGATTCCCCGATCACGAAGGCGACCGTGAGGATCACCGCCAGGCCCAATTTGCCGCCCGAAATTGCCGGCCGCGCGGGGTGCGAGTGCGTGTGATCGTGGCCCATTGAGGAAGTATAAGCCGGGGGAGCCGGCAAGTGTCAGCCGACAGGTTTGTTGCTACCCGCCGCTGGGGGCGGAGAGGCAATCTTCGACCCGGTGCACCACCTCTGCCAGCCGGTGCTGCTGCGGCGGCTTCAGCTCCGTCCGCCCGAACCGCACGCGGTAGAAGATCCGCGTCAGCCGCCGCACGGCGTCGTACGCCTCGGCCGGCAGGAAAGTGAGCGTCTCGGTGAACTCCTGCGGCGTCAAATGCTTCGGCCGGGTGACCTCGTGCCTGGCTAGCAGCCGCATTAAGTCGTCGTAAAATCCGAGCTGCCGCACCAGCCGCAACTGGTCCGGCCCCGGCAACGATTCCAGCCCGATCCGCGCCGCCCGCCGCCTCAGCCGGTGCCACTCCAGCAGGTACCACCCCACCGCCGCCACCAGCGCCAGCGACATCAGCACCACCAGGACGATGATGACCTTCGAGGAGGTCAGCCAGAATTGCGTGTTGTTCAGCGCGTTGTTGAACCAGTCCGCCGGCGAGCCCGAAGGTAGCGACGGCGTGTTGTTGATCGCCACGTTCGTCGCCGCCGTCTCGATCCGCTGGATCAGGTTCTCGCGGTTGTCGTTGTCGTAGGCGACCACCGAAGTGGCCCACTTGTACTCCAGGAAATCGAAGAACCGCCGGACACGCCCGAAGAACCCAACCTGCTGTGCCGCCGCGTCGGCGGCACTTCCCGACGTCGGGTCGTACGACTTCCACCCGTCGGCGGTGAGGCATTCCACCCAGGCGTGGGCGTGCGACTGGCGCACCACGTACGTGCCGGTCATCTGGTTGTAGTCCTCCCCGTCCACCTTAAACCCCACAACCATCCGCGCCTCCATCCCCAGGCTCTGGCACAAGGCGGTCATCGCGCTGGCGAAGTATTCGCAGTGCCCGCGCTTCACCCGGGTCAGGAAGGCGACGATCGGGTCCTCGGTGGAGAGGATCTTCGCGTCGTCGGTCAGGTCCAGCGTGTATTCGAACGTCGAGCGCAGGTGCCGCTCGATGTTTAAGGCGATGCGATCGTCCAGCGAGCGGTCGGGGACGAACAGCGTGCCGGCGTTCAGCTTCTCGCGCGCGTCGGCCAGGTTGTTCCCCTCCGCGTCGGCCCCGCAAACGTCCCGCCGGCGGGCGTAGGCGAGGATCCGCGGGTCCCAGGCCGGCAGGAACTGCCGCCGCCTTTCCAGGTCCTCCAGCGAGCTGCGCGTGCCCAGCGTGTTGGTCGATACGACCTCGTACTCGACCTTCTGGTTGATCGGGTCCGACGCGCGGATGGCCCCGTCGGTCGGGGAGAAGCGCAGCGAAAGGCTGCGGTTGGCGGAAAACTGAAGCGGCCCCGCCAGCGCAAAGAGGACCGGCGTCTGCGTCGCCCCCAGGATGATCTCCTGCCGCCAAAGGGCCGCGCCATCCGGCGGCGGCTCGGTGGGGAACGAGATCGGCTCCCCCGACGAAATCGTCACCGGGCCCATCTCCGCCTTCTGCGGATCCGACCTCCGCCACAGCCTCGCCCGCGGGTCGTACAGGTCCTGCGTCACGCCGCGCAGCAACAGCGTCTCGGTCCCCTGCACCGGCTCGTCGTTGCGCCAGACCTTCACGTAAGCGATCACCTGCTGGTTCTGGGTGATCTTGCTCACGTCCTGGAAGTTGACCTGCTCGTTGAACCCGGTCAGCGGCGGGCCAGGCACCTGGAGCTGCCCGAGCACCCCCGCCCCGGTGCCGCGCGGAAACAGTAGGAACACCACCACGGCGGTGGCAACCGACACGACCGCCACCAGCGCCGTCAGCCGCCGCATCGAGCGGGCCAGGTGCCGCTGGTCCTGCCGCAGCCCCAGCGGGTGGCCGCGCAGCAGCGGCGCCGGGAGCGACGCCTTGGCGTGGTCGGTCTCGGTCTTGAGGTGAAACAACAGACAGCAGTACAGCGCCACGAACAGGAATGCGGCAAAGACCACCGCAAACAGCAGGCTCGCCGTGTTGATCGCCGAAGCCACCATCAGCAACAGGCTCAGGACAAGCAGCTGCGCGTAGTCCCGGTTGGCCCGCTGCTCGAACAGCTTGATGAGCTGGAGGAGGATCAGGAACTGCCCGATCACCAGCACGGCCGACGTGCTGCGGAACTGTACCGAAACCACCAGCAGCGAAAAAAGCGTGATGAAATTCGCCAGCCACCGCGGCAGCGGCTGGAACCGCCCCGTCTTAACCAGCCACGCGTTCACGAGAATCCCCGAAACCGCCAGCACCCAGATCCCCGGCGACTGCGCCGCCAGCGCAAACCCGCTGACCCCGAGGATCAGCAGCGTGTAGAGGACGGGTTTGAACTGGCGGATGTCGTACATGGGAGTAGCGGTTAGCGGTCAGCGGTCAGGGGTCAGAAGGATTTCCTTTCTGACCCCCGACCCCTATCCCCTGACCCCTCCTATCTTAGGCTCCTGCTCCGGCGGCATGGCGTGGGCGAAATCCAGGTCGGGGGGGAAGTGGAAGTAGAAGTCGGAGGTGGCCGCCGACAGCACCACCAGCCCGGCGCGCCCCCCGCGGTCGGGCGAGGAAGACGGCACGTCGCGCGGCGTAATGAGCATCGGCGTCGTCCCGGAACGGACCACCTCGTACGCCTCGTCGATCAACGCGTCGGCGTTCTGCGACGTGTTCCGCGGCAGCCGCGCCAGCACCGCCAGCAGGTCGCGCGCGTGCCGCTTGCCCGCGTTGGGCGGCACCACTACCCAGTCCCCCGACCACGCCGCCAGCCCCACCGACAACCCCGCCTGCAGCGCGAACGTCGCCACCGACCCCGCCATCGCGATGCACCGCTCGACCCCGGCGAGCTGGTCGGCAACGCCGGCCCCGTCCGGCGATTCGGAAACGAACGTGTCCACCAGGAGCATCAGACGCGGCGGCGAGACGCGCGTCATCTCCTTGGTCACCAGCACGCCCGTGCGCGCCGACCGCCGCCAGTGGATTAGCCGCGGACTATCGCCGTGTCGGAATTGCTTGACCCCGAAGAACTCGTCCTGCCCGCCGCCCTGTGGCCGCATCCGGCTGCCGCTCTTCTCCGCCGAACGGCACAAGGCCAGCAATCGCGAGTCCACCTCCGCCACCGCCGGAAACACCAGGATGGTGTCGTGCTCGCGCCGGGTAATGGCGCGCTTGATGAACCCGAACGGGAAGCTGGTCGAGACCTGGTACCGCTCCAGCACGTGCACCCCGCGCCGCCGCGGGACGATTTCGGTCGAGACAATGGCCGTCGTCCGCGGCGCCGCGTGCAGCATGTACGCGAACGGCTGGCGCGTGAACGACTCGCACCCGTCCAGCTCCGTCAGCGACACGCTGAGGCTCGGCCAATACCGCTTGCGGTTCGTCAACTCATAGGTAAGGACGGCCGGCTGCCCGACGATCGCGTGCTCCGGCATCAGCCGCCGGACGTCCAGCCTCCGCAGCACCACCCGGCTGATCGCCAGCGACACCAGCAGCACCCCGATCATCAACCCGAACACGGCGAACAGCAGGTTCGCCTGCGAGTTCATCGCCGCCAGGCCCATGAACATCATAAGCGAGCAGTAGATGAGCCCCGTGACCGAAAAATCCAGCGAAGGCTTCTTCCGCACCGGCGTCGGACGGAACGGCCTCCTCCCCGGCGCCGCCGGCACCGGCGAGGCCGGCGGCTCTGCCGCCGCCGCCTTGCTCCTCAGGTACAGCATCACCCACGCCACGGCGATCGACGCGATCGCCATCAGCGTCATCCACACCACCATCGGGACGTAGCGGCTTCTCATGATCTGAGCTTGCCTAGCTCGGCGCCGTCACCTGGTCGAGAATCGTCTGAAGAATCCGCGCCGTCGCATTCGCATCCCCATTGTGCAGGTACGTCTTGCTGATCACCCGGTGCGCACACACCGGCACCACCAGCGACTTCACGTCGTCCGGCGTCACGTAATCCCGCCCCTCCAACAGCGCCGCCCCCTGCGCCGCCTGTGTCAGCGACAGCGCCCCGCGCGGCGACACGCCCAGATGCAGTTGCTCGTCCGACCGCGTCGCCTCCACGATGTCCAGAATGTAGTCCACGATCGCCGGGTCTAGCCGTACGTTCGGCACCTGGTCCTGGAGCTGGATGATCTCGTCCACGTTCACCACCGGCCGCAACTGCTCGAGCGTCGTCCTCCCCGGCTGCGTCATCAAAATGCGATGCTCGTTGGCCCGATCCGGGTACCCCACCGTGATTCGAATCAGAAACCGGTCGAGCTGGTTTTCCGGCAGGTAATAGGTCCCCTCAAACTCCACCGGGTTCTGCGTCGCCACCACCATGAACGGCCGGTGCAGCGCCAGCGTCTGGTTCTCGATCGACACCTGCTCCTCGCTCATCGCCTCCAGCAAGGCCGACTGCGTCCGCGGCGTCGTCCGGTTGATCTCGTCGGCCAGTACAATGTTCGCGAAGATCGGGCCCGGCTTGAAGTCGAACGACTGCGTCTGATTGTTATAGACCGAGACCCCCACCACGTCGCTCGGCAGCAAATCCGGCGTGAGCTGGATGCGCGAAAACTTGCAGTTCAGCGACCGCGCCAGCGACCGCGCCAGCACCGTCTTGCCGACCCCGGGCACGTCCTCGATCAGCACGTGACCGCGCGCGACCAGTCCGATGAGCAGCAGGTCAACCGCGCGCGGGTGGCCGAGGAACACGCTGCGGATGTTGGTGCGGAGCCGGTCGAGCTGCTGGTTCGCCACGGATTACCCCGAATAGGACCGCGAGTCCCGAGGCGCGAACAACCCATTCAGCCGCCGGGCTTGCCCGGCGTGCCCTCGGTTTCTCAGACATGTACCGCACGCCTCACGCGCAAGGAAGCGGCTCATTGCGGACCATTCTAGCCGCACCGCCCGAGGGTTGTACACCGACGTGCTACTGAAGGTCGTACAGCGAATTGTCTTCCGAGAGGAAACCCGTGCCCGGCGCGACCTGCGGCGCGTCCCCCGCCGTCGTCGTCGTGTGCCGATCGCCGATCGATTCCGCGTGCCCGTCGCAGAACGCCACGTTCGTGCGCCGCCGGTGCCGGAACCCCTGCGTCCCCGCGAACCGCGACACCGCCGGCTCCCCCGGCGCCACGAACGGCGAGCGCATGAACTTGTTCGCACCGGCCGAATACTGCCCGTCGCCGAACAGCGCCGTCCGCGACGGCTGCCGCACGTGGCTCGCCTTGGCCGGCGGCAGCACCGTCAACCCCACCTGCTCCCGCCCGATGTAGCTGGTGTTGTAGTTGTACCCCGTAAACGGGTCGGCCGCCGTGTTCGACTTGCCGTCGAAGCTCGGACACTGCTGGATCTGCGACACCGTCTTGCCACCCTGCCACAGCAACCCCGGCCGAACCACCGTCTGCCCGGTCGATGCGTCGCGCTCCGTCGTGAAGTCCCAGTTGTACCCCGTCACGATCGGCGGCGCCGCGACCGTGTACGTCGCCGGCGGGTAAGACCCCTTGTACGCCCCCACGTACATGTCCGCCGCCAGCGCCAGCTGCCGCAGGTTGCTCAGGCACGCGACGGATTTCGCGTGCTCCCTCGCCGTGCTCAGCGTTGGCAGCAGCAGGCCAATCAGAATCGCGATCACACCGATGACGACGAGCAGCTCGACGAGCGTGAACCCGCTTCTTTGAACGCGCCTCATCGCGCACCTCGCCTCTAAACCCCCCTTACCCTCCCCCGGCGTGCCTGGGGGAGGGTTGGGGTGGGGGTTCCACTACAAATCAGCGGCTACGCCTCCGCGCCAAAAACCCCGCGGCGCCAAGCATCAACACCGCCGCCCCCGACGGCTCCGGCACCGCTGCCCCCACCGCCTCATTCCCCACGGAAACGGAATCCACCTCCAGCGTGTCCGTGCTCCCCACCGGCATCGAAAACCGCACGTACCCTACTTTCGACAGACCCGTGTTCGAAATGTCGAACCACGTCCCCCCGCCCGACCCGTTGAAGACCGCCAGCACGTCCGCATACGACGCTTTATCTGCCAGCGCGGAGAGTCCCCCCGCGGGCGCGAACGGCTTGCCAAAATCCGCCAACACCGGCGATGCGGGCGATGCCGAGTCGTAAGGCCCCGCGTTCAGGTAGTACACCGCCGGCATGTTGAACAGCACCGCCGTCGGATTGTGAGACCCGTCCAGCCCGACGAAATTCACCCCGTCGGCACTGACCTCCACGTTCGCCGCGTCCGTCCCGAAGATCGTCGGGATCGAATCCGTCGCCCCAATGCCGCCGAATCCGGTTGAATCCACCAGCCCCACGTTCTCCACCACGCCAATCTCCGGCTTGGACGCATCGGCCAGTGGGAGCGCGTAATGATCCAGCCGCAACGTGAGATGCCCGCCGCCGGTGATCTGCACGATCTGCCCGGGGTCGAACGCCGGGCTGAACGGGCTGAGCACACTCGGAAAACCGAACGAGACTCCCGTGAGAGGCGCCGGCGGGCCCAGCGCGGAATTCGGGTCCGGATATCCGATCGTCCCGCCGTCGCCGGGGACGTAATCCACGACGCCGGCCGCATAAAACGCCCCCCGGACCGTGCAGGGCAGCACGGCGACCGCGCCGACCCCCGCCCAACGCCAGACCGTCCGCAGAAAAAGACGCGACATGTGACGCTCCTCGTGCCGACTCGCGCGGCACAAAAAAGAACCTCGGCCTCGCAAGCGCAAGGCCGAGGGGAAGCGTCAACCGGTTCGCGCCGCCGTGCCGTCGAATCATTAGACCGGCCGAGGCGCGCGTGGGCTTTGCTGTTCCCGCCGTCCCATCTCGCGAGGACGTATCGGAGGCGCCCGGCAACCATTGCCGAGCGGCAAAACCCTTCAGGCCGGTCTTCTGGCTCAGGACTGGGGAGGCTCTTGCCTCTCATCGGAGGGGCCTTCCCGTCCCAATAGGGACAGTGGCCGGTCCGCATCCCATGCGTCCTTTACAGCGGCGCGTCCGCGGCGGGTTTTCACCGCCTTCCCAACGTCGCCGGCAAACCGTCTTCGGTCCGCCAACAACGGGCTTCGCAGCCGCCCGAAGGAGGGGCGCACAATATGACACGTGGCCGCGCGACGCAAGCCCGCCCGCCCTCCGTTTTCCAGCGCTTGCCGATTCGCCAAACAGAAACGCCGCCAGGCAGATTCCTGGCGGCGCAAGTCGCAAGTGGAAGATGACCTCGCCTCCCGGCGTCTATTTTCGCTTCAGGTCTTCCAGCATTTTGTCCACCTCCGGACACTTCTCCTCGACAAACTTGCGCAGGTCCTCCGGGTAGTCCTTCATCCGATCCGGCCTGGTCATGAAGCCGCAGTTCTGCTTGACGTTCTGCAGCAGCCCGATCGCCTCGTCACGCTGGTTGTCCGCCAGCTTCATCTTGGCGTGGTGGTAATTCACCCAGAGCTGGGCGAAGTTGCTCTCGTCCCACGGGCACCCCGGGTTGAACGACACGCCGCGGGGTGCGTCCGGGTTAATTTTCTTTTCGATCGTCTCCACCTTCTCCTTCCACTTCTTCAGCTCGTCGTGGTTGGGGTACTTTTTCACAAGGTCGTCCAGCCGCCGGTGCGTCGAGGCCAGATTGAGTCCAATTTTTCCCTCCGGCTGGTGCTGCTTGAGCGCCAGGTCGAGCATCATCATGTCGAACTTGGTCCACCAGTAGTCCTGGTCGTTGATGTCCCCGGATTTCACGTCCTTGGTCTCGTCGCCGTACAGTCCCTTGCCGTCCGCCGCGTAGCCCCCGGCCACCCAGGCGAGCGACAGGATCGCCGCCGCACAAACAACGACAATTCCGCCCCCGCTAGTCTTCCGCGCATGCATCAAACACCTCCTTCAAAAAACCCTGCCCGTGAAAAGAGGAACCGTAACAGCCGGGGGATTATACCAGCCGCTGTCACGAAATTGCCAAGCAAGTTTTTTGAAAGGTCTGAAACCCGCCACTACTCCGCCGCGGGTGCCGCCGGCGCGGGAGCGCCCGGCGCAGGAGCACCCGGCGCGGCGGGATTGGGCAGCGCAGGCGCCGCCCTCCCCGGCGCCCTGAGCCCGGGCGCGGGCGCCGTCGCCGGACCGGTCGTCGCCGCCGCAGGAACCGGCGACAGGTCCGTCGGAAGCGCCGGCAAAGTCAGCGGCGGCGTCTGTTGTCGTGCGTAATCCCGTTCCCCCTGCGCCGCCTTGAGCATCGACTGCGCCTGCGTCGGATCGCCGGCAATTCCCTTCAGCTGCCCGTAACCATAGTAGGCCAGCATCCGCTCGATGTGCGCGGCGTTCCGCGTCTCGTCGCCTACCGACCCGCCTTCGATCACCAGCCCAAGCGTCTCCGTCGCCGCCTTCCAGGCGGCGTCCGCGCGCGCCACGGCATCCTTCAACTCGTTCCCAAGGCTCGCCGGGTCCAGCTCGCGCGGCACGCCCACCTTGGCCTTCTGCAGCACCGGCGCCACCGACGCCGCCAGCCTCGACCGTGCGGAGAGGCTCGCCGCCTCGCCGGTGAAAAGCTCCGCGAGCCGCACTTGCGCAATCCCCGCCTGGAGCCTGATCAGCCCCGCGTTGTAAATGTCGCTCAACCCACGCGTCGCGTCGCCGCCGCGGCCGGTCTCGCTGGCGATCTTGTCCGCCGCGTCAATCGCTTCCGTGAAGTGGTTGATCGCGTTGTTCAGGTCGTTCTGGGCCGCCTCGCGCAGCTTCCGCGCCTGCGCGACCAGACCGCTCATTTCCGCGACCTTGCTGTTGATCGTCGCCGGCGTCTTGGGGATCGCCGGCGCCGCCGTCCGCCGCGGCGCAGGGGTCTCGCCCTCGGTATCGCCCGAAGCGGCAGGCGCGGCCGCGGGGACCGCCACGGGCTTGCCCAGCACCGTCTGCGCGAACCCCCGTTGCGCCTCCATTTGCTTCTGCGTCGCCTCCCACTGCTGCTTGATCTGCTCCCGCTGCGCCTCGTAGCTCTTGATCGTCTCCTCCAAAATCTTCTGCTCCGCCTGTGCCGTCTTCAGCTCGTGCTCCAGCGGCACCTTCTTGTCCTGGAGCACGATCGCCTGCGACGCCAGGTCCCCCGCCTTCTTCCGCAATTCCGCCGACTGCTTGAACGAATCGTCCGACTGCTTCGCGTCGCTGTCCTGCTTCGCGTCCGACTGCCGCGCCAGATCGCCGGCATCCCCCTCCGCCTTCTTCTGATCCTCGGTCAACGACTTGATCTGCTGGTCCAACTTGGCGATCTCTCCCTCCAGCCGCGAAATGTCCTGCTTCACGTACCCCAGCGTCGGCAGGTTCTCCCCGCCCGGCGTGAACCAGCTCTTCTTGTCCGGCCCGCCCTGCGCCTCGGTAATCCGCTGTTCGATCCCCGCCAGCGCCGCCTGCGGGTCCGACTTGGCGTAGCGGTCCACGAGCTGGTTCGATTTCCCCACCTCCGCCGCCAGCGCCCCGATCTCCCACACGCACCGCCCGACCTTCGCCTCCACCGCGTCGATGTCGTGCATCACCGCCGTCCCCGCCTCCAGTTCCGCCTGCGCCAGCGCCGATTTCGCCCGGGCCTTGGCCAAGTTCGACGCCCCCGCCTCCGCCGCCGCCGACTCCAGCGCCTTGGGCACCTTCTCCTGGACCTTCCCCGAGTACCCCTGTCGCTCCGTCTCCCCCTGCTCGATCTGCGCCGCCACGCGCTTGTCCGCCCGGGCAACGTCGCTCTCCAACTTCTCGCACCCCCCCGCGTACCCCAGCCCAAGGGCAACGGCGGCGGCAGCAACGACGCGGAATTCCGGGTGATTCTTCATGGGTGTGGCCGGTAGATACTTCAACTCTCCCCCGCAGGGATTACCAATTTTCCCCGCCGCGCGCAACACTGTCAAACCCAACCCATTCTATCAACGCCCAAAACCCGGCGCCCGACCAACATATTGTCAGACGCCCCCCACCGGGCAATGATTACCCCAACACGGAGGCCCCAATCGTGGACGACCCCCAGCAGCCGCAAATCATCGCCCCCCCCGCACCGCCGCCGGTTACCGGACGCGCCCCCGTGCCGCACCGCGCCCCCGTCGGCCTGGTCGTCTCCTGCATCCTCCTCGGCGTCCTCGCCGCCTGGGGATGGACCGAGCGCCGCAACCGCCTGGACTGGGCCGAGCGCTTCCGCCTCTTCAAGCTCGAACAAACCTGGACCCTCTCCCGCCGCGCCGAGCTCGCCGACTTCGTCGCCCAACCTGCCACCCGCCTCCTTCACCTCGCCGGCCAGGACGAGGCCCGCGGCCTGATCGCCGCAATCGCCTGGAACCCCGACCTCCGCGAGGGCTCCCTCTTCTTCGGCCCCCTTCCCCCCTTAGCCAACCAGCAGACCTATCAGATCTGGGCCGTCGTCCCCGACCAACCCCAGGCATCTGCCGCCAGCGGCGGCACCTTCGGTCCCTCCCCCGACGCCGGCGTCTTCACCTTCCACCTCGGCCGCGCCGGCCCGCCCCCCGACCGCTTCCTCATCACCGCCGAGCCCCCCGGCGGCGCAGACCACCCCGGCGCAAAGATTCTGTTCAAAGGTGAAAACCTGTAGCATGACGCGCCAGTAGCTACGGACGGGACATTTTCTAAGGTATCCCTCGCTTGCCGCCGGCGCTAAGATGCGCCACGCTGACCAAACGAACGCCCGGAGACCCTATGCCGCTCGAAACAGCGATGGAACAGCCCTTCAACGTCGCCCGACAGGTCAACAAGCTCATCGATCAGATGCAGAAGGGCTACTACAACTTCTGCCCCGGCCAGACCTGGACCCCCAACGTCAACCTCTACGAAATCGACAACGCCTACCTCGTCTGCGTCGACC
>Ga0308175_100001593_pt1 | contig 15344 bp, 14 predicted proteins | sample PhyCR1_3_FD_203893 | JGI IMG/M metagenome (GOLD analysis project Ga0308175, IMG submission 203893) | Soil microbial communities from UC Gill Tract Community Farm, Albany, California, United States - DLSLS.C.R1 | ecosystem: Environmental > Terrestrial > Soil > Agricultural land | place: USA...
CGGCGTGGGACGATTCGGGCGCATGAGGGTAGCACAGTAGCTTATGACCATGTGGCTCCGCGTCTCGCTCACCAGCGCGCTCGCCCTCGTGGCCTGGCTCGCGACTCCGCTCCGCGCACAGCAGCCCGACGAGCACGCGGGCATGGCCGGCATGTCGATGCCGGACAGCGCTCAGGCCGCGCGATGGCACGTGATGGCCCAGGCGATCCCCGTGCTCACCCACGCCGCGCACACGGCCGGCGCACGCGACCTCACCGAAGCGTACCTGGCGCAGCCGGTGCTGATGGCGCACGCGAGCTTCTGGCGCGGTCATGCCGCGCTCGACGGCACGCTGAATGGAGAAGGGCTGACGATGAAGCGCGGGGAGCTCTCGACCGGCGGCTTCGGCGAGGGCTACGTCGATCGGCGCCACCCACACGCCTATCTGCACGAGCTCGTGCTCACCGGCCTCGGACACGCTGGCCCGCTCGCGTATTCGGCGAGCGCGGGGCGGGGCTTCGCGCCGTTCGGCACCGACGATCCGATGATGCGGCCGTTCGAGAAATACCCGATCAACCACCACCTGTCGCAGATCCTGGAGCGAGGGTTGGTCGCGGGTGCGGTCCGCCTTGGGCCGGCGATCGTCGAAGGAGCCGCGTTCGGCGGTGACGAGCCGACGGCGCCGAACTCGCTGCCGCGCATGCGGCGCTTCGGCGATTCGTGGTCGACTCGCGTCACCGTGCTTCCGTCGCCCGGTGCGGAGCTGCAGGCCAGCTACGCGCGCGTCGAGTCGCCGGAGCAGCCGTCGGGTTTCGGGCTCGACCAGCGCAAGCGCAGCGCGTCGCTGCGGACGATCTCCCAGGACGGCCGCCGGTATTTCCTCACCGAGTGGGCGAGGACCGTCGAGTGGGATGGCGATCGCGACGTGGAGGCGTTCGCGTACGAGACGGCGCTCGCCGAAGGTGCCCTGATGCTCAAGTCGATCGGCATCGCGCTGCGCCTCGAACAGACCCAACGGCCCGAGGAGGAGCGGTTGCTCGGTGGGTTTCGCACGCCTCGGCCGGCGTCCGACCTCGCGATCGCCGGGATCACGCAATGGAGAGTGGGCACGCTCGCCGTGACGCTTCCGTCCGTGACCTCTGGTCCCGTTCGCGGGTATCCCTTCGTGGAGGTCGCTCGACTCTCGACGACGTCGACCGCGCCGACGAGTGTGTTCTCGCCCGCGCAGTTCTACGGCTCATCATCACCATGGATGGCATCGGTCGGGTTCCGCGTGCGATACGGTCCGCTGCATGCGCGAATGGGTCGCTACGGAGCAGCCCTCACCGACGGGACGGCGATCGGCGCGCTCGGCGTGTCTCCGGATCGTTCGCAGGCGCACCATCACTGACGACTCGATGCCGCGGCAGCGCGGCATCTCTTTCCCCGGATCACGAATGCATCGTTCAGGACCGCTCTCCGCTCTCGCCGCGCTCTCGCTGGCGATGCTCGCCTGCTCCGGAAGCGACACGCCGACCGATCCGGGCGCGACGGGGCCGCGCACGCCGGTGACCATGACCGTGGTGGGTCCGGGCAACTTCAAGCCGCCGCATACCACGGGTGAGCTGTTCGTGCGCGGCAACACTGCGTACACCACCACCTGGAACAACTTCCAGTCGGCCAGTCCTTTCTACATCTGGGACGTGAGCGGCACGCCGGCGTTGGTCGATTCCGTCGTGGTGCCGCAAGCCCAGACCCTGGGCGATGTGACCACGACGCCCGACGGCGCCTATCTCGTGGTGGCGACGGAGTACAACGGAGGCTCGATCGTCATCTACAGCCTCGCCGATCCACGCAAGCCGCAGCTCGTCTCCCGGTTCTCGAACAACGAGACCAACCCGGGGGTGCATACCGCCGAGGTCGGGCTCGTGAACGGGAAGCCGTACGCGTTTCTCTCGGTCGATCCCGCGGGCTCCGTCGCGGCGAAGCTCGTGATCGTCGATCTGAGCAATCCGGCCGCGCCGCAGCAGGTGTTCTCCAAGTTCATCGGCCGGCCGTACGTACACGACACCTTCGTCCGTGACGGCCTGCTCTTCCTGGGGCTGTGGAACGACGGTGTCGCGATCTGGGACATCGGTGGCGGCGGGAAGGGCGGCTCGGTGTCCGCGCCGGTCGAGCTGGGACGCGTGCAGACGGCGAACGGCCACGTGCACAACATCTGGTGGCTCAAGGACCCCGCGACGGGGAACAACCGCTACGCCTTCATCGGCGAGGAATCGCCGGCGCAGGTCGGGACCTCGTCGTCGGGCGACATCCACGTCGTCGACGTGTCCAACCCGAGTGCCCCGAAAGAGGTGGCGTTCTACACCGTGCCGGGCGCGGGCACGCACAACTTCTCGGTGGACGAGGCCAACGGAATCCTGTATGCCGCCTACTACAATGGGGGCGTCAGGGCGTTGGACGTACGGGGTGATCTCGGGACGTGCACCGCGTCGCAGCAATCCACGCCGGTGAACAACCCAACGTCGCACCTGTGCGATCTCACGAAGATGGGGCGCGAGCTGGGGATCGGATTGTTGGACCGAGGCAACCCCGTGTACATCTGGGGCGTCCAATACCTGAACGGCTCGGTGTTCGCATCGGACATGCTTGGCAGCATCTGGAAGCTGCGGTCAATCTCGCGCCCCTGAGCCGGACCGATAGATTGTTCTGACCGGACGCGCGGCCGTGTGTCCGGTGCCTATTCTCCCGAGGTCGCTCGAATGCTTCGTACTCGCACCGCGGCCGCCGCGTCGCTGCTGCTGATCCCGATGGTGGCAGGTGGCTTCTACCTCCAGGAAGCGCCCGCCCGCACGGCGCCGCGCCTGTTCGACCAGGTCCTCTCCCTCGTGGCGAACCGGTACGTCGATTCGCTGCAAGGGTCGGCGATCTTCGAGAAGGCGGCGCACGGTCTCGTGCGCGAGCTGAACGATCCCTACAGCGAGCTGCTCGCCCCGAAGCAGAACGACGAGTTCAATCGCAGCGTGGGCGGCCGCTACGGCGGCGTCGGCATGCTGCTCGAGGAGCAGAAGACGAGCAACAGCGCGACGACCGTCGTGGTGAGCCGGATCTTCCCGCACACGCCGGCGGAAGACGGCGGAGTGCGCGAGGGGGACCGGATCGTCCAGGTGGATTCGCTCGCCGTGAACGACGTGAAGATCGAGAAGGTGTCGGATGCGCTGCGTGGCATGGCGGGGACGACGGTGCGCGTGACGTTCGCGCGACCCGGCGTGAACGAGCCGGTGAAGCTCGCGTTCAAGCGCGCGGTGATCCACGTGCCGGCCGTCCCGTTCGCGACGATGATGGGCGACAAGGTGGGCTACATCCCGCTCCAGACGTTCAACGAGAACACCGCCGAGGAAGTGGAGACGGCGGCGGCGAAGCTCGTCGGTGACGGGGCGCGCGGCATCGTGCTCGATCTGCGGGACAACGGCGGCGGAATCGTCGAGCAGGCGTTGGCCGTGAGCTCGCTCTTCCTCAAGCGTGGCCAGGCGATCGTGAACGTGCGGTCGCGCAATGCATCGGACGAGGTGGCGCGCGCATCCAGCGAACAGCTCGCGATGCAGCCGCCGATGGTGATCCTCACCGACGGCGGAACGGCATCGGCGAGCGAGATCGTCGCCGGCGCGCTGCAGGATCACGATCGTGCGCTGGTGATCGGCACGACGAGCTTCGGCAAGGGGCTCGTGCAGTCGATCTTCCCGCTCGACGGCGGCTATGCGCTGAAGATCACGACGGGCAAGTGGTACACGCCGAGCGGACGGAGCATCCACCGCGAGCGGAAGCTGCTGCCCGATGGCCGCTTCGTGGAGACGCGTCCCGATTCGCTCGAGACCGAGGCGGAGAAGAAGGCGCGTCCGACGTTCAGCTCCGATGCGGGGCGCACGGTGTACGGTGGCGGCGGCATCACCCCCGACCTGATCGTTCCCGACGACACGCTCGCGACCAAGGAGCAGGAGTTCCTCCGCTCGCTGGCGCCGAAGGCGCAGGCGTTCGTGACGGTGCTCAATCAGTACGCGTTCGAGCTGAAGTCGTCGTCGCCGAACTTTACCGTGACGCCCGAGTGGCGCGCGGAGCTGCGCCGGCGCCTCACGACGGCCGGCATCACCGTCGATGCGAAGTACGAGCCGAGTGCGACGGCGATGCTCGATCGTGAGCTCGACCGGCGTGTCGCGCGCCTGGTGCTCGGTGACGCGGGCGCCAAGCGGCGCGCACTGTCGGACGACCATCAGCTCGCGCGCGCGGTCGCGCTGCTGTCCACGGCGCGCTCGCAGGACGGGCTCTTCGCGGCGGCACACGTCGCGTCGGCCTCGACCACGGCTTCTCCCCAGCAGCGATCGAACGAGCGGTAGCGCGTCTCGCCCATCATCACGGATGACCCACGTCATCACGCCGCACGACCTCGTCGTGCGGCGCACCGCGCGGTACTACACGCTCGGGCCGACGCACGGATTTCCGCGCGAGCTCTGGATCGTGTGTCACGGCTATGGCCAGCTCGCGAGGCGCTTCCTCTCGCGCTTCGAGCCGCTCGACGACGGGTCGCGGCTCATCGTCGCGCCGGAAGCGCTCTCGCGCTTCTACCTCGACCCGGTGCCGGAGCGGCGAGCGCAGTCGTCACCGCGCGTCGGTGCGTCGTGGATGACGAAGGAGTCGCGGGAGTCGGAGATCGCCGACTACATCGCCTATCTCGATCAGCTCGCGACCGAGATGCGCCATCATCTCTCGGGTGCCGGTCCGCGGATCGTGGTGCTCGGATTCTCGCAGGGGACGGCGACGGTGTGCCGATGGATGGGGTCGAGCGGTCTGCGCGCCGATCAGATCGTGCTGTGGGCGGGGGGAATCCCGCCCGAGCTCGACGCCGCGGAGTGGTCGGCGCGCCTGCACGGCGCGGGACTATCGCTCGTTGCCGGCGACGCGGACACCGTAGTGACGGCGGGCAGCGTCGCGGCGGAGGGGGAGCGGCTGTCAGCCGCCGGCGTCGCCTTCACGCTGCATCACTACGCCGGCGGCCACACGATCGACGCGGGTGCCCTCGTCGCGCTCGCCGAGGGGTTCGAAGGACACTGAGCCCTCAGCGATCGCCGCGTACTTTCCCGATGTCCCGGCGATCCTTCTTGGTAGGGCGACCTCCTTCCTCGAACACGAAGGCGGCGGGCGCCATGCGGAGCTGGTCGGCGAGCTTCTCGCGCGCAGACAGGCTCTCCGCCGTCTCCTCGTAGAGCGTGGCGGCGACGGTCGCCGGCCCACGGCGCTCGGAGAGGCCGCGTACGACGACCACATGGTGATAGGGTCCGAGACGGACGCTCACCTCGTCACCCTCCTGCAGCAGCTTGGCGGGCTTGGGCCGATCGCCGTTCACGAGGATCTTTCCACTTCCGATCGCCTCGGAAGCGAGCGAGCGAGTCTTGAAGAACCGGGCGGCCCACAGCCACTTGTCGAGGCGGACTCGCTCGGCGCCGGATGCGTCGCGATGGTCGGAGTGCTGCATCCTCCAGTCTAGCCGGGTCGCGGCTCGCCCGGAACACGTGGGCGACGGCGCGGGCGCCGGTCCCGGGTGGCGGGAGGATCGGCTATTGTCGAAGCAGGGGATCTCCTCGTCACACGCATCAGCGAAGGACACCGAGATGAGCACGAATGCGGGAAGCAGCGGAGCGGACAGTCACGTGCATCGGTGGGAGCCGCCAACGCGTCCAGGGGCGCCGACCCTTCTGCTGCTGCACGGAACGGGGGGCGACGAATCGGATCTCCTCCCGCTCGGCCGCCGGATGCTGCCCGGCGCTGGATTGCTGGGGGTGCGCGGAAATGTGTCCGAGCATGGCGCACCGCGCTTCTTCCGGCGTCTGGCGGAAGGGGTGTTCGACGTCCCCGATCTGCACCGGCGAACGGCGGAGCTCGGTGACTTCGTGGATGCGGCGGCGGAGCGCTACGGATTCGGTCGGGATGATGTGATCGCAGTCGGGTACTCGAACGGAGCGAACGTGGCGGCCAGCCTGATGTTCAGTCGTCCGGCCGCGCTCGCCGGGGCGGTGATGCTGCGGGCGATGGTGCCTTTCGAGCCCGATCCGCTGCCGAATCTGGCGGGCCGGTTCGTGCTGCTCGCGGAAGGGCGACTCGATCCGATCATCCCGGCGGCCCAGGCCGAGCGGCTCGCCGAGCTCTTCCGGCAGTCGGGCGCTGACGTCGAGGTGGAGTGGCAGGAGACCGGGCACCAGCTCACCCCGAAGGACATTCGGGCGGTGGAAGAGTGGTTGGTGCGGCGGGGGTTGCGCTCGTAGCGGGGCCGAGTAATTTACTGACCGGTCATTTAAGTATCTTGGGCAGGGGGAGCGCGGAACTTCGGGCGCTGGACTCGCCTTCATGACTGACTGGTCGGTCACTTACTGGAGCCATGTCCGAGCACGTTGCTGAGCCACGCTGGCGCCGCCTCCCAGAGGAGCGCCCCAGACAGATCCTCGACGCCGCACTCGCGGTGTTCGCGGAGCGCGGCCTCGCCGCCGCTAGGCTCGACGACATCGCCAAGCTCGCCGGCGTCTCCAAGGGGACCATCTACCTCTACTTCGCGAACAAGGAAGAGCTCTTTCGCGGCGTCGTGCGCTCGACCGTGGTCGCCTTCATCGAGGAGAGCGAGGCGCAGTTCCACGCCGAGCGCGATCCGCGCCGCGCGCTCGAGACGTGGATGGAAGGCCACTGGAAGTGGATCACGTCCGGGACCTATCCCGCCATCCATCGCCTCGTGGCGTCGGAGTTGCGCGACTTCCCCGACCTGCACGCGTTCTACGCGACCGAAGTGGTCGGGCGCGCCCAGCGTCTGATCTGCCACATCCTCGAGCGCGGCATGGACGACGGCGTGTTTCGCCGGATGGATTCCCTGGTCGCCGCGCGGATGCTGAGCGCGTTGTTCTACACGCACGGAACCTGGTACCACCAGCCCAACTCGTTCAAGTCGATCGCAGGCATCGGCGACGATGTGCTGCTCGCGCAGATCCGCGACTTCTTCTTTCACGCCATGCGCCCGAACGACGAGCGCACCACTCCGCACGCTGAATCATGAACCACCGGCACCTCCCTCGTCTGGTCACCTTCGGAGCGACGATCGCTCTGCTCGTCGCGCTGCTCGCCTTCTTCGCGCGTGCGGCCTCGGCGCAATCCGTTGCCAGCGACTCGACCGTGCGGCTCACGCTCGGCGAGGCGGTGCGGCTCGCGGCGCGACAGAACGCGCAGGTGGAGAGCGCGCGCTATCGCGTCGAGGCGGCGTCGGCCCGGGTGACGCAGCGGCGCGCCGATCTGCTGCCGACCTTCTCGGCCACGGCGGCGGAGCGGGGGAGCACCCTGAACAGTGCCGCGCTCTTCCCGATCGATTTCCCGAGTGCGCCCGGCCAGCCGCCGCTCTTCGCGCCGAACGGGACCATCCTCGGCCCGCTCAACGTGTTCGACGCGCGCGCCCACGTGTCGCAGACGCTGCTCGATCCGGGCGCGCTGGGCAGACTGCGTGGAGCACGCACCAGCGTGCGCGCCGCCGGCGCCGACGTGGAGAACGTCGCCGATCAGGCGGCGGCCATCGCGGCCAACGCGTATCTCACGGTGCTGCGCGCCGACGCGGTGTTCGTCGCCCGTCTGGCCGATTCGACGCTCGCCGCCGACCTGCTCGGCATCGCGCAGGACCAGCTGCGTGCGGGGACGGGGGTCGCGCTGGACGTGACGCGTGCGCGCTCGCAGCTCACCGGCGCGCGCACGCAGCTCATCGTGGCGCGCAATGATCGTGATCGTACGCGAGTGGAGCTCGCGCGAGCGCTCGGACTTCCGCTCGTCAATCTCGTGCTCGCCGACTCGCTCGGATCGATGCCCCTCTCGGCCACGGCGGCCGAAGCGGCGGCGATCGGCGCCGCGGTGCGCGGCCGCAAGGATCTGCAGTCGATCGAGCTGCAGGCGCAGGCGGCACGCGAGCAGGCGGCGGCGATCCGGAACGAACGACTGCCGACGATCGGCGTGTTCGCCGATCATGGCATCTCGCAGCGCAACGGGCGCAGCTATCTCCCGACGTACGACTGGGGCGTGCAGCTCTCGCTGCCGATCTTCGACGGGCTGCGCCGCGAGGGGCGCGCCGAGGAGCAGCTCGCGACGGCGCGCGACCTGGCGACGAGGGAACGCGACCTGCGCACGCAGGTGGAAGCAGACGTCCGCATCGCCGTGCTGAACCTCACGTCGTCCACGGAGGCGGTCTCCGCGGCGCGCGAGCGTCTCGCATTGGCCGAGCAGGAAGTCTCGCAGGCGCGCGAGCGCTTCCAGGCGGGCGTCTCCGGCAACGCCGACGTGATCACCGCGTCGCTCACGCTCAACACGGCTCGCACCCAGTACGTGGACGCGCTCGCGTCCTACCATGCGGCCCGCGTCGCGCTCGCGCGCGCGCAGGGCTCGATCACGACGCTCGACTGACGCATCCCACTCACCGCATCACGCTCTCTCTCGCACGCGACACATCCTCATGGCTACCGCAACACAACCGCAGAGCAGCGCCACGCGTCCTCCCGCTCCGGAGGCTCCGGCTCCGGCGCCGAGCAACAAGCGTCGCATCGTGCTCGGCCTCGTCATCCTCGCCGCGCTGCTCGGATTGGGATGGGGCATCAAGCAGTGGCTGTACGGGCGCTCGCACGAGAGCACCGACAACGCGCAGGTGGATGGCCACCTCGTCCCCGTGCTCTCCAAGGTGAGCGGCTACGTCACCGCGGTGAACGCGGCGGAGAACGAGCGCGTGCGCGCCGACTCCGTTCTCGTCCGCATCGACGAGCGTGAGTACGCGGTGAAGCTCGCGCAGGCGGACGCCGATCTCGCCGCGGCGCGCGCCGCGGCCGGTGGACGCGGCTTGGAGGGTCAGGCCGAGGCGGCCGTGCAGAACGCGGCGGGCCAGCGTGCCGCGCTCGACGCCGGCATCATGTCGGCGCGCGCGAACTCCGTGCGGGCGCAGGCCGATCTGGAGCGCGTGCGCGAGCTCGCGGCGAAGCAGGTCGTGTCGCGGCAGCAGCTCGACGCCGCGCAGGCGTCCGCCGATGCGGCGCGTGCGCAGCTCGTCGCGGCGCAGCGCCAGGCGGGAGCCGCGGGGGCGGGCGTGGTGAACGCGCAGGCCGGCGTGCGCCTCGCGCAGGCACGGCTCGCGGCCGCGCAGGCTGCGCGCGACAACGCGGCGCTGCAGCTCTCCTACACGAAGGTGACCGCTCCGGTGACGGGCATCGTGTCGCGCAAGCAGGTGGAGGTCGGCCAGCTCGTGCAGGCGGGCCAGCCATTGCTCACGATCGTGTCGGACACCGGCGTCTGGGTGACGGCGAACTTCAAGGAAACGCAGCTCGTCGATCTCAAGGTGGGACAGCCGGTAGAGCTCGAGGTGGACGCCTACGGCGGATGCACGGCGAAGGGCAAGGTGGAGAGCCTGAGCGCGGCGACCGGCGCCAAGTTCGCGCTGCTCCCGCCGGACAACGCGACGGGCAACTTCACGAAGGTGGTGCAGCGCGTGCCGGTGCGCATCGCGATCGGCGAGGGATGCGGGAAGGACAGGCCATTGCGGCCAGGGATGTCGGTAGCGGCGCACGTGGCCGTGCAGTAGCGCGCCGACGAGCCCGACGCAAATGGCCACTGCGATACGGCCCGGCATCGCGTCCGGGGGAGTGACCGACCGTTCCGGTCACTCCTCCGACGCGACTGTCGTGGCGGACAAGTACAAGCACAAATACCTCATCGCCATCGCGGTCTCGCTCGCGGCGATGCTGGAGCTCATCGACACGTCCATCGTGAACGTGGCGATCCCGCACATGATGGGAAATCTCGGCGCGACGCTCGACGAGATCTCGTGGGTGAGCACCGGCTACATCATCGCGAACGTCATCGTCATCCCCCTCTCGAGCTGGCTCTCGGGCTTCTTCGGCCGCAAGCGCTACCTCACGGGCTCGATCATGCTGTTCGTCGCCGCCTCGTTCATGTGCGGCGCGGCAACCTCACTCGGTGGGCTGATCTTCTGGCGGGTGGTGCAGGGGCTCGGCGGCGGCGCGCTTCTCTCCACCGCGCAGTCGACGTTGTTCGAGGCGTTTCCGCCGAAGGAAGTCGGCGTGGGGCAGGCGGTGTTCGGCGTGAGCGTGATGGTGGGCCCGACGATCGGCCCGACGCTCGGCGGCTACATCGTGGACAACCTGTCGTGGCCGTGGATCTTCTACATCAACGTCCCGCTCGGATTCCTTGCGGCGTTCATGGTGTACTCGTACGTGCGCGATTCGGAGCACCAGGAGCGCAGCACGACGATCGACGGAACGGGGATCGCGCTGCTCGCGATCTGCGTGGGATCACTCCAGTGGATGCTCGAGCGCGGCGAGCGGTTCGACTGGTTCGACTCGCGCTTCGTGACGATCCTGGGTCTCACGTCGCTGATCTCGTTCATCCTGCTCATCTGGCGCGAGCTGTCGATCCGTGAGCCGGTGATCAACATGCGGGTGCTGTCGAACAGACAGCTGGCCGCCGGGGTCGCGATGGGCGCGTTTCTCGGTGTGGCGCTGTACGGCTCGGTGTTCGTGCTTCCGGTGTTTCTACAGAGCCTCCACGGCTTCACGGCGAATCAGACAGGGATGGTGATCCTGCCGGGCGCGATCGCGTCGGCGGTGACGATGGCGGTGGTGGGCCGGAACTCGGCGCGGCTCGACGCGCGCGTGACGGTGCCGCTCGGCGCGTCGCTGTTCATGTTCAGCATGTGGAAGCTGTCGCTCCTGTCGTACGACGCGGGTGCCGGCGATCTGTTCTGGCCACTCGTGTCGCGCGGAGTTGGTCTCGGTCTGATCTTCGTGCCGCTCACCGGAGCGACGATGGCCGAGCTCAAGCCCAGCGAGCTCGCCGAGGGGACCGGGATGTTCAACCTGACCCGCCAACTGGGCGGCTCGCTCGGAATCGCGATCAGCGCGACGCTGCTGGGACGCTTCACCGCGCAGTCGCGCGCGCTGCTCGCCGAGCACATCGTGAACGGCGATCCGGCGACCCTGGCGCGGGTGGAGATGCTGACGCGGGGCCTCACGAGCCGCGGCGTGAACGCGCTCGTGGCGAAGCAGCAGGCGCTGGCGGTGCTCGATCGGCAGCTGCAAGGGCAGGCGAGCGTGCTCGCCTTTTCGAAGCTCTATCTCTTGAGCGGGATCACCCTGATGGTATCGCTGCCGCTGCTGCTGCTGTTCAGGTCGGGGAAGTCGAGAGGGCTGGGGCCCGGAGCGGGGCACTGAGGGCGAGAAGCGTGTCCGCTCCCGGCTCGGCTAGGAGTCCGACCTGATCACGTCGATCTCGGCCGTCCCGTCGCGCATGTACCGCACGTGCATGAGCCAGGGACGGCAGCAGACCTGACAGTCTTCGACGTATTCCTGATCGTTGCCGCTGCCTGGGTCGAGGGCCACCTCGTTGGTCTCCCCGCAATACGGGCACTCGACGAATGCCTCCGTCTCGGCGTCGCCATCGCCGAGCGGAAACTCCGCCTCGATCTCTTCCTCCGTCCAGCGTTCCTCGTCCCCGAAGTCGACCATCCGGGGAAAGTAGCGCACGGCATCGAGCGTGGCAGGCCTGTCCACCCGAAGTGAAACACTCGCGTCCCCCGCGGTGGACACCGGGTCGAGCGGATCCAATGGCAAGTCGTTGGAAGGCCGGCGGTTGCGCCGAGCGCGGCGAATGGTGTGTCACGTGCCCTGTGATCCGGTGCACACTCGCACCCTCAGGAGCGCTTCGATGACAGCCCACCTCTCATTTCGCACCACGCGGATCGTCGCCGGTGCGTGTCTTCTCCTCGGTGCCGGCGCCTGCGTGAGCAAGCGCGTCACGCGCATCGAGCCCACCGCGGTCACCGACCTCTCGGGCCGGTGGAACGACACCGACTCGCGACTCGTCGCGAACCAGCTCGTCGAACAGACGCTCTCCGCCGGCTGGGCGAAGCGATACGCCGAGACCCATGGGGGCGAAGCGCCGGCGGTCGTGATCGGGACCTTCGCCAACAACACCGCCGAGCACATCGCCGTGGGGACGTTCGTCAAGGACATCGAGCGGGCCCTTCTCACGACCGGGTCAGCGCGCGTCGTCGCGTCGGGAGACCAGCGCGCCGAGCTGCGCGACGAACGCAAGGACCAACAGCAGCACGCCCGTGCGGACACCCGGGCCGCGCAGGGACAGGAGCTCGGTGCGCGGTACGTGCTGGCGGGAGAGCTCCAGGCGATCGAGGACGTGGATGGTCGCGAGCGCGTCGTCTTTTACCAGGTGGATGCGTCGCTGATCGATCTCGAATCCAACGCGAAGGTCTGGGTCGGCCAGCACAAGATCAAGAAGTACGTCGAGCGCGCCCGCTTCGGCCGCTGAGCGAAGACAATCCCCACCGGAGACCCGACCATGTCCACACCGAGATTGCCGCAGCTCGCGCCGACGCTGTTCATCACCGCGTTGGCGGCGGCCTGTGCGAACCCGAAGCGCGTGCGCGAGGAGCCGATCACACTGATGCGGAACGGCGACAGGGTGGAAGCGCCGCAGCGAGCGATCGACGCAGCAGCGGCGCAGTCACTCGAGGCACGCACTGAGGGGCAGAACCGGCGCGATTCGATCGCCGTGCGCGCGCTGGCCGACTGTGCACCCGATGTCTGCGCGGCGCTGGGACGCGGCGAGCTCGCGCTCGGGATGACCGAGGCGCAGGTGATGGCGGCGACGCGCACGAGCGACCTCGCGTGGACGACGCGGCGCAGCGGCAGCGTGAGCGTGCTGTCGCCGCGCGAGGCCGATGCCGGACCGCGCGACGCCGTGGGGGCGGTGGTGCTGGTGCAGCTCGCCGGCAATCGCGTGGCGAGCCTGACGTATCGCGAGCCGCAGGGCCTGCGCACCGTGAGCAGCGCCGCCGATGCCACGGACGCCAACCGTATCCGTGCGGCCGCGCTCACTCGCGAAGGCGACGCGCTCGCCGCGGCCGGCGATTTCACTTCGGCACTCGACCGGTACGATCGCGCGAGCGTGGTGAACCGCGCCGACGCCGACCTGCAGTACAAGATGGCGACGTCGCTGGACAAGCTGCTGCGTCCGGTCGAAGCCGAGCTGCGCTACCGTCTCTTTCTGAATCAGCTCGAGATCCAGAAGATCGACGCGGTGGGCAACGCGAACGCCAAGCTGGCGGCCGCGATCGTGGACGCGCGCGAGCGGTTGGTGGTACTGGAGCGGCAGTCGCGCTGACCATCGCCGTCCGAGGCGGACGATGCGCCACCACCTGATCGCCTGCGCCGCCGGTGGCGCGATCCGCCGGACCGCCGCGGCACTGGTGATCGCGCTGTCCCTGGCCGGCGCGAGCGGATGCGCGACGCTGCGCGCCACGATTCACGGCTACCAGGAGGGCCCCGACGGAATCGCGAGGGAACAGCAGCGGTTGCGCGATGCGCTCGTCCGCGGCGACTTCACGACGGCGCTCGCCTGGCGAGAGGACGATCAGCTGCTACGCGCCCTGACGCGTGCGACGTCGGCATACTATGCCTCGCAGTTTCAACGCGCGGGCGCACTCCTGGACAGCGCGGCGCTGCTCGCCGACGATCGAATCACGGCGAGCCTCTCGCGCGACGCGCTGGCCCTGCTCACGAGCGACAATGCGCGTCCGTATCAGCCGCGGCCCACCGAGCGCTTGTTCATCGCGTACTACGGAATGCTGGCGTATGCACGCGCGGACGGCTGGGAGGACGCAGCCGTCGAAGCGCGGCGGATGGTCGCGTTGATCGAGCAGCGCGAGGGAGGGTGCGAGCCAGGCGAGCAGCCGCTTCATGCCGCGCTGGAGCATCTGGCGGGCGCCGTGTTCGAGCGCGCGGGACGAGCGCAGGAAGCACGGGTCGCCTATCGCGCCGCGCATCGGATTCTCGACGCGGCACCGGAGCGCCCGGCGCAGCCCGGACCCGACCAGGGGGAAGTGCTCGTGGTGCTCGAGCGCGGGTTCGTGGCACATCGGGTGACGGAGCAGATCAACGTCTTCTTCGGCGACGACGATGCGGACAGCGCGTACGCGGCGCGTCGGGCCGGCCGTGCGCGCGACCACGACGATGGATACTGGATGGCGGTCGCGTTTCCCGCGCTGCGACGAGGAGCGCGGCCACTGCGCGAAGCCGTCACGGCGTCGACCGACGCGTCGTCGGCCGACGTCATGCGTCTCGCGACGGTGATCGACGACGCCGCCGACGCGGACGACCGACGCGATCGGGTGGGGATGATGGCCAGGGCCATGGCGCGCGCGAGCGCCAAGTACGCCCTCACCAAGGTGGTCAAGGACAAGCAGGGAGAGGCCGCTGGAAAGCTGGCGAACTTCGGAGCGTCGCTGCTCGAGCGAGCCGACGTGCGCTCGTGGCATCTGCTCCCGCAGGAGGTGCAGCTGATCCGCATCGCGGTCCCCGCTGGGCGGCGATCCGTCCGGCTCGACCTGCCTGATCGGCGAGGGCCGGTGCGTAGTGTCGAACTGGGGCAGGTGACCGTTCGTCCAGGCGAGGTGACCATCGTGCCCTACCGCCTCTGGGACGACGCGCCGAGCGTACCCGTGGTCGCGGCGCGCGGAGGCTCGAGGGACGGCTCGGCGGCGGAGTGAGCACGATGCAGGCGCGGCGGGTCCTTCACGCGCCGCGGGAAGCTGCCGACACTCCTGGGAAGGGCGGATCGTCCCTTCCGTGAAGTGCTTCATTCCTCCCACCAGCGTCACGATCGCGACGCACCCATCGATGCCTCGATCTCTTGTCGCTGCTCGCTGCGGCCTGGCTCTCGCCATGATCCTCGTCGCCGGAAGCTCGGCCAATGCACAGAACATCGGCGCGGGGTCGGGCGAGGCGTTCAGCGTCGTCGCTGCGTCGACCGGGATGGCGATGATGTCGGTGGACGCGCTCAACGCGCGCATGACGTCGGCGCAGTTCGCCGGGCTCTCGAACGACGCGGTCAGCTACGGCGGCAGCGCCTACTTCGCGTACGGACGCGCGCTGCTCGGTGCCGAGATGCAGCGCAGCGCCTACGGCCAGGAGGGGCTCAACAATGGCCGGACCGACGATCTGAGCTCGGTGCAGGGCGCGATCACGGTCGGCTACGCGCTCGTGTCCACGAGATCGCTGACACTCTTTCCACAGCTCGGTGTGGGGCTCGGCAAGATGAACGTGAGCATGCGCGACGCGGGCGGCTCGCGGTCCACGGTCACGGAGCCGACGTTCGACGAGATCGCGCAAGCGCCGGGCTCTGAGAGCACCGTGAGCGCGAAGAATCTGTTGTACACGATCGGCGGCGGCGCGGACTATCTTGTCGCTCCCCGCGGCGCGTCCAAGGGTGTCGTGCTCGGAGTCCGCGCAGGGGTGCAG
>Ga0308175_100001595_pt1 | contig 15342 bp, 16 predicted proteins | sample PhyCR1_3_FD_203893 | JGI IMG/M metagenome (GOLD analysis project Ga0308175, IMG submission 203893) | Soil microbial communities from UC Gill Tract Community Farm, Albany, California, United States - DLSLS.C.R1 | ecosystem: Environmental > Terrestrial > Soil > Agricultural land | place: USA...
GAGTCGGCCCGCTCAGCGGCCCGTCCAGCCGGGCCTGCATCTGATCGAGCACCTGGTCGAGTGCGTCGTGCCGATCTCTGCGACCCTGGGTGGACCCCTGGTCCACGGACACCACCTGCCTGCTCGGCCTGTCGACACTGTGACGGTAGCGCCCTGACCCGAACAGGCCATGGCCACGCCTCGGCGGTGGCAACTAGCGTCGGTGGGTCGGAGGTCGTCATGGCTACTGGAACGACGACGGGATCCGCACGGGTGCGACGGTCGCTCGCGGCGCTCGTCGTTGCGGCTGCGGCAGCACTCGCTTCTCCGGCGGTCGCGCATCCGGCGGCCGGGCGGGCGGGACCGTCCCGGTCGGATCTGGCCACCGGGACGCGAACCCCGATCAAACATCTCGTGGTGATCTTTCAGGAGAACGTGTCCTTCGATCACTACTTCGCGACGTACCCGAAGGCGGCCAACCCACCCGGAGAGCCGAGGTTCGTGGCCTCCCCCTCGACCCCTCCGGTCAACGGCCTGACGCGGGGCCTGGTGACCGACAATCCCAACGCTGTCGCGCCGTTCCGGCTGGACCGCTCGCAGGCGTTCCTGTGCACCAACGAGCACGCCTACCGGTTGCAGCAGGAGGCGATGCACGGCGGGCTGATGGATCGTTTCGTGGAAGCCCTTGGCCCCACAACGGCCGGCTGCGACCCCGGCCAGGTGATGGGCTACTTCGACGGCAACACCGTGACGGCGCTGTGGAACTACGCCCAGCGCTTCTCGCTGGGCGACAACTTCTTCGCGAACACGATCGGGCCGTCCACTCCGGGAGTGATCAACCTGGTCTCGGGCCAGACGCACGGGGCAACCCCCGCGGAGCGCGTCGATGAGATCGCCGAGGGCACGCTGATCGGCGACCCCGATCCCCGCTATGACGACTGCTCGCTGGCACCGGGCGATGAGGGATCTGGAGGCGTCGCCCGCCTCTCGGGTACGAACGTCGGGGATCTGCTGAGTGCGCACGGGCTCACCTGGGGCTGGTTCCAAGGCGGCTTCCGGCCGACGGCGCGCGTAGGCGGCAAGGTGGTCTGCGGCGCCGCGCACCAGAACATCCACGGGGACACCATCCCCGACTACATCCCTCACCACGAGCCCTTCCAGTACTACGCCGCCACCGCGAACCCGCACCATCTCCCCCCGAGCTCGACCGCCATGATCGGGCGGACCGACCGCGCCAACCACCAGTACGGCCTCCGAGACTTCTGGCGCGCGGCACGGCACGGACGGCTGCCCGCGGTCAGCTTCCTCAAGGCGCCGCACTACCAAGACGGCCACGACGGCAAGTCGGATCCCCTCGACGAGCAGGTCTTCCTGGTCCACACGATCAACGCCCTCCAGAGCCTGGACGCCTGGAAGAGCATGGCGATCGTGATCGCGTACGACGACCCCGGCGGCTTCTACGACCACGTGTTCCCGCCGATCACGAACCAGTCGAACGACCCACGCTACGACGCGCTGCTCGGTCCGGGCTTGTGCGGACGGCCGAGCCCGCACGCCTACCTCGACCGCTGCGGCCACGGGCTCAGGCTGCCGCTGCTGGTGATCTCACCGTTCGTGCGCCCGGACTCGGTGGATCACAAGCTCCTGGAGCAGGCGTCCATCCTGCGTTTCATCGAGGACAACTGGCGTCTGGGCCGTATCGGTGATCAGTCGTTCGACGCCACGGCGGACTCGCTGTCGAGCATGTTCGACTTCGCGGGGAGACCACATGAAAAGCCGCTCTTCCTCGATCCCCGCACCGGGGAGAAGGTACGCGGTCGGTGACCGAGGACTAATTGGTCATCGACGGTCCGACCTGTTCTCGAGCCGTCGGCGCAGCCGGGCGTTGTCGGCCTCCAGCTCGAGCACCATCGCCACCCCGGCGAGGTTCAGGCCGAGGTTCAGCAGCTCGGTGATCCGGCGCAGCCGGGTCAGGTCCTCGGCGCTGTACAGCCGGGTGCCGCCCTCGGTGCGTGTGGGGTCCACCAGCCCGCGCCGCTCGTAGGCGCGTAGGTTCTGGATGCCGGTCCCCACCATGTCCGCGGCCACGGAGATGGCGTACACGCCTCGGTCCGCCGACGGCTGCAGATTCGTCATCAGACTCCTCGGGCTGGCGAGAACAGTTGCATTTCCTGGGCCACTGTGCTACATGAAATCTGTGTCAGCCACTATAGATCAGGTGGCGGTTCGCACTCATGATGGAGGTGGGATTCATGCTGATGCGTAGCGACCCGTTCCGCGAGCTCGACCGTTTGGCCCAGCAGCTCCTGGGCGCCGGCACCACGTCTCGGCCGGCCGTGATGCCCATGGACGCTTGGCGCGAGGGCGACAGGTTCATCGTCGAATTCGATCTGCCCGGCGTGCGCCCCGAGACCCTCGACCTCGACGTCGAGCGTAACGTCCTGACCGTCCGCGCGGAGAGGCCTGCCCGCAACGGTGACTGGGAGATGCTGGCCAACGAGCGCCCAACCGGCCTGTTCAGCCGGCAGCTGGTTCTCGGTGACAACCTCGACCTGGGCAACGTCGCCGCCGAGTACGACGCGGGCGTGCTTCGCCTGCGGATCCCGGTGGCCGAGCAGGCGAAGCCGCGCAAGATCGAGGTCACCACTGTCGACTCGTCCAGCCCAGTCGCCGGCTCCGAGAACAAGGCGATCGCAGGCTGACTGGTGCAGTGCCCGGCACCCCGGCCTCCCGGAAAGGAGACCGGGGTGCCACCGGCTCACGGTTGTGCCTGTATTCCGGCCAGCAGCTGCCGTGCCATCACGATCCGCTGCACCTGGTTGGTGCCCTCGTAGATCTGGGTGATCTTCGCGTCGCGCATCATCCGCTCGACCGGGTAGTCGCGGGTGTAGCCATAGCCGCCGAGCACCTGGACCGCATCGGTGGTGACCTGCATCGCAGTGTCGGAGGCGAAACACTTGGCCGCGGCGCCGAAGAAGGTCAGGTCGTCGTCGCCGCGCTCGGAACGGCCGGCCGCGGCGTAGGTCAGCTGCCGGGCCGCTTCCACCTTCATGCCCATGTCGGCGAGCAGGAACTGCAGGCCCTGGAACGAGGAGATGGACCGGCCGAACTGCTCGCGCTCCTGGGCGTAGGCGAGCGCGTGGTCGAGGGCACCCTGGGCGATGCCCACCGCCTGGGCGGCGATGGTGACCCGAGTGTGGTCGAGGGTGCGCATCGCGGTCTGGAAGCCGGTGCCCGGTTCGCCGATCATCCGGTCGGCGGGGACGCGCACGTTGTCGAGGTACACCTCGCGGGTCGGCGAACCCTTGATCCCGAGCTTGCGCTCCGGGGCCCCGAAGGAGAGGCCCGGATCTTTCTTCTCCACGACGAACGCCGAGATCGAGCGCCCCTCGACGTCCGGGTCGGTGACCGCGAAGACCGTGTAGTAGTCGGAGACGCCGGCGTTGGTGATCCACCGCTTCACACCGTTGAGCACCCAGCCCTCCCCGTCACGGACCGCCCGGGTGCGCATCGCCGCCGCGTCCGAGCCGGCCTCGGGCTCGGACAGGCAGTAGGAGAACATCGCCTCGCCGGCGGCCACCGGAGCGAGATACCTCTTCCTGAGCTCCTCCGAGCCGGCCAGCAGCAGCGGCATGCTGCCCAGCTTGTTGACGCTCGGGATCAGCGAGGACGCGGCACAGGCGCGGGCCACCTCCTCGATCACGATGCAGGTGGCCAGCGCATCGGCGCCCGCCCCGCCGTACTCCTCGGGGATGTGCGGAGCCGCGAAGTCCGCGGCGACCAGCGCGTCGTACGCCGACTGCGGGAACTCCCCGGACTCGTCGACGGCCGCGGCGTGCGGCGCCACCTTCGCCTCGCACAGCGCGCGCACCGCGGCACGGATGGCGCGGTGCTCCTCGGAGAGGGCGAACATCGGCTGATCGGGACTCATGACGGGATTCTAGGAACCATCCGATGAACCGTGGCACGTAGCCTGGGTCCATGTCAGCCACGTCACAGTCGTCCGCACCGGCCTGGCTCGACCCGGCCAACATCAGGTTCATGCTGCACGAGTGCTCGACCTGGGCTGTGGTCGGGCTCAGCGGCGACCACCGTCGCACGGCCTTCCAGATCGCGCGGTTCCTTCAGGAGCAGGGGAAGCGGATCGTGCCGATCCACCCGGCGGCGCCCGAGGTGCTCGGCGAGCGCGGTTACCCGACCCTCGCCGACGTGCCGTTCCCGATCGATGTCGTCGATGTATTCCGGCGCTCCGCGGCAGCCGGCGAGTTCGCCGACCAGGCCGTGCGGGTCGGCGCCCGCGGAGTGTGGTTCCAGCTCGACGTCGTCGACCACGACGCGTTCGAGCGGACCACCGGCGCGGGGGTGCCGATGGTGATGGACACCTGTCCGCTCATCGAGTGGCCGCGCTACTCCTGACGCTAGAAGCCGAGGGTCCGGTTCGCCTCGCCGCGCACCGCCCGGCCCTTGGCCTTCGCCTTCTCGCGCAGCTCTTCCTGGAAGCGCTCCATCCTGCCGCGCAGCTCGGGGTCGGTCGCAGCAAGGATGCGTACGGCGAGCAGCCCGGCGTTGCGGGCGTTGCCGATCGACACGGTGGCGACCGGGACCCCAGCCGGCATCTGCACGATCGACAGCAGGGAGTCCAAGCCGTCCAGGTGCTTGAGCGGCACCGGGACCCCGATCACGGGCAACGGGGTGACCGCGGCGAGCATGCCGGGCAGGTGCGCCGCGCCTCCAGCGCCGGCGATGATCACCGCGAGACCACGGCCCGCGGCCTCCTGGCCGTAGGCGAGCATCTCCTCGGGCATCCGGTGCGCGGACACCACGTCGGCCTCGTAGCCGACCCCGAACTCCTCGACGGCCTCGGCGGCGGCCTTCATGGTCGGCCAGTCGGAGTCGGACCCCATCACGATGCCGACCCGGATGGCATCGACAGACTCGACCACCGGCCTGGTCATTCGCCCTCCTCCTCCAGGTCGCCGCGGAACCAGGCCGCGGCGTGCCGGGCCCGCTCGACCGCGTCTTCGAGGTCGTCGCCGTAGGCGGTCACGTGGCCGACCTTCCGGCCGGGTCGCAGCGACTTGCCGTACAGGTGCACCTTGAGTCGCGGGTCGCGGGCGAACACGTGTGGGTACCCGTCGTACAGCTGACCCACCGGGCGGTCGGCCGGTCCGCCGAGGATGTTCACCATCACCGTCCACGCTGCGCGCGTCTCGGGGTTGCCGAGCGGCAGGTCCAGCACCGCCCGCAGGTGGTTCTCGAACTGGCTGGTCACCGCGCCGTCGATGGACCAGTGCCCGGTGTTGTGCGGCCGCATGGCCAGCTCGTTGACCAGCACCCGGCCGTCCACGGTCTCGAACAGCTCCACCGCGAGGATGCCGGTCACGTCGAGCTCGGAGGCCACGTCCATGGCGATCTGCTGCGCCCGCACGGCCAGCTCGGGGTCGAGATCGGGGGCCGGGGCGATCACCTCCCAGCAGATGCCGTCGCTCTGCACCGACTCCACGACGGGGTAGGCGGCCACCTGCCCGGACGGGGAACGTGCGACGAGCGCGGAGAGCTCGCGCCGGAAGTCCACCTTCTCCTCGGCGAGGATCTCCACGCCGGTGCGGTGCGCGGTCTCGAACACCGGGCCGCAGTCCGCGGCGCCCTCGACCACCCAGACGCCCTTGCCGTCGTAGCCGCCCCGGGTGGTCTTGAGCACGACGGGGAAGCCGCCCACCGACTCCGCGAACCGCTCGACGGATGCCGCGTCGGCGACGACCGCGTTGCGGGGGCAGGGCACCCCGAGTTGCTGCAGCCGCGCCCGCATCACGCCCTTGTCCTGGGCGTGCACGAGAGCCTGTGGGCCGGGCCGGCAAGCGTGGCCCTCCTCGGCCAGGACGTGCAGGTGCTCGGTGGGCACGTGCTCGTGGTCGAAGGTGACCACCGAGCAGCCCTCTGCGATCTTGCGGAGCACGTCGAGGTCGCGGTAGTCGCCGACGAGCGTGTCCGGAACCACCTGGGCGGCCGACACGTCCGGGCCCTCGGCGAGCAGCCGCAGCGGCACCCCGAGGGCAACCGCGGCCTGCGCCATCATCCGCGCGAGCTGGCCGCCACCGATGACGGCGAGCACCGGATCGGCGGGGTCGAGCGTGGGTCGGACAGCGGCGTCGCGGGTGGCGGGTGAGGTCACCCGTCGAGCGTATCGAGTGCGGGTCAGGAGGCGGACTTCGCCTGCTCGGCGCTCTGCGGCGGCGCGACCTCGAAACGCAGGCCGCGTCCCCGGATCGTGCTGATCAGGCTCGGTCGACGGGTGTCGTCGCCGAGCTTCTTGCGCACCCAGCCGAGGTGCACGTCGATGGTCTTCGCTGAGGTCCAGAAGTCGGTCTGCCACACCTCGCGCATCAGCTCGTCGCGGGTGACGATCTGCCCGGGCCGCCTGATCAGCGCGTGCAGCAGCTCGAACTCCTTGTTCGACATCCTGATCTCGACGCCCTCACGCCACACCCGACGGGACTCGACGTCGAGGTCCACCCCCTGCACACTGATCATGGCCGTAAGGTTAAGGGGACATTTCGGACACCGTTGGCAGAATCCAAGAATCCACAGGCCGCCTCGACGGGCGGTCTAGACCTTGCGAGACTCCGGGGTTCTCCAAGCGGTCCCCCGACCGGGGGTCGCGCTCAGAGGCGGCGGACGGCCACCGGCTCCACCAGGCCGAAACCGCGCACCGGACGGGGCGGCAGCGGGCGGGTGTCGAACTGGTCGGCCGGCAATCGGTCGGCGGTCGCATGGTCGGTGATCACCCGGTTGCGCCGGGCCAGCGTGGTCAGCCGGGCGGCCATGTTCACCGGCGGGCCGAACACGTCACCCATGCGGGTGACCACCGCGCCGGTGGAGAGCCCGACGCGCACGTCGGGAAGGCGGCTGTCCCGGCCGATCACGTCCACGATCCCCACCGCGATCTGCAGCGCCCGGACCGGGTCCTCGCAGACGAAGAGCACGGAGTCGCCGAGGGTCTTGATCACCCGGCCGTGGCGGGCGGCCACCACGTCGGCGCAGCGCGACTCGAACACCTCCACCAGGTCCCCGATGCGGTCCTCGTCCATCTCGTTGGACAGCGCCGTGAAGCTGACCAGGTCGGCGAACCCCACGGTCACGTCGGTGGTGTGCAGGTCCTCGTCGTTGGCGCCGAGCACCTCGACCCGGCCGACCGCGGCGGCCAGGTGCCGCCGCCAGGCGTAGATGAGCATCTGCTCGAACGGGGCGCCCACCTCCTCGGCGATCCGCAGGGCACTCCCGAGCCGGCTGCCGGTGGCCTCCTCGCCCGCCTCGAGCTGCTCGACCCGGGAGGCCAGGGTGGCCACCTGCCAGTCGGCGAGCCTGGCCATGGTGCGTCCGACCGCCCGCGTCAGCCGCACCGCGGTCTCGAAGTCGATGACGCCGGCCTCGACGGACTTGACCAGGGCGCTCAGCGCACCCAGGTCAGCGTCGGTGAAGGCCGGGTGCTCGCCCGCGTCGGGAAACCCGAGCGCCCTCCAGAGCCGCCGGGCCTGTTCGACGGTCACCCCGGCCGCCGCCGCGACGTCCTCGCTGGTCAGCGCGGGCGACTGTCCCAGGATGGCCCGCTCGAGCCGTTCGCGGGTGTAGCCAGCGGTGTCCGCCCCGGTCATCGGCCCGTGCCGGGGATCACGCCATGAGTCACGGCATGAATCTTCTCACGTCACCGCACCCGGCTCCGGCCGCACGTGGACCACGTCACCCGCCCCCAGCAACCGGCTGCCGGTGGCCGTGCGCACCTGGAGCCGCCCGTCCCCATCGATGCCGACGGCTTCGCCAACGACGGGGTCGCCAGAAGGCAGCGCCACGCGCACCTGGCGGCCAATCGTCGCGCAACGCCGCACGTAGGCCGCGTGCAGACCCCGGTCCGGGTCTCCTCCCTCGGCCGACCACTGCAGGTAGAGGGCCTCGAAGGCGCGCAGCACCTCCCGCAGGATCACCGAGCGGTCCAGCGTGGTGGCACCGGCCAGCTCCAGCGAGGTCGCGGTCGGCACCGGCAGCTCGTCGCGGGTCGAGGTGACGTTGAGGCCGACCCCGAGCACGGCCGCGGTCGAGGACGGCCGCTCGACCCGCTCCGCGAGCAGGCCGGCGAGCTTGTGGTCGTCCACCATCACGTCGTTGGGCCACTTCAGCGCGCACGGCACCTCGGTGACCCGGTGTACCCCCTCCGCGACCGCGATCCCGGCGAGCAGCGGCAGCCACGGCCACCGGGAGGGCGGCACCCGCTCGGGGACCAGCAGCGCCGAGAAGGTCAGCGCGGCCCGGGCCGGGGTGACCCAGCTGCGGTCCAGCCGGCCGCGGCCCGCCGTCTGGTGCTCGGCGACCAGCACCAGACCCTCCGGCTCACCGGTTCGGGCGCGCTCGGCGACGGCCCGGTTCGTCGACGGGGACTCCTCGACCACCTCGACCGCGCGCCAGATCGACGCGCCCGCCGTCAGCGCGGCGGTCAGCGCGGCCTGGTCCAGAGGAGGGCGGCGCAGGTCGTCGAACCTCACAGGCACTAGCCTGACCTACCGGACCGCGAGGAGGCGAACCGTGAGCGAAGCGAGGATCGGCGGCACCGAAGTCCCCGAGGACGACTCGATCGACGTGCACACCACTGCGGGCAAGGTCGCCGACCTCGACCGGCGGCTGCACGAGGCGGTGCACGCGGGCTCCGCCCGGGCCATCGAGAAGCAGCACGCCAAGGGGAAGAAGACCGCGCGCGAGCGCATCGAGGAGCTGCTGGACGAGGGCTCCTTCGTCGAGCTCGACGAGCTGGCCAGGCACCGGTCGACCGCGTTCGGGATGGAGAAGAACCGACCGTACGGCGACGGGGTGGTGATCGGCTACGGCACCGTCGAGAGCCGGCCGGTGTGCGTGTTCGCACAGGACTTCACCGTGTTCGGCGGATCGCTCGGGCAGGTGTTCGGGGAGAAGATCGTCAAGGTCATGGACCTGGCCATGAAGACGGGCTGCCCCGTCATCGGCATCAACGACTCCGGCGGCGCCCGCATCCAGGAGGGCGTGGTCTCCCTCGGCCTCTACGGCGAGATCTTCCGCCGCAACGTGCACGCCTCCGGCGTGGTTCCGCAGATCTCGCTGATCATGGGGCCGTGCGCGGGAGGGGCGGTGTACTCCCCCGCGGTCACCGACTTCACGGTGATGGTCGACCAGACCAGCCACATGTTCATCACCGGTCCGGACGTCATCAAGACCGTCACCGGCGAGGACGTCTCCATGGAGGACCTCGGCGGCGCCCGGTCGCACAACACCAAGTCCGGCAACGCCCACTACATGGCCTCCGACGAGTCCGACGCGATCGAGTACGTCAAGGCGCTGCTGTCCTACCTCCCGCAGAACAACCTCGACGAGCCGCCGTCCTTCGACGAGCCCGCGGAGCTCGAGATCACCGACGAGGACCGGGCGCTGGACTCGCTGGTCCCGGACAGCCCGAACCAGCCCTACGACATGCACACCGTCATCGAGTCGGTGCTCGACGACGGCGACTTCCTCGAGGTGCAGGCGATGTTCGCCCCGAACATCGTGGTCGGTTTGGGCCGGGTGGAGGGCCGCCCGGTCGGCGTGGTCGCCAACCAGCCGATGCAGTTCGCCGGCACCCTCGACATCGACGCCTCGGAGAAGGCCGCCCGCTTCGTGCGCACCTGCGACGCGTTCAACATCCCGGTGCTCACCTTCGTCGACGTGCCGGGGTTCCTGCCCGGCACGGACCAGGAGTGGAACGGCATCATCCGCCGCGGCGCCAAGCTGATCTTCGCCTACGCGGAAGCCACCGTGCCGCTGGTCACCGTGATCACGCGGAAGGCGTACGGCGGGGCGTACGACGTGATGGGCTCCAAGCACCTCGGCGCCGACATGAACCTGGCCTGGCCCACCGCGCAGATCGCCGTGATGGGTGCGCAGGGCGCGGTGAACATCCTCTACCGCAAGGAGCTCGCCGACGCGGGCCAGTCCGGGCGGCAGGAGGAGCTCCGGGCAGAGCTGATCACGGAGTACGAGGACCACCTGGCCAACCCGTACCTCGCCGCCGAGCGCGGCTACGTCGACGCGGTGATCCAGCCGCACGAGACCCGCACCGAGATCATCCGGTCGCTGCGGCTGCTGCGCTCCAAGCGCGAGACCCTGCCGCCGAAGAAGCACGGGAACATCCCGCTATGAGCACCCCACGAAACTGCTCGCTTCGCTCGCACTTCCGCGGGGACCCCGCATGAGCACCCCACAGAGCCAGCCACACCTGCGGATCGTCAAGGGCGACCCGACCACCGAGGAGATCGCAGCACTGGTCGCCGTGCTGCAGGCTGCCGCGTCCGCCGGCGCCACGCCACCGGGTCGGAGGCCGGTCTCGGAGTGGGCCGCGCCTCACCGCCGGCTGTCCACCGCTCTCCCGTCCGGCCCGTCGGGCTGGCGGGCCAGCGCGATGCCGCGCTGAGCGGTCACTCGCCAGGCGTGCAGGGCCGCCTCAGCGCACAGCCAGACCAGCACCGCGTTGCGGGCGGCCAGCACCGCGACCGCCAGCCCGGAGCCGGGACGGAACGCGACCAGGTCGCCATAGAGCACCGGGAACTCGAGCTGGGTGAGCAGGGTCGCGACCAGCAGGCCGGCCGCCCAGCGCAGCTGCGCAGCACGCCGCGCACCAGCGACGGCGACCGCCGCGGCGGCCATCGGCAGCAGCCAGAGCAGGTACTGCGGGCTGAGCACCCGGCTGCTGACCACGAACCCGGTGACCGCCGCCAGGCCGGCCCAGCAGACCCCGGGCACGGTTCCCCCGGCCCGCCACAGCCGCCACCAGAGCACCATCAAGCCGACCGCCACCAGCACCGTGAGCACGCTGGACAGGTGCGCCAGCGCCGCGACACCGGCGCCGGTGACCTCGAAGGCGTGCGCCGGCCCGTAGGACACCGTGTAGCTGTCGGGCGCGACCACCCAGCCGACCATCGCCGGCGAGGCAGCCACGGACTCGATCTGCAGCCCCCGGCCGCTCTGGAAGGCGAGCGGCGAGACCAGCCGGCCCCAGCCGGCCACGGCCACGGTGCCCGCGACCACGAACGTAGCGACGGCCGCGGTCGCGCGGAGCACCGGTCCCCGGCTCTCGCACCGCCCGGCCATGGCCGGCAGCAGGAGCGCCGGCCACAGCTTCACCGCGGCACCGGCCGCCGCCGCCGTCCCTGCGAGACCTGGTCGCCGGGAGAGCAGCAGCAGCGCCGCGCCGGCCAGCACCCCGGGGACGATGTCGAACCGCGCCAGGGAGGTTGCTCCGAGCAGCGGCACGCCGACCAGCCAGATCGCCAGGGCTTCGGAGCGGCCGGGGCCCCGCACGCAGTGCAGCGCGGCCGTGAACGCCGCGTCCGCCAGCAGAGCCAAGGCGACCAGCAGCCAGGTGTACGTGCCGAGCGCGCCGCCGAGCACGCTGGCGGCCAGCCACGGCACGGCCAGCACCGCCACGCCGGCGAGCGGATACTCCCGCAGCGTGTCGGCCGGCCCCTGCGAGGCGAGCGAGCGGAGACTGTCGGCGAAGTAGGACACGTCCCCGCTCACCCAGTGCTGGGGCCCGGCGTAGAGCAGCACCACCACTCCACGGGTCGCCAGCCACAGCACCGCCGTGGCGGCCGCACGTCCCGGCTCTCGTACCAATCGGCGCCTCGCTACTAGGGTGGTCGCCCGTGACCGACCAAGACAGCCGTCCTGTCGACGCTATCGCGAACGCCTACGTGGACCACTACGCAGCGCTCGACCCGATCACCGCCACCGTCGCCGGTGTCGCCGGCCATGACGACCGGCTCACCGACCTCTCCCCTGACGGCTTCGCCGCTCGGGAGGCGCTGACCCGCTCCGCGCTGGCCGACGCACAGGCCGCGACACCGGTCGACGCCCGTGAGCAGGTCGCCAAGGACGCGTTCGTCGAGCGCCTCGGGCTGCAGGTGGAGCGGTACGACGCGGGGCTGCCGCAGTCGCAGGTGGCGGTCATCTCCTCCGGCCTGCACGAGATCCGCGAGGTGTTCGACCTGATGGACACCGACACCACCGAGGCGTGGGAGAACATCGACGCCCGGCTGGCCGCCGTGGCCGCGACCCTTGCCGGATACCAGGAGACGCTGCTGCAGGCGGCGGATGCGGGAAGGGTCAGCGCGCGGCGCCAGCTGCACGAGGTCGCCCGGCAGGTCCGGCACTGGACCGGCCAGGAGGGCCACGGCGGGAACTTCTTCCTCAATCTGGTGGCCGGATCCCAGCCGAGCGGGACGCTGCGCGAGCAGCTGGAGCGCCACGCGGCCGAGGCCAGCGACGCGTTCGCCGGCTTCGGCCGCTTCCTCGCCGACGAGCTCGGGCCGCGGGGTCAGGAGGCGGACGCGGTCGGGCGCGAGCGCTACGCGCTGGAGTCGCGCTACTTTCTCGGCGCCGCGGTGGACCTCGACGAGACCTACGCCTGGGGCTGGCAGGAGCTCGCGCGGATCGAGCGCGAGATGGCGGCGGTCGCGGACCAGATCGTGCCCGGCGGGACCGTCGACGACGCCGTCGCCGCGCTGGACGCGGACCCGAGTCGGCGGCTGGCCGGCAAGGAGCGGTTCCGGGCCTGGATGCAGGACACCGCCGAGGCCGCGATCGACGAGCTCGCCGACGTGCACTTCGACATCCCGGAGCCGGTACGACGCATCGAGTGCTGCCTCGCGCCGACCGACGACGGCGGCATCTACTACACCGGCCCGAGCGAGGACTTCCACCGTCCCGGGCGGATGTGGTGGGCCGTCCCGGACGGCGTGGACACCTTCTCCACCTGGCGTGAGGTGACCACCGTCTACCACGAGGGCGTGCCCGGCCACCATCTCCAGGTCGGCCAGACCGCCTACCGGAGCGAGCTGCTGAACCGGTGGCAGCGGCTGATGTGCTGGGTGTCCGGGCACGGCGAGGGCTGGGCGTTGTACGCCGAGCGGTTGATGGACGACCTCGGCCACCTCGACGATCCCGGCAACCGGCTCGGCATGCTCGACGGGCAGGCGCTGCGGGCGGCCCGGGTGATCGTGGACATCGGCGTCCACCTCCAGCTGGAGATCCCCGCGGACAACCCGTTCGGGTTCCATCCCGGGGAGCGGTGGACCGCGGAGCTGGCCCTCGAGTTCATGCGCCAGCACAGCCGAGACGAGGACGCGCGGCTGGCCTTCGAGGTGAACCGGTACCTCGGCTGGCCCGGCCAGGCCCCGTCGTACAAGGTGGGCGAACGGATCTGGCTGCAGGCCCGCGACGACGCGCGCGCCCGGCTCGGCGCCGACTTCGACCTGAAGGCCTTCCACCGCGCCGCGCTCGACCTCGGCGCGCTCGGCCTCGACCCGCTGCAGCGGGCGCTCGCGAGGATCCGATGAGGCTGGTGCTGGCGTCGGCGTCCCCGGCGCGGCTGAAGACACTGCGGGCCGCCGGGCTGGATCCGGAGGTGCAGGTCTCCGGTGTCGACGAGTCGCAGGTCATCGAGCCCGACCCTGCCCTGCTGGCCACGGAGCTGGCCACCCGCAAGGCGCGCACGGTGGCGGCCGGGGTCGAGGACGCCTGGGTGATCGGCTGCGACTCGGTGCTGGAGATCGACGGGCAGGTGCACGGCAAGCCCGGCGATCCCGAGGCGGCCCGGCGGCGCTGGCACACCATGCGCGGCCGGTCCGGCGTGCTGCACACCGGGCACTGCGTGATCGACGCCGGCTCCGGCCGGGAGGTGGTCCGGGCCGCGAGGACCGTGGTCCGCTTCGCCGCGGTCACGGACGCGGAGATCGACGCCTACGTCGCCACCGGCGAGCCGCTGGAGGTGGCGGGCGCGTTCACCATCGACGGGCTCGGCGGCGCGTTCGTCGAGGGCGTCGAGGGCGACCCGCACACCGTGGTGGGCATCAGCCTGCCGCTGCTGCGCCGCATGTTCGCCGAGCTCGGCGTGGGGTGGACCGACCTGTGGGCGCCGGCCGGGGCCGGCACGACCGAGGGAGACTGACGCCGTGCGCGGAATCATCCTGGCCGGCGGCACCGGCACCCGGCTGCACCCGATCACGCTCGGGGTCTCCAAGCAGCTGGTGCCGGTCTACGACAAGCCGATGATCTACTACCCGCTGTCCACGCTGATGCTTTCCGGGATCCGCGACATCCTGGTGGTCACCACGCCGCACGAGGCCGACGGGTTCGCCCGGCTGCTCGGCGACGGCTCCCAGTTCGGGGTCAGCATCGACTACGCCCAGCAGCCGGCGCCGGAGGGCATCGCGCAGGCGATCACGATCGGAGCCGACTTCATCGGTACCGACCGTCTGGCCCTGATCCTCGGCGACAACATCTTCTACGGCCCTGGCTTCGGCCGGCAGCTGCAGCGGTTCCGCGACCTGGAAGGGGCGGCGGTGTTCGCCTACCGGGTCGCCGACCCCTCGGCGTACGGCGTGGTGGACTTCGACGCCGACGGCCTCGCGGTGTCCATCGAGGAGAAGCCTGCCCGGCCCAGGAGCAGCTTCGCGATCCCCGGGCTGTACTTCTACGACAACGAGGTGGTCGGGATCGCCAAGCGGCTGCGCCCGTCCGCGCGCGGCGAGCTCGAGATCACCGACGTGAACCGTGCCTATCTCGAGCAGGGACGGCTGCGTGTCGAGGTGCTCGAGCGCGGCACCGCCTGGCTGGACACCGGGACCTTCGACTCGCTCAACGACGCCGGCACCTTCATCCGGACCGTCGAGCACCGCCAGGGACTCAAGATCGGCGCCCCCGAGGAGATCGCCTGGAGGCAGGGCTACCTCACCGACGACCAGCTGCGCGAGCGTGCCGAGCGGCTCGCGAAGTCGGGCTACGGCGCCTACCTGCTGGGGCTGCTCGACCCGGACGGCCACTGACCCAGCACGACGTGCGCGGCCTCGGCCCACCGGTCCTGCCAAGGCCCGATCCGGGCCACCCCGACGGCGTCCAGCGCGCCCCCGCCGAGCACGGAGTACGACGGACGGGGTGCCCGTCGCCCGGCCCGGCTCGTGGTCGTGGGGCGCACCGCCGCGGGGTCGAGCCCGGCCGACTGCACCACCGCGCGGGCGAACTCGCACCAGCTGGCCTGGCCTGCGGCGGTGGCGTGGTAGGTCCCCGCCGGCACGTCGCGGACGACGATGCGGTGGACGAGCTCCGCGACGTCCCGGCTCCAGGTGGGCGCTCCGACCTGGTCGTCGACCACGTCGGCCGCACCGCGTTCGGCCAGGAGACCAGCAATCGTGGTCGGGAAACAGCCGGCCCCGGCGCCGTACAGCCAGGCGGTGCGCAGCACGAGGTGCGCCTCCGGCAGCTCCGCCCGCACCGCCCACTCGCCGGCCGCCTTGGTGCGCCCGTAGGCGG
>Ga0308175_100001596_pt1 | contig 15341 bp, 13 predicted proteins | sample PhyCR1_3_FD_203893 | JGI IMG/M metagenome (GOLD analysis project Ga0308175, IMG submission 203893) | Soil microbial communities from UC Gill Tract Community Farm, Albany, California, United States - DLSLS.C.R1 | ecosystem: Environmental > Terrestrial > Soil > Agricultural land | place: USA...
CCTTGGCGCCAGCACGAGCCCGAGCGCGAATTCCACGAAGAACAGCGCCCAGATCACGTTGCCGGCATATGCAAGCAGTTCACTCGTGCCCCAGATCGTTTCGACGATGAACAGCGCGAGCCATACAAACGCGAGGACGAGCATTGGCTTTTCGAGCCACTCATGCAGGCGTACAAGGAGTCCCTCGCGCTCCTGCTGCAGCGCCCGGGCGGTCCCCGCGTGCTCCTCCTCATAGACGGTAGCCATGCGTCGCTACGCTAGCGCGTCGCCGACGCGAGGGGAGTCAGCCGTCCGCGCGAGGCCGTGTAGGAACGGCGATGACGACCGCCCACGCGTTGCAGCGCTCGTGCACTGCGTGCGCCACGCGGACCCCGCGGTCCGGTGCGCCGCCATCCGGGCGATCGGTTTTTTGGAACCAATCATGGTTTCGCGTGGCCGGTGCGGACGCCCCTCGACCGCAAGGCGTGACACGCCGCCGCGTCCCGTTAGGCGGGTGTGGCGCCGAGCACGCGCCCGGAATCGGTACGCCCGCGATGCGCCTCGATGTACGATACTTTTGAAATGTCGAGGTGGTTTGCGCAAAGGCTGACCAGGGCCTTCCGGTCACCGGTCCGCAACGCCATGATCATGGCGCGATGCTGCGCGCGCGCTTCGCGCAAATACTCGGGTCGCGCGATCGAGAACGACCGGATGACGTGCGTCTTCTGCGCGAAATATCCGATCGCCTCGGAAAGATACGCGTTGCCGCACGCCGAAAACAACGCACGGTGAAACTCGTTGTTGGACCTGAAGGCGCCGAGCGCGTCGCCGCGCTTCACCGCCTCGTCGTGGCGACGCTGGATCGAATGCAGATGCGCAACCAGCGGTGCGGACAGCGGCAACGGAATCTGGCTCGCCGCCGCAGTCTCGAGTACTCGACGCACGCCGTAGATCTGCTCGACCTCGGCCGGCGTGAAATCCGCGACCGCCGCGCCGCGATTGCGCGCCCGCTTGACGAGACCCATCCGCTCCAGATCGACGAGCGCCTGGCGAATGAGATGTCGCTTCGCGCCGAAGCGCGCCATCAGGTCGTCCTCGATCAGGCGTTCGCGCGGATGCAGGCGACCGAAGACGATGTCGGTTTCGACGCTATCGACGACGGCAGCCAGTGTCGGCGATGAGCTCACGGTATCGGTCGCACCGTGGGATGCAGCGCCGCCCGCGCCGCGTACCGACCGCGCCTTCATCGGCAAGCCTCGATGCGCCGGTACGCATCATCGACGAGCGCGAGCGTCGCGAGGTTATCGGCGGCGTCGCTTTCGAATGGCCGATCGTTGCGCAGGCACGACGTGAAATGTGCGGCCGCGCCGGTGAAGCCTAGCTGGTAATTCGTCGCGAGGTCGATGCAACGGCGGTCGTCCTGCGTTCCGTATAGCGTGAGCTCGTTGCCAGCGAGCCGCACGCTGGCGCACGTTCCGACGATGTCCAGCGCATCGACAGGGGTCGGCGCAAAGCCGGGCGCCGCAAGATTGCCCTCGACGATCACCGCACATCCGCTCGGCGATGCAAGCAGGATCGTCGCGCCGTGCTCGCCGATGAACATGCCATGGTTCGCGAGCGCGGCGCGCACTTCGAGCGGCCCGACGAGCCAGCGCGCCACGTCGAGATGATGGGTGAGCAGCTCGCCGATCACGAATCGCTCGAGCGTCGCGAGGAACGGCTGGCGCGACAACGCAGGACGGTTTCCCGCGGTGTCCGCAATCAAGCCGGACGATCGCGCCGCGAGGCGGAACTGCTGCACCGGCCCCGTTGCGCTGTCGATCCACTGCTTCACCTGCCGATAGTGCGGACGAAAGCGCCAGTTCTCGTTGATCATGAACCGCACGCGGCCTGCCACATCGCGCACCAATTCACGCGCCTCAGCAACACTTGGTGCAAGCGGCTTCTGGCAGAGGATCGCGACGCCGCGCTTAGCGGCAAGCCTGCAACAGGCAGCGTGCGTATCCATCGGCGTCGCGATGTCGAGCGCATCGAGGCGATCCTCGTCGAGCATCTGCGCGACATCGTCGCGCACATGCGCGATGCCGAACGCGGCAGCGCGTTCCTCGGCCCTGCGGCGGTCGCGATCGGCGATCGCCACGACATCGACGCCCGTCACCGCCCGCCATGCGGCGAGGTGATACGCGCTGACCCAGCCGGCACCAGCGAGCCCGACGCGCAATGTTGCGTCCATGTGCCGGATTCAGAATCCGAACAGGCGCGCGGGCGTTTCGCTCGCTACCTGGCGTCGCGCGTCGTCGTCGGGCAGCCAGCAGCGCAGCAGCGCGAGCACGCCGCCGTAATCGGGCCGGTCCTGCATGCGCAGGAATGGCCAATCCGATCCCCATACGCAGCGTGCGGGCGTGAACGTGTCGAGCAACGCATCGATGAACGGAACGACGTCCTCGTACGGCGATGGCCGCAACGAAAATCGGAACGGCCCCGAAATCTTCACCGCGTGTCCTTCGCGGCCGAGCTGCAACAGCGCCTCGAATCCCGGCTGCGACAGTCCGCGCGCGATGTCCGGGCGACCGCAGTGGTCGACGACGAGCGGCACCTGCGCCGCGAGCAAGGTCGGCGCCGCCTGCGCGAGCTGGTCCTTCTCGCATTGGACATGCACCTGCCAGCGCAACGCACGAACCTGCGCGAACAGCCGGTCGATCGCGAGGTGCTCGAGCAGCGCCACGCCGTCGGCGATGAGATCGAGTCGAATGCCGATGACGCCGGCGTGGGCAAGCGACGCGAGCTCGGCGTCCGCGACATCGGGACGAACGCGCGCAATGCCCTTGAACCGTCCATTCGACGCGCGAAGCGCCGCCGTCATGCAGCGGTTGTCGTACCCATATCCGCTGGTCGGATTGACGAGCAGCGCGTGTGCCACATTGTTCGCATCGAGGAGCGCTGAGAACTGTGCGGCGGTGCCCTGCTCCACCGGCGGCGGCTTGTAGGCCGCGTCGGCCGCATAGGGAAATCGCGCCAGGTCGAATACGTGGCAGTGCGAATCGACCATCGCGCTCAATGGACTGCCCTCCGCGCTACGCGCTGCGGGGGCGATTCGCGCTCGGGACGGCCCTTCGCGCTCATGGCATGACCTGGTTTTCGAGTGGTTCGCCCGCATAGAAACGGCGGATGTTCGCCGCGATGGCCATCATCTTGGTGCGCAGCGCGTCGCGGGTGCCTGCCGAGATGTGCGGCGTAAGGACGACGTTCGGCAGCGCGACGAGCGGGCTCGTCGCCGCAAGCGGTTCCCGCTCGAAAACGTCGAGCCCCGCCGCCGCGACATGGCTGCTGCGAAGCGCATCGGCCAACGCGCGCTCGTCGACGAGCGGTCCGCGTGCCGTGTTGATCAGGATTGCGCCCGGCTTCATCGCCGCGAGCGTTGCTGCATTGACGAGATGGCGCGTTTCGCTGGTCAACGGCACGTGCAGCGTGACGATGTCGGATGCGTGCAGCAGTTCGTCGAGCGATGCGACCGCGCGTACACCGAGACGCTCCGCCACATGCTGGGGCAGCGTCGCGAACTTGTCGAAGTAGACGCCGTGTGTCGCGAACGCCTTCAGCCGCGCGGCCGTCTGCTGCGCGATGCGCCCCATGCCGACATAGCCGATCGTCATGCCGCTCAATTCGCGCGACACGGGCCGCAGTGCATTGATGTGGAAGCGTCCGGCGCGAAGCTCGGAATCGGCGAACGGCAGCCGCCGGCACGCTGCGAGCATCAGCATCACCGTATGCTCGGCGACGCTGACGTCGGTGCCTTCCGGCGTCAATGCGAGGGGAACACCGCGCGCCAGTACGGCCTGGACATCGACGGTATCATGGTATCCGACACCCTGATGGTGGATGAGACGCAGCTTCGCGGCCGCATCGATCAGCGGCGCCGAGAGGCGGTACGCCGCGCAGATCACCACTTCGCAATCGCGGATGCGCGCCTTGCGCTCGTCATCGTCATCGCGTTCGAGCGTGACGAGATCGAAACCTGCCGGCATCGCCTCGCGGATCACCGCGTAGACGTCCTCCGCGGCGAAGCTGTTGTAATAGATTTTCGGCATGGCCGCTAGTCGACGTAGCGCACGCCTTTCGCCTGCAATGCCTCGGCGAGCCATGGCGGCGTTTTCTCACCGTTACGCACGCCCGCTTCCATCTTCGCTTCCTTGGCACGTATCGCTTCCAGCTGCTCCTGCACCGCGGCGATTTCAGCACGCGGAACCAGCACGACACCGTCGCCATCGCCGAGCACGATGTCGCCCGACGTCACCGTCACGCCGCCGATCGCGACGGACAACCCGATTTCACCAGGTCCGTCCTTGAACGGCGAGTTCGGCGTGAGGCCGCGCGCGAACACGGGGAGCCCGACGTCGTTGATGCCGGCAAGGTCGCGCACCATGCCGTCGGTCACGCAGGCGATGACGCCGTTGTTCCTGGCCATGGCGACGAACACATCGCCGATCACCGACGCTTCCTCGTACGCGTTGCAGGCGATGACGAGGACGTCGCCGGGTCTGCACGCCTCGAGCGCGGCCCAGCAGGCAAGGTTGTCGCGCGGACGCGTGTGCACCGTCACTGCGACGCCGCAGAACGTCTTGTTGTCCGACAGCGGGCGAATGTGATGGTCGAGTGCACCCTTGCGGCCGCGCGCGTCGACGACATACCCGGTTTGTACGCCGCGGAATGCCGCGACGTCGCGCGGCTCGGGCCGCGGGAAGGACTTGCGAATGGTGAGGACGGGCGGTTGCGCGGCCATCAATGCTCCTGTTGGATTGGAATGACTTCGGTGGTTTGCGGATCGAACAGCTGCATCGCCGCCAGATTCAGGTGCACGTCGATGGTCTCGCCGGCGCGCGCCATGCTGTCGCGACTCACGCGCGCGACGATCTCGCTCGTGCAACCCGCAGCGGCGAGCACCAGCAGCGTTTCCGCGCCGAGCGGCTCGACGGCGACGACACGTGTCCGCAACGATGCAGCGCCGGGCGGTGCACCGCTACTTTCGCAAATTTCCTCGGGACGCAGACCGAAAATCACATCGCGGCCGGCATGCGGCAGGAGGATATTGCCGAGATTGGGCGGCAGTGCGAGCTGCGCGTCGCCCATGGTCACGCTCAGCGTCGACCCCTGGCCTCGGTCGAGGCGCGCCGGGAGCAGGTTCATCGGGGGATTGCCGAGGAACGCAGCGACGAACGTGTTGACTGGATGGCGGTAAATGTCGAGCGGCGCGCCAGTCTGCACGATGCCGCCCGCCTGCATGATGCAGATGCGCGTGCCCATCGTCATTGCCTCGACCTGGTCGTGCGTCACGTAGATCATCGTCGCGGACAGGCGTTGATGCAGCTTGATGAGCTCGGCGCGCATGCTGACGCGCAGCGCGGCATCGAGATTGGACAGCGGCTCGTCGAACAGGAACACCTTCGGCTTGCGCACGATCGCGCGGCCGAGCGCCACGCGCTGCCGCTGACCGCCCGACAGCGCATGCGGCTTGCGCGACAGATAGGGTGAAAGGCCGAGCAGCGCCGCCGTCTCGCTGACCGCCTGATCGATCTCGCCGCGCGGCAGGCCGCGCCGGCGCAAGCCGAAGGCCATGTTGTCGCGCACGTTCATGTGCGGATACAGCGCGTACGACTGGAACACCATCGCGATGTCGCGGTCCTTCGCGGGCACGCCGTTCATGCGCACGCCGTCGATCGCGAGCGTCCCCGCGCTGATCGACTCCAGCCCGGCGATCATGCGCAGCGCCGTCGACTTGCCGCAGCCCGACGGGCCGAGCAGCACCATGAACTCGCCGTGACCGACGTCGAGGCTCACATCACGCACCGCGGCCTCGGCGCCGCCGTCATAGCGCTTGGTGATGTTGCGAAGCGTGACGACCGCCATGTCAGAGCGGAGCGAGCGTGGGGCGATGTTTCATCCTGGATCTACTTCACCGCGCCCGCGGTCATCCCCTGGATCAGCTTCTCGGAGAAGAACACGTAAAGGATCACCACGGGAATCACCGAGATCATCATGCCGGTCGAGATCATGCCGATGTCCTCGAGCTGGTCACCCATGAATTTCTGGATGCCGAGCGGCAGCGTTCGCTTCGCGTCGTCGGCGATGAGCACCACCGCATACAGGAACTCGTTCCACAGCAGGATGAAGTTCAGGATGACCGTCGTGGCGATCGCGGGAAGGCCGATGGGCAGCATCACGCGCCAGAAGATCGCGCCGTCCGAGTAGCCGTCCATGCGCGCCGCGTCGAACAGATCCTGCGGCACGCGTGCGAAGAACGATTCGAGGATGTACACGGTGAGCGGAAGCTGGAACGCGATGTAGACAAGCGTCAGCCCGACGAGACTGTTGAAGAGGCCATAGTCGACGAGAACCTGAAAGAGCGAGATGATCGTGATCTGCGGCGGGAAGATGATCGTCGAGAAGATGACGAAGTACAGCACGCGGTTCATCCGGAAGCGATAGCGGGCGAACGCGAACGCCGCCATCGCGCCGATCAGCGTCAAGACAATGACCGCGGCGACCACCACTTCGAGGCTGTTCAGGAAATACGTTCCGTACGACGAGCCGAACCAGGCGGCCGGAAATTTCTCCCAGTGCAGTATCGACGGCAGCGCATAGTGGTTGGCGCTGATCTCGGACGTCGTGCGCAGCGACATGGATGCGAGCCAGAGGAACGGGCCCGCCGAGAATGCGGTGTAACCGGCGAGCAGGATCAGCAGCAGCGAGCGTGCGATATGACCGGCAAGCGGCCGGCGAGCGGATCGCAGCGTGGGCTCGACGTACAACGCTTCTGCGCTCACGTTCATGTCAGTCGCGCCGGGCCGCCCCAAGCGACTGACTGCGCCCCCGCAGGGGGCAGCGAGCGTAGCGAGCGTGGGGGGATGTTCAACACTAAAATTCAAGCCGCTCGCGGCTTCTGAGCAGCGATGTGAGAATCAGTACGCCGGCGAGCACGAACACGAACCAGATCGCCGCGATCGCCGACGGATAGCCGAGGTCGAACGTGCTCCAGTCGAACGCACGCTTGTAGACGTACGTCGACACCGTCTCCGTCGACCAGAGCGGACCGCCGTGCGTCGTGATCCATACGAGATCGAAGATCTTCATCTTGCCGATGAACGACAGAACGATCAGGTTCAGGATCGTCGGCCGTACCAGCGGAACGATGACGAACCACAGCTTCCTGCCCCACCCGCAATTGTCGAGCTCGGCGGCTTCGAGCACTTCCGACGGCAGCGACGAGAGCGCCGCCAGCAGCACCACCATGTTGAACCCGGTCCACATCCAGGTCGTGACGAAGATCAGCGCCGGCAGCGCGGTGGCCGGGTTGCCGAGCCAGGGCCGCGTCCACGCATCGAGGCCGACGAGACGCAGCAGCTCGTTGGCGACACCCCAGTCGTAGTTGTAGATCCACATCCACAGGATGCCGACGACGACGTACGAGATCAGCACCGGCGTGAACCAGGCGATGCGAAAGAAGCGCGCGAACGGTATGCGCGCGTAGAGTGCCAGCGCCAGCAGCAGCCCGAGCGACACTTCGAGCACCGGCGAGACGAGCGCCCACGCCAGCGTGTTGCCGACGGCCTTCCAGAAGGTCGGGTCGTTGTTGAGGATCGCGCGCAGGTTCGCGAAGCCGACCCAGGTCTCGTTGCCGTTCGGTAGCACCTTGTGAAATGCATTCCAGAACGTGCGCGCCACCGGATACGCGGTAAAGGCCGCGTACATGACCAGCGCCGGCAACAGGAACCCGGATAGCGCGAGCCACGGCGTGCGCAATCCGGCGTCCTCGCGCGCGCCGGCGCGCTTCACTACCGAAGCCACGATGTCGGTGACGGGGCGTCGTCCGCTACTTGCTTGCGGCCTTCATGGCCGCTTCCATCTGGTCGGTCGCGTCCTTGACGCTCAGCAGTCCGGCGGGAAAGGCGGTGTTCATCACCTGTGCGAACACTTCCTTCGGCTGGCCCTGCAGGATCTGGCTCGGCAGCCCGACGAAGTAATCGATGCCGCGCGATGCATCGGCAAGGCGCTTGAAGTAATCGGCGTGCTCGCCCTTGATCGCGCTCATGTCGGTCTTGATGCCGGTCTGAACGAGCGTTTCCTTCACCCACCGCGCCCCCATCTCCGGCGTCGCCATCTCGTTCAGCAGCGCGACCGCCAGCTTCGGATTCTTGCTTGCGGCATTGACGACGAAACTGCCGCCGGCGGCGAGCGTCTTGCAGTTGTTGCATTTGCCGCCGTCCATTGCCGGGAAGCTCATGAGGCCGAGCGGGAAGTTCGGCGGTTCGCCGCCCTTGTCGGGCGCGTTGAACGCGCGGCTCGGATAAAAGCTGCCCATGGGAAACGTGAGGCCACCCGGGTTCGTGTGGAAGTAGTAATGCGCCTCGCCCATCTTGATGCTCGTGTAAGCCTTCGGCAGCGCGCCGGCGTCGACGATCTGCTTCACGTAGTTCAGCGTCTCGATGACGCGCGGGTCCTTCCATGACAGCTCGCCCTTGAGCAGCTTCATGTAATCGGCCTTGCCGAGCTTGCGCAACAGCGGCTCGTGCACGAGGAACGCGCCGGGATACGGCCGGTCGCCGACGCCCTGCACGATCGGCGTGATGCCGGCGGCCTTCGCCTTTTTCACCATGTCGAGGAACGCGGCCTGCGACAGCTCACCGTTCTCAGGAAGCGTCACCCCGATCTTGTTCATCAGATCGCGGTTGTAATAGAGCTCGACGGTCCATGCCTCGAGCGGAAATCCGTAGGTGCCCTTGCCAAACGTCCACGCCTGCTTCGCCCAGGGCTCGATGGCGCTCCAGTTGAGATCCTTCGACAGGTCGTACAGGAAGCCGTTGTCGATGTACTCGGTCTGGTCGTTCTCGGCGTAGAAGATGTCCGGCGCCTGGTGCGCGCGCAACGCGGTCTTGAGCGCCGCGTAGAGCTGCGGCTTCTGATACCACGTGATCTCGACCTTCACACCCGGGTGCTTCGCCTCGAAGCGCTTGACGGCATCGGTAACGAACGCGACCTTCGAATCCTGGTCGGCCCAGTGGCTCCACAGCGTGAGCTTGGTTTGCGCGACCGCGGAGGCGCTCGTGACGAGCGCGAGCAGCGAAACCGCGACCGAGGCTGCGAGCGTGCGCACAGGCGAACGAATCATTTCGATCTCTCCTTCGATGATCTCGCGCGGTCCACCTCTGATCGGTGGCGATCGGCCGCTGGGCCGATGCGTCGAATCCTAGGGACACGGGATTTCATTGTCAACAATATTATTGACAATCCGATCGCGGCAGCGCGAGCGGCCGCCGACCTATTCGTAGCCGGGCGGACGCCGGTACGCGGCAACGACCGAATCGATCGCCTGCGCGATGGCCAGCAGGCGAGCGTCGGACCAGCGTGCGCCGACGATCTGCGCGCCGATCGGCAAGCCGTTCGTGTCGAAGCCGATCGGTATCGTGACGGCCGGATGCCCGGTCAGGTTGAATGGGCGGCAGTGATGCGCGAGGAGCTCGTAGTGCCGGGCGACACCGTCGACCGGCACCGCCGCATCGATCGCGCAATGCTCGAACGCGGTCGTCATCATGACGGGCGCGATCAGCGCGTCGTAGTGCGGCGCGCCTTCGTCGCGAGCGCCGCCTTCGCCGAAGAATCGCTCCCAGATGCGCGTGAAATGGTCGCGCCGATCCAGCAGCTCGAAATATTCGCCCGCGCGAAGCGGCCCATCGTCGGGTGGCTCGACGAAGACGCGCACGAACTTGCGCAGCCGCATCCGCACGTCGATCTGCTCATCGAAATCGAGCGGCGGCAGCGCCTGCTCGATCGAGCGTACGTCATGGCTCAAGGCGCTCGCGGCGCGCTCGATCGCGCCGCGGATGTCCGCCGCGACCGGCAGCCCGGGAAACGTCGGTGCGAATGCAAGCCTGAGATCGCCGGCGTCGATTGTCATGCCGGGGCGCACCGGCGATGCGAGCGGCGCCACGTCGACATCGTCGCCGTCGGGACCTTCGATGACGCCGAGCACCAGCGCGAGGTCCTCGATCGAGCGCGCGATCGGCCCGACGCAATTCATGATGCGGGTCGAACGCGGATGCGACGGCAGGTCGGGGATATGACCGTAGTTCGACACGCGGTGCTGCGTGGGCTTGATTCCGTACACGCCGCAGCAGTGCGCCGGAACGCGAATCGAGCCGCCGATGTCGCTGCCCACGTCGAACGGGATCATGCCGGCGGCAACGGCTGCGGCCGATCCGCCGCTCGACCCGCCGGGCGTGCGCTCGAGATTCCACGGATTGTTGGTGCGTCCGAAGATCTCGTTCCTGCACTGCACGTCGGCGAGCAGCGCCGATACGTTCGTCTTGCCGAGCAGGATCGCGCCGGCGTGCGCGAGCCGGCGCGCGACCGCACCATCCTTTGCGGGCAGGTAAGCGGCGAGCGGCGGGTAGCCGGCGGTCGTCCGCAGGCCGGCGGTCGCGTGGCAATCCTTGAGCGTCATCGGCACGCCATGCAGCGGATGCCGGTCGACGTCCACCGCACCGGAAGCAACCTGCGCATCCTTCTCACGCGCGCTGCGCAGCGCGTGCTCGGCATCCAGCGTGACCACCGCGTTCAGGGCCGGGTTGTGTCGCGCGATCTGCGCAAGCGATGCCTCGACCGCTTCCACGGCCGAAAGCCTTCCTGCGCGGATGGCGGCCGCAAGCTCGGTGGCCGTCGCATGGATCGGATGCTTCAACCGCTCTCTCCTTCCAGCTGCAGCTCCGGCATTGTTGCACTTGTTCGCCCGCGCACAGGTTGCCGTCGCTGCCGCCGAAGAATACGACATCGTCCACGATCAGCGGCGAGGAGGAGATGCAGCCGAATCGCTGCCTTTCGGGCAAGGAGGCGCGCCGACTGTGTGCGGCTTCCTCGCAGCCAACAGCTGACGGACGACGCGTGCGCCGCGTTCAGCGTTCCGGAATGCCCGCCTTGCGCAGCCCCGCCGCGAGGTGCTTTTCCACGAGATCGAAAAACGCCGGCGAACCTGAATACCAGGTCTTTCGGTAGCGATCGATCGTGTACGCGGGTTGCAGCTTGAGCAGCTCGTCCCTGGCGATCCGTGCCTTGGCCGACTCGCCTCTTTGCCCATAGGCCGCCGTCAGGTACACCTGATCGATCCACGAGTTGTTGAGTCCGGCCGATTTCTCGCATGCGGCAACGGCGTCTTCGTAGCGCCCGAGGTAAAGGTAGCTCTTGCATGTGAGAAGCTGAGGATCGCCTCCGCCGGGAGGATCGAGCGCCGCGGCGTGTTGTGCCGCCGCCAACGCATCCGCGGCGCGTCCCATCGAAATCAGGATCCACGAACGCGACACCAGGACGCCGACGCCCCAGGGTTAGAGCGATTCGGCACGTTCGATTGCGGAAAGCGCCTCGTCCCAACGACCGAGCCAGCCCAACGCGGTCGCGCGCGCTGCCCATGCGGCACCGTCCGCGGGATCGATGCTGACCGCCCGACCGCTCATCGCATCCATTTGATGCTCGAAGGTCGTGTGGTCCGGATTGGGACCGTACTGGAGTTCCTCCGAATACGTCCATACCGACTCGGTAAGAGCCAGAACCGATTGAGGATCGACCCGCAATGCCGCCTGGAAAAGCTTCCGAGCCGCCCTCGCGCCTGCGACGCCCGGCTCCGCACGTTGCGCCGCGTAGCCACGCAATACCAGATCAGTCGCGCGTGCGGGTACGGGTTCATCTAATACCCGCTGAATTTCCGCGTTGATCAACGCGTTGACCATTCGTCGCGTCACCTGAAGCTGTGCCGCATCCGGTTGCGTCCTCAGCGTCGCGGTGTCGTAATCGCGGCGATCGCTCCACGATTGCTTGTGCGTCCTGGCGTTGGTCAAGCGCACGGCGACCGCAAGCTTGTCTCCGATCCGACGAACCTCTCCTTCCGCAATGTAACGAACGTTGAGATGCCTGCTCACCGCAGCCACGTCGATCGGTTTGCGTGCATACGCGCGCGCGTCGCTGGGAGATGCTACGGTGGCTTCGCGTACGCGACCAAAGTTGTTCGTGATGTCGTTGGTGAGCTGGTCGGCATATTGCCGATCGGTCGCGCTGTCCGAGGCCGCGGCGAACGGCAGTATGGCGATCGATATCGCCGGCGCGGCATCTACTGCGTTCGCATTCAGTTCACGGAAAGGAAGCCAGCGCCAAACCGCAGCAGCGACGATCAGGAGGACGAGGGCCCCGAGCACCCAGCGGCGACGGTGGGCAATGGTCGGCCACGGCCGACGAAGGCCGGCTGCCTGCGGCGTGGCCAGACCGTCGAGCCGCACCTGATAGATGCGGATCGGACGAGCGATGTTCTTGACATGCTGCTCGCCGACGTCCACGAATTCGACGTCGAGCTTGCCGTGGATCTGCTCCCGTACCGCGCTGGATACGCAGATCCCGCCCGGCTTGGCCATCGATTCCAGACGAGACGCGACATTAACGCCATCGCCTGCGATATCGTTGGCGTCGACCATGATGTCGCCGACATTGACGCCGATCCGATAATCGATGCGCTCATCGGAAGGCCGGCCGACGTTGAGCTCGGCCATCGCGCGCTGGATCTGAATCGATGCACGAAGCGCAGCCAGCACGCTGGGAAACTCGGCGAGCAGCCCGTCACCCGCGGTCTTCACGATGCGTCCGCCATGCGACACGATCGCCGGATCCACCACTTCGCCGCGGATCGACCTCAGCTGCGCAAAAGTGCCGGTGTCGTCACGCTCCATGTGCCGGCTGTAGCCGACCACGTCGGCGATGACGATCGCGGCCAGGCGGCGGGCGATGATCTCGGTATTCATCGGCGTTCAGGCCAACGCGATCGGCGCATGCGTCGCGCGCGCTTGCGCGCGAGACGTGGCATCGGGTCCGACCGCATACACGGTTCGGGCGCTGTTTCCCGAACGTACCATGAGGAGGGGTCGCCTGGGCTCGCGCTTTTGCCCACCCGTTGGACCTTATCGGCATCGGGCCCGGAGACTGAGCCGACGCCCAGTGTCGGAAAGATAAAGGCTCCGCGATCTCTCGCCAAGCCTGTATCTTCCTGCGAGAAGGGTGACACTTTACTCTGGACGATTCCCGGACTAGGCCGCGCTGCCGTGGGGTAATATTGGCAGCGTCCGTCCATGATCGCTAGGCGTGCTCCTGAATTTCCGGGACATAGTCTTTCGGCGCTCTCCGAGCGACCGGCAGCATCGCCCGCTTCCACGCAGGCGGTCTACCTGCTGGAGTGCCACCGTAATCATGGCGGCGCTGCTCAGTCTGGCGACACCGACAACGTCGCCGGCGCAAGGCGCAGGAGCGGCGGTTCCGGCTCCCGTGTCCGGCGACCAGGACCGACTCCCCCAGTCCGGCTCGAACCGGCCCTTCCTCGATAGCGTGAACATCGAACTGGGCTACACCTACGACGACAACGTCACGCTGGGCCGTACCGGCGACGAGATCCTGCGGGACCAATCGCTCGCGCTCGGCGCCAGTGCAAGCCGCGCGTTCCGCATCGGCGACAAGACACGGCTGGTCGTGAGGGGCCTCTTGAACGGCGAGAAGTTCAACAGGTACAACGGGCTCTCGAATCTTTCGGGCGGCCTCGAAGCGGAGATTCAGTATCGCCAGTCCGGTGCTTTCGACGCGATAACGTACGCGGCCTTCGCGCGGGGCTGGCTCGACAACTACGCGTCACACTTGCGCGACGGCAGCCATTACTCGCTCGGAGTGAGCGCGCGTGGCGCCGTGACCGATCGCATCGCGCTGTTCGCAGAACTGGCACACAACGAGCGCCACGCCCAAAGCGAAGTGTGGAACGTGATCGACCATTCCGCGCTCCTGAACCTCGACTATTCGCTGGGCGAAAGCGGAACGCTGTATCTCACCGGCCAGTACCGGCGCGGCGACGTGGTGTCGGACGGCCATGGCACGCTGGTGAACGTGAGCCTGGCGAAGGTCTTCGTGCTCGACGACGCGTTCCCGAACCAGCAATGGTTCGCCTACCGTTCCGAGGCTCGTAGCTGGATCAGCACCATCGGGTACAACCTGCCGCTCGGTCAGCAGGCATCGCTCGACATTTCGTGGCGACGCATACAGTCGACACCGACCGCGCACCTGAACTTCGATGTCCAGGGCTCGCTGCGCTACGTCGCCAATCAGTACTCCATCGTTTTGCTGAAACGCTTCTAGGCGATTCAATCATGGCACTCACGCGCCTTGTCGGATGGATTTGCGCGGCGGCGGCCGCATTGGTGCTCGCCGCGTGCGGCGGCGGAGGCAGTCCCGGCGATGTTCACCCGGGAACCGACCCCGCCATCGTGCCGAGCGAGCCGAATGCTTTCCTGCTGTTTCCCAATCCACAGGTGCAGCCGGACGGTTCCCTCCAGACCACGTCTGTCGCCTACGCGCAGGCTTACTACGCCGCCATCGATCCACAGAACGCGAAGGACACCCTCGCCAAGTGGAAGGCCGCCAACGGCTTCGACACGGGAACCGGCACGCAGCTCACCGTCGTGTTCGGCGATGTGCGCGACCTGGGTTTCGGGCGGCGGATCACCGCGCGGCAGAACATCGACGGCACGCTTGCCTTCTACACGGAGAACTACCTGGTCAAGACGGGCGGAGCGTACGCCTTTTCACCGATCAACCTGGAGGCCGCGATCGTGCGCGACCCGAACGCGCTGGTGTACGTCGCCGGCATCGAGTTCAGCCCGGGCCCGGCGGGGGGAGTCAGCTTCGCGAAATACTTCAACTTCAACGTCGCAACCGGCGCGCGCGAGAACATGGTGGACATCGATGGTCGTGGCGACAAGGCGATGCCGGGACCGTGCATCGCTTGTCACGGCGGCCGCGCCGACGCGCTGACACCCCGTGACGCGTCGGGCAACGTGCGCTTCAACCTGCTCCTGAACGCGGTCTCGGGCGCGCGCGGCGACGTCCTCGGACAATTGCCCCCGTTCGAGGTGAGCACCTTCCAGTTCTCGGACAAGCCGGGGTACACGCGCAGCGAGCAGGAGCCCCTGCTCAAGACAATGAACAAGTGGGTTCTATGCTCGTACCCGCTCCCCGCGCCGTCGACGTTTCCGGAAGACGCGTGTCGACGTGCGGCGAGCCCAGGCGAATGGCAAGGCACGGCCGCGGCACTCATCAAGGCGGCCTATGGCGGAGATGGCTTGCCCAACGCGGCCTACGTGGAACCCGCTGCGCCCTCTTCGTGGGCGACGGCGGGACAGACGTCGCTGTATGCGACGGTGGTCGCGCCGGCGTGCCGCGTCTGCCATCAGTTGCGAGGAACGGGGAGGCAGTCGGACATCGATCTCACGACCTACGAGAAATTCCAGTCGTATGCG
>Ga0308175_100001597_pt1 | contig 15325 bp, 15 predicted proteins | sample PhyCR1_3_FD_203893 | JGI IMG/M metagenome (GOLD analysis project Ga0308175, IMG submission 203893) | Soil microbial communities from UC Gill Tract Community Farm, Albany, California, United States - DLSLS.C.R1 | ecosystem: Environmental > Terrestrial > Soil > Agricultural land | place: USA...
CGATCGCGCCGGCGCGCAGGTAATCACCGTAACTGAAGCCGCCCGGCAAAATCACCACGTCCACGCCGCGAAGGTCGTGGTCCTTGTGCCACAGCTTCACGCCTTCCTGACCGAGCACGTCGGTGACGGCGAGAAACGCGTCCTCGTCCGAGTTGGAGCCAGGGAAGGTGATGACGCCGAATTTCATGCCTGCTCCACGTTGGCGATTTCGAAGTCCTCGGTCACCGGATTCGCGAGCAGCTTCGCGCACATGTCTCGAACCACGCGCTCCGCCGACTGCGGCTCGGGCGCGTCTGCATCGATGACGAGATGGCGGCCGACACGGACATCACGCACGCCGTTGAACCCGAGCGAGTGCAGGGCGTCAGCGACCGCCTTGCCCTGCGGATCGAGCAGCCCGCGCCGGGGCACGATGTGAACGGCGACGCGATATCGACTCATGGTCCGCGATCCTCGTGCTTGGGATGAGTGGGAGGCGGATTGGGACGCTCGCCGCGGTGACGGCGACGCCGACGCCGCCGTCGGTTCGTCGGCTCCTGGACTTCCACTGCCTCACCGTTGAGCGACCCGGTCGGCATGACTTCCCGCATCGTCGCCGCTTCGTGTTCGGGGAGGTTGTCAGCGAGCGTTGGATCGACATCGGCTTCTTCCTCGAGAAACACCGACCGACGACGGTCGGGGACGATATCGAGGAAGCCGAGAGCCGCCCACTTCACCGCACCGAACAGCACGTAGGCTACCAATGCGGGAAAGATAAACTCGCGGGGAAGGAAGATGAGCCCGAGAACGCTCCCGACGACGATGGACGTCCCAACGATCTGGCGCGCCGAGCGGTAGCCGACCGTTGGCACCGCCGGGTAGGGCACGTCGCTGATCATGAAGTACGCGAGACCGACCATGAGCCATCGGAGAATCGTGTGCCACGGCAGCTCGGCTATGGTGCGATCGTGGGTGAAGAAGATGACCGTATCGGTGTACAGCGGCGTCTGGCTGAACCAGTAATACGTCGCCAGCGTCATCCCCGCGGCGGGGCTCGGGAGCCCGTGAAAGTGCGTCTTGGGGCGGCCCGCCTGCTCGACGTTGAACCGCGCAAGGCGGATGACCGCGCACGACGCGAAGATGAAGACGTAGATCCAGTCGTTGCCGTCGGTCTTGAGCGCGGCGAAGAACATGATGAGCGCCGGTGCCAGCCCGAACGAGATCGCATCGACGAGTGAGTCGAGCTCTTCGCCGAACCGACTGCCGGTGCCCGTCGCCCGGGCGATTCGGCCGTCGAGCGAGTCGGCGACGCCGCCAAGGACGACGAAGAACGCAGCGGTGCCGAACCTGCCACGGGACGCCAGCACGATGGCGTAGATGCCGCAGAACAGGTTGAACAGCGTGAAGCCGTTAGGCAGCAGCACCACCGCCCGGCGGACTTCAGGACGGCGAAAGCGTACGCGCTTCATTTCGCTGGCAGCTCCGCGAGGACGGTTGTTCCTGCAACCGTGATCTGCCCGACCTTGACCCGCACACTCGACGAAGGGGGCACGAACACGTCGACCCTGGACCCGAACCGGATGATTCCCATCCGCTCGCCCTGTTCGACGCGCTCGCCTTCACGGCTGTAGGTGTGGATGCGGCGCGCGATCAGGCCGGCGATCTGGCGAATCAGAATCCGCTGGCCGCCCGCCTCGAGCCCCACGGACGTCTGCTCGTTCTCGAGGCTCGATGCCTCCGCGGCGGCGTTGAGAAACTTGCCCGGGCTCCGGTGGACGTATTTCACGGTGCCCGACACCGGGTACCGGTTCACGTGCACGTTGAACACGTTCATGAAGATCGACACGCGCGTCGCTCGGCCATGCACGAACGTCGGCTCATCGACTTCCGTGACCATCACGACTTTCCCGTCGGCCGGCGCGATGATCAGCTGGTCGCCGCGGGAGCCGGTGCGCTCCGGATCGCGGAAGAAATAGGCGACCCACAGCGCGACGAGCGTGAGCACGAACGCGAGCAGCCACAACGGCCACGAACGTCTCGTTAGGGCCGCCGCGTACGCCGCGGCGGCGATCAGGGCCGCGATGATGATGAACGCGAGACCTTCGCGGGCAAAGTTCATGAGAGCTCGGTCACGTTCAGGTCCGATCCCGTGATGCGCCGGAATGCGTCGAGGTACCGTGTGCTCGTCGCCTGTACGACCGCGTCGGGCAGCGGCGGAGGTGGATAGTTGCCTGACCAGCGGCCTGCAGCGCGCTCGCGGTCCAGGTAGTCTCGCAGCGGCTGCTTGTCGAAGCTCGGCTGCGACCGGCCCGGCGCGTACTCGCTCGCCGGCCAGAATCTGGAGCTGTCCGGCGTCAGTACCTCGTCCACGATGATGATGCGGCCGTCGCGCACGCCGAACTCGAACTTCGTGTCGCCGATGATGATGCCGCGGGGCTCGGCGATCGTTAGGCCGCGCGCGTACACCGTCCGGGTGAGCCGCTCGAGCTCTCGGGTTTCGGCCTCGCCGACGATGCTCGCCATGCGGGCGATCGTGATGTTTTCATCATGCCCGGTCTCCGCTTTCGTGGCCGGGCTGAAGATCGGCGGCTCGAGGCGATCGCTTTCCCGCAGACTCGCCGGCAGCGCTTCACCGGCCAGTGTGCCGTGCGTGCGGTATTCCTTCCATGCTGAACCGGCGATGTAACCTCGGATTACGCACTCCACGGGAAACACGTCGGCCCGCCACGCGAGCATGGCGCGGCCGCGGAGCAGGTCGCGGTGGGGCTCGAGCGCGGGAACCTCGCGAATGATCTCGTCGGCATCGGCGGAGATCATGTGGTGCGGTACGTCGGACGCGAACTGCCGAAGCCACCACGCGGTGAGCTGCGTGAGCACCGCGCCCTTGTACGGCACCGTTTCCCGCATGACGACGTCAAACGCGCTGACGCGATCCGTCGCCACCACGAGCAGACGATCCGCGTCAACCTCGTAGACGTCGCGGACTTTCCCTCGCCGGAGCACGCCGAGCGGCAGCGTGGTCGTCGCAACGCCGGTCATACTCGCACCTCCGCCACGTCTCGCAGATCCACGGCCGGTGTCCCCGCGAGCAGGGGATCCACGATCTCGTCGAGAAACTCGTCCACCTGCTCGGCGGCACGGCCGATGAAGCGCCGCGGCTCGAGCGCCTCACGAAGGTCGCCGATCGGGACTCCGTACTGCGGGTCCGCGGCCAATCGCTCGAGCATGTCGTTGGGCTTGCCGTCGTCCTTCATGGCACGCGCAGCCGCGACGCTATGTCGACGAATCACCTCGTGCGCGGCCTGACGATCGCCGCCCGAGCGCACCGCGCGGACGATCAGGTCCTCCGTCGCCATGAACGGCAGCTCATCGCGCACGCGTTGCCGAATTCGCGTGGGATGCACTTCGAGCCCGCTCGCGACGTTCACCATGAGAATCAGAATAGCGTCGGTGGCCAGGAACGCCTCGGGGATCACCAGGCGCCGGTTGGCGCTATCGTCGAGCGTCCGCTCGAAGTACTGCACGCCATGCGTCTGATTGGCGTTAGGCTCGAGCGAGCCCACGAACCGTGCGAGCGACGCAATGCGCTCGGATCGCATCGGGTTGCGCTTGTACGCCATTGCCGACGACCCGATCTGCTCCGTCTCGAACGGCTCCTCGATCTCGCCGAACGCCTGCAGCATGCGGATATCGCTACTGAACTTCGCCGCCGAAGCGGCGACACCCGAAACGATGCCGAGCACCTGCGCATCGAGCTTTCTCGTGTAGGTCTGACCGGTGACGCTCAGCGAATGGGTGAAATCCATCGCCGACGTCACGCGACGATCGAGCTCGCGAACGCGCTCGTGGTCGCCATCGAATAGCTGAAGGAAGGTCGCCTGGGTGCCCGTCGTCCCTTTCACGCCGCGAAACGGCAGCGTGGCGCGACGGTAGTCGAGATCCATCAGGTCGAGTACGAGATCCTGCATCCAGAGCGTCGCGCGCTTGCCGACGGTCGTGAGCTGCGCTGGCTGCAGATGCGTGTAGCCCAGTGTGGGCTCGTCCCGCCACTGTCGCGCAAACGCAGCCAGCGCACGGAGCGCGGTGATCAGCCGCCCCCGCAGCAGGTCGAGGCCGCGCCGCATGAGAATCAGGTCCGCGTTGTCGGTGACGAACGCGCTGGTCGCGCCGAGGTGGATGAATGGCTTCGCCGCTGGCGCCACGTCGCCAAACGCGTGCACGTGCGCCATGACATCATGGCGGAACCGGCGCTCGTACGTAGCGACGGCCTCGAAATCGATGCCATCGAGATGGCGACGCATTTGCGCGAGGGCATCGTCAGGAATCGGAACGCCGAGTGCTTGCTCGGATTCGGCGAGCGCGAGCCAGAGCTGACGCCACAGACCGTGTCGCGTCGCCGGCGACCACAGACGGAGCATCTCCGCCGACGCATACCGCTCGGCGAGTGGCGAACTGTATTGTGTGAGCCGATGGTCGGCGTTGGTCGTCACTGGATCACGATGTCGTTGTAGTAGATGCGGCCCTCACGCTCCCACACCACGCGCATCGCCGAGCGGCCCGCGTACGTGTCGAGCGCGGTCTTCACGTCGTCGGCGGTGTTGATCGGAATGCGATTGATCCGCACGATCACATCGCCCTTCTGAATTCCAACCTCGTTGGAGATACGATCACTGACGTTGTAGACCACCGCGCCTTTCGACGATCGTATTCCTCGCTCGGCGCGAATGGCTGGGGTGAGGGTCACGAGCTCGAGCTCCTTCACCACAGCGACCTTCGGCGCGCTCACCTCCGGCAGGTCGGACACCTCGACGTTCATGTTGATCTCTCGACTGCTGCGCCGGATCACCATGGGTACTTGTTCGCCCACTCGCAGATCGAGACGTTCCGCCTCCCAGTCGAATGCGTTCTTCAACGTGCGCGTTCCGGCGCGCACGATCTGATCTCCCGCCTCGATGCCAGCCTTCGCTGCGGGCGACCCCGGCACAACCGAGGTCACAATGACGCCAGCGTTGAGCGACGCGCGCGGGTCTCTGCCGCTTGGCTTCTGCACCTTGACGCCAATCCACGGCTGCCGCAGCCGGCCGTGCGCCACCAAGTCTTCCGCTACACGCTTGGCGCGGTTGATCGGGATCGCGAACCCGAGTCCCACCGACCCGCCGCTTGGCGAGTAGATCGACGCATTGACTCCGATCACGACGCCGTCGGCGTTCACGAGCGGCCCGCCCGAGTTGCCGGGGTTGATCGACGCGTCCGTCTGGATCATGTCGACGTAGGCGCCACCGCCTTCCGCCTGACCGATCAGGTTCCGGCCTGTCGCGCTGATCACACCGGCCGTGACGCTCGGCTCGGTGTTTCCGAGCAGGAAGCCATACGGGTTACCAATGGCGATCGCCCATTCGCCGATGATGATATCGTCCGAGTTGCCTAACGGTGCAGTGGGCAGCGCTTTCCCGTCGACCTTGAGTACCGCCAGGTCGTTCTGCTCGTCGACGCCGAGCACCTTGGCCGGGAACGTCTTGCCATCGCGCATCGCGACCGAGACGCGTGTCGCTCCGGCGACGACGTGCGCGTTCGTGATGATCGTCCCGTTAGGGTCGGTGATGAAGCCGGACCCGAGTCCGGCACCGACTCGCTCGCCCGACTGCCGTCCAAACAGCATGTCGAACGGGTCGACCGGCACTCGCTCTACGACCTCGGTTTGCACGGTGACGACCGCCGGGGCGACTCGCGCGACCGCCTCGGTGATCGCCGTGCGGCGTGAAGCCGATACGGCTTGCGGCGGAGCTGCCGTCGTCTTGGGTACCGACTGCGCGAGCGAGTCCGCCGGACTCGCTCCCTGACATCCGATCAGTGACGCGGCAGCGAACGCCGACGCGATGAAGGGCTTCACGAACATCACTTGACTCTCGTGCGATGAGTTCGGCTGAGATCGGTGAGGAATTGGTCGATTCCCCGATCCGTCAACGGATGCAAGAGCAGGGCGCGCAATACCTCGGGCGATACCGCGATGGCATCGGCGCCGCCAAGCGCACATCCCGTAAACTGCGCGGCGTTGCGCGGCATCGCGGCGAGGACATCGCACTCCACACCGTGCATCTGGAACACGCGGTGGATCCCGGCGATCGTCTCGACGCCGTCCTGTCCCTGCGCGTCGATCTGATCGATGTGCACGCACACGGTGCCGGCCCCCGCCTTCGCCGCCAGCAGCGCCTGCGCGGCGTTGAACACGAGCGTCGCCGTCACACGAATACCTTCGGAGCTCAGCCGTCGTATCGCCTCGATCGCGTCCTCGACGAACGGGATCTGGACGATGATCGAATCGGACAGCTTCGCCAGCTCGCGGGCGTCGCGGTATACGTCGCTCGCATTGACCGCGCCAACCGTTGCCGCGACGGGGAACGCCGCGACCCCACAGATCGCCGCGAGGAGGTCGTTCGCGCCGGCGGGGTGGACCTCTGCGGTCAACAACGTGGGCGTCGTGAGCACACCATCGACTAGTCCATGCGAGTGCGCCCATCGGATGTCGTCGAGCTTCGCCGTCGCGATGAAGATCTTCATTCGGTCTGCAGGTACAGTTCGGGGGGATACGTCACGCGATCGAGAAACAACCCGTGAGGCGGCGCTGGCGGAGAGACTTCGTCGTTGGCCGACGCGACGAGCAATCGGTGCACACTGTCGTCGTCGCGCTTGCCGGATGCCACCTCGAGGAGCGTCCCAACGAGAAACCGCACCATGTGGTGAAGAAAGCGATTCGCCTCGACCTCGAAGACGAGACCACCCGCTCGATCTCTCCAATCGGCCGAACGCACGGTGCATCGATGGTCATCACGTTCAGGTGCCGTGCCTCGCACCGCGAACGCGACGAAGCAATGGTCCCCGATGAGGATCGCCGTCGTGCGATCGAGCAGGGCGCGGTCGAGCGCGCGGCCGTACGGCCATTCTGTATGGCGGCGAAACGGCGAGCGGGCCTCTTCGTCGGTTCCAACGTAGTAACTGTATCGGCGGGAAAGAGCGCTGTACCGTGCGTGGAATTCAGGCCGCATGTCGTACGCCGCGCTGACCCAGATGTCGCGCGGCAGCAGTGCGTTCAGTGCGCGTCTCAAGCTCGCGGCGGACCATCGTTCGCTCACCCGAACACCGACTGCCTGGCCGCGGGCGTGCACACCCGCATCGGTCCGACCCGCACCAAGAGCCGCGACGTGCCCGCCCGAAAGGCGCGTCAACACTCGCTCCAGTTCGCCCTGCACAGTGCGCTCGTTCGGCTGACGCTGCCATCCCGCGAAGGCAGAGCCGTCGTAGTGCAGCACGAGCTGCACGGTGCGCACTGTCATCGCTCGGAAACTAGCCCGACCCACCCCTCTGTCAAGCAACGCGCGCGCGTCGAGCCCAGGGGCGGAAGCGATTGACTTTGCGAGACGTACGCCTCAACATTCGCGTCGCCGATCGAAGCGAATTCGCGCCCGCCGACGGCTCCCCACTTCATGTCTTCGCGGAACCTTCCCTCGCTCGCGCACGCCCTGAGCGTCGCGCCCGACTACGATGCTGCCCTGGTGGCGCTCGGCGAAGGTCTCGCTGACGTCGACCGCACCGCGCACCTGGGATTGCTGCGCTACGATGCTCGGCGTGAGATGCTCCGCGAGCGGCTCACGCCGAACGGCGGCCGAGTCGTGAAGACGCCGGTCGAGACCACGTTCGACCACCTCCCGGCGACGATTCGGACGCAGGTCGCCGCCGGCGGCCAGTTCGTCGACCTCGGTGATCGGTCTCCCGACTATGCGCGCATGTTCGGTTTCCCGGTGTTCACCGACGGCGGGATCCTATCGCTCCGCGGCGTGCTCGTGGATGGCTGCCTCGCCGCGGTCGTCGCGCTCTACGAACAGAAAAAGATGTTCGGCACGCGGTCGATCGAACGCTTCGCTCCGTTCGTTGCATTGTTCGAGCTTGGCTACACGCGCTTGGCCGAACGCGAAGCTCGCGAAGAGGCGGTGCGCACACTCGAGGATGTCACCCAGCGAGTTCACGGCGAATACGTACGCCGGCTCGCCGAGCTCGAACACGAGCTGATTCGAGCAAAGGACGAAGCGCGCGCGCCAACCACGGAAGAAGTGTCCGCCCGTATCGTCTCGCTCGAGCGCGAGCTCGCGAAGGCGAACGAGCAGGCGCGGAAGGCGAAGCGTCATTCCGACGAGATCGAAGGGCATGTCACCGCCGCCGTGAGCCAGCTCGAGCAAGCGCACGTGGAGCTGCATCGTCGCAGTGAGTCGCTGCGCCAGCGGACGCGCACGCTCTATCTCATAGAGCGCGTGCTCAAGCTCGACGCGACCGTCGCGGATCCGCGGCAGCTCGTGGACGGCCTGCTCGCACTGGTCGGCGACGACATGCAGGCGCAGCGCTGCTCGCTCATGCTCGTTGCCCCCGAGCCTGGCTACATCTTCCTCGCAGCGTCGCGCGGCCTGGCGCCGTTCATCGCCGAGGGATCGCGGATCAGAATCGGGCAGGGCGTGGCGGGCCGCGTGGCGCAGGCGCGCGAGCCGCTGCTCGTGCAGGACGTGAGGCATGCGACCACGCACCCGTTGCTGCTCGACCAGCATTTCACCACCGGATCGTTCATCAGCTTTCCGCTGGTCTACCAGGGCGATCTGGTTGGCGTCGTGAACCTCACGAACCGCGCGCAGTATGGCGTGTTCGTCGACGAAGATCTGGAGCGGGTGCAGGTGTTGGCACTGGTCATCGCGCTCGTCGCCACGAACGCGTCGCTCGCGACGCGGCTCGTCGGGTCCATCGGCGCGCGTTAGGCGTCCCCGGCGTGACGGCACCGGCATCGACACCGACCGCGCTCCAGGCCGCGATCCGTCGCGTTGCGCTCGGCAATTCGCTCGACGCGGAGCTGGCGACCGACGCGTTCGACATCATCATGCGCGGCGAGGCAACCGCCGCGCAGATTGCCGCGCTGCTGATCGGCCTGCGCGTGAAGGGCGAGACGGCCGATGAGGTCACCGGGGCAGCGCGCGCACTCCGCGGCGCAATGGTTCGCCTGCCCGTGGCCTCCGCGGATGACCTGGTGGATACGTGTGGCACCGGCGGCGGAGCTGTGCCGACCTTCAACATCTCGACGGCCGCTGCACTACTCGCCGCCGGTGCCGGCGTGCGAATCGCCAAGCACGGCAATCGCTCGTTCACCACGCAGTGCGGGAGCGCGGACGTTCTGGAACAGCTGGGGGTGACGCTCGAGGCTCCCGTAGATGTTGCGGCACGAGCGCTCGAGGAAGCCGGCATCACCTTCATGTTCGCGCCCGCCATGCATCCCGCCATGCGGCACGTCGGGCCCGTCCGCCGCGAGTTGGGAATTCCGACCGTCATGAACATCGTGGGGCCGCTGGCAAATCCCGCCGGCGCCGCACGTCAGGTGGTGGGCGTGGCGGAGCGCGGCCGGATGCCGCTGCTCGCCGGTGCGCTCGCCGCGTTAGGCGCGGCCCACGCGCTGGTCGTGCACGGAGAGCCGGGGATGGATGAGATCTCGCCTACGGGGCCGACGCACGTCGCGGAAGTGCGTGACGGCGCGGTCACGGAGTGGACGATCCGACCCGAGGAGCACGGGTTCACCGGGTTCACCCCCTCGGAGCTGGTTGGCGGAGGTCCGGCGGACAATGCACGCATCATCACCGCCGTGCTGACCGGCGAAGGCAACGCTGCGGCGAGAGCGGCCGTGGTGCTCAACGCCGCCGGCGCGCTCTACGTCGCGCCGGGAGGTCGGTCGTTCGCCGAATCGGTCACCGCCGCGAGCGCGGCGCTCGCGAGCGGTGCGGGAGCTGCCGCGCTGGAACGAATGCGGCGAGCGTATTCGACTCGGTAAGGCCTAGTAGCGCCGCAGCACGCCGACGACGACACCCTGGATGCTGATGTCGTTTTCGTGGACGTACATGGGCGCCATGGTCTCGTTGGCGGGCTGGAGGCGAATCCGCCCGTCCTTCTCGCGGTAGAACTTCTTCACCGTCGCCGAGTTCCCGCCGAGCATGGCGATGACCATCTCGCCGTTGTCGGCGCGCTGGCGCTCGTTCACGACCACGAAGTCGCCGTCGCGGATCTGCTCATCGATCATCGAGTTTCCGCGAACGCGAAGCACGTAGTGGTTGCCCGTGCGGCGCACGAAGTCGTCAGGCACGGCCACACTCTCGTTCGCCGTCATCGCCTCGATCGGATAACCCGCGGCCACCTGGCCGAGCAATGGAAGTTCGACAGCGCGCAGGAAAACCTCCGACGGGAGGATCTCGATCGCGCGGCTCTCGTTGTAGCTCCGCTTGATGTAGCCCTTTCGCTCGAGGTTGCTCAGGTGCTCGTGCACTGTGGCGAGCGAGTTATAGTTGAAATGCGACGCGATCTCCTCGAAGCTCGGCGCATATCCGCGCTCTTCGGCGTAGGACGACAGGTAATCCAGGATTTCGCGTTGACGCTTGGTGAGCGGCATAGTGATCCCCGCAGGTTGAGCCGACAGGCGTGTTCCCGAACAACAGCCGAAGAGTACGATATCCGAACAAGGGCCGAAGTGCAAGCAAATCGTGTGTGGAGCCCGCCGATCGGGCCGCTTGGTCGTCTGTCGGCGGCGGCGGCAGCCAGGGCAGTCGCGCTCGAGAAGCGATCGGCTGACCTCGTGGACCGTGGGAAGGACGCTCCCGCCGGGCCGTCGTTTGCCGCGGCGCTTCGCCGTACAGACGTCGCAGTAGTGGCCGAGGTGAAGCGTCGCTCGCCATCGAAGGGCGTGATCAACGCCGGGCTCGACGCGGGCGAACAAGCGTCCGCCTATTCGCGTGGCGGCGCTGCCGCGCTCTCGATCCTCACCGAGCCAACGGAATTCGGCGGATCGATCCAGGACCTGGTGGAAGCCCGCGCGAGCACGACGCTGCCGACACTCAAGAAGGACTTTCACGTCCATCCGGTGCAGGTGCTCGAGGCGCGCGCGGCCGGCGCATCAGCGCTGCTGCTGATCGCGCGGGCGCTCCCTCCCGACGACCTGAGCGCCATGGCCGACCGCGCGTCGGAGCTCGGGGTCGAAGTGCTCGTCGAAATTCGGAGCGAGGAGGAGCTCGAGCGCGCGCTCGCGATCAGACACGCGATCATTGGAGTCAACAGTCGCGATCTCGAGACGCTCCTGATCGATCCCGCCGTCACGTCGCGGCTCATCCCCATGGTTCCCGCCGATCGCCTGGCGATCGCGGAAAGCGGTGTGAGCATCCGCTTCGATGTCGAGCGGGCCGCGGTCGCGGGTGCCGACGCCGTGCTCGTTGGCTCGGCGGTCTCCGCATCGTCTGACCCGACGGCGGCGGTCGCGGCGCTCACGGGCGTGGCCCGGATGCTCCGTGGCGGTTGAGATCAAGTTCTGCGGCATGACGCGCGCGGCGGACGCCGACTACGCCGCGTCGTTAGGCGCCGCCTACGTCGGCGTCATCTTCGCGAAGAGCCCGCGCCGTGTCGATCCCGCAGCAGCGGCCGCTGTGCTTGCCGGCGTCCGAGAACGGGCGAGCACCGTCGGCGTGTTCGGCGACGCAACGGTCGAAACGATCGGGACAGTCGCATCCGACCTGCGACTCGACGTCGTGCAACTGCATGGCGACCCATCGCCGGACGTCGTGGACAGCATGCGACGCAGGTTCAGCGGCGCGGTGTGGGCTGCCGTGCGCATCGACGGCAGCGCGCTTCCGGACACCGCCGCGGGGCTTCTCGCCGTTGCGGACGCCGTGGTGCTCGACGCCCGAGTCGCGGGACAGCTTGGCGGCACCGGCCACTCGTTCGACTGGAACGCGATTGCGCGAACGCTCGAGCGCCGTTCCGATGACGCGCGCGTCGTGCTCGCGGGCGGACTGAGTCCGGAAAACGTCGCGCGCGCTGTCCGCATCATCTCGCCGGACGTCGTGGATGTATCATCCGGCGTTGAGAGCGCCCCCGGAATCAAGGACCACGCACGCATGCGAGCCTTCCGCGATGCCGTGCGCCGAAGAGGAGACATGCCGAGTGAGTGACACGACAACGGCCACACCCGTGACGAGCGATGTCGTGACGGAGCAGGCGCGCGATCGATACGGCCAGTTCGGTGGGCGATACGTCCCGGAAACACTCATTCCCGCGATCGATGCGCTGGAGGCTGCGTTCGACGAGGCGATGGCGGATTTGGCGTTTCGCGCGGCGCTCGATGGCATGCTGCGCGACTACGTGGGTCGGCCGTCGATACTGAGCGACGCGCCGCGACTGTCCGAGCGGCTCGGCACTCGGGTCTACCTCAAGCGGGAAGACCTCAATCACACCGGCGCTCACAAGATCAACAACACGGTGGGCCAGGTCCTCCTCGCTCGACGGATGGGGAAGACACGGATCATCGCGGAGACTGGCGCCGGCCAGCACGGCGTTGCGACAGCAACGGTCTGTGCCCGATTTGGTCTCGGCTGTGTGGTGTACATGGGCGAGGAGGACATGCGGCGGCAGGAGCTCAACGTCTTCCGCATGCGACTCATGGGGGCCAAGGTCGTCCCTGTGACAAGCGGCACGAAAACGCTCAAGGACGCGACCACCGAAGCGATTCGCGACTGGGTCACGAATGTCGAGGACACCCACTACATCATCGGTTCGGTCGTCGGACCGGCGCCGTATCCACGCATGGTCCGCGAGTTCCAGGCGGTTATCGGCCGCGAAGCACGCGACCAGATGTTGGCGCAGGCCGGCGGTCTGCCCACCACCGTCGTCGCGTGTGTGGGAGGTGGGTCGAATGCGATGGGCATCTTCGCTGGTTTCGTAAACGACCGCGACGTGGAGCTGATCGGAGTCGAAGCGGCCGGCGAGGGACTCGATACGGAGCGCCACTCGGCGTCGCTCTCGCGAGGGACTCCCGGCGTGCTACACGGCTCGCTCAGCTACCTGCTGCAGGATGCATCGGGGCAGGTGCACCCCGCGCACTCCATCTCGGCCGGGCTGGATTATCCCGGGGTCGGGCCCGAGCACGCGTACCTCAAGGACTCCGGGCGCGCGACGTACGTTGCGGTCACCGACAGCGAGGCACTCTCGGGATTCGCGCTCTTGAGTCGTCTCGAGGGAATCATCCCCGCATTGGAAACCGCCCATGCAGTGGCGTGGATCGACGGGCAGAAAGGCAGATGGACTCCTGACCAACGGGTGCTCTTGTGCGTCAGTGGTAGAGGTGACAAGGACGTCGCGCAAATCAGCCAGCTGAGCACGTTGCCCGAGTGACGCTTTCTTCCGTTCCGGCTCCTGCCCAGGAGTCGGGTCGGCCCGAACCGCCGTTTTCGAGCACTCTCGTCGAGGAGATGTGGCGAGTGCTCGTGAAGGCTGCCCGGGCCCACCAGCTCTATCTGCATAACAATCCCACGTATCTGCGCGCGCTCGAGATCGCACGCGCGGCGTTTGCGCCCATCTGGGAATTGGCCGACGAGCTGGTGTTCGAGGTCACCGAGACGGAGCTCCGGTGGCATGGCGAGCCGGTGCTGCGCGAAGCAGAGAAGGCGACGGACAACATTCCGTGGATGATGTACAAGGATGGGATCCGGGAGCTCCGCATCCTCAAGGAGTTCGAGCGCGACGAGATCGTCCCGCTGCTCGACATCCTCCAGCGCGCGCGCAAGGTCTCGCCGGAAGAAGACGACCTGCTGACGATGCTCTGGGAGCAGGAGTTTTCGTATCTCCGCTATCGCTACATCGACGTGTCGACCGAGCAGGCGGCACCGATCGACAAGACGGGGTTCCGCGCGGGGGAGGCTGGCCCGCAGGCGGCGGCCCAGGATGCCGCGCCGCAGATCGACTCGACGGTGGCATCGGTGGTCAAGCTCGAGGATTTCGACTCCACGCTGTACTTCCTCGAAGAGACCGAGGCCGAATATCTCCGTGAGGAGGTTCGCAAGGAGTACGAGATCGACATGCGGCGGAACGTCGTCGCGATGCTGCTCGATACCTATGAGGTCCAGGGCGATCGCGGCGTCCGCGAGGAGATCGCCGGTCTGCTCGACACGCTGATGCTGCACATTCTGTCATCGGGCGAATTCAAGACCGCCGCGTTCCTGCTTCGCGAGACCGCGCAGACATCCGACCGCGCCCCAGGGATCTCCGACGAACAGAAGGACCAGCTGCTCCGCATTCGGAATCGGTTGAGCGAGCCGGAAGTCCTCGCGCAAATCCTGCAGTCGCTCGACGAGGCGTCACAGCTTCCCGATCAGGACGACCTGAACGAGCTGTTCGACCAGCTGCGGGTCGGCGCGATCGCGACCGTGTTTTCGTGGCTCACGAAGGCGCAGACCCCGCGGCTCCGCGTCCTGCTCGAGAGCGCGGCGGCGCGCCTCGCGATGGCAAACACGGCGGAGCTCGTGCGGCTCATCGGCTCGAGCGACCGCGACGTCGCCCGCGAAGCGATTCGCCGAGCGGGCGCCGTGCGCGCGACCGCCGCGGTCGCGGCGCTGGCGAAGCTCACGACCGACCCCGACGTCCAGATGCGCCTCGCCGCGGTCCAGGCGTTAGGCGAGATCGGATCGCCCGGTGCGCTGCAATTTCTCGAGCGCACGATCGACGACCCACACCGCGACGTCCGGGTCGCGACCGCCCGCGCGATCGCGACCCGCGTCCATCGCCCGGCGCTGGCCAAGCTCGAGGCGGCCATTCAGGGCAAGCTCGCCAAGGACGCAAACCTCACGGAGAAGATGGCGTTCTTCGAAGCGTTCGGGACGCTCTGCGGAGACGGCGGCGTGAAGCTGTTGGACGGTCTCCTCAACGCCCGTGGCCTGTTCGGCAAGAAGGAAGACGTCGAGCTGCGCGCGTGCGCGGCGATGGCGTTAGGCCGCGTGGGCAGCGAGGCGGCGGTCGCAACGTTACGGCGCGCCACCAACGAGAAGGAAGTGCTCGTGCGGAACGCCGTGAACCGCGCACTGCGAGGGGGCACGGCATGACCGCGCCGGATCGCCAGACTGCCGAGCGCGGGTCCGCCAATGCCTCGTCGAGCGATATCGCCGGCGACCCCTATATCCGCCGGGTCGGACGATCATTCATTGTTGCCCTTCACGGGGCGACGCGCGCGATTCGCCTGTACCCGGTCGAGAACGAAGCGGTCAAGAAGGCGCTCGACGACCTCACCACCGTCACGACCGAGATCCTGACGCGCGAAGGCGAGTTCGAGCTGCGGGTCACGAACGAGTTCATCCTGATCAACCAGACGCGACTCCGGCTCGACCTCGATAACTACGCCAGCTTCACGCAGATCCTGTCGCTCTTCCGCGCCGCGGGCGTCGGCGTCACGCGCATGATGCCCGGCATCGTGCCGCGCGACTGGCTCGTCTTCCTGTCGGCGCTGCAGGCGCCG
>Ga0308175_100001598_pt1 | contig 15324 bp, 11 predicted proteins | sample PhyCR1_3_FD_203893 | JGI IMG/M metagenome (GOLD analysis project Ga0308175, IMG submission 203893) | Soil microbial communities from UC Gill Tract Community Farm, Albany, California, United States - DLSLS.C.R1 | ecosystem: Environmental > Terrestrial > Soil > Agricultural land | place: USA...
AGTAGCTCAGCGCGATCACGTCGTCGATGATCTTCTCGATCGTCTGCGACGTCATCGACCCGGACACGTCCAGGATCAGCAGGTTCTGCTTCTGCGGTGCGTGGTGGATCTGCGCCCGGTAGTCACCGAGCGTCGGCCGCTTCGCGTTCAGCTTCATCATCGAGCTGAACACCATCTGCCCCTGCTTGCCGGGCAGCATCGCGACCGCCGACTCGAGCTTGGCCGCCACGTCCTTGATGGACTGGGCGACCTCGACCTCGAGCTGCTCCCACACCGCGGGCAGGATCTCCCCGTGCGGAACCTCCGGGTCGAGCACGACCTCCCCGTCGTACGCCGAGCCGATGATCGGCTGGTGCCAGTCACCGTCCTCGTCGTAGTAGCCGTCGAGCAGGTAGTCCTGCAGGTCGTTGCTGTGGCTGCCGCCGTCGGCGAACAGCGCCGTCGACAGGTCCGTCTTGAGCACCGTGTGCAGCAGCGCCGCCAGCTGTCCCGCGTCCAGGTCGTAGACCTTGCCGAAGAACAGCGCCGTCTCCACGTCGGGCAGCAGCGAGCGCAGCGTCGCCACGCTGAACCGCTTGCCCGGCCTGACCTCGATGATCTGCAGGCTGGACCGGAGGTCAGCTGAGGTCATCGAGGTCGAAGGTGTCGTCGTCATCAGTGGTGGTTCCTTCCTTCTCGTAGCGGATCTTCTCCATCTCGAGGAGCTGGAGGTTGAGGTCCAGGTTCATCGCCTGCACCTCGCTGAGCCGGCTGTTGCCGACCAGCTGTGCTGCCTTCTGCCCGTACATGGGGTGCGCCTTCGCCATCTTGGCGTCGGCCAGGAACACGTACTGGACCTTGCCTTCACGCATCGCCACCTGGTTGTTCATCGACAGCAGCTCGTTCAGCTGCGGCGACTGGACCTCACGCAGCTGCGCCTGCCCGATCAGGTTGCGGATGCTGCTGCCCTTCATCGCCACCGGCGAGGACGACTTCGCCTTCAGGCTGTCGAGCACGTCGAACATCGGCAGCACCTCGGCATCGAGCAGCGCCTGCATCTCGAAGCTGCCGACCATGCTCGGGTGCAACCCGAGGACGTCGGTCATCAGCTGACCCAGCCGCTTCTTCTCCGCCTTGTTGTTGCGCGGATCCGGAGCGGGCAGGTGCAGCAGCCGGTCCTCGAGCGCCTTGTCGTAGGCGACCGTGGAGTTCGAGGCCCCGATGATGAACACCTTCGGCAGCTTGAACCCGCCGACCTGGCGGCTGGTGATGATGTCGAGCAGCCCGTTGTAGACCTCCGGGAATCCCCGCAGGAACTCGTCGAGCAGCAGGATGTCGCCGTCGTTCAGCTGCGTCCAGAACGTGGCCGTCAGCAGCTTGAGGTACATCTCCTCCTCGGAGGTGTGCGGCATCTGCACACCCTCCAACTCCAGCGGACTGATCCGACTGACGTTGATGATGTGCAGCCGGCAGCCGATGATGTCGGCCGCCTGCTGGACCACCGTCGACTTGCCGCAGCCCGGAGGCCCGAACAGGTGCGGCAGTGGACTGGTCACACCGGTGACCATTGCCATCGTGTAGAGCTTGAGGATCTTCTCGAGCATGGTGCATCCTTGTCTCGTCATTGACGGTGACGAACGAAGGGGCGGCAGCCTGCATCAGCTGCCGCCCCTTCGTTGTGGGTCAGGCCGGGCCGTCGGCGGCGGGGCCGCCCTCGGTGTCGATGACCTCGCCACCGAGCACGTCGGCCACGGCCGCCACCGGAGCGGTGGTGTCCACGTCGAGGATCTCGAGGTGGTCCATGACCCAGATCAGACGCTGGTCGTTGCCGGCCTCGATGAGGCGCAGCACCTTGCTGTCGGCGTTGAGCTGGACCACGTGCGCCGGCGTGCCGGCCACCGCGTCGGTGCCCTCGCTGATCACGATGTAGTCCAGCTCGTCGGTGGGTCGCTCGAGCTTCTTGCCCATCGCCTCGGCCGCCTTGGTCAGCGGCGCGAAGAACTCCTCGACCGCCTTCTCGAAGTCGCTCGAGGCGGCGTCGAACTCCTTGTGCTGGTTGAGCTCGTCCCACTGCTCCGTGCTGAGCACGGTCTCGCCCTCGTTGCCGGTCACGTCCGTGCCCCGCACGAGCGCCCGGCTGCCGATGAGACGGGTGATGGTGAACGTCATTGCTGGTTCCTTCCGAAGTGGTTGGTTTACTGGGTCCTGCTGGTGGTGCTGTGTGTCAGGCGCTGCCGTCGGCAGTGCCGTACACGGAGACCGCCCCGATCGCGCCGGTCTCCTTGGCCCGCCTGAACAGGCTGGCCAGGTTCGGGATCGACGCCGCTTGCACCATCTGGTCCAAGCTATCGTCGGCCACCGACACTTTCCCCTCCCCGTTGTGCAGGCAGAACTCGCCCGCGTACTGCTGTCCGCAGTGTCCGCACGTGTTCACTGCGCCACCTCCATCACCATGTTGATGCCGACGATGTCGACGTCCACGTAGTACCGGGAGGCGGTCATCAGCGTGATGCCCTGGGCCTTGACCGCAGCCGAGGACAGCACCTGCTTCACCTCGTCGCAGTCCGCCGAGGACGGCACCGAGACGGTCAGGTTGATGATCATCGTGCTGTCCCCCTTACGTCCGAGACCTGCGCCGTCAGCATCGGGTTGTCCCCGATGTTGGCGTGTAGTCCCGAGATGACCGCGTGCTGCACGATGTAGACCGCAGCCTCCGGCTTCTCGTACTTCGTGTCGACCTCGATGGTGACGACGATCGTCTGCTTCATTCGAGTGCCTCCATGATCACGTCGAGCGAGTCCTTGTAGTCGATCTGCTTCGCAGCCAACGTGAGCTCGCTGATGTTGTCGGCCTCGATGTGCAGCGCGATCGCCTCGTAGATGCGACCGAGCAGCTGCTTGTCCGCGTCGAAGTGCGTGGACATGTAGCTGCTCGCAGCCCAGTACCCGGTGACCAGGTCGTCCTTGACCGCGGTCAAGTCGTACCCGTAGCCGTGGTACTTGGCGTAGCGCCCGGCCTCTCGCAGCCCGTTGTACTGGCTGATGAAACCGTTGCGCCAGTTGCTCCGCTTCGCAGGCATCAGCGGCAGCGGCCCGTCCGGGTCGAGACCCGGGAACAGGTAGCCACGCATGTCCATGAAGCGGTCGGCCTCGAGGTCGTAGCCGGTGGCCAGCAGCCCGAAGTCGAACGACTCGAGCACCTGGCCCAGGCTGGTGGTCGGGTGCCCGTCCGTCAGCTTGTAGACCAGGTTGGTCTCGATGCCGTTGGCGTCGTGCAGCCGCAGGCTGTTGGTGTGCCACTGCTTGAAGCCGTAGCGCAACCACCGCGCCCACACACGACCGAACCGGTCGTCGAGGGTGTAGCCGTTGCACAGCAGCCTCTGCCCTGTGGCGATGAGGACCTGTGGTGTGGGGCAGAACAGGTCCACGTCCGAGTGGCAGTTGCTCTTGCCGTACGTCTGCTCCGCGACAAGGGAGCCGGCCAGGTAGACCGGCTCCCCTGCCAGGAGTGAGCGGACGTCGGCGATGATCGCCGACGCCGTCATCTCAGACCTCGTCCAGCGGGGTCGAGGTGAAGGTGTCGTCGGGCTTGACCTCGTAGCCCAGGAGCTGGAGCTCCTCGTCGATGGCGGTGAGCTTGGCCTGCGCCTCGTTCACCTTCTGCACCGCGACGCCGCGCTGCTCCTTGAGCTTGTCGATGCGCTTGGCGTCCTTCTCGGCCGCCTTCGCACGCGCCGCCTCGAGGTCCGCCTCGAGCTTCTTGATCCGCTCCTCGGGCGTCAGCATCTTGCGCGTCTGCTTGGCAGCCGGCGTCTGCGTCGCCTCGTCCTTCTTGGCCTTCGCGACCATGTCGGTTCCTTCCGGTTGAGTGGTCTCGCCGCCTGATGGCAGCGAGGTTGCGGCCCGACCCCCACCACTCGGGGAGCCGGGCCGCAGATCGTGGGTGCTACAGCGGGCAGCCGCACCAGTTGCGGACCCGGATGGTTCCGGATCCACAGCTGATGCGGTGCCAGCCGCGCAGTCTGTCGAGCAGGTTCAGCCTGTGTCGTCGCATGCCTACTTCAACGGCGCGTGGTAGCCGTGGTCACGGCAGCACGGCCGGCCGGCCTGTGCCACGGGCAGCACGGCGAACCAGGCGTAGGCGATGGACACCAGTGCCAGCAGCAGCAGCGTCCTCACCGCTTCGCCTTCGGCTTGGGCCCGTGCGTGCGCACGTGCAGCTTCTTCACCGAGAGCTCGGTGAAGCGACGCGGGCAGACCGGGCAGCCGTAGCGCCCGGTCTGCTCCGCCGGCACGGCGGTCACCGTCGTCCCCGCGGAACGTTGGCGATGCCGAGCGCCTGCTCCACGTCCTTGTCGAACTGGGACCTGGGCTCGATCGGGCTGACGCTGGGCGTCCAGCCGTTGGGCCAGGCGTAGCCGTCGTCGACCAGAGTCAGGTCGCGGTACGTCTTGCCTTCGTCCAGCTGCCGCTGGATCTCGGCCTCGAACGCGTCGAGACCGGCCTGCTTGTTCAGGTGCTCGTCGAGCAGCGTGAGCAGCGCGTGGTTCTCGATGCGCAGCGGCACCACCTGCAGGTGGTAGCCGATGAACCAGCCGATGGTGATGCAGAAGATCGCCAGTGCGATCGACCCGAAGATGTCCATTGACGGTGACCCTTCTGTCCACAGCATGTGGACTGACATGTGGATAACGCTTCTCTCTTTCCCCTCCAAAGCGCTATGCGCTTTGCCTTTCCCTCTCCCCCTCTTACTTCCTAAAAGAGTCCCCACTCTTGAGCCGCAAGCATGCGGCTGCTCCAAGCGTGGAGCGTGGGGCAGCGGCCACAAGCAGGCAGCGCCTGCCGATGGTGCGTCATCCGAGGAGGATGCTACCGAACCAGGACAGGTGTGGACGTGTAGTCACTCAACGGGATGTAGTCACCCTGTAGTCACCCCCTGGGTGACTACGCAAAACCGCAGGTCAGAGGCCACATTCGCCAGATGTAGTCACGTAGTCACCCGGAGAAACCTCTCACGTGTAGTCACCCCTATGGGTGTCTACATTGCAACCTGCATTTCATCGAACATACATACGAACAGGGGGTTTGAAAGAGATGGGGTGACTACATGACTACAGCCTGTGGATAACCTGCATAACTGCAGGTCAGAGGCATGTAGTCATGTAGTCACCCCAACCGGTGCCAAGGGGTGACTACACCCAGCTCACGACCTGGGTGCCAGCCCCACCTTGGTACAACCCCCGGTACAAAAGAAGCGGGCCGACGTGACGGCTCACGCCGGCGTCGACCCGCAGCACACAAGACGTTGCCACCACGAGGAGCTCACGCTCCGAGCGTCACAGCCGTGACGCTGAGTCTCCAAGCGTTACTGCGTAACGCGATAAGGCAATCAAGCCGTGTCATAAAATCCGGCAAACTCTAAACAGAATGCGCACGCACACACACCTTGTCTAATGACAATCGGCCACTTCGTATCCGAAGTGCAAGCGTCACGCGACTAGACGAAGGTGTTTGTGTGTTGTTTTCTTTTCTCTCATCAACGTGTGCATGCGCAATAAAAAAGAGTTTGCCTCCCGGCTTGATAGCCAGGAGACAAACCCACTCATCACTTCGTGTACTTGTCCAGCATGCGCTGGTATGCAGCAATGACGTTGCCGTCACTGCCGTTGGCCTTGCCGTCGTCGATGAGCTTCTGCAGCCGGATCATGGTCTCGATACGAGCCTCATCCAGCTGGAGCTCCGACGACTTGACCTGCTGCTGCACCAGTGACTTCATCACCGATTGCATTGGGTCCATGCTCGCGATGACGTTCTGCGTCATTGCATCCATGAGTGCACTCATGACTGTGCTCCAATCTGATACCCAGATAACATTTCCAAATAGACTAACCAAACCGAAACACCTATTTCATTTTTCTCAATCCAAATGGATCCTAGAATATCCATATATATATATAATAGGGGGAATAGATTGTTTCTTTTGTTTATGTTGTATATGTTGGAACCTCACGGAAAAGTTTTTCACAATCGAGACATTCGCCTCGATTAGCGCAGGATCTGCGCCGAGATACCGCGATCGAGACCTCCGATGCGCCGGCTACCCCCGCATCGGCGCTGCACGGCCGCCACGCGCAGGCGAGAACCTGATGGCGGGCCACTTCAGGCGTAGGTACGAAGACGCGCCGATTGCCCCGATCTGCACCGTGACAGAAGGGAAAATGTGTAGCATCTGGGGCTAGTGAGTCACCCGGGACAGAACGGGCGACTGCGTACTGGCGAGGAGCCGAACGTGGCGGGTGGCAGCGGTCGGTTCGAGCACTCCAGCCTTCAGCAGTGGAAGGCGCAGGAGAAGCAGCCGGCGGCCCCCGAGGGGATGCGCCAGGGCGCCGCGGCGGCCGGCGGGTACGAGTCCGGCGGTGGCCGGTTCGAGAACTCCAAGCTCGGGCAGTGGGTCTCCGAGCAGGGCTACACCGGTGCCGCGCAGACCTGGTACACCGGGGCCAACCGCGAGGGCACGAACAACGGCTGGGACACCGACTTCTGGAACCGGACGTTCGAGCAGAACAAGATGTTCGGCGAGCAGGGCAAGCTCGGCACCCAGTTCGAGCAGCCGAACGCCACCGGGGTGGTGACCTGGGACCACGACTCGAGCGATGGCCGGCACCACTTCACGTTCGGTGACGTCTTCGACGGCGGCAAGAAGGTCGGCAACGTCTTCCACCAGTTCGACAAGCCGACCGCCGACCTGATGATGGCCGACATCCTGTTCGACGGGAAGACGAAGGCCGAGATCTTCTCCGACTCCGACCACACCGCGCGGCTCGCGCGCGAGGTCGGGGCCAAGCGGGAGCAGAACAACACCGAGATCCCGAAGATGCTGACCGCCGCGGACTTCAACGGCAAGGTCGAGAAGCGGGCGAAGTCGTTCGAGGACGGTCACGTCGACGACGCGATCACCGCCGGTGGCGTCCTGGGAGGCGCCGCCGTCGGAGCCGGGGCTGGTGCCGCCGCCGGTGCCGCGTTCTTCGGGGTCGGCGCGCTGCCCGGTGCCATCGGCGGCGCGATCCTCGGTGCGCTGGGTGGCGGCGCCGGCGCGGAGATGAACAAGGACGCGCTGGCCGAGCAGGCGGCGCGCGCCTACGAGATCACCTCGATGTCCAAGCGGGAGAACGGCAGCGCGGCGGCGTACGCCACCGGGGTCTCCCAGTGGTCGGGCTTCGCCGGGTCGCTGATCTCCCCGCTGCAAAACCTGAACCGGGGTTACGCCGACGTGCGCGGCTCCGGCCGCCGCGGCGACGGCCGCTCCGAGTTCTACCGGGTCGACGACCAGAACCACCGCACCGTGCCGAAGTGGCTGCGGGTCACCGACGTGGTCGCCGCCGTCGGGGACTCGGCGCTGCAGTTCGCCTCCCCGATCGGGGTGAGCCTCTACACCACGCAGATGTCCGGCACGATCGGCGGCGAGGTGGCCGAGCTCGGCCTGGCGCACGGGAAGACCTTCGACTACACGCGCGGCGACTTCGACAACATCTTCACCGACGACCACGGCAAGCGGGACCTGTCGGCGGCCGCGGCCGGGATCGGCAAGATCGGCATCGACGCGGTCCAGCTCGGGATGGTCCGGGGTCTTGCCGGCAAGGTCGACGCGGTCCGCGCGAGCGTCGGGGAGAAGACCGCGTTCGGGTCGCTGCTCGGGATGCCGCAGCGGCTCTCCCGCAACGTGCTGCCCGCCCGGCTCGGCGGCCGGACGGCCGAGGAGAAGGCGGCGCTGGCCGCCGGCGGCCACGAGACCGAGGCGGCCGGGCACCGGTTCGTGCTGGACGCCGAGGGCAAGGTCGTCGGCAAGCACGCGACGATGAGCCTGCTGGCGCCGTCGGAGCAGCTGGTGTCGCTGTCCGCCCGGGTGCAGGCCTCCCGGCTGGCGGCCAAGGCGCAGCGGACCACGGTGTCGGCCGATGACTTCTACCGGGCCGCGAACGCGTTGGCCACCGGCCAGTCCCGCTGGCGTACGGCGCTGGTGAACGGGATGGGCGAGGGCTACGAGGAGGCCGCGCAGGCGATCCTCGAGCCGCACTCCCACAACGAGTCGGTCTCCATGTCCGACATCGGGAACGCCGCGCTGTACGGGTTCGCGATGGGCGCCGGCATGGGCGTCGGCATGGGTGCCCGGATGCCGGGTGCCGACGAGAAGATGATGAGCCAGGCGTTCCTGGCGCAGTCGCTGCGCACCGGCACCGAGGGTGACCTGGCCGCGTTCAAGAAGGACTGGAAGTCCAAGACCGAGGCGGAGAAGCGCGCGGCCGCCGCGATGAGCAACCTGGAGCGGGCCACCACCAACGCCGCCTACCGGCAGCTGGCCACCGACCAGGCGATCGAACGCAGCGCGGGCGTGGTCGGCACCGCGAAGCTGCGCGACGCGATCGCCCAGCAGCTCGCCTCCAACCTGGCCAAGGGCACCGACCGCACCGACGGCTCGTTCGTGGTCGCCCCGATCGAGGACACCGGCCGCGTCGACGCGCAGGGCAACCTGCTGCCCGGCTCGATGCCCGGGGACGCGGTGGTCGCCTCCGGGCTGCAGACGGTCCGGAACCTGTCCAACCGGCTCCGCGGCCACGAGGTGCAGGTCGACTCCCTGAACCGGGACCTCGAGCAGGTCGCCGCCGAGCTGGCCAAGGACCCGGGCAACCAGGACCTGGTCGACCGGCAGACCCAGATGGCCGCCGACCTGGCCACCGCGCAGCGGGTGGTGGACCGCGGCAACGAGATCCTCGCGGATCTCGACCAGCGCCTGGACGCGATGTACGACCCGACGCTGTCCCCGGCCCAGGTCGAGGCCGAGGTGGAGACCGCGAACGCGATCCTGCGGGATCTGTTCCACGAGCGGACTCCCGGGCTGAGCGCCGAGGACTCCCGGGCGATGGCGCGCGCGGTGTCCATGCTGTTCACCCGGGACCCCCAAGACCAGGCCGGCTCCTACCAGGTGCTGGTCCCGCAGATCTCGGTGCCGCTGACGATCAGCCGCTCCGACGACGTGCTGCAGGTGCCGTCCGGGATCCTGGCCGCGATCTCCGGCGACCACGACGGCGACAAGATCCGTCCGCAGAACCAGCTGATCCTGTCCGAGGAGGACTTCGTCTCGGCCCGCTCGGGTGCGTTCTTCCTCGGCGCCGGCTCCACGGTGAACATCGCGGCCCCGAAGGACGAGAAGGAGAACGTCGAGCGGATGAGCCAGGCGCTGGCCTCCCCGAACTCGGCACTCGCCAACTTCGCGGCCGGCACGCTGACCAACATCGGCACCGCGGTCCGGCACCGCTACGGCCAGGTCGTCGAGGCCAAGGTGCTCGACGCGGTCCTGGACCGGTTCTACGCCGAGGTGCACGCGAACAACAAGGACGCCCGCAACGAGCTGGTCAACGGGCTGGCCCGGCTCGCCGGCGGCCCGCTCACCGAGTTCTCCCGCAACAACCTGTCCAACGAGTGGCTGTGGCTCGACCACCTGCTGCGCGCGAACTTCCAGCAGTTCCAGGAGTCGTTCGCCGCGCACCGGCCGCTGCTCGGGGACGCCCCGAACACCACCCGGGTGGCGCCGAACCGGCAGTCCACGGCGGTCAAGGAGCGCCGGATGCAGCGGGCCGCGAACACCGGCACCACGGTGGGGCTGCTGCTGGCCGGCGACTCCCCGTTCCGGCAGGCGCAGAAGCTGCACTACTCCAGCCTGGTCGCGAACGTGCTCTCCGCCGAGCAGGGCGGCGCGCGGGAGGACATCTACGCGCTGGCCCAGCTCTACGAAGCGCTCGGCCAGGGCATGACCCGCTCCGAGCTGGACGAGATCCGGGCCAAGGACGAGATCACCGGCCGGGTCTACGCTCGGCTGAAGCGGGTCGCGCTCGAGGCCCAGCGTCTCGACCCGTCCCTGGGTGGGGTCGAGTCGCTGGCGGTGGTCGCGAACCTGCGGATCTCCGACGTCGACCTCGACGTCGAGGGCACCCCGACCGCGAACGGCAAGCAGCTCAGCCTGGCGCAGTTCCTGCTCAAGCAGTCGGTGGCCCAGGACCGGCGCGAGAAGGACGCGATCTTCGACGCGTCCCCGGAGCTGCAGGCCAAGCACGCCCGGCTGCTGGCGATGACCCGGCCCCCCACGCAGGGGGTGCGCGGGTCGAAGCCGGTGAACGCGGAGCGGGCGTTCGTGGAGGTCGTCGGCTCCCAGCAGCTGTTCACGCTGCTCGGGGACGCCGCCGACGTGTTCGGCCCGCACCTGACCGTGGAGCAGTGGATCCGCGGGTACGTCTCCCTGGACGAGAACAGCCGCCGCGCCGAGGACAACAAGCTCCGGGGCGAGGCCGAGTACATCGGCCGCAAGTCCAGCAAGAACCTGCCCTACGACCTGGGTGAGGTCGCCGCCGGGGAGGTCACCGCCTACCGGGCGCTGGTTGACGCGATGCTCGCGGTCGGCCACAACCGGATCACCATCGACCACGAGACCGCGGCCAGCAAGGAGACCGGGTCCCGGCACCTGCACGGCGAGCTGGCCAAGCGGCACTACGACACCTCCGAGGCGTTCCAGTCCGCGCACACCCGGATCCGGGAGGCGATCTTCACCTTCTCGGGGCTCTCCCGCCGCCGCGACGGGGAGCTCTCGCCGGCGCTGGTGGCCCGGATGTTCGAGGGCAACCCGGACTTCGCCCGCCAGGTGATGGACCTGATCCCGAACAACTACGCCAACGCGGTGCTCGAGGCCCGCGGCGACGGCGTCTACGTCGCGAACTGGGTCCACGACATGTTCGTGATGTCGGACCCGGCGCAGGCCGAGATGCACTTCTGGCGGAACCTGCTGCTCGCGGAGTGGAACGCCAAGGGCGTCAACTTCTCCAACGAGGAGGAGGACGAGGACGGCGCGTCCGGGCGCAAGTACCACGGTCTGAAGCGCCGGATGCACCGGATCATGTTCAACCTCGCCGCCCAGGACGACAACGGGCTGCTGTACGAGAAGTTCATCCGGGAGATGGAGTCGGCCACCAGCCTGGAGATGTTCCTGCGCTGGGTGAACACCACCCCCGGCGTGCGTGGCGACCAGGCCCCGATCGTCGGCTGGGTCGACGACCCGGCCGAGTTCGACGCCGACAAGGCCGGCGGCGGCTGGACCAACGCGCTGGCCGGCTCCGAGCTCCGCGAGGCGATCACCTCGCTGCAGCGCGGCGCCGACGCGCTGGTCAAGGACCTGGCCGAGGAGCAGGCCGCGGTGAACGCGGACGTCTCCACGATCGCCGCGATCCGCCGGGTGCTGAACGGCACCGGCACCACGGATGACCAGGCGCTGCACGACCAGATGGTGCAGCGGATCAGCGACGCCGGTGAGATGGCGGTGGGCCTGGGCCCGCAGGCGATGATCTACGAGATCGTCGGTGCGGCCCGCGGCTTCTACCCGCAGGCCCACACCAAGGGCAAGAACCCCTCGCACCTGGTGGCGCCCGGCTCGTTCGACGCCGGCCGGGACGCGTTCGGCTACACCACCAACTACGAGCGGGTGCTGGCCGGGCTGACCGCCACCAACCTGGACGCGCTCGGCTCCAACATGTCGCAGATCGCCAAGGACGCCGGCCGCACGATGGACGACTACGGCCGCCCGGTGACCTGGACCAAGCCGGACGTGGCGCAGGTGCTGGACCTGCTCGAGGACCCCGACACCCGGCCGATGGCCCGGGCGATGCTGTTCCCGCAGGCGATGGAGCGGACCTTCGACGGCACGATCCGCCCCCAGCTGCTGGTCGGCAAGTCGCTGGTCTCGCTGCTGGACGGCACCTCGCTGAAGGACCTGTTCCCGAAGGCGGACACGCTGCGCCAGGACCCGGCGCTGCGCTACCTGACGATGGTGCAGGCCGAGGCCCGCCGCTTCGGTGGCCACTTCTCGGTGATGCGCGCGGCCACCGACATCGTCGCGGCCCGGCAGTCCGCGGCCGACCACACGCTCTCGGACTACGAGCTCGAGCAGATGACGGTCTCCGCGCTGCACGAGATCGCGCAGGTGCTGCAGGCCTCCGGCTCGGTCGCGGCCGCCGACGCGGTCCGCGGCCCGGGTGCCGACACGCTGGGCGAGTACCTCACCGAGGTCCGCAAGGCGCAGAAGCAGGCGCACCTGTCGCGTCAGCTCGGCCAGGAGATCGGGGACGAGACCGCCACCCGCGCGGTGGTCTCCGAGCTGACCAGCCAGCGCGAGGCCGAGGCCGAGGCCGAGAAGCAGCTGATCCTCGCCGCGCTCGGCCCGAACTCCACCCAGGCCGAAGCCGACCGGGCCGCCGTCCGGGTGTCGAACATCGAGGCCGAGGTCGACCGCTTCAAGGAGCGGATGGACCTGCTGCTCGAGGACAACCTGGTCGACCGGGCCGTCTCGATGTACGGCTGGCCCTCCGACCAGGCCGCCCAGGTCGAGGCCCGCCGGGCGATCACCGACTTCATCTTCGGCAACTTCCACATGATGGAGACGGCTTCCGCCAGCCTGATCACGCTGTCGAAGCTGACCGAGCAGGTGCGCGACTCCGGCCGCGCCGGGAACGTGGACCTCTCCGACGCCGAGTGGGACGAGCTGTCCCGCGCGGTGATCGGGGTCTACCTGGACCGGGTGGCCTCCAGCACCGGCGCCGGGATCTCGGTGGCGCCGTTCCCGGACGCCGACCACGCCGACGACCACCGCTACTACGACCGCACCTTCTCCTACCTGGCCGAGCCGCTGATGGACCCGACCAGCCCGCTGGTGCTGGCCGCCAAGCGGGTCCACGAGCGCGCTGGCCGGCACGGCGAGGAGACCCGCGCGGACGAGTTCTACCGGCTGCTGGACCGCACCCTGTTCGCCGAGTTCAGCCTGGGGCAGTGGACCAGCGACATCCCGCGCACGTCGATCGAGGCGAACCAGCGGCTGGACTCCTCCTCCGCCGAGGCCGCGATCGCGATGCCCGGCAACAGCCCGAAGCGGCAGGCCGTCGTCTCGGCCGCCACCCGCCGCACCTTCGCGGTCCCGGGCGACGAGCACATGTCGACCGCCCGGCTGTCCTGGCTGGACCTGAACGCGGGCAGCGTCTTCGACGAGGTTCAGGTGGTGATGCCGTCGGGGATGACCTCGCGGCCGCTGGCGCAGCTGAACAACCGGTTCGCGCGCTCGGTGACGCTGACCTACACGGACGCGGCCGGAGACCAGCAGCAGGTCGACCTACTGGCCGCCGACCGCGACCTGGGCCGAGTCTGGCACGGCGACGACCGGGCCGCCGGCGCGGGTCTGCAGGAGATCCACCTGAACCGGATCGCGCACAGCGTCGACACCTACCTGGCCCCGCTCGGGGTGAACCCAGCCGGCGCCCTGGTCGACGTCGAGTTCGTGCACCCCGACTCCCAGCCCGAGGGCCCGGAGTGGTTCAACAACCTGTTCTTCGAGGGCACCAGCTTCGCGTTCGACGGGGACCGGCACGAGTCGCTGAACGAGACGCTGTGGTTCTCCTCCGGCGGCCTGAACCAGTCCTACCAGCGGGCCGCGCTGGACGCGTCGAAGACCGGGAAGCCGGCGCTGCAGGTGGTGCCGACCCCGGCCGCCGCCGAGGTCGCCGCGTTCGAGCAGACCTGGCAGACCGACTTCGCCGCGATGCTGCGGGCCAAGGCGCGCAAGCTGTTCGAGTCCGAGCTGGGCATCGACGTCGACCCGGCCGAGTTCTACAACGCGGTCTACAAGGACCTGAAGCTGCGGCACTTCGTCCGCGGTCAGGTCGACGGGGAGCCGGTGCTGTGGTCGGCCGAGCAGATGCTCGCCCACCACCAGGCCACCCCCGGCATGGTCCCGCCGATCGACAACGCGACGCTGTGGATCCCCACCGACGACGTGCTCCGCTCGCTGCTCGGGGAGCAGGGCACTCAGGGTGTCGCCCGGATCTTCGACGACCAGCTCGAGATCGACCCGACGATGGTGCCGACCTACCGGGGTGTCACCGACACGATGCGCGAGCGGTTCGCCGCCGGGCTCACCGAGGACTCCGTCGCGCTGCACCAGACCCGGCTGATGGCGCGGGCCCGGCAGCAGCAGCTAGTGGTCCGCGCCCGGATGGACGACGCGGCCCGCGCGGCGTACGACACCCGGATGCGGTTCCTGGCCGAGCAGCGCCAGGAGATCCACGCCGCCCGCGCCGCCTGGTCTGGGACGGCCGGGCCTGGCGGGTTCAACCCGAAGCGGAACATGGTCGCCGCCTTGCAACGCGCCGACGGGATGCTCCGTGCGGAGAACATCGCCTTCGACTGGGCCGGTGAGGGCGGCATCCCGTTCGTCGGGCCCCGCTCGATGAACAACCTGAACCTGTCGCGGATGCTGATGCGCGACCTCGAGACGCTGCTGTCGGACGGCAACGGCTCCCGCGCCGGCTGGATCTTCCGCGAGGGCGACGAGTCGCACCCGCCGACCGGGCTGCTGACAGGCACCTCCCTGGACGGGAAGGAGCCGACCGCGATGCGGGTCGCCGCCGGGGACCTGGTCGTCGTCGAGCTCGACTCGTTCCGCGGTGACTGGAAGCAGGCCGCCAAGCGGCTGGACTACCTGGCCAACCGGGGCGCGACCATCGTGCTCGGCTCCGGCGACGGCACCAACGACGGCCGCGCCGAGATGGCCGAGCACCTGGAGTCGCTGAACTACGAGCGGATCGCCGGGTCCAAGCACGTGTACCGGCCCGCCGACTTCTCCAGCCGGTACGCCAACCAGCGGGCCCGCACCTCCACGCTGATGGAGATGCGCCCGGTGTCCAAGCGCAACCACGCCGCGATCCTCAACGTCGTCGGCAAGGGCATCCAGGAGGGCGGCGCCTGGGTCGACCACGACAACCCGCGGCTGCGTGCCATCGGCACCACCCTGAACCTGGTGCCCACCGACTTCCTCGCGGGCTTCAACGTGCCGGTCGAGCAGGTCGAGAACGACTCCCAGGTGTCCGCGGTGATCGCGCACCTGCGCGGCCTGGACACCCCCGAGGGCCGCGACCACCTCCGCGCCCTGGCCGGCGCCGAGAACGACGACACCTTCGACCCGGCCTGGGAGGCGCTGATGCGCCGCCTCGACGACAACCGGGTGCTGCCGGCGGCCGGGGAGACGTTCGGCACCGGCGACATGATCCCGCTCGTCGACGGGCTGGGCCGGGTGCTGCTGTACCGGCACGGCAACAAGGCACCGCGCCGCGACCAGGTCGACGTCCAGGCCGCCACCCCGCTGTCCGGGGAGCTGGATGGCGCCCGGGTCGCGATCTTCCCGTCCAAGCCGGAGGAGGCCGCGACCACCCATCGCGGCCGGGTCGTCCAGTTCAAGCCCCGCTCGGTCTCCGGGCTGAGC
>Ga0308175_100001599_pt1 | contig 15324 bp, 12 predicted proteins | sample PhyCR1_3_FD_203893 | JGI IMG/M metagenome (GOLD analysis project Ga0308175, IMG submission 203893) | Soil microbial communities from UC Gill Tract Community Farm, Albany, California, United States - DLSLS.C.R1 | ecosystem: Environmental > Terrestrial > Soil > Agricultural land | place: USA...
GAACATCCGAGCTGTCCACGTCGCCGCGCTGCCCCAAAGCGTTGAAATCGCTCCCGAACCCGGCATTATCGTTGGCCGGCGCCCCGATCCGCTGCATCGCGTCGGCGTATACGCGCCGGGCGGTCGCGCAGCGTATCCCAGCAGCGTCCTCATGGGCGTGATCCCGGCGCGCGTCGCAGGCGTCGCAGAGGTCATCATTTGCGCGCCCCCGACCTCAAAGGGACAGCCAGAGGCTGCAACGCTCGCGGCGGCCGAGCTGTCCGGGGCCGATCGAGTGTTCGCAGTGGGCGGCGCGGGAGCGATCGCCGCCATGGCGTACGGCACAGCAAGCATTCCTCGCGTCGACCGCATCGTCGGTCCGGGAAACGCCTACGTGGCGCAGGCGAAGCTCCTGGTGTCGAACGTCGTGGGCATCGACTCTCCCGCCGGCCCGAGCGAGTTGCTGATCGTTGCCGATGACTCGGCCGACCCTGCGCATCTCGCCGCCGAGTTGCTCGCCCAGGCCGAGCACGATCCAGAGGCGGTCGTCGCGCTCGTCACGACGGACGAGACGTTAGGCGCCAAAGTAGTCGACGCCATCGAGAAGTTTCTGCCCGTCCAGGCGCGTCGCGCGATCATCGAGCGCGCGTTCGCTGAACGCGGTGCAATCCTCACGGCGCCGTCGCTCCGCGAGGCGATAGCGTTCGCGAACCTGTTCGCGCCAGAGCATCTGCTGCTCGCAACGCGCGACGCCGACGCGCTGCTCGGTGACATTCGCTCGGCCGGCACCGTGTTCGTCGGCGAAGCGAGCTCGGTGACGTTCGGCGACTACATCACCGGAGCGAACCACGTGCTCCCGACAGGCGGGTTGGCGCGCTCGTACTCCGGCTTGAGCACGGCGGATTTCGTCCGCTGGACGACATACCAGCGCGTCGACCGCGACACGGCCGCCCGACTGGCTCACGACGTCGCCGTGTTCGCAGAGGCGGAGCATCTGCCGGCGCACGCTGCTGCCGCCCGGGCGTGGAGGCAATCCACTTGACACCGCCGACCCCGTCATCGTCGCCGAGCGAGTCGCTTCGACTCGGACGCGCGACGATTCGCGATGTCGTGCCGTATCCCACGGAGCGTTTGCCGTGCACGGCCGACTTGAGTGATAACACCAACCTGTTCGGCGCACCGCCGGCTGCGCTTCGCGAGCTCACAACGGCCGGCCGCGACGAGATCACGCGGTATCCCGGCCTCCACGCCCGAAGCCTCCGTGAGGCGCTGGCAGGCTACGCTGGCGTTCGTTCGGATCAGGTCGTGAGTGGTTGCGGATCCGACGACGTGATCGACTCGGCAGTGCGCGCTTTCGCGGAGCCCGGGGAGCGTCTCGCCTACTCCGACCCGACGTTCAGCATGATCCCGGTGTTCGCGAAGGTGAATGGCCTCGTCCCCACACCCGTTCGGTTCGCGGCCTCGGGCGACATCGACCCGGATGCATTGCTCGCGACGGACGCGCGCATCATCTACATCTGCTCGCCTAACAACCCGACCGGCAGTCTGGCGGCTCGTCGGTCGGTAGATCGCGTGATCGAGCGTGCACCCGGTATCGTGATTATCGACGAGGCGTACGGCGAGTTCACCGACAGTGGCCGAGTGGGCGAGGCGCCCGAGCATGACCGCGTATTGGTCACGCGCACCTTGTCGAAGGCGTTCGGAATGGCCGGCTTTCGCATTGGTTACGGAACCGGCGCCGCGTCGCTCGTTCACGAGATCGAGAAAGTACGAGGGCCCTACAAGGAGAATGCGCCTGCCGAACGCGCCGCGGCGTGTGCCCTTCGCGAGGATGTCGCGTGGATGCGCGACCTGGCGGCCAAGGCGGTTCAGAACCGTGAGCGGTTCGCTGGCGCACTCCGCGCCAATGGGCTCGACGTGCTTCCGTCAGCCGCCAACTTTCTCCTGGTGCCGATCGCGAATGCGGCACTCGTCGCACAGCGCATGCGAGAGCGCGGGATCGCGGTTCGTCCGTATCCGGGCTTGCCGGGGATCGGTGATGCGCTTCGTATCACCATTGGACCGTGGGCACTGATGGAGCTCGCCTTGGATGCGCTGCTCGGAGCACGCGCGTCTGTCGTGACGACCCAGCCGGGGCGATGAAAGTCACCATCTTCGATTACGGCGCGGGAAATATCCACTCGCTCGCGAAGGCGCTTGCGGCGTTCGAGGCGACGGTGGAAGTGGAGACGGACCCGACTCGGGCGATCGAGACGGACGTTCTGGTGCTACCCGGTGTCGGAGCGTTCGGGTTGGCCGCAGAGCGCTTGGCGGCCGGTCGACTCGCCATGCAGGCGGCCCTGCGTGACGGGCTGCCGTGTCTTGGCATCTGTCTCGGCATGCAGCTGCTGTTCGACGCGAGCGACGAAAGCACGCCTAACGCGCGAGGTCTGGAGATCTTTTCTGGAACGGTCACCCGACTCAGGGCGCAACGGGTCCCGCAGATCGGGTGGAATGCCATCGACGCCGCGGACGATGAGCTGTTTGTGCGTGCCCCCCTCTCATACGCCTATTACGCGAACAGCTACGTGTGCCGGCCGGTCGATGACTCGGTCGTTCGTGCATGGAGCACGCACGAGGATGACCGATTCGCGGCTGTCGTACGCGCGGGTCGTACCGTCGGCGTGCAGTTCCACCCCGAGAAAAGCTCGGGCCCCGGCTTGCGCTTTCTGCATGCCTTCCTCGACGACGTCACCTCATGATTGCCATACCCGCGGTGGACCTGCGCGAGGGCGCGTGCGTTCAACTCGTCGGAGGAGACTATTCTGACGAACGCGTTCGTCTTGCGGACCCGGTTTCGGTCGCCCGTGAATGGGTGCGATACGGATTCCGTCGACTCCACGTGGTCGACCTCGACGCTGCAACGGGACGCGGGTCGAACCGCGATGTCGTACACGAGATACTCCGGGAGATTCCGGTCGAGGTGCAGATCGGCGGCGGAGTCCGGAGCACGACCGCGATCGATGAGTTGGTCGGCGCCGGAGCCTGCGCTGTTGCTCTCGGTACTCGGGCGTTCGAGGACGCCGACTGGCTCGGGCGTGTCGCCAACGCGTACCCTAACGAGATCATCGTTGCGGCCGATGTGCGGGATCGCCGCGTCGTGACACACGGCTGGACGCGGACGCTACCGCGAGAGATCATCGACGTCACGGAAGAGTTGAGCGCGCTGCCCCTCGCGGGCCTGCTCGTCACCGCCGTCCATCGTGAAGGGCGGATGCAGGGCACGGACCTGTTTCTCATGGAGGACGTGGTCGAAGCAGCGAGCTTCCCCGTGTACGCGTCCGGTGGGATTGCATCCGTTGCCGATCTCCGAGCTCTTGCGGACCGCGGCGTCGCCGCAGCGATCGTCGGCATGGCGCTGTACACCGGCGCCATCGATCCGTGGCAGGCAGCCGAGGAGTTTGCGGAATGAGTGTTGTCGAACGGCAGACGGCTGAGACCCGCATCCGCCTCGAGATCACGAACGGGGACGGGCGCTCGACTGTGGCGACTGGCCATCGCTTCCTCGATCACATGATGGTGACGCTCGCGAGATACTCCCGCCTCGACCTCTCGCTTCAAGCGTCTGGCGATCTGAAGCATCACCTCATCGAGGACGTTGGAATCGCCTTCGGGACCGCCATCGCCGATCAGACCCCCATCACGTGTGCGCGATACGGGCACCGCACAGTCCCCATGGACGATGCGCTCGTGGAGGTAACAATCGATCTCGGAGGGCGGCCGTACTATCGCGGCCCGGTTCCCAGCTCGCTGTACGATCACTGGTTTCGATCGTTCGCAGATCACGCGCGCGCCACACTCCATGTTCGGGTGCTTCGCGGCGCCGATCGACATCACATCGTCGAAGCCGCATTCAAGGCACTGGGCCTCGCGTTGCACGACGCCCTCATCGACTCCGGTACGGTTTTCAGCACGAAAGGCAGCGTTCGATGGTGACGCGCCGACTCATTGTCTGTCTCGACGTCAAGGGCGGCCGCGTCGTGAAAGGCGTCCAGTTTGAATCGTTGCGGGATGTCGGTGATCCGGTCGAACTCGCTCAACGATACGAGGCGGATGGCGCGGATGAAGTCGTGTATCTCGACATCTCGGCCAGCTTTGAAGAGCGGTCGACTCTGCTCGACCTCGCGAGGCGAACGGCCGAACGTCTTTTCATTCCGCTGACCATTGGGGGCGGGATTCGCTCGGCGAACGATGTCGCGCGCGCACTGCGCGCCGGGGCCGACAAGGTCGGTGTGAACACCGCGGCCGTCGAGTCGCCGGAGATTCTGACCGAGTGCGCCGTTCGATTCGGCTCGCAATGTGTCGTCGCGAGTATCGATGCCAAGCGGCACGGCGAACGCTGGCTCGTATACACGCGAGGCGGAAGGACGCCGACGTCGCTCGATGCAGTGACGTGGGCGCGCGAGTGCGTTCGGCGCGGCGCGGGTGAGCTCCTCGTCACGAGTATCGACCGCGATGGTGCACGTACGGGCTACGACCTCGAGCTGACTGCGACGATCGCGAATGCTGTCGGTGTTCCAGTCGTCGCGAGCGGCGGTGCAGGATCGGCGAGCGATGTGTGTGACGCACTCGTGCGCGGCCGCGCGGACGCAGCCCTGGTCGCCGGCATCCTGCATGAAGGCGTGACAACCGTACAGCACATCAAGACAGAAATGGCCCATAACGGCATACCGGTGCGCGCGGCATGACCGCGGTCCGAAATGAGACGCTGCTGCAGGCGGTGTCCGAGGTGGCTCGACTCACTGGCCGAGTTGCACTCGCGCACTTTCGAACACGCCTCGACGTTGAGACGAAGCGTGACGGGAGCCCGGTGACTATTGCCGATCGCGCCGCGGAGCAAACCGCGCGCGAATGGATCGCTACGCGGTTCCCGCACGACGCGATTCTCGGCGAGGAGTTTGGCCCCGAAGGCGACGAGGGAGCGCGTCGCTGGTTCATCGACCCGATCGACGGCACGAAGACCTTCGTGCGTGGCGTTCCGCTCTGGGGCACGCTGATTGGCGTGGTGAGCGGGGACACTGTGCTCGCGGGCGCGATCTACTGTCCTGCGGTTGACGAGATCGTTACCGCTGCCGTGGGCGAGGGCTGCTGGTGGAACGACGCTCAGTGTCGCGTTTCGGAGCACGCGGAGATCGCCGGCTCGACGCTGCTCACGACGGATGTCCGGTTTGCAGGTTTTCCCGATAGGGCAGCGCGGTGGTCGGCGCTCGCGAACGAAGCAGCGGTCGCGCGGACATGGGGCGATTGCTACGGTTATCTCCTCGTCGCGACCGGACGAGCCGAGTTGATGGTGGACAATCTCATGTCGCCGTGGGACTCCGCCGCGCTCATCCCGGTGGTGCGCGAGGCCGGGGGCGAGTTCAGTGACTGGGATGGTCGCGTTACACCATTCGGAAGCGGAGCGATGGCCAGCAATGGTGTCATGGCCGGCTCGTTGCGCGCGAGGCTTGGTGTGCCCTGGCCGCCGCCGAATGACCCGAACCAATGACCCAAATGGCGCCGGCAAGGTCTGGAGCACGCCTAACGTGATAACGATCGATCTCGAAGCGCTCGATTTCGAGAAGGGCGGGGGACTGGTTTCCGTCGTCGTGCAGGACGCGACATCGGGAGCCGTCCTCATGACCGCGTTTGCCGACCGGGAGGCGCTGGAGGAAACGATCGAGACCGGGGAGATGCATTTTCGGTCTCGCTCGCGCGGCCTCTGGCATAAGGGCGCCAGCAGTGGCAACACGCAGCGCGTCGTCTCCCTGGAGGCTGACTGTGATGCCGACGCGGTGCTCGCACGCGTGATCCCGGCCGGACCAGCGTGTCACAGAGGCACGGCGTCGTGCTTCCCGACGACGGCGCTTCGTGGCGACGCCATCGCGCACGTGGATGCGACAATCGCGGAGCGCCTAACGTCGCCGGCGCCAGACTCTGGTGGCGATCGTGCCAGCTACACGCGGCGCCTGGGCGCCGACCGCAATCTTCGACTCAAGAAGCTCGGCGAGGAGTGCGCCGAGCTCGTCGTGGCGTGCGCGGATGATGATCGCGCTCGGGCGATCGAGGAGGCGGCGGACCTGCTGTACCACACGCTGGTGGCCCTGCGCGCAGTCGGGGCGTCTCTTGACGACGTGCGGCGCGTGCTCGCCTCGCGCCGCCGCGACTGAAACCCGAATTGGGTGGAGAGTCAGAACCCCTTCAGCGTGCGAGCGGAAAGTCGGAGGGAGTCACCGACGTAGGCGAACCGTATGCCCCTCATATACTGTCGCGCCACACGCTGGACATCTTCGGGACTCACTTCCCGCAGCTCGTCCACGAACAAGTCTGCGATCCGGAAATCGCCCCGGAATAATTGCGCGCGCGCGAGGAAGTTCGCCTGCTCGGCGTTCGTTTCGTTATTGAGGAAGTATTCCGTAATGAACTGCTGCACCAGACGCTCGAGTGCCTCGCGATCGATCGTACCCTGTTGCAGCGCCATGATCTGCTGCCGCATGAGCGCCAGCGTCGTATCGGGCGACACCGTGGTGACGTACAGGCCGCCTGACGCGATCGCACGTTCGACGAACGGGGCATCGACAGCGTACGTGAGGTTTCGGCGCGAACGGATCTCAGCGAACAGTTGGCCCGAAAGCACCGCGGCCGCGACCCGCAGTACCTGGTAATCCTTGCTTCCGGCTGGCGGGCCGACGTAGTAGCCAAGGATGTAGTTCGTGGGCAGTGATCGGGACTCGATCGCGAAACCGGCGCCTCGCTCGGGGAGCGTGTCGGGAAGCGTCCATCGATAGTTCCCGGTCGGGAGCTTCGCCAATGTCCGCGTGATGACTTTCTCGACCTGAGCCCGGGGAATGTTTCCCACGATGACCACGAGCATGCGCGACTTCACGATCTGTTCGTCGTGATAGCGCCGCAAAGCGGCAACCGTCAGGCGGGCCAGGGAGCGCTCGGTGCCTAACGTGCTGCGTGCATAGGGGTGTCCGGAAAAGGCGAAGCTGTCGGCGATGAACGAAACGAGAGCGTCAGGGTTGTCGCCTCGTTGTCGCACCGCGGCAAGTAGCTGCTCGCGAACCAGGTTGACCTGGCCGGAGTCGAGTGTGGGGTGCATGAGCCGGCTGGCAAACACCGACCACGTGGAATCGAACCCGTCACGCGTGGCGCGAAGACCGAACATCGTCCAGTCGGTCTCCGGATCGACGACGATGGTGCTGCCGAGACGCGAGAGCATTGTGCGGACGTTTCCGCCGGCGTATTCCCGTGTACCTCGATCCGACGCCTCGAGGAGAAGCGGCTCGATCCCCGCGTTGTCATCGTCGATCTGACGGACGCCACCGAGCAGGTATACGTTCGCGGCCACGATATCGTTCGCCGGCGTCAGGCGATGAATGACCCGCACGCCGCCGATTTCATACGCCGTCGTCAGACTGTCGTGGAGCGATGCCTTGGTGCGCGATGTCTTCGGAATCGCATTCTCCACCTGGGCCTGCAGGACACCGCCGGTTGTCAGGATCGACAGTATTCCGAGAGTGAGCCCGACGCGCCGCATTGTTGTGGCCACGGTGTTGTTCACTGAGCGATACTCCGCGGCAACAGGTCAGCCGTCGTGAGCGCGATCGACTGCCGTGCGTCAGCTGGTATCACTACGCCAGTCACGCGCGGCTTACCGACGATGTACTTCGCGGCGTAATTCCGCAGATCCGCGAGGCTCTGCTTCGCCATGTTGTCCACGTACCCCATGTAGTACTCGAGGTCAGCAACGCTCCACCAGAAGCCGATCGTCTGGCTGAAGCCCGATGCTCGCTCTCGACCGAACGCGGAGCTCACGGCGCGTTGTGCTTTCACTGCCTCGAGCTCCGGCTTCGAGATGTAGCCAGGCTCGGAGAACCGCTGGATTTCCGCGTCGAGCGCCGCGAGTGCGCTCTTTAACTTGTCAGGGGTCGTCTGCCCGCTGATCGTGATCGGCCCGACGTGATCGAGCGTATAGTAGTTGACGCCGATCGACTGCCAGAGGCCGGTGTCCACGAGCTTCTTTTGAAGCGTGGAGTTGGGTTGGTTCAGCGCATCCGAGAACACATCGGCGGCATATGTGGCGTTAGGGTCTTTGCGCACACTTGGCCCCTGCCACTGTATCTGAACGGTTACGGCACCCACCGGCTGCTCGATGATCAATGCCTCGCTCTTCTGCAGCGGGGGGATAGGCGGAATCGGGTCCGCAACGAACGGGTCTGCCCCTTTGGCCCAGTCTCCATAGGTCTTTTGGGCGAGCACGAACACGCTGTCCGGCGAGACATCGCCGGTGACGATCAGCACCGAGTTGTTAGGCACGTAGTACTTGCCCTGGATCTCGCGCATTTTGGCCGGCGTGACCGTTGAAATCACGTTGCGATCGCCGATCACGTTCTTGCGACTCCATTGGCCGGGGTAGAGTTGCTTGCCCATGGCTTCCTGCAGCCGGAAGAACGGATTCGACTCGTTGCGGTCGTACTCGCCGATCACGACCTGTCGCTCGCGATCGATCTCTTCCTTCAGAAAAAGCGGGCCCCGCAGCGCATCGGCCATCGCCTCCATCCCACCCGCGAGGCTGTCGGCCGGAAGCGTCATGTAGTACGCGACGCGTTCTTCGTCAGTACGCCCATTGAACACGGCGCCGAGTTCAGCGGCTCGGTCGATGAACTGGTCCGGTTCGGGCAGATGCTCGTTCGCCTTGAAGAACATGTGCTCGTACATGTGCGCCAGCCCGGCGTATTCGGGCGTCTGCGTGAACGAGCCATTCTTCACGTCGATTTCCACGGTCGCGAGCGGCACACCGTGGTTCTCGACTACAATGACTTCGAGACCATTTGATAGGACACGCCGCTTGATGATCTTGTCCAGTTCGGCTCGTTGCCCGTAGGCCGGCGTGGCCGTCAGTGCCACAGCGGTCAGCATCGCCATCTGAAACCACGCGATGCTCAGCCTGATCGATCGGCGTTTAGTTCGCAGGATTGGCCTATCCTCTACCGTGCCGGCGCAGTCGCGAAACCGCGCGGTTGATCGGGTCATAATAACTGGCGGCTCGAGCGTGCCAGGATTTCTTTCCACATCAATGCCTCTCACTAATTTGGCCGGCCCGATGGTGGAACTCGGCAACCGGCTCGATGCGGCGCGACTCAAGCAGAATGAGCCACTCGCGTCATACACGACCTTTCGCATTGGAGGTCCGGCGGACCTGTTCTACGATGCCATATCCGCCGACGATCTCGCAAACGCTGTCGCTGCCGCGCGTCGAAGTGGTATGCCCTACTTCGTCCTCGGACTGGGAGCAAACATCCTCATCGGCGACCGAGGATTTCGAGGCCTCGTGATACGAAATGCCGCTCGCCACTTGCGATTCGCCGAAGACGGCGGCGTGTGGTGCGAGAGTGGCGTGATCATGCGCGACCTGATCGCGGAGTCGGTGCGACGTGGCTGGTCGGGACTGGAGCACTACGTCGGAATTCCGAGCACGGTAGGTGGTGCTGTCTGGCAAAATCTGCATTTCCTCTCCCCGGCCCCTGACCGCGAACGAACCATGTTCATCGCGGAAGTGTTCGAGTCCGCCGAGCTGCTCGACGAACACGGTGTCCGGCACTCCGTTGGCCCCGAGTACATGCGATTTGGCTACGACACCAGCGTTCTTCATGAAGGCCGCGAGGTCGCGCTGTCGGTAACTTTTCGCCTCTCTCCCGGCGACATCGGAACGATGCATCGAATCATGCAGGAAAACCTGAGTTGGCGTGGCGCCCGTCACCCGTGGCTGGAGATTCACCCGAGCGCTGGCTCGATCTTCAAGAAGATCGAAGGCGTCGGTGCAGGACGATTGATCGACCAGTGCGGGCTCAAAGGTTTTCGCGTTGGGGACGCTCAGATCTCGCACATTCACGCCAACATTATGGTGAACCTCGGGCATGCGACCGCTGCCGATGTCCGCGCCCTGATCGCTCACGCACAGCAGTGCGTGCAGGACCGGTTCGGGCAACACCTCGAGCCGGAAATAGGCTTCATCGGCGAGTTCTGATCTGGAGTTGCTAAAGCAGTTGCGCAAACCCGACGACGAATCGCCACGACTCATGGTGGTCCGTCGCGCGTGCCGCTCCGATGCTCAGGGCTCCGCCTAGAAATCGAAGCCGAAAATCGATCGATGACTTGAAGCCATCGGTTGGCCGCGAGACGGGAGCGCCGGCAACGCTTCCAGGCGTGCCAAGAATCGAGTCCCCAACCGTCCCAAGGCGGAGAATTGCCGACCGCGCCGCATCGTTCGCCGCGGCGGCCCACCCACCCTGAGCGCCAAACGAAAGCGTCGGCCCCACACTGGGTAGTACGAATCGTCCGAGCCGTATCGGCGCCCGCCAAAGTGGGAGCGGGTACATAACGAGTCCGCGAATCACGGCGGCTTGGTTGCCGGCAAACTCCTTGTAGCCGTATCCCGGCAAATTCTGATTTTCGCCAAGCTCGAACAGCTGTTGCGGCGGGATCGAGTCGCCAACGACCACGCCGGCATTCGCCTGGGCTGCATAGATGAACGGCCCGAGCATTCGTCGCGCGATGATCCGGAGCTCGGCCCTGCGCCACGCAAGATCGCCCGTTGCGGCCTCGGCCTGGACCGTCGCGCCAATGCCAGGGCGTACGAACGCGGCGTTCACGTCGGGATGAAACTCCACCTTTATGCTGGCAATGGTATACCTGCCGTCGTCCACACCGCGATTGAAGCGGAATCCGGAATCGCCCGGGGTAAACGGCCCGTGTTCGCGTTGTGCCGCCACGTACTGATCCGAACCGATCCCGCCCTCCAGGCGGACGCGAACAGTGCGTCGCCGATTCGTGTACCTCGTTAGGCCGATCATCGCACTCCTTCGGTCGACATAGTCGTAATCGTCCACCGAAAAGAGAGCACCCAGCGTGGATCCGCTGTCGAACGGTTCGCGAAAATCGTTCGTGACGTCGAGTGACCGACCTGCCCGCACGTATGGCCACCAGGACCCTGTCTGTCGTTCCAGCGATACGCGTCCGCGAATGGTCTGTTCCGCCCACGCCCATCCGACATTGCCGTGCGCAACGAGTCCGGGCGACGCGTCACGCAGCTTCACTTCGCCCGCGACACCGGTATAGGCACCTTCGATGCGATTGTAATGGAAGAGATCCGTTGGTTCCTGAAACCGCAGCCGTACGATCGGAGGCCCGGTCGGCCGCCACGAATCCGGCGCGACGTCGAGGAAGTCGTCGGCGCCGGTGTTCGCGGTCGACGCACCGATGTCCCGGCTCCAATCCGCAAACCGATCGATGCTGTCCCGTGGCGCAAACGTTAGGCGATGCTTCGTGACATGCAGCGAATCGCCGAGCATCGCGGCAGTCTCTGACCGGGGCGGGTTCACCGTCATGTTCCGGAAGCGCGAGACGACGCGAAACACCGCGCGCTGATCGCCGAGAAGCGAGATGCTGGCCTGCGCTTCGATCCGCTGATACGTCGGGAGCCAGTAATGCCCCTCGAACTCCCCGTTCTCGAGCTCCAGGTACGCGATCGCCTCTATCTGCGAGGCGAAAAACTGAGATCGTCCTTTGGCCTTGGGCCCGACGGTCACGAAGTAGCCGCGCATGCGCACGATCTGCGCACGCTGTTCGTCCAGCTCGATGTCGCCACGGAAGGCCGTCGCTTCACGCGTTAGGCGATCGCCGTGCGGCTCGACGTGGACGCGAACGATCGGAATTTCCCGTCCACCTGGCCTGATCGTTACGACCGTATCGCCACCGGAGAATCGATACAGCCGGTCGCGATCGTCCGCGAAGGGATGGACGGCGATGACGGCGTTAGCACGTCGCCGCTGACCGGAGCTCTTTCGACGGGTCGAGTCCTGTAGGCCGAACAACAAGGTCATGCGGTTCCCGTACAGCATGGGAACCACCCACGCTTCCCGAAACAGGCCCACCGCCGATATGGTGACGCCAACGGATTGCGATCGGTAGCCGACCACTCGCTGCTCGAACTGGCCCGATCGGTCCCAGTGAACCGTCGTCGCCGCCTGTTCGACGGTGAAAGTCTGCTCGATGCCGTCCGGCTGCCGAGCGATAAAAGCCATCTCGCTCTCCACCCGAGCATCGTACCCGGCAAGGCCTTCAGGCACGCGTCGATTCGATATCGAAGCCCGTTCGACCAGCTGTCGGACTCGTGGTGTGGAGTAGACCGAATCGATCGGGGCCGGGACAACCCCTTGCATCACGGCGATGAGGAACAGCGCGACCATCGAATCTCGCTTACTTCGCCGGCTCCGCTTGCCGGTCCTCCCGTCGCGCCACGACGATCGACGCAAGCACACCGATGCCGAGAATCACCGCCACGATCCCGAGCAGATAGAAGTTGAAGCTCGGACCGACCGCGTCCGTCAACCACTCTGCAGCGAGCATTTTGAGCCCCACCAGTCCCAGTATCGCGGCGAGCGATACCTTGAGATATCGAAACTTGGCGATCGCGCTCGACAACGCGAAATACAGTGACCGCAGTCCCAGGATCGCAAAGACATTGCTCGTGAAGACAATGAACGGATCCGTCGTGATGGCAAAGATCGCTGGGATCGAGTCGACGGCGAAGATGAGGTCCGTCGTTTCGACGAGTACAAGGGAAACGGCGAGCGGCGTGAGCATCCATTTGCCGGCGTCACGCACGAGAAAACGTGACTCGCGGTAGTCGTGACACACGGGAAAAACACGACGAACGAGCCGCATGACGAGCGCCTCGTTGGGGTCGGTCATGTCGTCCGACTTCGCCCAAAGCATTTTCACCGCAGTGTAGACAAGAAAAACACCGAACACGTACAGCACCCAATGGTACCGCGACACCAGCTGCGCACCGAGGCCGATCATAGTGCCTCGCATTACGAGCGCACCCAGAATCCCCCAGAAGAGCACTCGGTGCTGAAACTTCGCCGGCACTCGCATGTGTTCGAAGATCATCGCGATCACGAACACGTTATCGGCGCTGAGTGACACCTCGATGATGTAACCGGTGAAGAATTTCACCGCGGCGAGCCGACCGTCGTTGACGACACCGTCGACACGATCGATGTGCTGACCGAGCCCAAGCCAATGGTTCTGATAGGCGAAATACACGAACACGTCGAACAGCGTTGCCAGCACAAGCACGCCGAAAGTGAAGGCCAGCGCCTCCTTCACCGACACGACGTGCGCCTTTCGGTTCACAACGCCCAGGTCGAGCGCGAGTACAAGCAGGATTAGGAGAAGAAACCCTCCCCAGACCCACATCACCGAGTCGATCGGCCACCTCCCATCACTGTTTTCATCGACACGCCGATTTGCCGCTAGCCACGAGATTGGCCAGCGGCGTTGGTCGGGCTCGAGAGCGACTCGGCATGCTCGGTCGCGGTTGTCCAGCGGTCGATCGCCCGTTCCAATTCGGATTTCGCGCGATCGAGCTCGGCGCCCAGCCGGGTTGCAGACGCAGCCCCCTCGGGTTTCGTGTACAGTTCCGGGTCGGACAGCGTCAGCGTCAGCTCGGAAATCGCGTGCTCGAGGCGCGCGACATCCTGCTCCGCGGCTTCGACCTCACGCTGCGCCTTCCGTATGGCATCGCGCTGACCACGAGAACTTGTATCTCGCCGCGCAACGGTCTGGCGCTCCCGCATACGATGGATCGCGGCTTCTTCAGCGGCTTTGACCTGGGCCGCATGTGCGCGCTCCGCACTGACGACCTCCCACTCGGCAAAACTGCCATCGAATGCCGAGATGTGTCGATCGTGAAGCACCCACACGCGATTGGCGAGCGCGCGGAGTAGAGCGCGGTCGTGACTGACGATGATCACGGTGCCATCATAGCGCTCGATGGCGTCCTCCAGCGCCTCGATCGACTCGACATCCAGGTGGTTCGTTGGCTCGTCGAGAATGAGCAGGTTCGCGCCCGCCAGCATCATCATCGCGAGCGCCACACGTGCAGTCTCTCCGCCAGACAAGGAATCCGCGCGCCGCTGGACTTCGTCGCCGGAGAATCCGAACCGGCCGAGATGTCCCTGAATTTGGCCGCGCTCCCAGTTGGGCCGCAGATCCGCTATCACGTCATACAGCGTGCGATGAGTCGGCACCTGTGCCAGATCTTGGCGATAGTACGCAACCCTGATCGAGGCGCCAATTCGCACGGCGCCGGTAGCCGGCGCCAGCTCGCCGAGCAATGTCCGCAGGAGCGTCGACTTTCCCGCCCCGTTAGGCCCAATCAGCCCGAGTCGGTCACCCCGGTTGACCTGACCCGTGAACTGCTCGATCAGTGTACGATTCCCGATCTCGATCCGGGCACGTTCGGCCACGGCCACGAGATCTCCGCCGCGCTCGGCGACATCGAAGCGAATCGCCATGGTGCCGCCGCCCGACTCGTCAGGCGGCGGACTCAAACGAGGAAGTCGGTCGAGGCGTTTCCGTCGTCCTTTGGCCTGTTTGGTGTTCTGCCCGGCGATGTTCCGCCGAATGTAGTCGGTTTCGCTCGCGATCTGCCGTTGCTGCTTGTCGAACGCGCGCTGCTGCGTTAACCGGCGTTCGACTCGCTGGCTCACGAACGATTCATAGCCGCCGGAGTATGCTGCGGTGGTGCTGTTCTCGAGATGAAGCGTATGGTCGATCACCGCTGCGAGAAATGCGCGATCGTGACTGATCAACAGCACCGTCGCGCTCGTGCCGCGGAGGTACTCCTCGAGCCACTCGGTTGTCTCGAGGTCGAGGTGGTTGGTCGGCTCGTCGAGGAGCAAGACATCGGCCGGCGCCACGAGTTGTCGGGCAAGTCCCACCCGCCCTCGTTCGCCTCCGCTCAACGTATCCAGGAGTTTCGACCGCGCGTCTGCCGGGTCGAATCCCAGCCCGTGCAGCACCGCGTCGACACGGGCAGTGACCTCGTAGCCACCTTCCCGCTCGAATCGCTCGAGGTCGTGCGCGTATCGATCGAGCATCGCTGGCGTTGCTGCCTCGCCGAGTTCTCCGATACGATTCGACTGCTCGCTCAACGAGCGTTCGAGGTCGAGCAGGTGCTCGAACGCGCCGGCAACGGCTTGCCATACTGTGATGGCGTCGCCGAAATCTCGATGCTGCTCGAGCAGCGTCATCCGAAGTGCAGGCGACCGCACAACCGCGCCCCGAGTTGGTTCGAGTGCGCCGGTGACAAGGTTGAAGAGTGTTGTTTTTCCCGTCCCGTTGCGCCCGATGATGCCCCACCTTTCACCGGCGCCGACGGTGAAGGTGACTTCTCGCAGTACGACGGCGTCGCCGAATTCGACAGCGACACCAGACATGGCGATCTGCGTCATCGGCGTATCACGCGGTGAG
>Ga0308175_100001600_pt1 | contig 15324 bp, 16 predicted proteins | sample PhyCR1_3_FD_203893 | JGI IMG/M metagenome (GOLD analysis project Ga0308175, IMG submission 203893) | Soil microbial communities from UC Gill Tract Community Farm, Albany, California, United States - DLSLS.C.R1 | ecosystem: Environmental > Terrestrial > Soil > Agricultural land | place: USA...
TCGCGAGCGTGGTCGCGCTCCAGCCGACACGCGCCGCTGCGCCGGAAACGCGCGCCACGGGTGCAGCCGCCGTAGGTCCCACAGCGACCGCCCCTCCACCCGCAGCCACGCCTCCGCGCACGTGCACGTTGGTGCTACAGACCGTTGACGACCTGCTGCAACACGCCGGCCGTCTTGGTGCCGAGCGCCGTCAGCACGCCGATGCAGACGAGCGCGATCAGGAAGAGGATCAGCGCGTACTCGACCAGCGCCTGCCCCTCGTCGCGCCGCAAATCGGCCGACGGCAACGCCCGGTAGGTCTTGAGAAGCTCAACCATCGTCTCGATCGCCTTTCCTTCCGGGGCCGCGCCCCTGGTTTCTCGTCGTCGCAACCGGTCCGCTGCCGGGGACGACCCGAATGACGGGTCGCCCCCGGCAGGCGAACTACATCGCGTTGACGATCTGCTGCAGCGTGCTCTTGACCTGCGTGCCGAGCGCGGTCAGAACGCCGATGCAGACGACCGCGATCAGAAAGAGGATCAGCGCGTACTCGACGAGCGCCTGCCCTTCCTCACGCCGCAGGTTGGCCTTCGCCCACGTGCGGTAGACCTCGAGGAGATCCGCCATGTGGTTGTCCTTTCCGGGGACAAGCCCCCGCTTTGCTCCGACCAAGGACGGAAAACGTTCTTCCTCCCTCAGCCCTCATGAGCCCTTTCCCGTCCCCTGTCCGGAGCCGCGTCCGTGGACTCGTGAATGTCGTAACGGACTGCGACGCAGGCGTGGGACGGCGGAACGGTTAGTCCTTGCCCCCCTTTCGGTTCGAGGCGCCCGGCCGCAGTGCTCCGCCCCTCGGTAGGAGGCGGGCCGTACGGGTGGCCTGTTCCCCCCGTTGAGCGGGTTCCAATTTCGCAGCAGCGGCCGTAGAACGGACTTGAACGATTCTGGTGCCGGCTCAGGCGTGCCGGTGCGACGGCGCGAGACGGGGATGGGAGAGCGGGCGGATGACGCCTCGGCAGAGCAAGACGAGCGGCGAAGGGCCACTGCGGCGGTCGGCGCGGGCCGTCCGGCGGGACCGCGGCGTTGCGCTCGCCGAGTTTGCGCTCGTCGCCCCCGTGTTCATGCTCCTCCTCCTCGGGATGCTCGATCTCGGCAAGGCGTTCAACTACTGGATCGACACGACCCACCTGGCGAACATGGGTGCGCGGCTCGCGGTCGTGAACTACCAGCCGAGCGGCGGCCAGACGCTGCAGCAGTACATCCGCGGCACGGCCGACACCGGCGAGCTGAAGAACGGCGGCACGTCGTCGATCCCGGGCAGCGGAGGCTCGGGCGTCAGCATCTGCGTCACCTATCCGGGGAGCGGCGCGGCAGTGGGTCAGCCCGTCCAGGTGACGGTCTCCGCCACGTATCACTGGCTGCCGCTGCTCGGCGGCAAGATCGGCATCGCCCAGACGAAGATCCGCGGCGTTGCGCAGATGCGCCTGGAGCAGACGCCGAACTTCGCGTCGACGAACATCAATGCGGGCGCGTGCTGAGATGGCCCCGCATGACCGCGGGGCAGTGCTGCCGATGTTCGCGATCTTCCTGCCGGCGCTCGTCCTCTTCACGACGTTCGTGATCGACGTCGGCAACTGGTTCGAGCACCATCGCCACCTGCAGCTGCAGGTCGACGCGGCGGCACTTGCGGGTGGCAGCGTCTGGAGCTTTCCCTGCACCGCGACCGCCGACTCGAACATCGAGGGCACCGCGCGGCAGTACGGCGGCCCCGACATCGCGACGCCCGGCGCGCCGTACAACCCGCAGATCGGCGGCACCCCGGCGAGCCGCATGCATCTGCTGGTCAACTCCCGCCTCTTCTACAACGAGGGCGGGACGAACTACAGCGACGGCGGCACGCCCTGCTCGGCCGGATTCATCGATGCGAAGGACACCGAGGTGAACCTTCCGTCCTACTTCCCCTTCGGCGTCAGCGTCGTCCCCGCGATCAATGCGCACGCGCGCGTCGCCATCCAGCAGGCGGCGAGCGTGAACGGCCTGCTCCCGCTCTTCGTGCGCGACATCAACGCGACGAGCGTCGCCGCGATCTTCGTCAACGATGCGACGCACACCGTCCTCAGCGCGGCCTGGATGGACAAGCTGCCGGCCGCGTCCTGTGCGAGCGGACGCCAGTGCTACTCGAGCGCGCCGACGAACGTGACGGTTGCGCAACGCTCGAGCCTCGTCGTCGCGCTCAGCAGCCTGCCGCGCTGCCCCCAGGCGGGCGGAGCGCCGTGCTTCACGCTGCCGGCGGCCGGCGACTCGGCCGACACCGACTGCAACGCGACCGGGACGGAGTGCTTCGGCGAGGACGCGAGCGGCAATCTCCAGGCCGGGCTGGCTTTCATCCGCGGCTATCCGAGCGGCGGGACCGTCGGCCCGCCGAACCCGCCGATTCTCCGCGACGTCGAGCTCGCGGGCATCGGGACGCCGGGACTGAGCACGGGCTGCTCGGACGGCTACTTCTCGTTCACCGGCGCAGCCTGCAACCTCTTCATCCGCGCCAAGGTCGACGTCGGAGCGTTCAGCACGGGCGACGTCCAGATCACGGCGTTCGGCGGGAATTGCCCCAACGGCGGCTGCTCGCTCGCCTACAACAGCGCCGGGACGTTCGCCGGGTACTGGACGGGCACGATCCCGATCGACCCGGGCTCCGCATCGGCGCTCCAGCCGATCACGCTGAAGTGGGCGATGAGGAACACGACGGTGAATCCGTATGGGGCGTGCGGAAACAACTTCGGCGGCTCGAACAAGTGCGTCGACTTCTTCGACAAGGACGCCTCCGGGAACGCCCAGACGGTGCAGCGCTTCTACCGCGGCCAGGATCAGTTCTCGGGCCCGATCCGCAGCATCACCGTCTGGAACAACGACGGCGTGTCCGCGACGGCCGGCCTCGGCGCGAACGCGTACGTTCAGGGCTCGACGCACAGCCTGTTCGCGACGTTGACCCTGGCCGGCGGCGTCGCCGCGAGCGCGAGCGACCCGCCGATCCAGCTGCGCGTCGCCGGCAACCAGGCGGCGATCGACTGCGACCCGAACGTCGCGAACTTCTCCGACGAGCTTGCGACCGGCTGTGCACCGTTGTACACGCAGAACGCCCGCCTCCTGCAGCCCGATCCGTGCGATCCGCCGTACGGGCAGACGACGACCGACCTCTTCAAGGCGCCGAACCCGCCCGCGTGGCAGTGCGTCGGCACGCAGAACGGCGTCTCGGCCGGCCCGTTCACGACGGGGATCCAGGAGCACGTCCTGAACAACATGACGATCTGCAACGGCGCCGCCTGTCCGAACTTCTCCCGCTGCCCTGCGGGCGCGGGGTTCGTCCCCGGGCAGAACTACTGGAGCGCCGACTGGACGGGCGGAACGTTCGACGTGCAGCCCGGCGATCCGCGGCTCGTCCTGCTCTTCATGGTCCCGTTCGGCGCCTTCCGCACGTCCGGCAACAAGCTCTTCCCGATCACGAACTTCGGCGCCTACTACATCACCGGCTGGGGCGGGAACGGCGGTGGCAACGACGACCCCTGCCCCGGCGCGGACCCGGGCATCCCGGCCGGCTGGCTCTCCGGCCATTTCGTCACCTACAGATTGCCGTCGAACAACAACGGCGGAAACGGAGCTTGCGACCCCGCAGGCACGAACCCGTGCGTCGCCGTCTTGACGCAATGACTCGAAACTCGAGAGGAACCAGGAGGTAAGAAACGTGGAGCAGAGTCTCACCAACAGACTTCTCGGCGAGTCGGGCGCAAAGCTGCTCTCCTCGCGCAAGGGGGCGATCCTGCTTGGCGCCGCTGCGGCTCTGCTCGCTGCGATCCTGCTGATCGTGTACATCGAGCAGTACCGCAACAGCGTCGACTCCGGGTTGCAGCCGACGCCGGTTCTCGTGGCGAAGCGGCTGATCACCAAGGGGACCCCCGTCGCAACGCTCGCACCGGAGGGCCTGTACCAGCTCACCCAGATCGCGAAGAAGGACGTCAAGGACGGCGCCGTCGCCGACCCCGCGACGATCAAGGGGCGCATCGCGCTCCAGGACATCTATCCCGGCGAGCAGCTGACCGTCACCGACTTCACCGTGACGCCGACCGCCGCGATCCCCACGCGGATCACCGGCGACCAGCGTGCGGTCGCCGTCTCGCTGGACTCGACGCACAGCGTCGCCGGGCAGGTGGCAGCGGGTGACCGCGTCGACGTCTACGTCGGGATGACCGCGACGACCGGCGGCGTGCAGACGCCCGTGATCACGCTCCTCTACCCCGACGTGCAGGTACTGAGCGTCGCGGGCGGCGGCGCCGGCGGGATCGGCGCCGCGAACTCGGGGACGAAGTTCATCCTCAAGCTCCGCACGAACCAGGTCGCGAAGGTCGCGTTTGCGGCTGACCACGGCCAGCTCTGGTTCGTCTCCCGGCCGAGCTCGGGCGCCACGCCGACGCAGCCGCAAACGATCACCGCGAACAGCATTCTGTTCGGGGCGCACATCGGGACGGGACGCTAGCGATGGCGCAGACGATCAAGACGCTCGTCGCCGTCGACCGCGACGTCCATCGGGACGACATCGTCTCGTCGCTGCCCGCGAGCGCCGGCGACATCGAGATCACCGGCATCGTCGACGGGCTCGACGAGGCATGGCGGCTGATGCAGGAGACAGCCAACGACCTGCTCGTCATCGGCTGTGCCGGCCACTCCGAGCGCGTCCTCCTCTTCATCGAGAACGCGATTCGCGACCGGCCGAGCCGCCCCGTGGTCGTTCTCTGCCAGGGCTCGCCGAACGGGTTCGTTCAGCGCGTCTTCGACGCCGGCGCCGACGATCTCGTGCGGCTCCCGGAAAGCAGGGACTCGCTCTACTTCGCGCTGCAGAAGGCGGTGGCGCGAAAGCAGGGCCTCTCCGCGGGCGGGACGACGGACCTCTCGCCGCTCGTCTGCGTGCTCGGGCCGAAGGGCGGGACGGGCAAGACGCTCATCGCGGCGAACCTCGGCGTGACGCTCGCGCAGAAGGGCCTCCGCGTGGCCGCCGTCGATCTCGACCTGCAGTTCGGCGACCTGGGCCTCTCGCTCGGCCTCGTCCCCGAGCAGACGATCTTCGATCTCTCCCGGGCATCCGGCGCCATCGATGCGGAACGCGTCGGCCACTATCTCGTCAGGCACGAGTCGGGCCTGAACGTGTTGCTGGCGCCGAGCCGACCCGACCAGGCGTCAGTCGTGACCGTCGAGCTGCTCCGCGAGGTCTACAACGCACTTCGTGCGTCGCACGACTTCGTCGTCGTCGACACGCCGCCGGGCTTCACGCCCGAGGTGATCGCGACGATTGACTCGTCGAACGAGGTCGTCCTCGTCGGCATGCTCGACGCGCTGTCGCTCAAGAACACCAAGCTCGGTCTCGAGACGCTCGACCTGATGGGCTACGACCGCAAGAACGTCCGCATCGTGCTGAACCGTGCCGACAGCAGAGTCGGGATCAGCACGGAGGACGTCAAGGCCGTGCTCGGACGCGAGCCCGACGTCCTGATCCCGAGCGACCGCGAGGTCCCGCGGGCGTTGAACGAAGGGTCGGCGATCGTGCTGACGCGCAAGATGTCGGGCGTGACGCGCGCGTTCAAGGAGCTGGCGGCGATCGTCGAGTCGAAGCCCGCCGCTGCGGCCGCCGCCCCGCCGCCGAAGCAGCAGCGTCGCCTGCTCGGGAGGGCGTCGTAATGGATCTCCACGAGCGCCTCACCTCGACACGGGCCGCAGTCAGTGCGGAGACGGCGGATGCCTTCGCCGAGCTGAAGAACGCCGTCCACATGGCGGTGATCACCGAGCTCGGCCCGCAGGTCTTCAACGTCCAGATCGATCCGAACGACCTGCGCGAGCGGGTCAACGCAGAGATTCGCCGCCGGTTGATGGCGGAGGCGGGCCTCACGCGCGACGACCGGGACCGGCTCGCCGAGGAGATCGCAAACGACATCCTCGGCCACGGGCCGCTCGAGCGGCTGCTCAACGACGACTCCGTGACGGAGATCATGGTGAACGGGCCCTACGACATCTGGATCGAGCGCGCGGGCCGGCTGTACGAGACGAACGTCCGCTTCACGGACGAGTCGCACCTCCGTCGCATCATCAACAAGATCGTGGCACAGGTCGGTCGCCGGATCGACGAGAGCTCGCCGCTCGTCGACGCGCGACTGCCGGACGGCAGCCGCGTGAACGCGGTGATCGCGCCGCTCTCCCTGACGGGGCCGCTCGTGACGATCCGGAAGTTCAGCCGGAAGCGTCTCGACCTGCTCGATCTCGTCGGTCTCGGCAGCCTGACCTCCGAGACCGTCGACTTTCTCCAGCGGTGTATCCGGGCCGAGCTGAACGTTCTCGTGTCCGGCGGTACCGGCACCGGTAAGACGACGCTCCTCAACGCGCTCTCGACCGCGATCCCCGACAAGGACAGGATCGTGACGATCGAGGACGCGGCGGAGCTGCGGCTGAACCAGCGCCACGTGCTCCGGCTCGAGGCTCGCCCGAAGAACCTTGCAGGTGAGGGTGAGATCCCGATCCGCATGCTCGTCCGCAACTCGCTGCGCATGCGACCCGACCGGATCATCGTCGGCGAGGTTCGCGGCCCGGAGGCGCTCGACATGCTGCAGGCGATGAACACCGGCCACGATGGGTCGCTGTCGACGATCCACGCCAACACACCGAGGGACGCGCTCGCCCGTCTCGAGACGATGGTGCTCATGGCGGGCTACGACCTCCCTGTCCGCGCGATCCGCGGCCAGATCTCCTCCGCGCTCGAGCTGATCGTCCACATCGAGCGCATGCAGGACGGCTCGCGCAAGATCACGTCGATCACCGAGGTTCAGCGAATGGAATCGGACGTGATCACGCTCCAGGAGCTCTTCAAGTTCAGGCTCGACAACGTCCTGCCCGACGGAACCGTGATGGGCGGGCTGCGCTCGACCGGTCTCCGGCCGACCTTCCTGAACAAGTTCGAGCGGCACGGCATCGAGCTGCCCACCAACCTGTTCATGCCGACGGGCAACGGACTCGGGGCTCCGGCGCAGGAGGGAGCGCTCCGGTGAGGCGGCTCGCGCTCCTGCTCATCGCACTCGCGGCGTCGGGTGCGGGAACCGCTTCGGCTGCGGGCGGAAACGGTGTCAAGCTGACGGCACTGAAATCGAAGTTCCCGGAGCGCTCGTACATCCTCAGCCTCCCGAGCGGCTCGCAGGCATCGGACGTCTCGGTGAGGGAGAACGGGCAGCCCGTGGCCGACGTTGCGCTCGGGCCGACGAGCGCGGTGCGCGGCCGGACCTTCGGCACCGTCCTCCTGATCGACGCGAGCAACAGCATGGAGGGGCGGCCGCTCGCGGACGCATTCGCCGCCGCGCGCGCCTTCGTCGCACGCCGGAACGCGAACCAGCGAATCGCGGTCGTCACCTTCGACGGCAGCGTTGAGACGCGCCTCGGATTCACGAGCAAGGGCTCGGCCGTCGACGCCGCGCTCGCGAGCCCGCCTGCGACAGGAGAAGGGACGCGGGTCTACGACGCGGTCGCCGAGGCGCTCGCGCTGCTCCGCAGCGCGCACATCGCGTCGGGATCGATCGTGCTCCTGAGCGACGGCGCCGACACGGGCAGCGTCGCGAGCCCCGAGAAGACGTTCCAGCGCGCACGCGCGCAGCACGTGCGCGTGTTCACCGTCGGGCTCGAGTCATCGCAGTTCGACGAGACCACGCTCGACTCCATCGCGGCTCAGACCAACGGTTCCTATTCACAGGCGACGAAGTCGACGGACCTCGCCCCGATCTACGACGCCCTGGGCAGCCGTCTCGCGAACGAGTACCTCCTTCAGTACAAGTCGTTTGCGAACCCGAGCGAGCACGTCGACGTGAACGTGACGGTCGCCGGCATCAGCGGGTCGGCGCGGGCGACCTACACCTCGCCCGCGCTCGCCACGGACCTTGCGCCGTCGGCGATCCATCGCTCGCTCGTGGACCGGATCATGCAGTCGAGCGTCACGATGCTCGTCATCATCGCGCTGGTCGCGACGCTGCTCGGGCTCGCGGCGACGGGGATCCTGCGCACGCGGCGCAGCGAGTTCCGGCGCCGTCTCGGCGCGTTCGTCTCGGTCCAGGCGGCGGACGAGGATCAACCGGCTCAGGAGGACGTCTCCGAGGCGAAACAGCAGACGTGGTGGCAGAAGCTCGAGCTCGACATCGAGATCGCGGAGCTGAACATGACTCCGACGCAGCTCGTGATCGTCACCTTGCTCGCGACGCTCGTCGTCGTGTGGATCGGGTCGCTGATCAGCGTCGTCCTGGCCATCATCGCTCTCGCGCTGCCGATCGTCGCGCGGATGTACGTACGGTCGCGCGCCGACCGCAAGAAGCGCCAGTTCGGCGAGCAGCTGCCGGACAACCTCCAGGTCCTCTCCTCGGCGCTCCGCGCCGGGCACAGCCTGGTGGGCGCGCTGTCGGTCGTCGTCGACGACGCGCCGGAGCCCTCGAGACGCGAGTTCCGGCAGGTGCTGGCCGACGAGCAGGTGGGGACGCCGCTCGACGACGCGCTGCGGCGCGTCGCGACGCGGATGGAGAGCCGCGACCTCGAACAGGTGGCGCTCGTCGCCGCACTTCAGCGCGAGACCGGCGCCGGGGCGGCCGAGGTTCTCGAGCGGGTCGCAGAGACGGTGCGCGACCGAGCCGCTCTGCGGCGGCTCGTGCGCGTGCTGACGGCGCAGGGCAGGATGGCCCGGTGGATCGTCTCGGGGCTGCCGGTGGCGCTCCTCCTGGTCATCTCGGTGCTGAACAGCCAGTACATGAAGCCGATGTTCACGAGAACCGTCGGGCAGCTCATCTTCGCGTTCGCGGGGCTGATGGTCCTCGGCGGCTCACTCGTGATCAAGAAGATCATCGACATCAAGGTCTGAGGAGGAAGCAACCGTGATCCTGATTCTGCTCATGGGCCTCGTCCTCGTCGCCGCGGCGATCGGGCTGATCGCACGGTCTGTTCAGGTTCCGCGGCTGCGGACCGAGCAGCTGCTCGGCAAGATCTCGGATTACGGCTTCGCCGGAGGCCCGCCGGAGGTCGATGCGCAGAGCGGCACGATCCTCGCGCCGCTCGACGACTTCGCGTCGCTGATCGGCGTCACCGTCGGGCGTCTCCTCAACTACCGCAGCCAGAACGAGATCCGCAAGGACCTTCGCGCCGCCGGCATGTACGGCGTCGAGCCGCGCCGGATCGTCGGGTACCAGATCATGGCCGGCGTCCTGATGGGGCTGATCTGGGTCTGGTTCAGTGCGGCCGCATCGATGGCGAAGGGGCTGACCGTCGTCGGCGCAATCTTCTGCGCTTTCGCAGGCTGGTACTTCCCGATGATGCTCGTGCGCCGTCGGGCCCGCTACCGGCTCGAGCAGGTCGAGTACGAGCTGCCGGAGCTGATCGACCTGCTCGTCGTCGGCGTCGAGGCGGGTCTCGGCTTCAGCGCCGCGATGGCGGCCGCGGTCGAGCGGATGCAAGGCCCGCTGGGCGCCGAGATGCGGCTGATGCTGCAGGAGCAGACGCTCGGCCTGACCCCGCTGGAGGCCCTCCAGAACGTGCTGACGCGCATCGATACACCCTCGCTGCGGTCGTTCGTCCGCTCGATCACACAGGGAGAGCAGCTCGGAATCTCGATCGGCGACGTTCTCCGCAACGTCGCGCTCGAGATGCGGAAGCGGCGGAAGGCGGCGGCGGAGGAGCGGGCGCAGAAGGCCCCGATCAAGATGCTCTTCCCGCTGATCTTCATGATCTTCCCGGCGATGTTCGTCGTCATCCTCGGCCCGGCCGTCTTCGCCTTCTTCGATGCAATCGGTTGACGATGCAGCTTCGGTCCGCGTGACCGAGCCGATGATCCGGCCCGGGGAGGCGGAGCCGCGGCCGATCGTGCGGCTCGGGTTTGCAGCTGCTGCGCTCGTGGCCGGTGCCGGCGTTGCCGCGAGGATCGGCGCCGACGTCGATCTCGTGGCGGCGCTCGCGTTCGTCGCAGTCGCGACGGCCATCGCGATCGTCGACATGGAGCAGTTCCGAGTCCCCAACCGCCTGGTGCTGCCGGCGGTGGTTGCGGCGCTCGTCTGGCAGGCGGTGTTCCACCTCGGCGATCTGCTGACGTGCGTCATCGCGGGCGCGGGTGCCGCCCTGTTCTTTCTGCTCGCGTTCGTCGTCTCGCGCGGCGCGGTCGGCATGGGCGACGTCAAGTTCGCGCTCTTGCTCGGGCTCGTGCTCGGCGAGGACGTCGTCACGGGCGTGTTCGTCGCGACGCTCGCCGGCGCCGTCGCGGGCGGAATCGTGCTCTGGCGCGAGGGCCGCGCAGGGCGGAAGACGCCGATCCCGTACGCACCGTTTCTCGCCGCGGGCGCAATCGTCGCGCTCCTCGTCGGGACGGCATCACCGCTGGTCTGAGACGCGTCCTCCCGCCGGCGGCGAGGGCGTGACGGCCGGCGACCAGCCGAACGGGTTGCTCACGTCGAAGCGCTCCGTCGCCGGCGGCGACACAGCGAACACGGTCGCGTACGCGACATCGGACTCGACGGCGGCGATCACGAGACGCCCGAGATCCTCGGCGGCGCACCAGTAGGTCGGAAAGAGGTCGTCGGTCGCGTGTCGCCGATCATCCCTTTCGCCGACGGCGCCGACGCGCAAACACGCCACCCCGACGCCCGACGCGTCGGCGTAGTGACGCCCGAGCGCCTCGCCGAACAGCTTCGTCGCCGCATAGATCGACACGGGCCGCGGCGGCATCTCCGGCGTCACGCGGACGTCGACGGGGTAGGCGCTGACGACCTGCACCGAGCTTGCGAATACGACTCTGGGAGCGCCCGCTCGGCGCGCCGCCTCGAACACCGACCACGTCGCGTCGACATTCCTCGGCAGCAAGCGCGTCCGGAAGTCGGCCTCGTCCGGCTCCGCGGCGAGGTGCACCACGGCGGCGACACCGTCGCATGCTCTCGTCAGCGCGGCGAGATCGCGAACGTCCGCACGGACGATCTCGTCGTCGGCAACCGGGGTCTGGCGAACGACGTCGAGCTTTCGCAGCAGGAACGCCGTGCGGAGGAACGGCGCAATCAGGGAACCGACGCGACCCGCGGCGCCGGTCAGCAAGATCGCCCGCCGGTCAACCATCGTGGCTTCGAACCTTCGCCGCGGCGCCCGGGACCGGCCTTCCGTCGACGACAGTGCAGATGCCGTAGACGCTGTCGAGCGTCGTCCAGCCGTTGATGCTGCCGTCTGCACCGGCGATCTCGGCCCGTTCCCCGGTCTCGTCGAGGCGGCGGATGAGGTGGAGCATCGGCTGCGCATCGACTTCGACGATCACGATGTCGCCCGGCTCGAGCGTCTCGCGCCGTACGGGCTCGACGGTGACCTTCTGTCCGCTCTCGATCAGCGGGCGCATCGACGCGCCGCGCGGCCGGAAGGTCGTCCGGCGGCCGCGCTTGACCCGTCGGACCGCGCCCCGGAACGTCAGTGCCACGGCACTGACGTTCGCGCGACGGGTGGGGCCTCGAAGAGGTCGCTGCTGAGGCTCAGACGCGCCGCCGGCGGAGCGCCATGAGGGCCAGGAGCGCGATGACGAACACGATCACGACGAGTACGTAGACCATCAGGAGCCTCCTTTCCAGAAGTCGAGGTTTGCCGCGGCGGAGCCTGGCCCGGCCATGGTCACGAGAGGTTCACCTGCGACCGGGCAACGTCGAGCGCCGCTGCCACCGCCGCCGTCGGGTCCCCGCCGTCCTGCATGAGGAGGCGATGGCGGAGCACCGGCCCCGCAAGCTTCTCGATGTCGCCGCCCCTCACCGTGTCCCGCCCGTCCAGACGTGCGTTCGCCTTCGCGGCCGTCACGAGGTGCCGCATCGCGCGCGGGCTCGCACCGAGCCGGACGGTCGGAAGCTCGCGCGTGGCCCGCACGACCTCGACGGCGAAACGGGCGACCCGGTCGGGCACGATCGTGTCGTCCATCTCGCGCTGCGCGTTGACGAGCACCGCCGGGCTCAGCATCGGGTGGATCTCGCCGATCACGTCCGGGGAGAGACCCGTGTGCGCCAGGTCGAGCGTCGCGAGCTCTTCGTCGGCGGTGCCGTACATCATCTGCGCCTTGAACAGGAAGCGGTCGAGCTGCGCCTCGGGCAGCGCGTGGACCCCGTCCTGCTCGTACGGGTTCTGCGTCGCGATGACGAAGAACGGCGTGGGCAGGAAATGCGTCCGTCCGTCGACCGTCACCTGATGCTCCTGCATGGCCTCGAGGAGTGCCGCCTGGGTCCGCGCCGAGGTGCGGTTGATCTCGTCGGCCAGCAGAAGATTCGTGAAGACGGGCCCCGGGACGAACACGGGCTCGCCCATGCGGGTGAGCGTCTCGCCGGCGATGTGCGCAGGCGTCGTGTCCGGCGTGAACTGCAGGCGGTTGAAATTGAGGCCGAGGACGTGGGCGACCGTGTTGGCGAGCAGCGTCTTCGCGACGCCCGGAGGCCCCTCGAGCAGGATGTGCCCGCCTGCGATCGCCGCGGTCGTCACGAGCTCGATCGCCTCCTCGTGGCCGACGATCGCCTTCCGCGTCTCGTTCCGCATCAGGTCGCGCAGCCGCGCGCTGGCCGAGATCTCCTCCGTCGGCGGCTCGGGCGAAGCGATGGCGTCGGGCTGGATCACCATGTCGAACGTAGGTCGATACAGACTCGAGCGGCCCCGACGTTCGTCCGAAAACACCCCGACCCTTCGGCTCGCCGGCTCGTCTGCACCGTCAGCGAGCCATCGCCCCCACCGGCGGCCGCGTCAGGCCGGCGCCGCGGTAGGCGTCCACTTCGTCGAGGGTCTCTGCCTCCAGGAGGGCCGCTGCAAGCGCTTCGAGCCGATCTCGCTCCTCGCTCAGGAGCGCCAGGACCTCCTCGTGGGCATCCCCGACGACGCGGCTGACCTCGTCGTCGAGGCGCTCGAGGATCCGCTGCGAGAACGGCGACGACGCGCCCGGGCCGGCGGTCTCGCCCGGGATGACCGCGAGCATGCCGATCGCCCGGCTCATGCCCCAACGCCCGACCATGTGCCGGGCGAGAACGGTCACGTGCTCGATGTCGCCCTCGGCCCCCGTGGTGACGTCGCCGAAGACGACCTCCTCGGCTGCGCGCCCGCCCAGCGCGACCTTGATCCGCGCCGCGAGCTCGGCCGTCGTGTGATTGAAGCGGTCGGTCTCGGGCGCGGAGAGCGTCACGCCGAGGAAGCTTCCGCGCGGGATGATGGACACCTTGCGGACGATGTCCGCGCCGGGAGTCAGCATCGCGACGAGCGCGTGACCGGCCTCGTGGAAGGCGGTCCGCCGCCGGTCCTCGTCGCTCATCACGACGCTCCGGCCGGCGCCGAGGATGATCCGCTCGAGCGAGTCCGTGATCTCGGGAGACGAGACGCGGTCACGACCGCGCCGTGCGGCGAGCAGCGCGGCTTCGTTGACGAGGTTGGCGAGATCCGCGCCGACCATTCCGGGTGTCGTCGCGGCGATGCGATCGAGATCGACGTCGTCGCCGAGGGGGACGTCGCGCGCATGGACGGCGAGGATCTGGCGACGCCCGTTCCGATCCGGCGGCTGGACGGCGATCCGTCGGTCGAAGCGACCGGGGCGGAGCAGGGCGCGGTCGAGGATCTCGGGCCGGTTCGTCGCCCCGAGGACGATGACGCTCGTCGAGCCGTCGAAGCCGTCCATCTCGGTGAGGATCTGGTTCAGCGTCTGCTCGCGCTCGTCTCCGCCGGGGCTGGAGCTCCCACTCGTCCGGGAACGCCCGATCGCATCGAGCTCGTCGATGAAGACGATGGCCGGTGACGCTTCCTTCGCCTGCGCGAAGAGATCGCGGACACGGGAGGCGCCGATGCCGGCGATCGCCTCCACGAACTCCGAGGCCGACATCGAGAAGAACGGTGCACCGGCCTCGCCGGCGGTCGCGCGCGCGAGGAGTGTCTTCCCGGTGCCGGGCGGGCCGCTGAGCAGGACGCCGCGCGGGATCCGTGCGCCCAGGCGGCGGTACTTGTCCGGATTCCGGAGGAAGTCGACGATCTCGACGAGCTCGAGCTTCGCCTCGTCGATGCCGGCGACGTCGGCGAACATCACCGCCGATGCGTTCGAGTCGTACCGCCGGGCGCTCGAACGTCCGAAGCTGCCGAGCATCGACTGCGCTCTTCCGAAGCGGCGGAAGAGCCAGACGAGCAGCGCCAACAGGAGCACCGTCGGACCAAAGCCGAAGAGGAGGCTCTTCCACCAGACCACGCCCTGGTCGAGCGGCTGCGCATTGACGACGACGCCGTGCTCCTGCAGCAGAGCGGAAAGCGCGTTCGTGTCCGCGAACGCCGGGATCTCGGTGTCGAAGCGTGTCGGGTGCGAGGCGCCCAGCGGCGCCGGGCGCCGAAAGACCCCCTGGATCGCCGTCCCCCGGGAGGTGATCGAGGCGACGTTGCCCGTCCGGACCTGCGCGAGAAAGAACGGGCTGTAGGGAACCCGCGCACGCGACACCGCGGTCGCCCGATGGGCGACCGAGTAGTTGACCCCGAGCAAGATCACGATGAGCGCCGCATAGACGGCGCTCCGGCCCCAGCCGCGCTTCCCCGGCGCGCCGTCCGAGCGCGGCATGAAGGACGGGCGCCTCACGCGGCGTCGGTCGGGTCGGCGTCGTCGCCCTCCGCGCGGGCGGGCGGCTCGACGCCGGTCCAGATGAACATCGGCCGCACACCGGGCTCGGCGTCGAAGGTCGACGGCCCGATCGCGACATCGTCGCCATGGAGCTCGTGCAACCGGCGAGCCAAATGGATGGCGCCCTTCACGTCCACTCTGCGCATTGTCCGTTCCCGCTGGAAGGGCCGCGTCCTCCGTTCGGGTGGCACGGCCACCCGATCTGTCCGGCTCAAGTTCCGGCGCGATCCGGCCGATGGAGGTCGCGTGGACGGCAATCTCCTGCAGGCGGCGCTGTTTGTCGGTCTCGGGCTCGTGGCGGTCTGGATCCACGTCCGGCTGCCCGGCCTTCGGCCGCGGACGATCAAGGGGGCCATGCTCCACGTCGGTGTCTCCAGCTGCCTGTTCTTCTCGCTTCCGGTTGTCGTGCACGGGCTCGTCCACGCGCTCGGCGGCGGAGCCGGCGGCGTCCTCGCTGTCCTCGCGGTCGTGATACCCGGGCTCTGCTACGTGCTCCTCGGGTGGGTCTGGCTCCTGGCGCGGATTCTCGAGGAGGCAGGCGCCGGTACGCCGCGCGGCGGGCTGCGGGTGCGCAGCACGGCCGGCTAGCCCGGACTGCGTCCTCGCCGTCGCCCGGATACGCTCGCGCGGTGCGGATCTGCATCGTCTACGACTGT
>Ga0308175_100001601_pt1 | contig 15322 bp, 18 predicted proteins | sample PhyCR1_3_FD_203893 | JGI IMG/M metagenome (GOLD analysis project Ga0308175, IMG submission 203893) | Soil microbial communities from UC Gill Tract Community Farm, Albany, California, United States - DLSLS.C.R1 | ecosystem: Environmental > Terrestrial > Soil > Agricultural land | place: USA...
GGCGGGTTCGGCCCTGCGGGCGATCGCGGGGAAGCTGGGCGGCCGTCAGCGTGGCCTGTCGGGCCTGTCGCTGGGGCTGACCCCCAGGAACAAGTTCTGAGGGCTCTCACGGCCGCACGGCCCGGGACGAAGGGGCGCCGGGAGGTACTGGCGCCCCTTTCTCATGTGCGTGGGGGTCCGTCAGGCGTACGCGGCGGTTCCTCGTGCGTACGCCGCCGGGATCCTCAGGCGTACGCGGCGACGTCCTTGACGATCGCGAAGCCGAGTCCGTACGCGCTCATCCCCCGCCCGTAGGCGCCGACGTGCACGCCGGACCCGGTGGAGCCGGCCAGCACCCAGCCGAACTCGGACTCCCGGTAGTAGAAGGGCATGGGCACCCCGTCCACCGGCAGCGAGAGTTTCGACCACTCCGGTCCCTCGAGATCGTCGGCCAGGGCCCACGCGGTCTCGGTCTGCTGGTCCAGCCAGTCGTCGCGCAGACTGTGGTCCATCTGGCCGGGCCAGGTGAAGGACAGCAGTCCCACGCCCGCCAGCCAGGCCGCCGAGGAGACCGACGTCGCCTCCAGCAGTCCCGTGCCGTCGGCGCTCCTGCGGGACGGGTTCGCGGCCACGGTGACGACGACCGCGAACTTCTCCCTCGGCTCGTCCGTGGCCGCGGCCATGTGCTCGTTGCGCACGGACGGCTCGTCACCGTGCCCGATCGACCCGTGCTCGACGGCGCCGTCGGCCGCCGTACCGACCTGCATCAGCCAACGCGGCCCCGTGAAGGCCTCGTCGAGGCCGTACCAGGGGAAGGGCGCCCGCAGGTACCCGTCGATGGTGCGCGGGGCGGAGGGGGCCCGTTGCCCGCCCTCCGCGGCCGGCGTCTGCGCGCCCACCCGACTTGTCGTCTCCATCTGCCCGGACGCCTCCTCGTTCTCGTCGGACCGGGAGGCCCGCCCCCCTTCGGGCGTACTCGTCCGGTCCGCACAACAACTCGGCAGCATATCCACACCGGTGAGGGCAGCAGGGAAACCACCCGGCGCGCGGGTCGCGCGGACGGCCCGCCGGGGGCCTGTGCGACGCGAGCGGGCTGTGAGGTGCGTCACTCGAGCCCGGTTCGGATCAGGTGGCGTCCGCGTCGAACGGCGGGGGGCCGTCCTTGCCGGGATCCCCGGGCTTCTTGGTCATGTCGATACGCCCGCCCGACGAGGAGGACGAGGCCTGGTTGTCGCGGTGGTGGACCGCGTCCGTGACCTCGGCCATCTCCTTCTTCAGGTCGAAGCCGTTGCGGATCTCCTTCAGCCCCAGGTCCTCGTTGTCCAGCTGCTTGCGCATGAAGGTCTTGGGGTTGAGGTCCTCGAACTCGAAGTCCTTGAACTCCGGGCCGAGCTCGGTGCGGATGTCCTGCTTGGCGCTCTCCGAGAACTCGCGGATCTTCCGGATCGTCCGCGTCACGTCCTGGATGACCTTGGGGAGCTTGTCCGGACCGAAGACGAGCACGGCGAGAACAATGATGGTCACCAGCTCGAGTGGTCCTATGTCATTGAACACCTGACGCTCCTTGCGATCCTAGGTCGCTCAACGGTACCCGGCTCACCTGTCGGACGGGTACCGCCCGGTGGTGAGACTTGCGTCAGTTCCGTCCGGACGGGTACGGAGGGGCGGCCGAGGGGGTGTTGGAGGCCGAGGGCGTGTCGGGAACGGGGGCGGACAGCGTGTCCGGTCCGTTCAGCCGGGGCGGGGCGGGCCAGGAGGTCAGGGGCAGCGGCGTGATGTCGTCCAGCGGGCGTATCAGCGGGGAGACGGCGGCCGCGCCGGCCATCACCGGCGTCGTCAGGTCGCGCATGACGTCCTGGACCTGCCCGGCGAAGGGCGGTTGGGCGCCGGGCAGCAGCGGGGCCGACAGGGAGGTCGGCGCCGCCGGGCTCGGGCCGAGCAGGCTGCTGCCCTGGGCGAGCAGCGGTCCCACCGCACGGCGGCGCTGCCCGTCCGGCGTCGCCGCACTCGTGAACGTGCCCGCGCCCGCGCCCGCCGAGCGGGCCGGGACCACGTTGCCGGTGCCGGAGCCGCCGCGGGCGTCCGCGGCCAGGTCGCCGGGGATGGCGGTCGTGACGCCGCCGAGGGCGACCGCGGCCAGCGACACCGCCCCGGCGGCGGCGGCCGCGAACCGCAGTCCGCGTGAGGCGGAGCGGTCGGCGTCCGGGCGGCCGACGGGATGGATACGGAAACCGCGCTCCTCGGGACCGGGGGCCACGGCATGGGCGGCAGCGGCGGGGACGTAGCCGAACTCGAAACGCTCCTCGCGCCTCACGCCGAAGACCCCGGTGTCGGAACCTCGCCCGAGGAAGCCTCCCCCGGGCGCCGGCGTGCCGCCGCCGTCGAGGTCACCTCCCCCGGGAAGGCCCTGGAGACGGGCCAGGAAGCTCTCGGAGGGGGGCGGCGGGGCCGTCTCGGCGAACACGTTCTTCAGCCGGCGCTGGGCGTCCGCCTCCGCCTTGCACCGGGCGCAGGTGGCCAGGTGGGCGAGGACGCGCTCGCGCGACTCATGACCCAGCTCCCCGTCCACCAGGGCGGACAGCCGGTCTCCCAGGTGCTGCTCGGCGAGGTGCGACTGAGCGGGTTTCGGACGGGATCCGTTCACGCGGTCGCGCCCCCTCCCCCCAGAGCGGGGACACGGGCCACGAAGGAGCGCCGCTCGGCCCTGCGGGCCTCGGGCGACCGGTGGGCGAGGGCCTTGCGCAGCTGGGATCGGCCACGGTGGATGCGGGAACGGACCGTGCCGAGCTTCACGCCGAGGGTCGCGGCGATCTCCTCGTACGACAGCCCCTCAATGTCGCAGAGCACGACGGCGGCGCGGAACTCGGGCGCGAGGGTGTCCAGCGCCTGCTGCACGTCGGCGTCGAAGTGCGCGTCGTTGAAGACCTGCTGCGGGGTCGGCTCCTTGCTGGGCAGGCGCTCGGCCGCGTCATCGCCGAGGGCGTCGAAGCGGATGCGCTGCTTGCGCCGGACCATGTCCAGGAACAGGTTGGTGGTGATGCGGTGCAGCCAGCCCTCGAAGGTGCCCGGCGAGTACGTCGACAGGGAACGGAAGACACGGACGAAGACCTCCTGGGTGAGGTCCTCCGCGTCGTGCTGGTTGCCCGTGAGGCGGTAGGCCAGGCGGTAGACCCGGCCGCTGTGCGTGCTGACGATCTCCTCCCAGGTGGGCGGAGTCCACGCCTGCCCGTCCGCGTCGGTGGAGAAGGTCGCGGTCGGGGCGTCGCCGGCGGTCCGGCTGTGGTCAGCAGCAGTGTCGGTCACGGATTTCGGCTTCCCCACCGACCCGAGAAGACGCCTCAGCATCCCTCTCCGGTCAACAGGCGCAGCCGCACCTCCCCTGTCAGCTCTGGTGGTGTCCAGTGGAGCCCCTACCATAGCCACCTCGCCCGTTAGGACCGGATAAGCGGTTTTACGAGAAATTGATCTGGGCTGATACGGCTCATACGGCTGCGTCAGCATGTGCTCGGCGTCCCGATCCACCGCTCGCCCCCCATCGCGTCCGGGCCCTTCGTCTCAACCCTGTAAACGCGCGGTCCCATCTGCGGGTTCCCGACGCCAACGGATACAGTCACGCCCAGGCACCCACGGGGACAGGAGAGCGTCATTACCGGCAACCGGCAGACGAGCTGGGCGTTCGCCGACGCCTATGTCGCCGAGGACGAAGCGCTGCACTGGGCCCGCGACCGGGCCCGCGAGGCAGGGCTGCGCTCGGTGTCGCCCGGCACGGGTGCCGCGCTCCGCCTGCTCGCCGCCTCCGTGGACGCGAAGGCGGTCGCGGAGATCGGCACCGGCTGCGGGGTGTCCGGAATCCATCTGCTGCACGGCATGCGCCCGGACGGGGTGCTCACCACGGTCGACCCGGAGCCGGAGCACCAGCAGTTCGCCCGGCAGGCCTTCCGGGCCTGCGGCTTCGCCAGCAACCGGGCCCGGTTCATCCCGGGCCGCGCGCTGGACGTGCTGCCCCGTCTCGCGGACGCCGGCTACGACCTCGTCTTCTGCGACGGGGACCGGCAGGAGTACTCGGACTACCTGGGTGAATCGTTGCGCCTGCTGCGGCCGGGCGGCCTGGTGGTCTTCGAGGGTGTCTTCGCCAACGGCCGTACGGTCGACTCGGGACCGCAGCCCTCGGAGGTGCTGCGGCTGCGAGAGCTGCTGCGCACGGTGCGGGAGAGCCAGGAGCTGGTGACGTCGCTGCTGCCGGTGGGCGACGGACTGCTGTGCGCCGTCAAGCGGTGACCCGGGCACCCGGAGGGTCCGGACACACGTCCGCCCCGGCACCGCTTACGATGCCGGGGCGGACGGAAGGACAGGATCGCCGGCTCGTCAGACGACGACCTTCTTGAGGGCGTCGCCGAGCGCCTCGGCCTCGTCAGGGGTCAGCTCGACGACGAGTCGACCGCCGCCTTCGAGCGGAACGCGCATGACGATGCCCCGCCCCTCCTTGGTCACCTCGAGCGGGCCATCACCCGTCCGCGGCTTCATGGCCGCCATGCTCGTTCCCCTTCCTGAAACCAGGCTCATCGTCTGCCGAAGCCCCACGAAGGGCACCCCGCGGTCCTAGTACCGGACACGCGACACCGGCATCGAACACATTGCTTCCAGGCCATTATCCCGCATCGCAGGACCCGATGACCAACATCAGTCGGCATCGCTTGCGCAACGCGCGCGAGCAAAACCACTCAATTCGGCGATGTGGCTGCGATACTGCGCCACCGCCCGGAGGCCCCGAGAGCGGCCTCGCTCCGTTTTTGTTTGACGCAGGTCACACGTCCGGTCCGGCCCCCGGGCGGCGATCTCCGCCATGCTGTCCTTCGGACCGTGGCGTACCGAGCGGTACGTCACCATTTCTGACCGGAGGGGATGCCCCATGGCCGACACCGTTCTCTACGAGGTGACCGACGGACTCGCGACGATCACGCTGAACCGCCCGGAGGCGATGAACGCGCTGAACGTCGCGACCAAGGTCGCCCTCCGGGAGGCGGCGGAATCCGCGGCCGGGGACAGCGCCGTACGGGCGATCCTGCTGACCGCGGCCGGGGACCGGGCGTTCTGCGTGGGCCAGGACCTCAAGGAGCACATCGGGCTGCTGATGTCGGACCGCGAGACCGGGTCCGGGCAGACGATGACCACGGTCAGGGAGCACTACAACCCGATCGTGCGGGCGCTGGCCGGAGCGGCGAAGCCGGTGGTCGCGGCGGTGAACGGGGTCGCCGCCGGGGCCGGGTTCGGCTTCGCGCTGGCCGCCGACTACCGGGTGGTGGCCGACACGGCGGCCTTCAACACCTCGTTCGCGGGCGTCGCGCTGACCGCCGACTCCGGCATCTCCTGGACGCTGCCCCGGGTGGTCGGCCCGGGCCGCGCCGCCGACCTGCTGCTCTTCCCGCGCAACATCAGCGCGCAGGACGCCCTGGAGCTGGGCATCGCCAACCGGCTCGTGCCCGCCGCCGAGCTGCGGGCCGAGGCCGAGAAGGTGGCCCGGGCCCTGGCCGAGGGCCCGACGGTGGCGTACTCGGCGCTCAAGGAAGCGGTGGCCTACGGCCTGACGCACTCCCTCGCCGAGACCCTGGAGAAGGAGGACGAGCTGCAGACCCGCGCCGGCAGCTCCGAGGACCACGCGATCGCGGTGCAGGCCTTCGTGAACAAGGAGAAGCCGAAGTACCTGGGCCGCTGAGCCGCTGGGTCCGTCGTCGAATCCCGTCTGCCTCGCGGGCGGATCACGGGAACTCGACGACAGGCCCTAGACCGCCGGAGCGGTGCGGCTCACGCACCCCTCCAGGTGGTCGTCGACCAGCCCGCAGGCCTGCATCAGCGCGTACGCCGTCGTGGGGCCGACGAACTTCAGGCCCCGCTTCTTCAGCGCCTTGGACAGGGCCGTGGACTCGGGGGTGACGGCGGCGACGTCGGCCAGGGTCCGCGGCACCGGGCGGCCCGCAGGGTCGGGGGCGTGCGACCAGATCAGCTCGTCCAGCTCGCCCTCGGCCCAGCCGGCGAGCACACGCGCGTTGGCGAGGGTCGCGTCGACCTTGGCGCGGTTGCGGATGATGCCCGGGTCGGCCAGCAGCCGCTCGCGGTCCTCGTCCGTGAACGCGGCGACCTTCTCGATGTGGAAGCCCGCGAACGCGGCGCGGAAGCCCGGGCGGCGGCGCAGGATCGTGATCCAGGACAGGCCGGACTGGAAGGCCTCCAGGCTGACCCGCTCGAAGAGGGCGTCGTCGCCGTGGACCGGTCGGCCCCACTCCTCGTCGTGGTACGAGACGTAGTCCTCGGCGGACAGGGCCCACGGGCAACGCGCCCTGCCGTCGGGCCCGGCGAGGGCGGCTCCGGCGCTCATCGCTGGTCCTCCCGGCCCGGCTTGTCCAGCCGGGCGTGCGCCGCGGCGCGGGCGCCGGCCAGCGCGGACTCCAGGTCGGCGATACGGGCGTCCCGCTCGGCGAGTTCGGCGGCGAGCCGGCCGAGGGCGTCGTCCACGTCGGACATGCGGTAGCCGCGCGGCGCGAGCGGGAAGCGCAGGTTCTCCACGTCCTGGCCGCCCACCGGGCGGTCCGGGGGCAGGGGGTCGCGCAGCCGCTCCGGGGCGGCCTCCGGCAACGGGCCGCGCTCACCGCCGCTCACCACGGCGAGGGTCACCGCGGCCACCACGACGGCCAGGGCGACGACCAGGAACAAGAACATAACCATCGCCAGGGGTCCCCACGCTCGGTACCGGACGCTGTGCCGGAAGACGAAACTGTCAGGCTCCGATCGTGCCATGCGAGTCGGACGGTTAGGGTCGCAGGCGGCTGTACCGAGGGACGTACTAGGAGAGGTCACAGCGGATGCTCAGGCTGGGCAAGCGGGAATTCGGGTCGCACGAGCCCGTGATCATGGCGATCGTGAACCGGACCCCGGACTCCTTCTACGACCAGGGAGCCACCTTCCACGACGAGGCGGCCCTCGCGCGCGTGGAGCGGGCGGTGGCCGAGGGCGCCGCGATCGTCGACATCGGCGGGGTGAAGGCGGGGCCCGGCGAGGAGGTCACGGCGGAGGAGGAGGCACGGCGGACGGTGGGGTTCGTCGCCGAGGTACGCCGCCGCTTCCCGGATGTGATCATCAGCGTGGACACCTGGCGGGCCGAGGTCGGCGAGGCGGTGTGCGAGGCGGGCGCGGATCTGCTGAACGACGCGTGGGGCGGCGTCGATCCCGCCCTCGCGGAGGTCGCCGCGCGTCACGGGGCGGGGCTGGTGTGCACGCACGCGGGCGGGGCCGAGCCCCGGACCCGCCCGCACCGGGTGACCTACGACGACGTCGTCGCCGACATCCTGGAGGTGACCGTGGGGCTGGCGGAGCGCGCCGTCGCCCTGGGGGTGCCCCGGGAGTCGGTGCTGATCGATCCCGGGCACGACTTCGGCAAGAACACGCGGCACAGCCTGGAGGCGACGCGGCGGCTGAACGAGATGGTCGCCACGGGGTGGCCCGTGCTGGTGTCCCTGTCCAACAAGGACTTCGTGGGCGAGACGCTGGACCGGCCGGTGAAGGAACGGCTCATCGGCACGCTGGCGACGACCGCGGTGTCGGCGTGGCTGGGTGCACAGGTGTACCGCGTGCACGAGGTCGCCGAGACCCGTCAGGTGCTGGACATGGTCGCGTCCATCGCGGGCCACCGCCCACCGGCGGTGGCCCGCCGCGGCCTGGCCTGACCACCCGGACCGGAATGCCGCCGACGGCCCCCGCTTCTCGTCTCCCGGCCGACCGGGGCGGGTGGGCCGGTGGGCCGGTGGCCGGTGGAAAAAGGGGGCCGGGGAGCGGCCCCGGGCCCCGCTCCGGCCCCGGCGTCTAGCGCCCCGCCTCCTTGGACACCAGTGCCACCGCTTCCTCCACGTCGTCGGTCACGTGGAACAGCAGCAGGTCCTTCTCCGTCGCCTTCCCCTGGGCCACCAGCGTGTTCTGCAGCCAGGACACCAGACCGCCCCAGTACTCGGTGCCGAACAGGACGATCGGGAAGCGGGTCACCTTCTGGGTCTGGACCAGGGTGAGGGCCTCGAAGAGCTCGTCCAGGGTGCCGAGGCCGCCCGGCAGCACCACGAACCCCTGCGCGTACTTGACGAACATCATCTTGCGGACGAAGAAGTAGCGGAAGTTCAGGCCGATGTCGACGTAGGGGTTCAGCCCCTGCTCGAAGGGCAGCTCGATGCCGAGCCCGACCGAGGTGCCGCCGGCCTCGCACGCGCCCTTGTTGGCCGCCTCCATGGCGCCCGGGCCACCGCCGGTGATCACGGCCCAGCCGGCCTCGACCAGCCCGCGTCCCAGCCGCACGCCCGCGTCGTACTCCGCGGAGTCCGCCGGTGTCCGCGCGGAGCCGAACACGCTGATCGCGGGCGGGAGTTCGGCCAGCGTGCCGAAGCCCTCGATGAACTCCGACTGGATCCGCAGGACCCGCCAGGGGTCGGTGTGGACCCAGTCCGTGGGGGCGCGCTCGTCCAGCAGCCGCTGGTCGGTCGTGCTGGCCGTCACCTGTCCCCGCCGCCGGAGCACCGGTCCGAGCCGCTGCTCGTCCGGCGGCTGCTTCTTCCCCAGGGGGTTGCCGGTCGCCATGTGCGCTCCCTCCACTTGCGGGTAGTACGGCCTCAGCCTAGATCCACGCGGGTTTCGGACGGGGGACGTGAGCATGTCCGGCGCCCGGCGGCCCCCGCTATGCGGTGAGCCAGGACCGCAGCCGCTCCTCGCCCGCGAGGATCTTCGCCACTTCTACCCGCTCGTCCCGCTTGTGTGCCAGGTGCGGGTTGCCGGGGCCGTAGTTGACGGCGGGCACGCCGAGCGCGGAGAAGCGGGAGACGTCCGTCCAGCCGTACTTCGGCTGCGGGGTGCCGCCCACCGCCTCGATGAAGGCCGCCGCGGCCGGGTGGGAGAGGCCGGGCAGCGCGCCGGGGCTGTGGTCGTCGATCACGAACTCCTCCACCCCGCAGTCCGCGAACACCTCACGGACGTGCGCGATCGCCTCCTCCTCGGTGCGGTCGGGGGCGTAGCGGAAGTTGACCGTCACCACGCACTCGTCGGGGATGACGTTGCCCGCCACTCCCCCGGAGATCCCCACGGCGTTCAGGCCCTCGCGGTACTCCAGGCCGTCGATGACCGGCCACCGGGGCTCGTAGGAGGCGAGCCGGGCCAGGATCGGGGCGGCCGCGTGGATGGCGTTGGAGCCCATCCAGCCGCGCGCCGAGTGCGCCCGCTCGCCCCGGGTCTTCAGCAGCACCCGCAGCGTGCCCTGGCAGCCGCCCTCGACCTGGGCGTCGGAGGGTTCCAGCAGGACCGCGAAGTCACCGCGCAGCCAGTCCGGGTGGGCCTCGGCGACGTGCCGGAGGCCGTTGAGCTCGGCGGCGACCTCCTCGTTGTCGTAGAAGACGAAGGTCAGGTCGCGGTTGGGGGCGGGGACCGTCGCCGCGATGCGGAGCTGCACCGCCACGCCCGACTTCATGTCGCAGGTGCCGCAGCCCCACAGCACGCCGTCCTCGTCCAGCCGGGACGGCACGTTGCCGGCGATCGGGACGGTGTCGATGTGGCCGGCCAGCACGACCCGCTCCGCGCGGCCCAGGTCGGTGCGGGCGATCACGTTGTTGCCGTGGCGGTCGACCCTCAGGTGCGGCAGGGCACGCAGGGTGGTCTCGATCACGTCCGCGAGGGGCTTCTCGGTGCCGCTCTCGGAGGAGAAGTCCACGAGCCGGGCGGTGAGCTCGGCGGCGTCCAGCGTGAGGTCAAGCGAGGTGTCGGCCATGGTTCCGACCCTAGGCCATGGCGTTGCGGGGAGACCGCGCCGCGCTGCGCGGACCCGCCGCCCGGGGCGGGAGGCCCTCCAGTACCTTGTACGCGTGCCAGAGCCGTCCCCCACCCGTCCCAAGCGTCGCGGCCGCCTCCTGCGTTTCGGGGCGGCGCTGTTGGTCCTGTGCGGTGTCGCCGCCTACCTCGTGGTGCAGTACGTCACCGGGGGCGGGGGCGCGCGCGGCTGCAAGGTGGTCCCCGTCGGCGGTGACGGGGCGTCCTACGAGTTCACGCCCGAGCAGGCGGTGAACGCGGCGACGATCGCCGCCGTGGGCACCGGGCGGAACATGCCCGAGCGGGCCATAACGATCGCGCTGGCGACCGCCCTCCAGGAGTCGGGGCTGCGCAACCTCGAGCACGGCGACCGGGACTCCATCGGCCTGTTCCAGCAGCGGCCCTCGCAGGGCTGGGGCACCGAACGGCAGATCATGGACCCGGCCTACGCGGCGGGCATCTTCTACGCCCACCTGGCCAAGGTGCCGGACTACGCCGGCCTGCCGCTGACGGTGGCCGCGCAGCGGGTGCAGCGCAGCGGCTACCCGGAGGCGTACGCCAAGCACGAGCCGGACGCCGAGCTGCTGGCTGCCGCGCTGACCGGACGCACGGCGGCCACGCTGACCTGCGCCGGGCGCCCGGCGCGCACCGCGAAGGCGACGGGTCCGGACGCGGTACGGGCGGCGCTGGTACGGGACTTCGGGCGGGACGCGCTGCAGGAGACGAACGCCGTGGTGGGCGGTACGCCGGTGCCCTCGCCGTCGCCGTCGCCGAGCGTGACCGCGACCGCGCACGGGCGGACGGTGACCGTGCCGGTGTCCGAGGGCGCGCGGAGGGACGCGGGCGCGGCGGGCGAGCGGGAGCGTGAGCGGGGCTGGCAGTTGGCGCACTGGGCGGTGGCCAACTCCTCGGCGCTGCACATCCAGCGGGTGTTCTACGCGGACCGGGAGTGGACCGCGAGGGACGGCGGCGGCACCTGGCACCGGGTCGGCACGGACGGTGCAGGGGGTGCGGAGAACTCCGCCGGGGCGGTCCGGATCGTGGCCGGACAGTAGTACGGGGGCTCACCCGGCCGGGTTGTGCGGCTGTGAAGCGGGCGCGTTTCCCGCCGGGGGCGGACGGCGCTTCGACAGCCCTTGAAAATCAAGGGCCGTAAGGATTCTGCACCACCCTCAACAGGCTCCCTTTGCCCGTTTTTATCCACAAACGATAATGCGATGCGTTGCCCATTCTTTACCTTCGGCGTCCGCAACCTTCATCGGCCTCGAGCGGTAAGCACGGCGTCCGGGCCCGGACACACCACCGTTCCTCCCGTCGAATGGAGCACCATGTCCCTCCCCCTGACCCGCCGGATCGCCCGTGCCGCGCTGCTCGTCGCAGCGGGAGCGGCCGCCGGGGTCGGTGCGGCCGGCTCTGCCGGCGCGGCCACGAACCTGCCGGCGGCCACCCCGGAGCTGGGCGGCCTGACCGCGCTGGACAGCGCGGCCAACGTCGGCAGCACCGTCGACGGTGCGACGCAGCATGTCACCGGTATCACCGGCAACACGGGCGGCAAGGCGGTCAAGAAGGCGGCCCCGTCCGTGGCCAGGACCGGCGCCGGTGCCGTGAAGAAGGCGGCGCCCGCGGCGAAGAACGCGGCCGGGAACGCGGCCCGGACGGCGGGCGGTGTCATCGGCCGCGCCGCGACCGGCGCGGCGCAGGGCGGGCTGTCCACGGGCTCGCTCACCGAGGGCGGGCTGCCGACGTCGTCCCTGCCGGCCGCGCAGCTCCCGATCGGCGGCTGAGCTCCGCCGTCACCGGCGGACGGCCGACGGGGTCCGGGGAACGCTCCCCGGACCCCGTTCGCGTGTGTGGAGCCGCTACGCGGCCAGGCGCTCCACCGCCGCGCGCACCCGCTCGTCCGTCGCGGTCAGGGCCACGCGTACGAACCGGTCGCCGGCCGCGCCGTAGAAGTCGCCCGGCGCGACCAGGATGCCCAGGCCGGCCAGGTGGGCGACGGTGTCCCAGCAGGACTCGTCGCGGGTGGCCCACAGGTAGAGGCTGGCCTCGCTGTGCTCGATGCGGAAGCCGTGGCCGAGCAGGGCCTCGCGCAGCAGCGCGCGACGGGCGGCGTAGCGCTCGCGCTGGACGCGGACGTGCTCGTCGTCGCCCAGGGCCGCCACCGCCGCGGCCTGCGTCGGCGCCGAGGTCATCATGCCGCCGTGCTTGCGGATCTCCAGCAGCGGGCCCAGGACGGCCGGGTCGCCCGCCAGGAAGGCGGCGCGGTAGCCGGCCAGGTTGGACCGCTTGGAGAGCGAGTGGACGGCCACGATGCCGTCGTAGGAACCGCCGTTGACGTCCGGGTGCAGGACCGAGACCGGGTCGGCCTCCCAGCCCAGTTCGAGGTAGCACTCGTCGGACACCAGGAGCACGCCGTGGGCGCGGGCCCAGGCGACGATCGCCGTCAGCTCGTCCTTGGACAGGACCTTGCCGGTCGGGTTCGACGGGGAGTTGAGCCACAGGAGCCTGAGGTTCGCCGGGTCCAGGTCGCGCGGGTCGTCGTAGACCTCGTATTCGGCGCGGGCCAGGCGGGCGCCGACCTCGTACGTCGGGTAGGCCAGGCGCGGGTACGCGACCTTGTCGCCCGGGCCGAGGCCGAGCTGGGTGGGGAGCCAGGCCACCAGTTCCTTGGAGCCGACGATCGGCAGGACGTGGCGGTGGGTGACGTCCCGGGCGCCCAGACGGCGCTCCAGCCAGCCGGTGATCGCGTCGCGCAGCGCCGGGGTGCCCCAGACCGTCGGATAGCCCGGCGAGTCGGCCGCGTCGACCAGCGCCTTCTGGATCACTTCGGGGACCGGGTCGACGGGGGTGCCGACGGACAGGTCGACGATGCCGCCGGGGTGGGCCGCGGCCGTCTTCTTGTACGGCTCCAGCTTGTCCCAGGGGAAGGTCGGAAGCCGGTCGGAGACTGCGGACACGGGTGCTGGCTCACTTTCTGCTTCGGCGAACGCCACGGTCCCGTACGGCGCTGATCGGGGCGATCGGCCGTACGGGACCGGGGCGGCGCGCTGCGGGCCGCTGGGCCGCCGCCCAGCGGGTCACTAGGCCTGCGGCGGCAGCGCGGCGATGAAGGGGTGGTCCCGCTCGATCAGGCCCAGCTTGCTGGCCCCGCCGGGGGAACCCAGCTCGTCGAAGAACTCGACGTTCGCCTTGTAGTAGTCCTTCCACTCCTCCGGAGTGTCGTCCTCGTAGAAGATCGCCTCGACCGGGCAGACCGGCTCACAGGCACCACAGTCGACGCATTCGTCCGGGTGGATGTACAAGGACCGCTGGCCCTCGTAGATGCAGTCGACCGGGCACTCCTCGATGCACGCCTTGTCCTTCACGTCGACACAAGGCTGCGCGATGACGTAGGTCACGCTGTCGTTCCTCCTCGATAGGGCGCTGGCGGGCCTCCGTAGGCTCCGCCGCCTGGCGCGCGGGAGCGCGGCGTCGTCGATGCCCGCCCCTAGTATCTCCGTTCTGGGGCAAGATCCGAACAGGAGGGGTGAACTGACCAGTGGAAATCTCGGCGCACGGACGCCTCGAGGTCCGTATCACCGCTGCTGACGTGGGCAAACGCGTCTCCGTACGGCGCTTGAGCGAGCCCGGGGCGGGGCCGGAGAAGTTCACCGACACGGTCGGTGTTCTCACATCATGGGACGACGGCGTGCTCATGATCACATCCCGGGACGGGCGGAGTGTCCGGATCGCGGAGTCCGCGCTGGTGGCGGGCAAGGTGATCCCGGCCGCGCCGGCCCGCCGCCGGGGCCCCGCCGCCACCTACGCGGAGCTGGCCCGGGTCGCCGCACGGGCGTGGCGGCCGGTGGAGAGCGAGCGGCTGGGCGAGTGGGAGCTGCGCGCGGCCGAGGGGTTCACCCGGCGCGCCAACAGCGTGCTGCCGCTCGGTGATCCGGGGCTCGGTCTCGACGCCGCCCTGGAGGCCGTACGGCGCTGGTACGGCGAGCGGGGCCTGCCCGCCTATGTGCAGACCGCCACCGGCGCCGAGGGCACGCAGGAGCTGCTGTGCGCGGAGCTGGAGCGGCGCGGCTGGGTGCGCGAGGTGACCGCCGAGCTGTGGACCGGGGCGGTGGCGCCGATCGCGGACGCCGCCGAGGGCGCCGGGGTGGTGCTGTCCCGGGAGGCGGACGAGGCGTGGCTCGCCCGTTACCAGCGCAAGGGGGTGAGCGAGGTGGCCCTGCGAGTGCTCGGGTCCAGGTCCCCCCGCTCGAGCGAGGCCGGGAGTGGGGGCGGCCCCTCGGTGTGGTTCGCGACCGTGCCCGGTGCCGTCGGCGAGGCCCCGGCGGCGATCGGGCGGTGCGTGGTGGACGGGCGCTGGGCCGGCTTCGCCGCCGTGGAGGTCGATCCCGCCCGCCGCCGGCAGGGTCTTGCCACCGAGGTGATGGCCGCGCTGGCCCGGCGGGCCCTGGACGAGGGCGCCTCGGCTGCCTGGCTGCAGGTGGAGAGCGACAACGAGGGGGCCCGGGGACTGTACGCCCGGCTGGGCCTCGCACCCCACCACGCGTACCACCACTACCGCCGGCCGGACACCGGTGGCACCGGAGGGTCGTAGCGATCGCCGTGGGAGGGCATGACCCAGACATGCGGCACCCTCGACTCCCGCCCCCGTACCCGCCCCCGCCGGAGCGGTCCACGGAGCTGCGGCGGCGGTTCGGCGCCGAGGCCCGGTCCGAGCGGCCGGATCTGTCGGCGCTGTGCCTGCTGATCGGCGCGGAGGCGGACGGCTCGCTGGACGAGGCCGGCATCGACGCGGCCCAGCAGGAGCTGGACCGGCTGGCCGGGCGGATGCCGTACCGGCCGGGCGGGCCGCGGGCGTGGGCGGAGGCGGCGTGCCGGCTCCTGGGCCAGGGCGAGGCGTTCCACGGCGTCCCCGCCGACTACCAGCGGCTGGAGTCCTCGCTGCTGCACGAGGTGCTGCGGCGGCGGCGCGGGCTGCCGATCCTGCTGTCGGTGGTGTGGCTGGAGGTCGCCCGGCGGGCGGGGGCGCCGGTGTACGGGGTCGCGCTGCCGGGGCACTTCGTGGTCGGGTTCGGGGCGGCGCGGGAGCAGGTGCTGGCCGATCCGTTCGACGGCGGGCGGGTGCTGACCGGTACGGATGCCGAGCTGCTCGTGGCCGGGGCCACCGGGGCGCCGTTGCAGCCGTCGATGCTGGAGCCCGCGACACCGCTGGAGGTCGTGCAGCGCATCCTCAACAACGTCCGGGCGTGGGCCGCCGCCCGTCCCGAGCGGTCGGACGTCGCGCTGTGGGCCGTGGAGCTGAGCCTGCTGCTGCCCGCGCATCCGGCCCGGCTGCGCTACGACCGCGGCCAACTGCTCGTGCAGCGGGGCGAGTTCGAGGACGGCGCCACGGAGCTGGACGCGTACGCGCATCTGATCGAGGTGGTCGACGAACCGGCCGCCGACCGGGTGCGCCGGCAGGCCCGGACGGCCCGGGCGATGCTCAACTAGTGCTGGGGCCGGAAGGCTTTGCCGGGAA